>Ga0180432_10000671_pt1 | contig 56181 bp, 41 predicted proteins | sample SS_ome_10_FD_132414 | JGI IMG/M metagenome (GOLD analysis project Ga0180432, IMG submission 132414) | Hypersaline lake sediment archaeal communities from the Salton Sea, California, USA - SS_1_MS_2 metaG | ecosystem: Environmental > Aquatic > Non-marine Saline and Alkaline > Hypersaline >... | reverse complement strand
TGCAAAACTCTTATAATGAATTATATCGGCCATCTGCGGTGAAAACAATCAGCAGGGCGAGAAAAAGAAAGAATCCGCCTCCCCGGCAATTTCTCTGCATTTGAGAGCAGCGGTATAGACATTGCCGCCTGCTCTCAAAACGGATGGAGAACGAATACGGGGTTTCCGACCGAATCCCATCGCAAACTGGGATTTCACACATCCACAAGGGATGTCCCGGGATGCCCTGGCTTTTTCTCAAGGCATCCCGCTACAGCCTATTCTTTGTGCCGCGTCCGATAGGTTCGGCTAAAGGCCGACGGCACGGGAGTACGAATGAATCCCCTGGTCGTCGTACCAGGAATACTGATAGGCCGGGCCCATATGCTCGGCGATGTGCGTCAGATTCGGCAACACGACCGGCAGCTTGAAGCCGGCTTTCTGTGCGTACATGGTCGCCATCGGCCAAAACTGCTGCATGCCCATCATCATCTGATTGAACTGGACCTTGGCGTCGTTGTACCTGAACGAGACGAGGTTATTGGGCAAATTCGCCGTGGCTTTTTTGAAGCCGTCCGTACTGCGGATGGATTTGCTGCCGGAACCGAGTTGGTCCACGCCCGATTTCAAGAACGTCGGATTGGAGGCAATCACCACTTTATCCCCCGCGACGCACCAACTGGGCATGATCTGCGCCATGGCCAGCGGAAGAACGGTCCAGGTATGCATGGTTTTGTCTCCCTGCTCTTGCGAGCTGATCTGGACCATGCCTTCGCTCGCCGCCGCGGCGAACTGCCCGAGGGCCGTGATGGAGGTCTCCCACAACGCCGCATCCTCCAGTTGGGCCACGAGGGCGAACGCCCCCTGAGGGGACCCGGTCGCGGGGCCGCCGGGCATGGAATAGGCAACCATCGGACCACTGAGGCTCTTGAGCAAACCATCCCGAATCTTAATCTGGAGTTGCTGTTCTATCATCGCGATGCCTTGCTCGACTTGTGCAAAATCCTCCCCGACGACGGTTTTGATGGCGTTCATGATCGTATCGTAGAGACCGCCCACGTCGCAATTGAATGCTGAGGCGCCCATCGCGCTGGCATCCACCGCATCGAACATATTGAGGTTGATCGTTTTGAAATTGGTCATCAAACCCGTTCGCGGCGCGGGCATTTCAACCAGCGAGCTGCTGACCGTGTCCTTTCCATCAAAACCCATTCGGGCCGTGATCGTTTTGAGTTTGTCGAGGCCCAGTTCTTTGATGACCGTTTTGACCATGCCAAATTCTTCTTCGCCGCCTTCCATTTGGGCGATCATGTCAAGAAGGTTGAAAATCTTATCCTTATTGAGGTGAATGACCAGCGCATCCCCGGCTCCCGGAACCTTTTGAATCTGGCGTAAGGCCGGTGCATTGCCGCCCTTCAGGTTTTTCATCGCCAGACCGCTGCCGTCATTGAACGAAAAGATAAAGTGGTCCCCGTTCCACCCCCAATATCCGGGAACACCGCCGGGATCTTTCGGCCCATGCATGGTCAGTGAACCCACCTGGACATCGACAATATCCCCTTCGTCCGCCAATGCTTCCAGTTTGGCCAGGGCCGAGACGATTTCCGCCTTGCGCGGCCCGGCGTCCAGCATGGCAAAGCCGTAAATCGGCGGCCCGTCCTGAGCTTCCTTCTGAGCGACGCCGATGGCCAGCGGTCGGGTCAGGGCCAACCGGATGGAGCTGCGAACCATATCAATGATCTTGGCCGTCTCGGGATCGTCGGAGCCGTCCGTGATTTTTGCCAGGAGGCCTTTTTCGATCGCGTCGATGAAACCTTGCACCCCCGGATCGCGCCACAGCCGGGCGGTGACGGTTTTGTCGAATGCAGGCTCGATGTTATCGCCGCCGCTGGTGGCGATGAAGCCCAGCACAGCGTCCGGCGTCGCCGAAACCAGCTTCTGGGCCGGTGAAGCCTGGGCAAAAACCGCCGCAGAGGGGATAAAAACGACGGTGAGAAAAAGCAGTAGATACATTTTCAGGGTTGTACGAGAGCTCGTCATTTTGGGTTCCTTTCAATAAATGGGATCGCATTCCTGCCCAATCGCAGTTCTTATTGCGGATCATATTAGGACCTTTGGAGTGGGTTTGCAAACTATTTTTCGAGACATTTTTCATCCCGCCATAGCGCCCCCCTCCAGGCCGAGCCATCTCAAGACATGCCTGTTTCCTCACCCGAACCCTCGCCGGGTAACCGACCTATCCCTCCAGCCGAACTCACCGGCCGATCGGATCGCCGGGATTGCCGGCATCGTCAATCACCAGAACCCAGTCATTATCTCCACCAGGCTCACCCGGAGGATCAAACGTGTGGTTACCCCTGTTGGGGACGTCATCGATTGGGGTGGTTTTGCCCTCTCTCGGATTAAACCACCTGGCCTTCTTCTGCTTCCAGGGCAATTCGTCCAAATTAACATGCATTTTGTGTCCCTGAGACGTATAAACAAAGGCATAGCCATGCCCCATAGTCGCCCGTTGTTTTAAACCGCCTGGAGATGCATTCGTTAATATATGTTGTGCCGGCGCTCGACCGGTGTGTGGACGGGACATCATTAAATTCGCAAGATAGCCCATCTGCACGGCCCCGGGGTCCTTCAGTTGAACTTTCCAGTCCTTATAACCGTCTTCGCGGTTCCCGCCGTGGTAGAAATCCCATACATGAACATGACCATACGTGATTCCCGTCGCTCCGGCAAACACGGTCCAATATGCGAGCTGGCGAACATCGTGAGCATTGAAGGTTCCCAGGGAGCAATCGGACTTCCAGCCTACACAATGATCCTCATAGTTTGGTTCCCCATTCAAAGTGGGTTTGGTGGGCGTTTTAGCCAAATCGGCATCGACTCGACTATCCGCGCGAATATCACGCTTGCCGTGGCTGCTCTGCTGCATATTGAAATCGAGCCATGGCTCATTGTGGAAATGTTTTGAAGAATGATCTCCTCCTCTGGGGTGGAAAGTAGCCAAGGCGTCTTCATCCGTATGAAAGACGTTGCCGATTGCATTAAACAGCCCTTTTGCACTGCCCACCTTTCTATCCCCCCCATTGACCCAGATGACATTATCATAATCTTTGTAACGGTTCGTTATCCATCGGGCATACTCAACCGTTGCCTGTTTGCCCCAATAGGAACCCCAGGCAGGCAACAGCGCCACATACAATCCGCATTCTCCGGCCTTCTTGATGAGCCAATCCGCATGGCGCCAAAAAGCTTCGTTTGGAGTGCCGGCATCGCCATTATGAAACGGGCGGTGGCCGTATGCATTTTTATCATTCCAGTCTCGGTTCCATCCCATCACCACAACAGCTTGTACAACGGTAAATCCCTGAGACGCTCTTGTCGAGAAATAGGCTTCGGCATCTTCCCGATTCAATTCCTGGAAAAGGCTCCATGCCGTATCGCCCAGCCAGAACCAGTCGGACCCGTCCGCTTTTTGGATGCGCAGGCGGTCTTCGGATATGACCAACCTCCAGGGGTCGGCATCGGCCGTTTGGACGACGGCACCGCTACGGGGTGCGCCCTTGAGGGTAACGGCGCCAAGTCCGGCCGCCCGTGCTTTCGCGCTCTGTGCGTTTCCGGATGCCGTTGTGAGAAGGCCGGTCAAAACCAAGGTCGTTGCCAGAGTCATTTGTTTTATCAACGGCATATTCTTTTCTGATGTCATTTCTTCATCCTGTTTATAATGACAAGCTATCTGATATTTTCCACATGACGTCATAAGACGGCACCTTTACATGTTTCGCCCTCCATCATAAGGTAAAATACAGTTCGGTTGCAACGATTTTGACCGCGAAGTCCGCCGACACAGCAGTCATAAAGATCAATGATAACCTTGAAGAATTTCAGATCATAGAGATACCTACGAACGGCCACCTTTTTTGTTGCCCGGCCTTTGGAATTAGCTTGAAGTTGAGATGAAATCTCTGTATGTGTGGACTTGTCGAAAGCAGGAATGTTTAAGTGGACTGTCATTGCGTTGATTGAAATACGCACGCCCAAAGAGGTGTTCTATGAAGAATACGTGTGCCGCCGCAGCCTTCAAGCGTCAGCGGCGCGAAGCGCTTTCGCATGAGTATGCCGGCCTCGACTGGTAGGAAATCAAAAAGCAAATTCAAAAATTGGGTGCATCCCTATGACTCCAAATGAGAAACAAATGGAAGAGAAAGATATGAAAATAGCCTTTTTTGATGCCAAGCCCTATGACCGCCGGTTCTTCGACCACGTCAATGAGGAATTTGGATTTGACATCACCTATTTTGACACTCACCTAAATGCAGATACGGCAGAGTTGACCCATGGATTCGATGCCGTCTGCGTGTTTGTTAATGACTCGATTGACAAGCCGGTGATTGATCGTCTTGTGGATCAGGGGATTCGTATCGTGGCCTTGCGGTGCGCCGGTTACAATAACGTTGATTTTACTGCGGCCTTCGGCCGACTTCGCGTCGTGAGAGTTCCGGCGTACTCACCCTTTGCGGTGGCTGAACATGCGGCGGCCTTGATACTCTCGTTGAATCGAAAGACGCACAAGGCTTATTACCGCACTCGTGAGGGTAATTTCTCGATCAACGGACTGCTGGGGTTCGATATGCACGGCAAAACCGCCGGGATCATTGGCGCCGGGAAGATTGGCCGTTGCCTGATCAACATACTCAAAGGATTTGGCATGGACATCCTGGTCTATGATCTTCTCGCCGATCAAGAATATACTCGGGATCAGCATATTGCCCATGTGGAGCTTTCGCAGTTGTACAACCGATCAGACGTGATCTCTCTGCACTGTCCCTTAACTCCTGCTACGCGTCATATGATCAATCAAGAAACCATCTCACGCCTCAAAGACGGGGTGATGATCATCAATACCGGACGCGGCCAACTCATTGACACCAAGGCGCTGATCGAGGGCTTAAAATCCGGGAAGATTGGTGCTGCCGGTTTGGATGTGTATGAGGAAGAGAGTGGGTATTTCTTTGAAGATCGTTCGGTCGAGATGATCCAAGATGATGTGCTGGCCCGGCTGCTAACATTCCCCAACGTCTTGGTGACTTCCCATCAGGGATTCTTCACCTCCGAGGCCTTGGGTAATATTGCGCATACAACATTGAAAAATCTATATGATTTCTTTGAAAAGGGTTATTTGATCAATGAGATTTGTTATCGGTGCCAGGAGCCCTGCCCCAAAGACAAGGCGCGAGGCGAACCCTGTTTCCGCCTGAAAAACGAAGGCGCGCGACCGCTACATTGATACCCGGGGCCGCCATTCGGGATTGCCCCCGGTTTTTCAATAAAATGGGTTCTTGACGTCGGTGCGCGACATTTGGGCGGTCTTTCCGGCCCCGAAGGCTGAACCTCCTCGAAATTGTCTTGAAATTGAGGTGAAATTACGGTATTATGAGACTTGACGTTTAAAGGAGCGGTCAAGTGAATATGGAAAATACCGGTTAAGATGAGGGGTATTTGATCGTGGCGTGCTGACCCATGCTATGAAAATACCCGTGAACGGTTACGTTTTTGTAAGGAAGGAGAAATACCATGTTTAGAAATGCGGTCTATTTAGTTTCTTTGGCTTTGGTGCTGGGACTGGCGGGTCATGTTTCAGCGGACGTGATGTGGAACGATAGCACGGACGACCACCTCTGGAGCACGCCGGAAAACTGGGCCACCGGCGCAGTCCCCACACTCAACGACGGATACGTCCGAATCTTCATGGTCCCGGGCCCAACGGTTATGGCGAACGAATCTTTCGTTGTTAATGGGATACATCTGGGAAATGATAATGATGCTCAAGTGGGTGCGCTAACCGTGCAGGGGGGGACCCTTGAGGTGCTCGGCGCCCTCAACTGCGGTTTCAAAGGGACGGGCACCGTCAACATAAACGACGGAACGCTTCTGGTCCCGGGGACCCTCAAGATTGGAAGGGATCCTGGAGCCGTCGGTCACATCAATCTGGATGGAGGTACGATTTCCGTCAACAACTTTCTGATGAGAGAGAAAGAAGGTGCCGTCGGTACGATGGATGTGGGCGGCGGTATGCTGACAACAAACGGCGATGATGCCGCGTTGATCCAGGGGTACATTGACAATGGCTGGATTACCTTCTATAACGGCGACGGCACGCCGCATTTGGAGTATAACGTTGCGAATCCGGGCCAAACCACGTTGACGGCTGTCCACAAGCTCAATCCCAGTCCGGCCAACCGTGCGATCGTAAGCCCCGGCGAGGTGGAGCTGAGCTGGATTTTGCCTGATTCTCTTGTGCCGGGTCAGCCGGTACCGGTTGATGTCTATTTCACCGACAACTATGATGCGCTGGCTCAGTTTACGGATCCGGCAGCCATCCAGGTTGTCAACCAGCAGAACGTGACATCCGTCGTCGTGCAAACTCAACCTAAGACGGTGTACTACTGGGCCGTCGATACGTATATCGGCAGCGACAATGATCCGATTTTGGGGCCCATCTTCAGCTTTGTCGCGGACAATGCACCTCCTTTTGTCAACGCCGGCCCGGATATAAGCACGTTTCTGCAGGACGGTGAACGCACCGGCCCCGTGAGCGGAACCGTCACGGACGATGGCGCCATTCAACCTTATACCGTGATGTGGTCGGTGGTCGAGCAGCCCAGCGACGCCGATCCCGCCCTCCCGGATGCTGAGATTGCCGATCCTACGTCCGAGCAGACTATGGTAACTGTGTTTGCTGAGGGTATCTATGTCTTAGAGTTAGAGGCCAACGATGGTGAACATACCAGTTCCGATACCGTGACGATCACTGTGCATCCGGACCATTGGACTCAATAGGGCAGAGGAACTGTGAATCCATAGTAGTCAATCCTCTTTTCGTTGAATTATTGCTTCTACTGGAAGAGTCGTCTCGGATTAACTCCGTCTATGGTTTATCCCTGCCCCGCAGTGGCGGCGAAGATAGTCCATGCTTCGTTCAAATTCGGACTGCTGATGCTGCCTCTGGAAGGCCCTGGCATCCATGCCTGGAGCCGGCTCGACGGTCTCGATGGGGCGGCCGCGACGGCAGAGCGTGAGAAAATCCACAAGTTCACAAGCATGCAGATTGGGATGGCCTTTCCAGAAATCAGCGGTCAGGAAAGGAATCGGACGCGGTGAATTGGAAATGGTCTCTACGAAAAGAGGGACGCCGGGACACAGGGCGGCCATGTACCGTGTGAAGGCGGGAACATCCATCAGACCCTCTCCGATGGCTGTCCATTGGAAGGTCGCTCCCTCCTTAGATTCCCAAACCATATAATCGCGCACACTGGTGCAGACCACGTGGGAACCCAGCATCTGTATCTGTTTCATCGGGTCTTCCATCGCCCATAGCGCGTTGCCGGGATCCAGCATGACGCCGCACACATCCGTGCCGGCTTGCTCAATCAGCCCGAGCAGCTCTTCCGAACGCAGGTCCCCCGCGTGGTTCTCGAAACCAAATCTGACACCTGCATCCCGGGCGCGATGTCGCAGTGCTTTCAAGACCTTGACGGCCTCCTGAATGCGTGCCTCGATACCCCCTTTGGTATAACGATCGTCCACTTTGCCGATACGTACGTTGACAACCGGCGAGCCGACCGCTTGCGCAACGCGAATGCCTTCGGCCAGCAACGCCTCTGCACGGCCATACTTGTCGGAGAACGTCACACTGTTTTCGCTGATACTTCCCGCCCCGATATAGATCCGCAAACCGTGTGAATGGGCCGTTTCCCTGAGGCGTTTGAGGTACGTCGTGTCCAGACTCTCGAAATAGTTGAGGTTGTTGAGCAGGACGGCGTCGAGCTTCTGTTCGGCGGCATAGTCAATCAACCGGGGCGCCTTCCAGCGCATGGCCCGCAGGGAATGGGCATCCAGGCCAAGCGGCACCCGAGGCACGCCGGCGGTTCGAGCGCGGAGCGTTCCCGCGGCGAGAAGTCCAATCGCGGAACTCGCGGCCATTCTCAGAAAATCCCGGCGGTGCAGGGGGATGGCTCTGAAAGGATTCAGCGAGTCCAGGTTTGTTTCCATACTTGCGTTCATAATACATCTCCCATCGTATTTCGTAAGACATTCTTGAATAGGGCGTCGTGTTTGTCAACAAAATAGTCATCTAATCCACTCAAAGGATTCTGCAGGCTATACACCACATGCAACGACCCCGGGATCTCTTCGACGTGTTAGGCTGTTTTCCCTTGATCTGTCTTGTTCCGGGGCATATAATGATCCCATGATTAATAAATCAAATCTCCTATCGGTGAATCGCAGGGTTTTCATCTCAGTCGTCATTTTCTTGACATTTGGCGTCTGCCTGTTTATCTCGTTGGATCTGCTCCCGGCCCGTACCTCGGAGGTGCCGAGTGATGATGGGCCCGGATATGATCAGCCTCTGGGTCCCCTGGCCGAACACGCGAGCACGTGCCGAGCCATAGTGAAGCGCCTTATGCGAGACCATTACCGGAAGATATTGGTTAATGATAGCCTGTCGAGTAAGATCTTTGAGAGCTACCTGTCTGAGATTGATCCGGCGCGGAGCTATTTTCTCGCCAGCGATATTGACGAGTTTGAACCGTACCGTTACCGTCTTGATGACTCATTTGCCTCCGGTGATCTGGAGCCGGCCTTTATTATTTTCAATCGTTATATACGGCGTGCAAATGAACGCCTCCAGTTTCGATTGGGCCGTCTTGTCGGAGGACCCAATGATATATCCTTTGATGTGAACGAGTCCATGGATATTGACCGTGAGGAGGCGCCCTGGCCGGCGGATATCGCCGAGCTGAATGAAATATCCCGTAAGATCCTGAAGAACAGCATTCTGAATCTGAAGCTGGCCGGCAAAACACATGATGAAATCACTGAGATTCTGGAAAAACGGTATGAAAACCAATTGGCCCGTCTTCGACTGACCAACAGTGAGGATGTGTTTGAGCTTTGTATGAATGCCCTGGCCAGGCAGTTTGATCCGCATACATCCTATTTTTCACCGCGTGCTGCAGAGAATTTCGATATTTCCATGAGCCAGTCCCTGGAGGGGATCGGCGTGCAGCTTAGAACTGAAAATGAGTACACTGTGGTCGTACGTTTGGTCCCGGGCGGTCCGGCCGAAAAATCCAGACAGTTGCAACCGTCCGATCGCATCGTGGGTGTCGGTCAGGGAACGGACGGGGAAATGGTTAATATCGTGGGCTGGCGCATCGATGAGTTAGTGGACCTCATCCGAGGGCCTAAGAATACGATTGTGCGCCTCGAAATCATCCCCAATGATGCCGTTGACGACCAAACAAAAATTATCTCCCTGGAACGCAGTGCCGTCCAATTGGAAGAACAGACGGCCAAAATGGAGATCATTAAAGTAGAGCATCAGGGACGGCCCTCCCAAATCGCTGTGATTGATCTGCCCACCTTCTATATGGATTTTAAGGCCCTGAATTCCGGCGATCGGAACTATCGCAGCTCGACCCGGGATGTCAAAAGACTCTTGCAAGAACTCTCCCAGACCCACGTGGAGGGTTTAGTGATTGATCTCCGCAATAATAGCGGGGGATTATTGCCGGAGGCCGTTGGGCTGACCGGACTTTTTATTGAACGGGGTCCCATTGTCCAGGTGCGTGAAGCCAACGGCAGGATGAGTATCCTTAGAGATCCGGACGACGGTATCTACTACCGGGGCCCGCTGGCTGTTCTGACGAATCGTCTGAGCGCGTCGGCGTCTGAAATATGTGCCGCTGCCATTCAGGACTACGAACGCGGTATTATCATAGGCCAACCCACTTTCGGCAAGGGCACGGTTCAGTCCCTGTTGAAACTGAATCACGGACAATTGAAAGCAACCATAGCCAAGTTTTACCGCATCAGCGGAGAGAGCACGCAGTACCGGGGCACTCATCCCGACTTCACCTATCCCGGCCTGCACGACAAAGAAAAAATCGGAGAGAGCGCATTGACCAACGCACTGCCCTGGGACACGATGTCCGGGACAACCTATGAGTTGTTCAACGATCTGTCGCCCCTGATAGATGCCCTGCGTGAACGTCACGAGGTCCGCTTGCAGGATGATCCTGATGTTAAATACCTGCTGGCTTTGAGAAAGCATCTGGATGAAGTCCAATCGGAGACCGTGATTTCTCTCAATGAGACCGTGCGTCGCCGGGAACGCGACGAGATCAAGGAACGACGTCTGGACCTGGAGAACGGTCGCCGGCGCGATAAACACCAGGAACCCATCACTGAGCTGTCTGAACTCGAATCGGACGCCGCGGGCGATGCCCCCGACAATGAGGATGAACAATCCCAAAAAGATCCCATGCTGATCGAAGCCGCCCGTATTTTGCTCGATTATGTCGAATTGTCGGCGTCAAAGACGGCCCGGCCATAATCGAGTTATCTGGATATCCCAGGATCGCTGCCATGGCCGTTTATCTACCCAACCAAGCCCGGTAAATAAGTCGTAACGCGGATGTCACTTGCTTTCGTCGGGCCGGCCGTGCCTCAACGCTCTTCCCGCCAATGCTCCCGTGGGGATGCCGGCGAATACGGATGGATGGCCGTTGACGAAAACATAGTGCAAACCCTGGGAATACCGGTGCGGAGCGTCGAATGTGGCTTTGTCGATGAATGTCTCAGGATCGAAGATCGTGACATCGGCATAGAAGCCTGCCTTCAGATACCCCCGGTCTGCGAGGCCAAAGATGTCGGAGGGCAAGCCGGTGGCGCTGCGGATGGCCAGTGCAAGCGGAAGGACCTTTTCGCGGATCGCATAGAATCCAATCTTTCGAGAAAACGTGCCGTAGCTGCGAGGATGGGGCCGATCCGCGGCTGGAACATAGGATCGACCATCCGAAGCGGTCGCCACCCAGGGAATCTGCATGATGTGCCTGACGTCGTCCTCGCTCATACTGAAATTGACAATTGAAGCGCCGCCGTTTCTGGAAATCTCGATCGCGAGATCCAGAGGATGCTTCCTTTCGCTCTGAGCAATCTCTGCAAGGTTCTTTCCCACCCAATCTGTGCGTGGGGAATAGCTGGCAATTTGCATGGCCCGGCCGCCTTCCCGCTTCTTCAGAGCGGCCCTCATGTCGGCCTTGAGTTTTCCTGCGGTCTTGGGATCGTCGAAACGAGCGATGAGGGCCTTGCGCCCGCCGGCGCGAGCCCATGGCGGGATGAGCATGGCGTCCAGAGATGTGCTCGACGCGATATAGGGATATTGGTCGGCAGTAACTTTCTGACCGGACTGGCGGGCCGCTTCGATCGCTTCGGCGGCACGCCGTACCAAACCCCATGCCTCGCGCCCACACGATTTGAAATGCGAGATATGCGTCGGTAAACCCGCTCGGCGACCGATTTCGATTACCTCATTCACGGCCTCCAACACCTCGGTGTTTTCGTTGCGGATGTGACTGGCGTGGATACCGCCGTGGGCCGCGATCACTTTGGCAATCTCGACGAGCTCGTCGGTGTCTGCGTAAGAACTGGGAACGTAGATCAATCCCGTGGACATCCCCCATGCCCCGTCGCTCATCCCCTTGTCAGCCAGCCGCTTCATTTCGGATAGTTCGTCCGGGGTGGCCTTACGCTGAGCGGTCCCCATGACCCGAGAACGCAATGATCCCTGAGGCAAGAGGTGGAGGACGTTCGTGCCGGCGCCGGCCGCGTCGATGTTATCGTAAAAGTCCGCCACATCAATCGGGCCGGACCCGCAATTGCCCGTGACGACCGTCGTGCAACCCTGCATCAGATAATTCACGTTGGCCCGAGTGGCAGGGCGGACAAGGGGGCCGTCGCAGTGTGTGTGCAAATCGATGAATCCCGGCGTAATCACCAGCCCGCGACAGTCGATCTCCCATTTGACGTCCTTCAGGGCAAAGGCGCCGACTCCGAAAATACGCTCGCCGCAAATGGCGACATCGCCCACGACGCCCTCGTGACCGGAACCGTCGAAAATCGTACCGTCCTTCAACAGGATGTCGGCCGCTACGGGATCGGCGGCTTCGGAAGTGCCGCCGCTGAACAATGCGAATAATATCGAAACGATGCAGCATCGAAGCAACAAGCAATTTGATTTAGCAACCATGCGACTGATTTTACCACCCCGGGCAAAGGCAGATCAAGGGGAAAACAACCCCGGTTCCTTCGAAATGGTTGCATTCGTGTGACTTTTGCAGAAAACGTAGAGTGGGCCTCGGCCCACCGCTCAGCTTGCCGCTCGCATCGCTTCCTGCGCTTCAAGGGAGCGGCCACAAAGCCGTCTCTCTTGCACCCAAATCCATCCCAAAAGCGACAGGTAGTTAAGCAACCCTTGCTGAGTAAGGATAGATCGAAAAGAGAGAAATGAGTAAGACGTCCCCGGATTTATGGATTTATAAAGAGATTTTAGAAAGTTTTCTTTGACTTTGGCCGATATTTTTCGTATATTTAATGTAGTGCTATTGTAATGATAATATCACTCAGTGCGGGTTCGATAACCCAGAGGTGACGTATGAATTCGACGACGATACAAGTTCGCTTGAATAAACAAACCAAGGAGCAGGCGCAGAAGGTATTCAGGACGCTGGACATATCTATGTCCGAAGCTATCAAGCTGTTCCTCCGGCAGGTTGCCTTGCAGAGAGGCATTCCCTTTGAAATTAAAATACCCAATGCCCTTACGGATAGAACGCTGAGAGAATCGGAGAAAGGAATAGACTTGCACCGGGTTTCCAGTGTGGACGAACTCTTTGAGGAACTGGAAGCTTGAATATTATCTGGACGGGACAGTTCAAGAAAGACTACAAGCGTGCCAAGAAACAGAACAAAGATATTGGCAAACTGCGCACTGTCATCGAATTGCTCGTCCAGAGAAAACCGCTGCCCGCCAAATACCGAGACCATAAGCTGACCGGCTACGCACGGGAGCACCGAGACTGTCATATTGAATCTGACTGGCTGCTTATCTATCGCTTTGACGGCGACGATCTGATTCTTGAACGGACCGGTTCTCATTCAGAATTGTTCAAATGAATGGTAGGGTGAGCCTCGGCCCACCGCTCAATAATGGTGGGGCACAGTTCGACCTGAGCTCACTGCCGAAGGGAGCCCCACCCTATACGGCTTGCTTCACAAGTACGGATTGAAAAGAAAGAAGCGAGTAAGGCGTTCTCGGATTAGCGTTGTGACTTCTACGAATATAAAGGGACCCATACCGAATGGATCGATATAGGTCCCGAAGGTTTATCTATTTAACCGTTAGCCGGATAAACGCGGCGCTTCGTGACGGCGTCTCAAGGTCGATACAGCCGAATGTCGTCAATATAGATTCTGCCCGAACCACCCGCTGCCGCGCCGCCTTTACTCCCCAGGCCAATCGTGAACTCATCCACGTTCCCCAGGTTGACGCCCTGATCGGCGAACGCCTGTAACGGGATACGCCATTGTGTCCAGCTCCGGTTTTCAGCCGCACCGGCGTTGCCGTGCGCTACCACGGCTGAACCGACCGCGACGTACAAGGGTTCTGCCGCATTGCCCGGACGGCCTCGGAACCAGAGGGACAAGTCCGTCACGCCCGCCTGCGTCAAGTCGCGCAGCGCCGTCAGCGGCTTCGTCGCCTCCGAGTAGGTCGCCGGGGCCTCGTTGACGTAATAGAGCGGCATCGACTGTGTCCCACCATGAACAATCGTTTGCTCACAATACGGTGGAACCAGCTCGCCGGCCTGCGCACCGTTATCCGCTTCACCGAAGCCGTCAACCCAGGTCTGCCAGATCGCCTCCCCGGCCGCATCGTCATCGGTGTAGCTCTCAAAGTCATCCACAATAAGGTAGCTCCCCGTCGTGAAGATCCAGATGGGGCCTTTTGCCGCATTACCCTGCGCATCCACCTCATCCACCCGCCAGTAATACGTTGTCTCAGCCTCAAGCAATCCGGGATCGTAACTCTCAGCATCCAACGCGATGGAACCTTTGTACTCCGGCGTACCGGTATCAGCGGTGCGCACGGCTTCTTTGTCCATCCCAAGGTAAAGTTCGTGCGAGGCGGCGCTGTCGGCCGGCGCCCAGCGTAGCGTCGCATTCAACGCCACGTCCGTCGCATCATACGCCGGCTGCGGACTCCCCACGGCGCCCGGCGTCGTGAAGCACCAGACAGCACCCTTATAGGTGTCGGCGCCGTCAAATTCGTCCACTCGCCAGTAATAGACCGTCTCGGGCTCGAGCGAACTGGTGGGTGTATAGGTTGTTGTACCTTTCGAAGCACCTCCGGTCGCCTCGTTCACCTCGTCATAGTCATCACCGAAATACACCGTGTGAAGCTTGGCCCCGTATCCGGGCGTCCAGCTTAACACCACGCTGTCCGGGCCGATAGACTCGGCGCCGTCGGACGGATCGGGGGAATACGCCGTCTTGGGCGCAACGCTGAAGCTCCAGACATCCCCCTTCCACGGGCTTCTCGGGTCCGCTTCGTTCACTTCATCGATTCGCCAGTAGTAGGTCGTGCCCGGAACAAGACCATCCGGGTAGGGGTATCCGGGGAAGCCGACGACAAAATAGGCCAAACCCTGGTTGCCTCGGAAGGTATCGCCGGTGCCGTTGGCCACGTCGTCATAACTATCGCCGAAGTAAATGTCGTGCGATACCGCGGCTTTGTCCGGCGACCAGCTCAGGTTGGCCCATGTGTCCGTCAATATAGCGCCCTCCTCCGGGTCTGGATTGTAGGCCGAGACGGAGGTATCCGCCAACGTCAGCTCAAAGGACTCGACCCAATCACACTGCCAATCGTTCGAGGCGCCTTCCTGAAACGCCGAGACCGCGATGGTTTGGCCCGGGGCCAGTCCCAAATCTTCCAGCGGGATGGCCGCGTGAAGCGTATCGCCGTCAATCGTGTATTCGTAATCCGCAAAAAGTTCCACCTCGTCTCCGGTCGATAGGTCCAACATGTATGCGTACACGCCGTTGGGGGCGCCGTCGCGCCAGCCGAATTGAACCAACACATCAACGCCAATGGGGGTATCGAGATTCGTTGCGTTGCCCTCGTATTCGTCGTTGAGGTAGCCGGTATCCGGATTGTTGTCCGTATCGAGGAGCCAATGGTAGTAGTATCGATTGGTCATGCCTTCCGGCGTATCCTCGACCGACGGCGCGATAACTCCGTACACGATCATCGTCAGATTCAGGTTACCTTCGTCCACCCATGCCTCAAGGCGCTTGATGTCGCCGCTCGAATCGGCCATGTCCAACGGATCGTCCACGCTGCCGACCTGCCCGGAGGACTCCTTCAACGCCAGCTCAAAGGACTCGACCCAATCACATTGCCAATCGTTAGAGGCGCCTTCCTGAAACGCCGAGACCGCGATGATTTGGCCCAGATCCAATCCTAAATCTTCCAGCGGGATAACCGCGTGAATCGTATCACCGTCAATTGTGTATTCGTAGTCCTGAAACAGTTCCACCTCGTCTCCGGTCGATGGATCCAGGCTGTACGCGTACACGCCGTTGGTGGCGCCGTCGCGCCAGCCGAATTGAACCAACACGTCAACGCCGATGGGGGTATCGAGATTCGTCGGGTTGCCCTCATACTCGTTGTTGAGGTAGCCGGTATCCGGATTGTTGTCCGTATCGAGGAGCCAATGGTAGTAATATCGATTGGTCATGCCGGCCGGCGTATCCTCTACCGAAGGCGCGAAAACGCCGTACACCGTCATCGTCAGATGCAGGTTACCTTCGTCCACCCATGCCTCAACGCTCTCGATGTCGCCGCTCGAATCGGCCATGTCCAACGGATCATCGACACTGCCGACCTGCCCGACGGCAATGCCGCCGAACCCGGCCATCGTCCATACGACGGCAAACGCCGCCAGCCACAGCACACGGGATGCTAACACAGACAATTTCTTACGCATGATAGTTCTCCTTCAAGAAAGATTAACATATAAGACACCGACAACGGGTCTTGCATGATCTTGACCATATCGGCTGAGGATGGCTTGTTCTTCACAGCGTTCGACGACCTACCTCCCTTATCCGGGATTTCCCATATGACCTTTACTGAACCACTCCTGTACGTATGAAGTCTCATAATAACGTAATTTCATCTCATTATCAACCATATTCTGGCCGAATCAGCGGATTGACTCGTAAAAAACGCCAATACTGTTGATAAAATCCGTCAAAAAACAAAGTAAACGTTCACGGAAAAACCGTATTTATGTCATTGCGAGCGCAGCGAAGCAATCTCCAACTCGGGGGATGGTGAGATGGAGAAAGAGATATTTTCCTCTCGGCGATCTCCGCGATCCCGGCGGTGAAAAAAAAGGATTAAAAAATGCACACAAATTTACAATTTGTTACAAAAACCGCCCAAAAGCTTCTAAAGATTCTGCGAATCAGCGTCAATTTGTATCACAAATTACAGAAAACAGCGTTCATCGGCGGTTCATTTTACAAAACAAATCCAATCGCCGGCCTCCGGCCGGAAATCCTAAGCACGAATCTCTAAACCCTAAACAGAGGCAATTGTGCAAAACAAACCCAATCTACTACCAAAGGATGAGATTGCTCAGGCCGCAAAGTTATAGCCATTATATGATTGATTTCGTGTCTTTGTGTCTTCGTGGCTAATTTGACAAAACAAAGCGTGCGCCAAGGTAAGCTGGCGTGATTCAGCAGGTTTGAATCCTGCCCGGCCAAAGTAAGCCGACCGGCCGGAATAGACATGAACGTATCAGGAGGTAACGAATGGTGCGAAGCTTCATGAATAGCGGATGGTCAGCCGCAACGGAAGTGAAGGTCGTTCAGCCCCGAAATTTTTTCCTCGCACTGGGCCAAGGGTTGGTTTGCTCCGAAGCCAGTATCGCGACAGGCGTGAAGAGGCGAGTCTGTCGCGGCGTGCCGGGGTCGAGGGCCGCAGCGGGTCGTCCAACGGATCACGTCGGAACTTGGGAGGGCCGTATTGCTTGCATGCCCCAACAAGCCGAAAAGGCAAGGCGGGGCCGTGGAGATACGGCAGTCGGACCGGCTCATAGTAGAGGCGTAGCCGGGGTAATGCCCGGTGCGGGTTCGAAATCAAGGGACCCACTCGAAGGGACCGACAGTCAGTCGAACAGAGTTGAGGACGTGAGGTCCATACCCTGAGATGGAGAAACCTAACACGGATCAATATGCTCTGGTATCGAGACGAGCCTGTACGGACGGAGGTTCGGACGGGGATGTTACACGGCGCTCGGCAAGGAGATAGCCTGTGGCATTGATGGTTCACCATTGCCGTCAAGGGAGACGGGCTGAAGAGCCGGATGAGGGAAATCTTCACGTCCGGTTCTGTGAGGGGCGTAAAGCTCTTTTACAAGGCAGAATAGTGTGACACTCCTCAATCGAAAGAGGGGAGAAACAGAGAATACAAAGCATGCCTAAATGAAAGAGCTTTACGTCTATTCGACCAATATGCCGGCTTTCAGCCGGAAATCCGAAGCTCTAAGCTCGAAATCCTAAACAAAGACATTTTTAGGAGGACTATAATGTAAAGAACAAAGCCAATCTTCTCCCTTGGGATTTACAGGAGCATCCTACTTATCTATTCTTGTGATTAGGCGGGATTATTCGTAGTTGGCCAGGATGGTTTTGGCGACGCCTTCGCTGATGGTGCCGGCCTGGAGGAGGGCGTTTAAGGATTCGGCCATCGTGATCATGCCGTGTTTTTTGCCGGTTTCGATGACGCTCCGCAGGAAAAAGCCGCCTTTTCGTCGAATAATGTTCTTGGCGGCGCTCGTGACGACCAGCACCTCGCAGGCGACGCGTTGGCCGCCTTCGACGGTGGGGATCAATTCCTGGTGAATCATGCCCTGGAGCGACTCGGCCAGAAGGAATCGCAACTGGCTTTCGTCGGAGGCGGGGGCGTAGCTCAGGAGGCGTTCGATGATCTTGTCGATGGAGATCACGTGGAGCGTCGAAAGGACCAGGACACCCGTCTCGGCGGCGGCTAAGGCGATCTTAATCGTTTCATAGTCCCGCATCTCGCCGATGGCGATCACGTCCGGGTCCTGTCTCAACGCCGCCCGAAGCCCGCTGTAAAAAGACTGCGTATCTCGACCGACCTCCCTTTGCCGCACGACGCCGGTCTTGTTCGTATGCACGTATTCGATCGGGTCCTCGATGGTGACGACGTGTTTTTCACTGGTTGCGTTGATCTGGTCGATCATGGCGGCCATCGTCGTGGTCTTGCCCTGGCTGGTGCTGCCGGTAATCAGGACGAGCCCCTTGGTTCTTTGCGTGAGGTCGTGAACGACGTCCGGAAGATGGAGTTCCTGAAGGGTCCTGGGGCGAGAGGGGAGGATGCGAATCGTCGAGCCGACCGAGCCGTTGAAGTAGCCGATATTGATGCGATATCGCCCGATACCGTCGGCCAGCATCAGGTCATAATCCAGCTTCTCTTCAAAATCGACCTTCTGTTCTTCCGTCAGGAGGTCTAACGACATGTCCCGGCTTTGTGCGGGCGTGAGTTTTTCTTTCGTAATCGGAACTAATTTTCCTCCGACCCTGAACAGGATGGGCGCCCCGGCGCAAATGTGCACATCAGTGGCCTGCTGGGCCTTCGCGTGTTCCAGGAGTTGTTTCCGGCTGATCATAGCGTTCGATTTTATACGTGCCTTTACTTGTGAGCGTTTGCCGGCCGCGACTGCACGATGCCCGGATTTGGACGTCCGGTACGTCACCGCCGGCGCCGATAGTGACTTCCAATGCCGAGCCGAGAATGTCCAATCCGCTCACATCCAATTCTATCATTTGGCCGGGGCTTACTCCAGGGCTTTTTGGGGCATTTTCTCTCGCCCAGGCCAGTCCGCTGGCCAACAGGTTTCGCTCACACGCCTTCAAATACATCCTGTGCGACTGATATTGTATCGTATTGGCCATCCCGGCCAACACATACATCTCGATTCCGATGAGGATAATCACGATAATTACGAAGACTAAAACGAAACCTCTGTGTCTTTGCTGTGTAATCTTCATCTTATGGCCCCTCCGTAAAATAGATGGGAATTCGCCATCGTCTTTTTCCATCTTCCGCGCGTTTTATACTCGAAGTGAGTGTTCACTTCGACGGCGTATGCCTGTGAATTGTCTTCCCAAACTGTCCACGTCACTTGGGTATTGGGCAGGGACCAGGCTTTCTCGTCGCCGGTATTATCCTGTTTGATACCGGTCAGTTGGCGTCGGACGATCCGGTCGTTTTCCCGGCGATAAGAAAAAACACCATCCGGCCGCTCGATAAGGAACTGCTCGTCATTGGTCGTGAGTCCTTCAAACGATTCCGGCAATCCTTGGGCGTTGTCCATGTCCTGTTGGATCTGTTCGAGAGCATGTTGCAGCGTGATGCTCTCCTGGGCGATCCGGTAAGACCTGGGGATATCGGCCAGGAGTGTCGTGAATAATCCGTCCAGAAGAATAAATAAAAGGGGAACAGTAATGACAACAATCAGGATTTCAACTAAGGTAAAGCCCTTACGCATATCGATCACATCCTTTCGGCGGAGGTTCAGTCCGCTTGGACATATCTGGACAATTGAATCGTTACATCTTTACGGAAGCTTTTGCCGCTCGCCGTTACGTCGAGCCGGTCCAAATCTCGCCATTGGCCGGTTCCGGGCGATCTTCCGACGGACATGCTGATCCCGGGCCAGAGCCGGTTGAGGTCTTCGTCGGAGACAGGCTCTCCGGTGGTGGCGATACTGTCGATCTGGGCCTGGGCCGCCGCGATGCACCGCTGCCGGACCAACTGATAACGGTTGAATTTTGCCAATCCGAACAGCGAAAGCGCCAATCCGGCCAGAAGCAATCCCAGCAGACTCATCGCGACGATGGTCTCGGTCAGCAGGAACCCCCGGTTTTTGTTATTCATCATGAACACAATGTTTCTCCGTTTTTTTATTTATGGATGTACCGTGCCTGTCAAACTACTGATGATTTGAATACCCGGCATAAAAATGGCATAAACTATGAAGCCCACAATGGCGCCCATCAGAAGGGTGATACAGGGCCACAGTATAATACGGGCAAGATTGACATAGTAACTGTAATTCGAACGATAGAACGACTCCAGCATTTCTAATATTGACAGCGTATTGCCCTGGTTCACCTTGTCGTCGAAAGCCCAGGCCAACGGAGAGCCTAAACGGCTTTTTCGGGCGGCCTCGGCGATATTGTCGCCGCGTTCGACTTTTTTGAGCCATCGTCGCAGGCGCTTCCTGAAGCCGTGATTCACATCCAGGCTCAGGGTATTGTCAATCGCGTCGTTGATCGGGCAGCCTGCGTTCAGCGACAGCCGCAAAAGCTCCACGGTCTGGACCATCGAATAGTCTCTCTCAAAGCGGTGCAGAATAGGCAGGTGCCACTTGATGAAGTCGCCGATTCGTGAGATCAAATAGGGTTTGCCCGGCCGGCGCGGTCGGAACTTGGTGTATATCGACGTGAGGGCCAACGCGGGAGTAATCAATAGGATCGCCAAACTAATCAGCCATCCGCCTTTAAAAAGGACAAAGCGTGAAATATCCAATACGATCTGGGTCGCCCGGGGAAGTTCTTTTTCGTTGGTCATCTCAAGAAGGCTGTCTCTGAAGTGCGGGATAACGAAGAGCATGCATCCCGACAATATTAAGAAGGTGAAGACCATCAGAATCACCGGATAAACCGGATGCACGGGCCGAAGTCGTCTGCGGTCGTTTGCCTTGGCGATGAGATCGGCTTCGATGGCTTTGAGGGCATAAGGGAGTTGGCCGATCCGCTCGGCGGCGGCGATCATCCCCATCGCATGGCCCGGACACTTCGGGTAGCCTCGACGGATCGATTCACCCAGCGGATAGCCCTGCACCAGCCATTGCTTAATGCCGCGCAAGATTCTTGAACGGTTGTCCGTCAGTTGGCCGGCTGCCGATTCCAGGGCCATCGGCAACGGCAGATTCTGCCGCATGCTCGAGCCGAGGGTCGAAATCACGAATGCCGCCGTTGCGTGGCGCGACGTCACATAATACGCGATGATTGAACCGAGGAATAAGATAAAGAACAGAAATCCCATCACGCCCAAAGGTCCGAAAGCAACGCCCGCTGTGATGATCGTCAGCAACAAAACGATGATAATAACGATCCATTTGGCGCATATCTGGGGCCATTGTTCCGCATCCGGATCGCGCTTCGAGGCCGTCACGGCTAACAGCGTTCCCACAAAGAGCAGCGGCGCCATGACCATCACTGCGGGATCTTCGTCCGCGGCGCCCATCACAAGGATCGCGCCCGCCACGAACGGCGAGGTTACCAGGGCGATCGCGCGCATCTTCAATCCGAGGTAGATGTAAGCCACCAATAGCACTATTGTTATCGCAATAATCATATGTTATGCCGCCGAAGATAATGTTGTGATCACTTGTATCATGGGTGCAAACATCGCAAGAATCGTTAGTGCCAGGAAGCACCCCACGCTGATAATCATGACGGGCAGCAGGGCCGCTTGGAGTCTCGACTGGCCGCATCGCGCCTGGTCGGCGTACATCTGGCCGAGGCTGTACAGGTTGTCCTGTAATTCGTTGCGTTGCGCTCCCAACTGTATGGAATAGAGAAATAATCCCGGTATGAATCGGCAAACGTGCCCGGCCTCCATCAGGTTCGCCCCTTGCTCGATCTGGCCGGCCAGGGTCTCGCTTTCCAGGATGAGATTCTCGCTTCCCGTCGCGCCCGCGCTCGATCTCAGCGCGACCGGCATATCGGCGCCGGAAGCCACCAGGATCGCCATCGCCTCGGCCATCCGGCTCAGCACGCTGCTATGGTAAAGCCGGCCGATCACCGGTAGGCCGAGAAGCAGGGATTCCTTGAATCGACGGCCCGCCGCCGACGTCGAAAGGAACGCGAAGCCTCCAATGATGGCGCCTACGACCACAATAACGGTAAGCCAGAAAGACCCCACGTTATTGGCCATACTAATAAACGCCCTGGTTAGCCCCGGTAGCCTGCCCCCGTGCATTTCTTCAAGAACGGTTCCAAATTGCGGGATAATGAACAGGAACACGCCCGTGATGATCATCGCCGCCAGGGCCAGGATCACCCCCGGGTAGCTGATTGCCTCGAAGATAATCCTCCGCGTTTGCGTGGCCATTTCCAGGTGCCGATTGAGGCTGGTGAGCATTTCGCTGAGCCGGCCCGTTTCCACGCCGGCTTTCAATATCCGTCCGTACAACGGCGGGAAATGCTTCTGGCGCTTCTCGAAAGCTCGCTCGATACTCTCACCGGCTTCCAGCTCGTCGGCGACGGCATTAACGAGATTCCGCATGGATTTCGAGCTAACGTCCTTCGCCAGTTCTCGCAAGCCCCGCTCCAGGGGGATTCCGGCCTTGGTGATCGACGCCAATTGCTGATTGAATAGCAGAAATTCATTCCGGCCGATGGCCGTTTTCGGTTTCTCGGGCTGGGCCGTGTCGATGGAATTGACGGCAAGCTGCATCTGTTTGAGCTGCTCTTCCGCCTCCTCGCGCGACCCGGCCTCGATCGTGCCTTTCATCAGCCGGCCCGCCGAAGTCAGTGCGTTGTATTGAAATGTAGCCATCTTTCGTCCTCTGTTTTCGTTAACTTGTAGGGTGCGATATTTCGCACCATCCTGGTTGTATTTGCATCTCTTAAAAAAAGTCTTGGAGGGTGGCAGCCTCAAAGCCAAAGGCTCTGCCGATGGTCGGTGACAAGCCATCCCCAAGCTTTGCTTGAGGCTGCCACCCCTTCACAATGAGACGTTTATTTCTTAAGTTCGATTTCATAATGAATGGCGTCTTTTTCTTTACCGCCTTCGGGGATCGCCGATTTCAACATTGCTCCTTCGACGGTGCGGCGATACTCGAACGCCTTGCCGCTTATTAAGTCGTTCGGAACTTCCTTATCCTTAATATCACTGAGCGCCTGAGGTAACTGGCCATCATGCATCGCGGCGTAATGACGTATCGACTCGACCACCTGTAACGCTTTCACGTGGTTATCCAGTCTTTTGGCGTTCAATCGCACCCGCTCGAGAGCCGGTTCCAATTGTTTTTCAAGTTGTTTGCGAACCAGGATATTGTAATCCTTGAGGTTGGCTGTTTCGCTTTCAATGGCAATATTCACATCGGTTATCGGTTCGGGCAGGTTGGCCAGTGCGGCATACAAATTCGGTGAATCCTTACATTGTACGAAACTTTCGATCTCTTTGCATGTCACCCCACCGGTCGCTCCCCCAATCATCGCCTGGATGATCGTCGGGGCCTGTCCGAGATGTTGGGCCATACCGAAAGACGTCTGCATAGCGGCCAGAGCGTTCTTGTACCGGCCACGGGAGTAGTCCAGTCTTGCCCATGTTCGAATGATAAATGTAAGCTCTCTATATCCTTTGAGTTCCAGAGGGCCCTGGTCAGGTTTCCATTCGGGCCAGTTGCATTTTCCGCATCGCGCGGCCCGCGCCACGAGACGCAAACTCTCGATATATTTTTCTATGACGTCTTCGGCTTCCTGCTGGGGAAATTGCTCGATAGGTAGCTTAAACCACTCCTGAATCTTTTTCTGATCGACACCTTTCGGCATCAGTTGAATCGCTTTTTCATAAAGGGGAACGGCATCCGTGTCCGTGAGTTTTTCGGATTTCGCGAAAAGCCGGTACGTTTCTGCTGATTCGGAAATCTGAGACGGATAAACCATGAGTGTAATAGGATATCCCCAAGTTGCATCGGCGGTGAGAATGAGAAAGAGACAACAAGCGAGCGTCTTATTCATCAATCTCGGTGTAGAAGTCAGTCTATCATAATGATGTGTTGCCATTTTCAATTCCTCTTTATGGCGGCATTAAATATTTCAGCGTTTATTCTTTCAGGTTGAGTTCGTATCGGATCGCCTCGCTATCCGGCGCGCCCTCCGGTGCCGGGCCTTCCAGGGTGGCTTCAGGGCCGGTCCGTTTGTAAACGAACGACTTTTGCGTCGCCGGATCATTGGGGACGGGGACCATGGTGACGGCACTGAGCTGTTTCGGAAATTTACCCTCATGGGCGGCGGTATGGAGACGCATGGCCTCAATACATTGCAGAATCGCTATATGACGATCCAGCCTCTTCATCAGCAGATGTATTCTTTGTTTTACCTTTGGATCTTCCCATTCCGCTTTTTCGGTGAGGTCGATAAAAGGCTGTGGCAAATCCCGGAAAGCCTCGTAGAGATTGGGCGCATCGGGTCTCTGGATAAACGCCTCAAGCTGTCGACACATGTAAGCGGCAGTGCCAATTCCGAACATGCCATGGACCAGGGATGGTCCCTCGCCCAAATGTTTGGCCATTGCAAATCCGACCTGTGCGGTGTCAATCGCATCGTCATATCGACCCTGAGCGACCTGAAATCTCACTTTCAAGGCATGATAGAAAAGGAGCCTGCGATGTTTGCGCAGGTTCTCCGTTAATACATCCCCATCCCAGTAGGGCCAATCACAATACTTACACTTAGCAGCCTGCTCATGCAGCTTGAGTGTAGGCTCAAGCTGTTGCAGCGTTGACTGGACCTGATTGAGCGGCAGTTGGTCCGGCGGTGTCTTGAGCCACTGGTCAACTTCTTCCGTTTGGAGATCGCCTGGCAGGGATTGGAGAGCCTTTTCATAGAGCGGCGCCGCATCCGCATCGGCCTGTTCGTCCGCTTTCGGCAGGAGGGTGTATTGCTTCTTCGGATCAGGTGTCTTTGCCGCGTGAAGTGTCATTTCAACGGTTCGAGCGATAACTCCGGACACCATTGACAATAGAACAATGAGACAGACAACGAAGCGGTTCATTAAGTATCCTCTAATTTGTAGCGTGTGCGAATCATTGTTTGGCACGCGCGGGGCGATAAAACGCGTGGGCAATACATTGCCCACCCTAAGTGGGAATTCCACAAACCTTATTCAATTCTTCCTGAGTTGTGACGCCCTCGCCGACCAAACGTTGGCCGTCGGTTAACATGGTCGTATGGTCCTTGTCTTTAAGGATTTCTTCAAGTTCATCCAGGTCGGCCTTATCTAAGATGGCTTTTCGCAGTTGGCTGTCAAGCTGAACCATTTCCGCGATCAAGACCCGGCCCTTGTAGCCCGTATTGAAACAATTATCACAGCCTGTGGCTTCGTATAGGCCGGTTTCTTCGACCTTCTTCTTACATGTGGTGCAGAGTCTTCGAACCAGTCTCTGGTTCAGAACCGCTGAGATGCTGGAAGTCACCTGGTACGGCTCGATCCCCATCTCCAGCAGGCGAAGCAGCGCCCCGGCGGGCGAGCCGCTGTGCATGGTGCTCATCAGCAAATGGCCCGTCAGACCCGCTTCGATGGCAATCCTGGCCGTCTCGGCATCCCGAATTTCTCCGATCATTAACACCTGCGGATCCTGCCTGAGCAACGAGCGCAACGCCGTGGGAAAGGTCATCTGGCCGTGCGGCGTGATCTGGACCTGGGTGGCGCCGTCAAGCCGGATTTCAACCGGGTCTTCGAGGGTCACAACACTTTTGCCCGCGAAGGATTTCAGAATATATCGCAGAATCGCGGCCAGAGAGGTGCTCTTTCCGCTGCCCGCGGGACCGGTCAGCAGCAGGATGCCCTGATTTCTGGCGCCAATGTTCTTCAACGTCGAATAGATATCCTCAGAAAAACCTAATTGTTCGAGACTCATCAACTCGGTATTGCGGTAAAACAGCCTCACGACCGCCCGCTGGCCGTGGATGGTTGGAAATACGGCCAATCGCTGGTCCATGATCCGGTCTTCCCGGCCCGGGTCGATTTCGATTCGGCCTTCCTGCGGAATATCGTTACGATAGGTTAGGAGCCCTCCGAGGACTTTGAGCCGCGCTATCACGTTGTCAGAAAGGGATTTGGGCAGTTCTTCCATGGTGTTCAGGACGCCGTCGAGACGGAATTTAACCACTAATTTGGCGCTCATGGGCTCGAAATGGATGTCGCTTGCACCATATTCGACGGCTCGGTTCAGTACATCATCCACCAAGGAAACGACATCTTTCGCCCTATCCTTCGATTCATCGGCCGGACCGTTTGTATTGTTTGTTTTTAGCGATTCTGGCATCTTCCAACCCTTTGTTTCTGAACATAAGACGCAGCGAGCACGTACAACGTTAAGTAGAAAAATCTTTTTTTCAACGTTTTAGGGGGATTTTTGTTAACATAAAGACACGCACTGCGTCTTAGTGTATGGAATTGAGTCGTACAGGGTGAATGGGCGCCTATGTTTGGTAAAGCCGTAAGTTACGGAGCATTTTGGGATTTTGCTATCCCTGAGTCCGTTGTCGAGAACCAGCGGTGGGTGTTATCTGCGATGCAGAAGCACGGTCAGGATCTCGTAAGGATGCTCTGGCGCATACTGGGTAACGAGCAGGATGTGTGCGATGCCTATCAGGACACCTTTCTGCAGTTGGCCCATTTTAAGGGAGGGCAAAAACCCGCACACGTGAAAGCGTATGTGTTCCGTACGGCCAACAATGTAGCGATTTCAATGCTCAGACGCAGGATTTCGGAGAAAAAGAGGCTATCCGGGCCTAATATGGATCCGGAGATCACGCACTCACCCGTCAAAGAGCTGGATGCGAAATATTTGCAGGAGATGTTGAGGATATACATTACGCAATTGCCGGAACATTTGAGGAATGTGCTCACGCTCCGCGACCTGGCGGAAATGTCGTATTCTCGAATCGGAAAGATTCTCGGCATATCACCCGGTACGGCAAGAGTTTACAGATGCAAGGCCATCCAACTATTAGCGGTATGGATGAATAAAGAAGACTGACCATGGCACATCAACAAGCAGATAGCACGTGTAAACGCATGAGAGCCAGACTTTGTTCGATGTTGAATAGATGCTTCGGCCCGGAGGCGCGTTGGCTGCGGCGGCATATTGCGCGTTGCCCGCGGTGCCGGCGGCGACTTATTGCATCCGGCAAGGTTCATTTGGCGCTATCGTTTATGAAAGCTCAACCGCACGGACTCGATTTGTTGACGCGTGCGAATCAGAAGACTGTTGCCGTATTGAGCCACAGCCTCCGGCAAGAGCCCAAAGCGCAAGAGCTTAAGACCAAACGCCCCGAACCGAAACCGTTTGAAAAGTATCGTCGATACGGATTTTCGTTTGGGAGTCTGGCTGCTTGTCTGGCGGTTCTTATTCTGATGAAAATCGGGGTCTTTTCCTCGATGGATACCGTTCAGGTTAAGGGCCGGAAGGTCATGAAACAGTATTACGCCCGAAACGTCGGAAAGGACCTGGCGGATGATGTCTTTCCGGTGGAAACTGGGGCCTCGGATCATCCACAAGGTGAGGCCGCGGTTTAATTCTTGACGATATTCGAAGAATCGAACGTCATAATATCTCATCCGCGGGTCTGCTTTTTTTTCGAACCCCCGATAATTACCTCTTTCAATCATCCATTTCTTGCCCTACAACATTAATCCCTTCATTGACACATCAAAAATGCAATTTTGCGGCAAGAAGCGGTTTTGATGGGCCGACGATTATTACGTATATTTTAGGTGACAGCTCTCCGGGAGGAGACAATCTGCCTGTTGCTTGTGAGGTATTTAGTCAAACGAGATCGTTTGCTTGGGGGTATGTGAGAACATGGCGGGGATTTTTGGATTCAAACGCAAAAACGGGCGTTCCGGCGGCTCTCAGACCGTCGCTCGCCCGAATGACGGCTTCGATGAGGAAATCAGCGGTCTGTCACAACTCTACAGTCCGGGGGAGGACCACGTCAGTCAGGTTCGCGACGTCGCCGATGTTCTATCCGAAATGGGGACGATCACGAGCGAGCAGCTTTCCGAAATCCGGCGTAAACAGAAGGCCAAGCCGAACAGCGATGTCAGCCGGATCATTACGGAATTGCATCTGGCCAGCGAGGCGGAAATCTCCATGGCGCGGGCGGGTCTTTTTAGTTTGGAATTTCGACGGATCGATCCGGATGCGGTCGATAGACGGGCTTTTGAAAGTCTTAACATCGACTATATAAGAAATAATCGCATCATGCCCATTGCGCTCAAGGACGATACTCTCGTGATTGCCACAAGCCATCCCTCCGATCTGTTTGTCATTGAAGACGTCAAAAGGCAAACCCGGATGAACACCGAGACCATCGTGTGTTTGGATTCGGATATCGACGCTGTCTGCGATGTCCTCAGCGATGAGAAGATGAACCATAACCTGGATGACATTATCAATGATATGACCGACGTCGAGATTGTCCAGGAGGATGAGGAGGAGTCCGAGGATCTTGAGAAAATGGCGGGTCAGTCACCCGTCATTAAGTTTGTTAATTATTTGATCAGCAACGCGATACGCGAGGGCGCCAGCGATATTCATATCGAGCCGAAAGAAAAGTATATGAAGACCCGGTATCGCATCGACGGCGTCCTTTTCGACATGAAGCAGTCGCCGCTTAAGATGCACCCGGCCATTGTCTCGCGTATTAAGATCATGGCCAATCTGGATATCTCGGAGCGACGGCTGCCCCAGGACGGAAAGATCAAAGTCTCCGTCGGCGGCAGGGCGATCGACCTGCGTGTTTCGACGCTCCCGTTGAATCACGGAGAAAAGGTCGTGATCCGCGTGCTGGACAGCCAATCTGTCCGGCGTGGGCTTGAGCAGTTGGGCATGGAGCAGGATGTCATGCAGACGTTTGGCGAGCAGATCGTGCTGCCTCACGGGATATTGCTTGTCACGGGTCCCACAGGCTCCGGTAAGAGCACGACGCTGTACTCCGCCTTATGTCAGATGGACAGCGACAAGCTCAATGTTTCGACGGTTGAGGACCCGGTGGAATACGAACTCGATTTTTGCAATCAGGTTCAAACCAATGAGAAAATCGGCCTAAATTTTGCCTCCGCTCTCAGAAGTCTGCTGCGTCAGGACCCGGATGTCATCATGATCGGGGAAATTCGCGATAACGAGACGGCGCGCATCGCGGTCCAGGCCGCTTTAACGGGCCACCTGGTCTTATCCACGTTGCACACAAACGATGCGGCCGCCAGTATCCCGAGATTAGTCGATATCGGTATCGAGCCGTATCTCATCGCCGCCTCGTTGAACGCAGTGCTTGCACAGCGGCTCGTCCGAAAGATTTGCTCGAAGTGCAAGGAGCCGTACGAGGTGTCAAAAAATATGCGAAAATATCTTCAGAAGGCGGGGATCCAACCGGACGAAATGTATCATGGCGCCGGTTGTGATGCGTGCCGTGGCTCGGGATACGTGGGCCGTGCGGGCATTTATGAGTTGCTCGTTCTTGATGAGCAGTTCAGGGATATGATTAACAAGGATCCGTCGGTCAACAATATGCGCCGGGTCTTCCATGAAAGCGGACGGCGGGCGTTGTTTGATGATGGGATTTTGAAAGTCAAACAGGGACTCACGACGATCGAAGAAGTCCTGCGTGTGACGGAAGTCTATGGAAAGACCGAAGATGAAGCCTTCGTTGAGAATATGAATCCCAATCAATAACGAGACGATAGAAAAGGTGCGACGATTCGCAGCCTGCATTTGAAGTGTGACATCATGCGAATGAAATCGATGATTCTGGGTTTGGTATTGCTTCTGGCTGGGGGCGTCACCCTGGGATGGATTCTCACGGAGATTCGAAGCGAGGGATGGGAGAGAACTCGCTATCAGTCGGAGTATAGCCGGGAAACGTCCGATTATATGAAGCAATACGATCAGTGGCTGTTACTGCCCGCAGAAGAAAGAACGGCGTTTCCTCAGCTCCTGGACAAAAACGGCAATAATAAGACGATCGATCAATTGAAACGGGAGCAGCGTGAGAGGCTCATGGCCGATCTGGACACACTCGCTTCGGACCGGACGGATGTCCATCCGTTTGCGGATGTGCTTTACGGCGAAAGCTGGCCGGTCGAGATCGAGGCGTACCGAAAACGCAAAGCGCGGAATGAGAACATTCTCACAGGGGCCATCGTGTGTACGTCGATGGGGGGATTGATCTATGTGTGGTGGCTGTTGTTTGCGATCGGGCAGATGATGGTAAAGGGGTTACAACGTGTGAAACAACGGATGGACACTTCAAAAGAGAAATCTCAGGAAGAGGTTAATGAGGAAGCGGAAGTGGATGCACCTGAGGATATGCCGCCTGAAGAACAAATCCATCCGGAGGGCAAACCAGATCAGACACATCCGAAGGTTCTCTTGAACTCGAACTGGGGCAATTGGAAACCGGCCCAGCGTGAACCGGAGGTCGAAGCCGAGGCAAGCCAAATCAAGCGGATTTCCAGCGAGGTCGAGCGCATTGCCTCGTTGCTCTCGGATGAGAAAGCCACGCGGGTGGACGGCGTTAAGGCAAAGCCTTTGGATGCACAGGAAGAACCGAAGCCGATCGATAATACGCTCAAGCAGCTTAGCGAGGAAGTCTCGGCCATTCGCGAGTACACCTCGTACCAGCAGGATCGGCTTGAGAAGCTTCAGGACGGCTATGACTGGAATATTATCAGGACGTTCTGTCTGCGTGTGATCCGTTGCATCGATAACCTTGACAACCGGATCAGCCGGCTCAATAGCAAGACCAAGGCCACTCATCTCAAGGAAGTGAGGGACGAGTTGATCTTTGCCCTGGAATCCAGCGGCGTCGAGCAATTCGAACCCGAGATGAATAGCGAGTACCGGGGGCAGGAAAAGGTGGCGGAGGCGGTGAAAGACAGGGAGCCCAGCGAGGACTCGGGCCAGAGAGGCAAAATAGCCAGCGTCATCCGACCGGGCTATCAGTACTTTATCAGTGAGGAGAATGTCAAGATCGTGCGTCCGGCCCAGGTCAGACTTTTCGATTGATCCTTTCCATCGAGTGGGGCATTAGGGAGCCACAAAATAGGGGGTGTAACATGACGAACATAGTGGGAATAGACCTCGGCACAACGTATTCGGCGTTGGCGATTCTCAACGCCATCGGCCGGCCGGAGATTATCCCCAGTGCCGATGGCGAGCGGTTGATCCCATCGGCGATCTTCTTCGATGAGGAAAACCCGGATGTCGTCCGCATTGGTATCGAAGCGGTTAATTCGCGGCATCTGAATGCTCAGAGGTCCGTCCGCTGGATCAAGCGACACATGGGCGATTCGCAGTACCGTCGAACCATTGATGGGAAGGACTGGACCCCGGTGGAATTGTCCGCCCTGATTCTCAAGAAGCTCAAGCAGGATGGCGCGATCGAGCATGGCGAGATTCGCGATGCCGTCATCTCCGTTCCCGCTCACTTCGATGAGGTCCGCCGCAAAGCGACGATGGACGCTGGGACCATGGCCGGGCTGAACGTGATCGGCATTGTGAACGAGCCTGTCGCCGCTGCATTGTATTATGCGACGACGCGCCATGTATCAGGAAGGATCCTGGTCTATGACCTCGGCGGCGGCACGTTCGACGTGACTATCCTGGATGCCAAGGGGCACCAAATGGATATTGTCTGCTCTCAGGGCGATCATGCCCTGGGCGGTGTGGATTTTGACCGGAACGTTCTCGAAATGCTTGAAGAGAAATACAAGGAGGAATTCGGCGCCGAGCTGATCGACAGCGACGAGGACCGGGCTCGATACGAAGACGAGGCCGAGGACATTAAAAGGACGTTGTCGCGGCGCAACGTGGCGAAGAAGATGCTCTACGGTCCGGCGGGTAATATGCGAGTGGAGATCACGCGGGAGATGTTCGAGCAGGCCATTAATGAAAGGATGGAGCGTGCGGATATTCTGATTGAAGTTGCTCTCGAACAGGCGGGTATTGAGCCGTCCGGCATTGATAAGGTGCTCTTGGTCGGCGGGAGTACGCGGATACCGCTGGTTCAGCAGCGCCTGGAGAAAATGTTCGGGTTCGCGCCGGAAGTGGCGGTGAATGTGGACGAATGTGTGGCGTTGGGCGCCGCGCTGCAGGCCGGATTGACGATGCTCAGAGAAAAGCCCGATGACGTCCCGGTGGGTATTGCCGGCGGATTGAAAGATATACAATTGACCGACGTCTGCAACCACAGCTACGGCACGATTTGCGCGCCGTTGGATAAAGAGACGGGCCGACGCGTCATCCAGAATAGGATCATTTTGCAGAAAAATACACCTTTGCCCTGTGAAGTGACGCAGACGTTTTATACCCTGACCGACAACCAGGACCAGATCGAAGTCACCGTCACACAGGGAGAAGATACCGAGGTTGAATACGTCAATAAAATTGCGACGCATAAATTCAAGCTTCCCCCGGACCGGCCCGCGGGATGTCCCGTCCGGGTGACTTATAGCTACGACGTGAATCAGAGAATGCACTGCACGTTCGAAGATGTCGAATCGGGCCGGGTGCTTGAGGTGGATTTGTCTCTGGACCAGGACGGTAAGGTCTCGGACAGCGACATCAAAGAAAAAGAGGAGAAAATTGCCGCCGTCGGTAATTCAAAGGTGGAATGACCATTTACGATCGAAAATTGTAAATCTTAAATCGTAAATCGCTATGACCGTATATTTGATCCTATTTTCGATAATATTGGCCGGGTCTGCCGTGGTGATCTTTTCCGGCGTGTTCGATCGTTTCGGAGGGACGACACTTCCGGCGCGTCTGTTACTCAAAGCCTCGCCTTATTTATCCCGGCTTTGCGAGTGGGTCGAGAGGATCGGTCTGAAAGAATCTGTCGAGCGGCAAAAATCTAAACTCGTGGATCTGGTGAGAGATCGGATGTCGAATAGCACCGAATCCAACGAGGATTCGCCATCTTCAGGACTTGTCGATATGAGTCTTCTCAATTGTCGCGTTCAGATCAGCGAACTCAAGGAAAATAACGAGAGCTATGATGCTTTCAACGTGGATATCTGTGGTACGATTCACGCCGAAAAGAACGGATGCCAAACGTTCATCACAATTTCACTGAATGACGTGACGGATGGATCGTCCGCGCCCGTGCAGACCTGGACGAATGAATCGAGTATGTCTGCCTTTTGTCGCCGGGTCGAACTGGGCCGGCTTCCGCAAGAAGTCACCGTTCTGTCGGACTGGAGAACGGTGGCCCAGATTCGCGTCGATGGCCTTCTGTTCGCTCGTAAGGGCAAGCGAAGCGTGCAGCTTGAGGCGTCGATATCGTCTGTCGATGGCAATAAGGAGTTATCTCGTACCCGTTGTGTGTTCGACTATGACAATCCGGCCCACGGTTATCAGAATTTACGGGAAAACGCCGAACGAACGAAAGTCCTCGCGGTCGCTCTGGCGTTTGCAGTCAGCGCCGCCGACAATGAATTATGCCAAAGCGAGATCGAGTTGATCGAGAACTGGGCACGGGATAATATCTTAGAGAATTCGGACCGTGCGACGGAGAAAGACGCCCGGAAACTCGAAAAGGTATTCAGTCGAACGGTGGCCTTTTTCCGTGAGGGAAACAAGCTCGATACGTGCAGGATTTGTGAGGAAATCGTCGAACTCGCCCCGGTTGCCCAGCGCTACGATATCCTTGATCTCTGCCTGTACGTGGCCCGCGCAGACGGTTTCGTAGCGGCTGAGGAATCGGCCCTTTTAAAGGACCTGGCGGTTCGGCTCGAAGTGGACACCGAAAAGTTCCGCTTAATGATGGAAAAAGTGCTTCCGCTTCACATGTATGAAGTGAAAGACGTCGAAGCCATTCTCGGATTGACATCGGACATGAGCAACGAGAAGGCCCGGCGGCACTTGAATCGAGAATACAGCCGATGGAATGCACGGGTCACCAACACCGATCCCGGCATCCAGAGCCAGGCCGATCAAATGCTCAAGCTCATCACGGAAGCCAGAGGCCAATTCACGACCGAACAGCCGGCCGGGCAAGAAGTTGAAAAAATAGCCGCTGAATGAAAAGCATATCTGATACCCAATCTCACATCTGTACATAATCCTGCCTGAACTTTCAAAGCACACGACATTTCCAAAGCCCTATTGCCTTCGCTCAACGAATAGGCTATCATTTGGCTATGAAAATTGAAATGAAAGCTTTGATCATCGGTGTGATCGCCGTAGGTGTGTGTGTGCTTCTTTTTGCTCTGTTCAAGCAATCACCGGAAGCCGGCAAGAAGAAAACGGATTCGATATCCACTTCACAGCACCCAGCCGGAACGGATGCGAACCTGCCAAACAATCTCAAATCTCAAATTTCAAATCTCAAATCCAACTGGCCCATGTTTCGGGGGGGGCGGAATCTTTCGGGCGTGGCGGAAGGTTCTTTGCCCGATTCATTTAGCGTGATCTGGAAATATAAGACGGATGATGAGGTGAAATCGTCGCCGGTCATCGTCGATGGTCTTGTTTTCGTCGGTTCTTCGGACGAGAACATTTATGCGATTGACTTAGCGAGCGGGCAGAAAGTCTGGTCGTATAAGACCACCGACGCGGCTGAGGCGACGCCATGCGTTGTCGAGGATTCCGTTTATATCGGTTCGCTGGACGGTTTTTTATATGCTCTTGATGCTGAAAACGGTTCTCTTCGGTGGAAATACGAGACCGACGGGCAAATTCCCGGTGCGGCTAACTGGACGCGATCTCCCGATGGAGACCTTTGGATACTTGTGGGTAGCTACGATAATATGTTGCATTGCCTGGATTCGAAAGACGGCTCGGTCGTCTGGACCTATGAGACGGACAACTATATCAACGGCTCACCCGCGGTGGACGATCAAAAGACGGTTTTCGGCGGGTGTGATGCCCTGATTCATGTGGTCTCACTCGTTGACGGCAGCAAAGTATCTGACATCGACAGCGGATCGTATATCGCTGCCTCGGCGGCCTTTCTCGATGGCCAGGTTTACGTCGGTAATTACGAAAATGTCTTTATCCGGGCCGATATCGACGCGGGCAAGATCATCTGGGAATACAAGGAAAGTGATTCCCCGTTTTTCTCTTCGCCCGCGGTTGACGAGAGCGTCGTCGTATTCGGGGGGCGGGATAGTAAGGTGCATTGCGTCGGGCGCGAGGACGGCAAGGTCGTCTGGACGTTCAAGACACTGGACGAGGTGGATAGCTCGCCGGTCATTTGCGGCGACAAAGTCGTGATCGGCTCTTTAGACGGGCGGCTCTACGTCTTGAGGCTTTCCGACGGAACGAAAGTCTGGTCGTACGAGACGGGCCAGCCAATCACTTCTTCGCCGGCGGTGGCCGGGGGAATCGTTGTCGTTGGCTGCGATGACGGCTATGTTTATGCCTTCGGCGATAAGCGATAGAATGGGCTGGAAGCTTTATGAAATCAAAGATTAAAAATAAATAAACAAAATTGTGGAATCCCGGCGAGCCGGGAGGACTTCCTTAATTTTGCATTTTGAATTTATCAGTGAAATTCCATGCGAATTATCCAAATCACACCGAGCGCGGGCGATAGTTTCTATTGTGAGAATTGCCTGCGAGACGCCGCTCTGGTCAAGGCGATGCTGGCATTAGGGCACGATGTCCTGATGGTTCCGCTCTACTTGCCGTTATCGATCGAGCAGGCCAAGCCGGGGACGGTCTCCCCCATTTTTTTCGGCGGCGTCAATGTGTATCTCCAGCAAAAACTGGGGGTTTTTCGTAAGACACCCCGTTGGCTCGACAAGTTATTTGATTCCCCCGGGCTTTTGAAGTGGGTCGGCCGGATGGCCGGGATGACGAGCGCGAAGGATTTGGGCGAAACGACGATCTCGATGTTGCGCGGCGAAGAAGGCCGGCAGATCAAAGAATTAGATCGGCTCGTCGATTGGCTGGATACGCAGCACAACAAGCCCGATGTTATTTGCCTATCCAATATATTACTGTTGGGCCTTGCCAGGCGTATCAAGGAGAGATTGGGTGTGCCTGTGGTCTGTTTGCTCCAGGACGAAGACGGCTTTTTGGATGGGTTGCCCTCCCCGTATGCCGAACACGCCTGGCGGATCATCATCGAACGGGCCGGCGACGTTAACGCATTCATCGCGGTGAGTCAATACTATGCAGACGCTATGCGACAGAGACTGAAACTCGATCCGGACCGTGTCAAAGTCGCCTATACGGGTATCGCATTGGAGGGATATGAGGCGTGTCAGGGCCAGCCGGATGTGCCGACGATCGGTTTTCTTTCGCAGATGAGCGCCGATAAGGGATTGGATACCCTGGTGGATGCGTTTATCCTCCTTAAGAAGAATGAAAAACTAAAGAATGCACGACTTTGCATCACCGGCGGCCAAAGTGCCGCTGACAAGGCGTTTGTGAACCAGCTTCGCCACAAGCTCAGCTCTCTTGAGTCGCTCGATGACGTCGAATTTCTTGAACAGTTCGATCTCAAAGGCAAACTGGCTTTTTTGGGAAAACTTTCGGTGCTCTCCGTGCCGGAAAAGCATTCGGTTTCCTGCGGATTGTATGTGCTCGAAGCCCTGGCGGCCGGCGTGCCGGTCGTGCAGCCGGCGAGCGGCGTGTTCCCCGAGCTTTTGGAAATGACCGGCGGCGGCGTGTTGTGCGAGCCTAACGACGCAGAGGCGCTGGCTACTGCGATGGAATCGCTGTTGCTCGATCCGGAGCATGCTCGACAATTAGGGGAGCAGGGCAGACAAGGCGTTCATGAAAAATTCAATATTGAGCAAACTGCACGGGATTTGATGCGTATATACGCCAAAGTAATTGACGATTGAATATTGACTAATGAAAGGAATCTCTGACAGCCCGAAACAATGCGCGCGGCGCAGATAGTCCATAGTCATTTGTCAATAGCCAACGGAACCGTCTCATGCTTGAACTGATTGATGTTGGAAAAACCTATGAGTCGCCGGGGAATGCGGGAGGGGTCTGCGTGCTCAAGAACATTTCGCTGAAGCTCGAAGAGGGTCGGTCTATGGTAATCGTGGGGCCGTCCGGCTGTGGGAAGAGCACATTGCTGAATATCATCGGCGCCCTGGATCGCCCGTCAAGCGGGCGCGTTCTGTTTGACGGCAGGAATCTTGCCGATCTGGACGAGAGCGAGCTGGCGAGAATCCGCAACCGTCAGATCGGTTTCGTGTTCCAATTGCATCATTTATTACCCCAGTGCACGGTGCTCGAAAATGTTCTGGTGCCGACGCTGGCCCGGAAAGATCGATCTTCCATTGAGGCGGCTCGCGATCGGGCGGCTAATCTCCTGCAACGTGTAGGTCTTGAGGATTTTCTGCTGCATCGGCCGGGCGAGCTTTCCGGCGGACAGCGCCAGCGGGTGGCGGTCGTCAGGGCCTTGATAAACCGGCCCAAGCTCCTTCTCGCCGATGAGCCGACCGGTTCGCTCGATAGAGAAGCGTCGGAAAATATTGCCGACCTGCTGGTCGAGCTGAACCAAAGCGAACAGGTGACATTAATCGTCGTGACACATTCGCGTGAGCTTGCAGATCGTATGGGGCACGTCATGGAACTGACCGAAGGTTCGTTGAAGGACAGGAGTTCGTGATGAATCTGTGGCGGCTTGCACACCGAAGTCTCACCTTCTATTGGAGGACCAACCTGGGCGTCTTCCTGACGGTCGTCGCGAGCACCGCTATTTTGACCGGCGCTTTAGTGGTCGGCGATTCGGTGCGATACAGCTTGCGCAGGATGGTGATCTCTCGGTTGGGCACAGCGCAATTCGCCCTCATTTCACAGGACCGGTTCTTCCGTGCCCGGTTAGCCGAGGAGCTTGCGCAAGAATTGAGGACTTTGACGGCGCCTTTGTTGCAGGTGCGAGGTGTGGTCAGCAATGGCGACGCTACACGGCGGGCTAACAGCATTGAGGTCCTGGGCGTTGATAAACGTTTTTTCGATATCGGAGCGGGCCGGAATCCATTCGGTGATGATTGGGAGGAAGGTGTCGTCCTCAACGAGCCGTTAGCCGGAAGGCTCGACGTGGGAGCAGGGGATGAGGTCGTCCTGAGAATTGAAAAGCCGAGCCTGATGTCGCGGGACTTGCCGTTGACGCCGGATTCGGATTTATCGATGGCTTTTCGACTCAACGTCAAAGCCATCGCGACTGAATCGGAATTTGGCCGTTTTGGTTTACAGGCGAACCAGGCCGCCTCTCTAAACGCTTTCGTGCCCTTGGATTGGATACAGGGCAAGCTCGAACAGGAGGGCCGGGCGAATCTCTTATTAGTTGCCAATGCTCCCGATACGAGCCTGACTCTGGCAAAGGCAAACGAATCGCTGAAAAAGCATTGGCAACTGAGCGACGCGAGCTTTGAAGTCCGGCGGCTGGATCGACAGGACGCGCTTGAGATTCGTAGCCGGAGGGTCTTTATCGATGAAGCGTTGGGCGAAGCGGCAATAAGTGCCGGTGAGCGCACGGTAGGAATCCTGACATATTTTGTGAATGAGCTGCGCGTGGGGGACAAGGCAACACCTTACTCAATGGTGACGGCGATGGGGACTGGTGACATCGTGCCGCCGGAGATGAAGGGCGATGAGATTCTCATTAACCAGTGGCTCGCCGATGATCTTGGGGCAAAGACGGGAGAGACGATCGAGCTTCGTTATTATGTTCTAACGTCGATGAGAAAGCTTCAGGAGCAGACGATCTCATTTCGTATTCGGGCGATTCTCCCGATGGAAGAACCCGCGGTGGATCCCGAACTGATGCCGGATTTTCCGGGCTTGTCGGGAGTGGACAATTGCCGAGACTGGGATGCCGGGATTCCCATCGACCTCGACAAGATACGGCAAAAGGACGAGGATTACTGGGATACGTATAAAGGGACGCCGAAGGCCTTTGTGACACTCAATGCCGGCAGGGCAATGTGGGCCAACCGGTACGGAAATCTCACTGCCGTGCGCTATCCCTTCACGAACACTTCTACGGAAAATATCACCGAGAAGTTATCCCGCACAATCGATCCCGCTTCGGTGGGTTTGTTCTTTCAGCCGGTGCGCGAACGCGGCATGAAAGCGGGCGCCGGCTCGACTGATTTCGGCAGTCTCTTTCTCGGTCTGAGCATGTTTCTTGTGATCGCCGCAATCATTTTAACGAGTTTGATCTTTGTCTTCGGTGTCGAAAAACGCAGCGGGCAGATCGGTATGCTGCAGGCAGTGGGTTTTACGCCGAAGACGATCAGATGGTTATTATTTCTCGAAAGCGGGACGCTGGCCATGGTCGGAGCCGTTGCCGGGAGTCTCGTCGCTTTATTCTACACCAAGACAATGATTTACGGTCTTGAAACGATATGGCGTTCTGCGATAAGCGGTTCGACCCTGTCTTTCTACGCCAAACCGTTAACCTTATTGGGAGGAGGGTTGGGCGCCATTTTCGTATCTTTGTTTGCCATTTGGTTGACATTGCGCAAACAGGTCTCCCGGCCGGCCCGTGAGCTTTTGGCCGGGAACGTGCAGTGGCAATTCTTTACAACAAAGCGTCTCTCCAAAGGCAGGATCGGATTATGGGTTGCCATTATGGCGGTATCCGGTGCTGCGTTGTTGCTGGTCACGCTCGGATCGGGCGATAGCGGGTCCGTCTCCGCGGCATTTTTCGGCGCGGGAGCTTTGCTTCTCATTGCCGGACTGGGATTAACCCATACGATTCTCAAACGGTTAGGTGCTGCCTGGAACCGGGCAATGACCTCTCCGGTGGGTTTGGGATTGCGAAATTCAACACGACGTAGTGGGCGGAGTCTGGCCGTGGTAGGGCTTTTGGCATGCGGTATTTTTATGGTTATTGCCGTCAGTGCGAACAGGTATGCTCCTTCGAAGGATGTACGCCGGCGAGATTCCGGAACGGGGGGGTTCACATTATATGGTGAATCCTCCATGGGACTACTGCACGATTTGAACGACACGGCGGGACGGGAAGCGATGGGGCTGGATGATAATAATCTCGACGGTGTGGAAGTCGTGCAATTCCGGGTTCGTGATGGGGACGATGCAAGCTGTTTCAATTTGAATCGGGCGCAGAGGCCGCGATTGCTGGGCGTTCGGCCGGACCGGCTGCAAACGCGAGGTTCTTTCACTTTCGTCAAGCTCATCGAAGAGACCGAGCAGCAAGATGCTTGGAATGTACTTGAACGAGATTTGGGCGAAGATGTCGTTCCGGCGGTGGGTGATTATGCCACCGTGATCTGGGCGCTCGGCAAATCCGTTGGGGATGAGTTGGACTACAGTGATGAAAAGGGAAAGACTTTTCGATTGCGAATCGTCGGTATGATAAAACGTTCGATTTTGCAGGGCAGCCTGCTCATCGCGGAGGATAAATTCGTCGAGCGATTTCCATCCGAGGATGGATACCGGGTGCTTCTTATCGATTCGCCGGGGCAGAAGACCGACCAGGTAACGAACGTGCTTTCCTATGAATTGCGGGATTTTGGCCTCGCCTTGACGCCGACGGCCCGGCGGTTGGCGGAATTCAGTGCCGTGGAGAATACGTATTTGTCCATTTTTCAGTTGTTAGGCGGATTGGGGCTGGTTCTCGGTAGCGTAGGACTTGGACTTGTCGTCCTGCGCAATGTGCTCGACCGACGCGGCGAACTTGCTATGCTATGGGCGGTGGGGTTCGATAAAGTTGCGCTGCGGAAGATGCTCTTTCACGAACATAGCGGGCTGATGTTGTTCGGTCTGGCCTGTGGCGTCGTCGCTGCGCTGGTGGCGGTCGGCCCCGCCCTGAGCGCTCCCGGAGCAGATGTGGGTTATCTATCGCTAATTCTGACGGTTGCGGTGATTGGAATAAGCGGTATGATATGGATATGGCTGGCTGCGGCCTTCGCATTGAGTGGACAGATGCAGGACGCGTTAAGAAACGAGTAAATAGTGGTCAAACGATGAAAGAATCTGCGATTGCCAGAATAATACCGATTGTATTTGCCATTGTCGGAGTTGTGTTGCTCTATGTGTGGCTCAGCGCCGACGCGGCTATAGACTTAACCGAGCGGATCCCGCCGGTCCAACAGGACGGGCAGGCGTTGCCGGGAGAAGGTGATGTTATAAAGATTGAAGGTCAGCTCACCACGTTTGATGGGGAGCCGGCCGAGATCCCCGGCGCCTGGCCGCGATTCAGAGGCCCTAATTTCGACGCGATCAGCACCGATGATACGTCGCTCGCCCAAACGTGGCCGCAAAGCGGTCCGCAGGCCCTTTGGTCGATCGAGGTGGGGGAAGGTTTCGCCGGGGCGGCGGTTTTCGCCGGGCGCGTATATATGCTGGATTATGACCGCGAACAACAGGCGGACGTCGTGCGGTGTGTGTCCCTTGAGGACGGTGAGGATATCTGGCGATACGCGTATCCCTTGAAGGTCAAACGCTGGCATGGGATGAGCCGGACCGTTCCGGCGGTCACGGAGAAATACGTGGTGACGATCGGGCCGAAATGCCATGTGACCTGCCTGGATTCGATGACCGGTGAATTTCGCTGGATGTACAATCTGGTGGGGGAATTCAATACGAAGGTGCCGATGTGGTACACGGCGCAATGCCCGCTGATTGAGGATGGGAAAGCCATCATCGCCCCGGCGGGCGACGACGTTTTGATGATGGCTGTGGATTGCGAAAGCGGCCAGATCGTCTGGCAAACGCCCAATCCGGACGGCTGGATCATGACCCATTCGTCCATCATTCCGATGGAATTCGGCGGCAAACGCTTCTATCTCTATTGTGGGGGCGATCATGTCAAGGGCGGCGTGATCGGTGTTTCGGCGCAGGACGGGACGGTCTTGTGGAAGACCGATGAATGGAAGGTGCGATTTAGTGTTCCGATGCCGGTCGTGATCGGCGAGGACAGGATATTTGTCACCGCCGGATACGGTCAGACCGAATCCGGCTGCATGATGATGCGGCTCACCGAGACCGATGGTGCGATCTCAGTCCAATCGGAATTTCTTCATACGACCGATGTGTTCGGATCGATCCAGCAGACGCCTATTTTTTATGAGGATCATATTTACGGTGTCCGGCCGGACGGGCAATTGGTCTGCCTCGACCTGGAGGGCAACATTGTGTGGACCAGCACCAGCACGAACAAATTTGGCAGCGGACCCTATACTATCGTGAACGGGTTGCTTTATCTTATGGATGATTCGGGTGTATTGACGCTGGCCCAGGCCGACTCTTCCGAATATCTCCAGTTGGCCCAGGCCAAAGTGCTGGACGGACACGAATCGTGGGGGCCGATGGCGGCGGCCTCGGGCCGTTTGATCGTTCGCGATACGGAACATATGGTCTGTCTGGACATATCCGAGCCATAAGGGGGAGTCTTGTTGAAAATCTGAGAATTCTTTGCTAAGCTAAGAATGTCCATTCACAAAAGCTTGAAAGTGTCCAAATGAATAGAACGTCAGGAACAACAGATACGAAGGCCCTTGTGGGCGGGCTGGTCGGGGTGGCCGTCGTAGTGGCTATGATCGCCGTTGTCAGGCTCGATGTATTTGGCGATAAGGGCAGCGGGCTGAGCGAAGGTTACACCTACGACATCGCGGAATTGGCGAAAGTTGATCCGAACCTGATTCTCTACGAAGAATCCGCCGGACCGTTCGAGACCGGTTTGGCCGATTCTCACAGTATCGCCGTAGATTCGACAGGCTTTATCTATGTCGCCGGGGATCGAGCGATTCGCGTCTTTTCTCAGGATGGAGATGTGCAGCGACAGATCGAATTGGCCGGGGCACCGACGTGTTTGGCGGTGGCGGCAGATGGAACGGTTTACATCGGCCTGAAGGATCATGTGGAAGTTTACGACGCTCAAGGCCAGCGTCAGGCGAGTTGGGATCGTCTCGCTGCTGATGCCATTCTCACGAGTATCGCGGTGACGAAAGACAATGTCTTTGTTGCCGATGCAGCCAACCGCGTCGTTACCCGTTACGATAGGGCCGGCAACCTCGTTAAGACCATTGGCCAAAAGGATGCGGACAGGAATATTCCCGGCTTTGTCGTTCCGAGTCCTTATTTTGATCTGGCGGTGTCCGGCGACGGACTACTTCGCGTCGTTAATCCCGGCCGTCTTCGCATCGAGGCCTATACATTTGACGGAGATTTCGAATTTTCATGGGGCAAACCGTCCATGGACATAGACGGCTTCTGTGGATGCTGCAATCCGGTGAATATCGCCGTGTTGCCTGCCGGCGGTTTCGTCACGTGCGAAAAAGGTTTGGTGAGGGTGAAGGTGTATGACAGTGAGGGCCGATTCGTGGGTGTCGTCGCCGGTCCGAGCCAATTGGCCGAGAGCGGAGAGCTCATCATCTGCGAGTTTCCCGAGCAGTGTCAGGTCGGGGGCTTCGATGTGGCGGTCGATTCGGCCGGACGCGTTTTTGTGTTGGACACGGTAAAGAATATTATCCGAATATTTACGAAATTGAAAGGCTTGTCGTGAAAAACCGTCCGGAACAAGCTCGCAGCCGCAGGGAACTCTGTGCTGGAGCCTTGAGATATGCCACCCTGGGGCTCCTTATAGGAGGGGGGGCAGCCGTAGTCGCCAAGAGACAACGGATTTTGCGTGCGGGTGTTTGCATGAACGATGGAATCTGCAATGGTTGTCAAAGTCTGGCCCGGTGTGATTTGCCTCGGGCTTTGACGGTTAAAAGAACGCAGGCGGGAGGCCATCATGGCAGATGAGAATAAGAAATTCGACCGGCGGAATTTTCTCAAAGACGGTCTCTGGGGGGGATGTCTTGCCGCTTTGGGCATGGTGGCCGGTTCAGCGGCCCGCAAGCACAAGCGAACGGATTTGGTCTGGCAGATCGATCCTTACACGTGTGTGGCGTGCGGGAACTGCGCGACCCATTGCGTTTTGGAAGAATCCGCCGTCAAATGCGTCCAGCTATTCGAGATTTGCGGCTACTGCGATTTCTGCCCGGGCTATTTCGAGCCCGGGGCCAACGTATTAGAACCCGGCGCCGAGAACGAGCTTTGTCCGACCGGGGCGATCATTCGCAAATTCATCGAGGAGCCGTACTACGAGTACACCATCGATGAGACTCTCTGCATCGGCTGTGCCAAATGCGTCAAAGGCTGTGCCGCCTTCGGGAACGGCTCGTTTTTCCTCCAGATCCGCCACGATCGCTGTTTGAACTGCAATGAATGTTCCATTGCCGCTGCGTGTCCGTCGGGGGCGTTTCGACGAGTCCCTGCGGATCAACCCTATTTACTCAAGAAGGTGGACCACGCTTAATGATACGCTCCAACCGCATCATCATCGGCACTGCTTTCCTGTTCATCTCGTGCACTCTTGCGTGGGGTGTTGAGCGTTTTCCGCCGCCTGATTTCGAGGGCGGTTACGCGATGCCGAGTCCCGCGACGCCGCATGCCCGACAAACGATCTACGAATATATCGACGTGGCGGTGCTTTTTATCGCCCTCGGACTGGCCTCCTATCTGGTTCTCAAAAGACGCAGCAGGAGATCGATTTTCGCTTTAATGATCTTTTCGATCTTATATTTCGGCTTCTGGCGACGCGGTTGCGTCTGCGCTGTGGGTAGCCTTCAGAATATCGTCTTGTCGATTTTTGACGCCGAGTATGTCGTTCCAACCACCGTCGCGGCGTTCTTTCTGCTGCCGCTTGTATTTACCCTCTTTTTTGGGAGAACGTTCTGTGCGGCGGTTTGCCCCCTGGGCGCCGTTCAGGATTTGGTGAACCGCCGTCCGGTGAAGGTGCCGGAATGGGCCGAAAACGGGTTGCGGTTGCTCGCCTATGTGTATTTGGCGGCGGCGGTTCTCTTCGCCGCCACGGGCAGCGCGTTTATCGTTTGTCGATACGACCCGTTCATTTCCATTTTCCGTTTGAGCGGCAGCTTGAATATCCTGATCCTGGGTGGTTGCATTTTGCTGATCGGCGTGTTCGTCGGGCGACCTTATTGTCGGTTTCTCTGCCCGTATGGCGTTATTCTCCGGCATCTCTCCCGGCTGTCGAAATGGCACGCGACGATTACGCCGGACGAGTGCATTCAATGCAGACTATGTGAAGATGCCTGCCCCTTCGGGTCGATAAAAAAGCCGACCATGAAATGGCCGGAAAAGGAATATCATGTCGCCAAGAAGCGATTGGCCTTACTCCTTCTTGTGTTACCTGTGTTGATCTTCCTGGGCGGATGGGCCGGATCCGGTATCAAGGCGGTAACCGCTCGGGCGCATGATACTGTTCGGTTGGCCGAACGGATTAGCCTGGAAGAGGCCGGCGAAGTTGAAGGCACAACGGATGCCAGTTCGGCCTTTCGGGCGACGGGCAAAGAAATTTCAGCCCTCTACGAAGAAGCGTCCAATATCCGGACGCGGTTCGGACTGGGCGGCTGGTTTTTTGGAGGATTTATCGGATTGGTGATTGGGCTTAAATTGATCGGCTTGTCCGTCTGGCGACAAAGAAAAGAGTACGAGACCGACAAGGCGAGTTGTTTAGCGTGCGGTCGATGTTTCGAGTATTGCCCCAGAGAACACCTCAGACGCAAAGAGATAGAGGAGGCGAGCGAAAAACTCTGATGGAAACTCACAATAACAATACGCCGGAACGCGTTCATGCGAATAGCCCGTGGTACCGATGTTCGGTTGCTACGGCTGTTGTCAGCGCTGCATTTTCTCTTATCGTCCTTTTCTTTCTTGTCCTCAATTATGGCAAAAGCCGGGTCGTCGATACGGAAGACGAGGCGAAGCTCTTCGATTTAAGATCGCAGGTTTATGACCAGCCCGAAAATGAAGAGCTTCTATCCCGGGTTCGAGCGCTGGATCTGCAAATCAGACAACGTCGTTCCCGAGCGGTGGATCGTTCTCGCCAAGGCGGCTATCTGCTTTTGGGCGGCATTATCGTCCTACTGACAAATATCGGAATCGCGGGTGCGCTGAAGAAGCAACGGCTAATACCGCGATGGAGTAACGAAGGACCGGATCAGCAAGTTCACGACGCGAAATTCGCCCGATGGGCGGTTACTGCCGGTATGGTCGTTTTCGGCTCGGGGGCGTTACTTCTTGCCTTGAAACCGTCGATAGACTTTGCCGGAACCGGCGAAGGAGGAGCATCTGTCGCTTCTGCGCAGGATCCGGGCAAAAACTGGCCGAGCTTTCGCGGGTCTCAGGGGCTGGGCGTCAGCGCCTATACGAATATCCCAACCCGTTGGGACAGCCAGACGGGCGAAGGGATTCTTTGGAAGGTCAAGATACCGCTGCCCGGCCACAATTCCCCGATTGTTTGGGGCAACCGTATTTTCCTCACCGGGGGCGATCCGAACGACCTGGCCGTCTTCTGCTTCGACACCGCCACGGGAAAGCTTCTCTGGAGAGGAGACGTTACACCAGCGCCGTTGAAAGAGGGGGAAGAGCCGCTTGAGCCGATGGAAGACACCGGCTGGGCCGCACCGACGGCCGTTACGGACGGTCAACGGGTGTACGCCCTCTTTGTCACCGGAGATATCGCCGCCTTTGACTTCAACGGAAAGAAGATTTGGGAAAAAAGCCTGGGTACACCGGAGAATGCTTACGGACATGCCACGTCGCTGGCGATCCATCGACATCTGGTTTTGATCCAATACGACCAGGGAGTCGTCGAAGATGGATTGTCTAAGATGATTGCGCTGGACGGTTTTACCGGCGAGATAGCCTGGCAGACGAAACGACCTGTGGACAATTCATGGAGTTCGCCGGTTGTGGTTCGTATCGGCGAGGGGTATCAGGTTCTCACGTGTTCCGTTCCCCTGGTCATTGCGTATGAACCGTCCCAGGGAACGGAACTGTGGCGAGCGGATTGTCTGGGGGGGGAGGTGGCGCCGTCCCCGATCTATGCCAACGGGCTCGTCTTCGTTATTGAACCCTATAACAAGCTGGTTGCGATTAAGCCGGATGGGAAGGGCGACGTCACCAAGACGCATATTGCCTGGAGCGTCGATGAAGGGGGGCCGGATATCTGCTCTCCGGTCAGTGACGGCGAGCGGATCTATATGCTTGGGACCGAGGGTTTTCTAACCTGTCAAAAAACGTCTGATGGAACGAAAGTATGGGAGCATGATTTAGAGGAATTCTGCCTGGCCTCACCGAGCTTAGTCGGGGATAAAATTTATGTGCTCACCGAAAAGGGTCTCATGTTTATCATCCAGGCGGCGAACGAATATAAGGAACTGGCCAAGTGTGAGTTGGGCGAGGAGTGCCACGCCACACCGGCCTTCCTCGACGGACGCATCTACATTCGGGGCGTCGAACATTTGTACTGTATAGGAAGCCGGGATTGATGGAAAAGCTGGATTTGTCATTCGTAAATCAAGCCGTGGAAGAAATCGGCACGGGCGCCGAAGATGTCCTGGAGATACTCCAGGCCGTCCAGAGGCACTTCGGCTATCTGCCTAAAGAAGCGCTGGAGCGTGTCTGCGATTTGACGCAGATCACCCCGGCGGCGATTGCGGGTGTTTCGACATTCTATGATCATTTCAGACATCGTCCCGCCGGCCGTCATACCATTCGGGTCTGCATCGGCACCGCTTGCCACGTTAAGGGGGGGGGACGAATTTATGATGCCTTTCAACGTTATCTCGACATCCCGGATGAAGAGGATACGGACCGGCAGAGATTATTTACTATAGAGAAAGTGGCATGTTTGGGAGGTTGTATGCTGGCTCCGGCGATACAGATTGATGACATTATATACGGGCACCTGACCAGCGAGCGGGTTTCATCGGTACTCAGGGATTTTGTTGAGCAGCAAAAGTGCGACGCTCAGCGAGCGAACGGGCGGGATTTCGCACAGAATACGAAGAACCTCAGCGAAATACGAATATGTTTGGATTCAAGCTGCGTGGCGGCCGGCAGCGCCAAAGTGTACGAGGCGCTACAGAAAGCCGTCGAGGAGACCCATGCGCCCGTTGTGGTTAAAAGCACGAGCTGTTCCGGAATGTCTTACCTGTCTCCGCTTGTAGAAGTGTTTTTGGCGGGTGGATCGTCATTTCGCTACGCCCGGGTACAGCCGCACGATGCCAAAGGTATTGTTCTGCGCCACTTCAGGCTGGGGGGGATTAAAAAAGTCACCCATGCTGTCTCGCAGGCCCTGGATCGTCTTTTAACCGATGAGGGGGCGGAGTCGGTGGCACGCTATTCCATTGACGTGCGGGACCGGCAGGTAGCCGATTTTCTCGGCCGGCAAAAACACATTGCAACCGAGCACCACGGCCATATCGATCCGGTGGATATAGATGATTATATGTCCCACGGTGGATTCGAAGCGCTTAAAAGGTGCATTCAAGAAATGAATCCCGAAGACATCATCTGTGAAATAGAACGGAGCGGCATGCGAGGAAGAGGCGGGGCCGGTTTCCCGACATACCGCAAATGGGCTGCGGTGCGAAGTGGGCAATCCGATCAAAAGTATCTCGTCTGCAACGGGGATGAAGGCGATCCCGGGGCTTTTATGGACCGGATGCTGATGGAGTCTTATCCGTATCGCATCGTCGAAGGGATGGTCATCGCCGCGTATGCGGTCGGAGCGAACAAAGGGTACTTCTATATCCGGGGCGAATATCCCCTCGCCACGGAGCGCATCGGTCAAGCGATTGAAAAATGCGAACAGCGTGGTTTTCTCGGCGACAACATTCTCAACAGCGAATTCTCGCTGCATTTAAAAATCGTACCGGGCGCCGGCGCCTTTGTATGCGGGGAGGAGACCGCCTTGTTGGCGGGTATCGAGGGCCGTCGGGGGATGCCGCGATTGCGACCGCCGTTTCCCGCCCAGAGCGGCCTCTGGGGCCAGCCGACCCTCATCAACAACGTCGAGACGTATGCCTCGGTGTCATGGATTATTCGCAACGGCGCTGAAGCGTTCGCCACACTGGGGACGGACAGCAGTAAGGGGACAAAGGTCTTCGCGCTGGCGGGCAAGGTGGAGCGCGTCGGATTAATTGAGGTGCCGATGGGGATAACCGTGCGGCAGATCATCGAGGATATCGGCGGGGGGGTTGCAGGCGGCTTGCGGCTTAAGGCCGTGCAGGTCGGAGGGCCGTCCGGCGGATGTGTACCGGCGAAACTGGCCCATCTGCCCGTGGACTATGAAACGCTGACCGACATCGGGACTATGATGGGCTCCGGCGGTTTGGTCGTTTTGGACGAAAACGATTGCATGGTGGACATCGCACGCTACTTTTTGGAATTCACCCAGGACCAATCGTGCGGTAAATGCACGTTCTGCAGGATAGGCACCCGTCGAATGCTGGATATTCTGGAGAAGTTGTGTGCCGGGCAAGCCGGCATGGCCGACATTGACGAGTTGGAGAAGTTGGCGCAGATGGTTAAGACGACGAGTCTGTGCGGCCTGGGCAAGACCGCGCCGAATCCGGTGCTTTCCACGCTCGAGTATTTTCGGGATGAATACGAAGCTCACGTCGAAGGGCGCTGCCCGGGTGGAAAATGCAGAGCGCTGATTCAATTCTCAATAACAGACGATTGCATCGGTTGTACGATCTGCGCGCAGCGCTGTCCCACCGATGCGATTGCGATCAAACCCTACGAGAAACACGAGATCGACAATGAAAAATGTATTCGCTGCGGGACATGCAAAGAAGTCTGTCCGGCGGATGCGGTTGAGGTTCACTAATCCATGCCGAAACTGTTTATAGATAATCACCACGTGGACGTCGATGAGGGCGCGACGATTCTCGATGCCGCCGAAAAACTCGGGATCGAGATTCCCACGATGTGTTTCATGAAAGGTTATGAACCTTCGACCAGTTGTATGATATGCGTGGTGAAGGTGAATGATCGGCCCGGTCTGGCCCCGGCTTGCGGTACGCCCGCCGAAGAGGGCATGCGTGTCGATACGCAGTGCGAGCAGGTCCAACAGGCACGGAAGGCGGCGCTGGAATTGCTGCTTAGCGATCACGTCGGCGATTGCCTCGGGCCATGTCATGTGATCTGCCCGGCCCAGATGAACATTCCGCTGATGATTCGCCAAATCGCCGCCGGAACGCTCCGCGAAGCGATAATGACGGTTAAGAAAGATATCGCACTGCCCGCCGTCTTGGGGCGGATCTGCCCGGCTCCGTGCGAACGAGGATGCCGGCGGGCCGCTATTGACGAAGCGGTGTCTATCTGTCTGTTGAAGCGGTACGTCGCCGACGTCGATTTGCAATCGGCAAGTCCATATGTGCCGGACTGCAAGCCCTCACAAGGCAAAAAAGCGGCGATAGTCGGTGCGGGTCCGGCCGGTTTGGCCGCCGCTTATTATCTCCAACAAGCCGGAGTGGCTTGTATCGTTTTTGACGACCGCGAGAAGCCGGGGGGGATGCTGCAATACGGGGTGCCGCAAGAAGAATTGCCAAGGGATGTGCTCGATAAGGAGATTGCCGTCATCGAGCGGTTGGGTGTGACGTTCAAAGCCAATACGCGAATCGGCACGAAAGTGTCGCTGGAGCAGTTGACCAGGGAGTTTGACGCCGTCTTTGTCGCCGGTGGCGCGGATGCGGAACCGTTAGGGCTAACGACAGACCGAAACGGCATTGAAGTGGATAGAAATACATATCAAACGAATCTTCCCAATGTGTTCGCCGGCGGCGATGCCGTTCGCAAACGAAAACTCGCCGTTCGGGCTGTGGCGGACGGCAGGGAGGCGGCCGTTTCCATCGTCCAGTATCTGTCCGGCCAGGAAGTCAGCGGGCCGGCTAAACCTTTTAATACCCGAATTGGAAAAATCAAGGATGATGAAAAAGAAGCCTTCGCCGCCTGTGCCCGTCAAGATCAGCGGGTGACGGCATCAAAAAGCGGCGACGGACTTACAGACGAGCAAGCCCGCCGGGAAGCCGCCCGTTGTCTGCATTGCGACTGTCGAAAAGCAGACCATTGCAAGCTCAGGCAATACTCCCAGATATATGAGGCCCGGCCAGGTCGATTCAAAGGCGAACGCCGGCTATTCGTCCAAAACATTCAGCATCCGCAAGTCATTTACGAGCCCGGCAAGTGCATTGATTGTGGTTTATGCATTCAAACCGCGGCCAAGTCGGGCGAGGAGCTTGGATTAGCCTTTATTGGCCGTGGTTTTAACGTTCGTGTGGAGGTGCCGTTTGATCGGTCGATGAAGGAGAGCCTCAAACGCTCAGCCGCCGAGTGCGTCACGAATTGTCCGACGGGCGCCTTGGCGTTTTCGACAGAGTAGCAAATTGATGAGCGAACAATATCGATTGTCAAAACGTAGTCCTGTTGGGGAATTTCCCTGTGAATGGATAGTGTCGTATGATTTTTTTGGAGACGTATGATGGGATTGAGAAATATGTACAAAAGCGATGTTAGGAGATTTTTGTTGGCTCTCGCCGTAAGTGTTGCCGCATTAAGTCTATGCGTCACGGCCCGAGCGGCGGATTGGCCGAACTATCGAGGGCCGAATTATGACGGCATATCGAACGAATCCGGCTGGACGGCGTCTTGGCCGAAAGACGGCCCGAAGGTGCTGTGGGAACGTTCGATCGGAACGGGATTTGCCTCGATGTCCATTCGTGACGGCCGGGTTTACGCCATGGGCAATATCGACGATCAGGACATTCTCTATTGTCTGGATGCCGACACGGGAAATGAGATATGGAAGACGTCCTACCCGTGTCCTTTGTTGAGCAAGAACCATGAAGGTGGCCCTTGCGCGACACCCACCGTCGAGGGCGGCGCCGTATATACCCTCAGCAAGAATGGCGATGCCATCCGTTTTAACGCGGCCACGGGTGCGATCGTTTGGCACAAGCGTCTCAATGAGGACATGGGTTTCAAACACCCCACGTGGCACTTTTCCAGTTCGCCTCTTATCATGGGTAATCTGGTCATTCTCAACGTGGGTACGTACGGCGTCGCATTGAACAAGACAGATGGCAGCCTCGTCTGGCAGAATGGCAAAGGAAAGTGTGGATATGCGACGGGGGTGCCTTGCACCATTAACGGTCAGGAATGTGTGGTGATGGCCGTCTCCGTCGAAGTGGTGGGACTGAATCCAACAACCGGCAAGGTGATGTGGAAGTTTCCATGGAAGACCAGCTACGATATCAATTCTGCGGATACGATTATATCGGGGGACACGGTGTTCATTTCTTCCGGATATGGCAAAGGCTGTGCCCTGTACAAAATCGATGGAAATAAGGTCACCGAGATTTGGCGAAACAAGAACATGAAGAACCAAATCAACTGTTCCGTCTTATGGCAGGGACACGTCTATGGCTTTGATGGACAAGTCAACGGTTCGGGCAAGCTGAACTGTGTTGATTTTAAGACCGGCCAAACGAAATGGTCGCAGAGAGGATTTGGAACGGGCTCGCTCATGATTGCCGACAAAAAATTGGTCATCCTGGGTGAAAAGGGCAAACTGGTGATTGCTGAGGCCTCGCCGCAGAGTTACAAAGAGCTTGCGTCCGCACAGATTCTGCCGAAAAAAAGATGCTGGACCATGCCCGTTCTGGCGAACGGCAAGATCTTCGCCCGTAATAACGCCGGACAGTTAGTCTGCCTCGGTGTCAGCGGCTGAAAGAGAGTTATATGGTCCACGGATCGCGGGTTTTTCGGAGCCACCGGCCCAGTTCGTCCGTGAGTTCGCGAACGACCTTGGGTCGCAAGTGGGCAATGTTGTTGAGTTGATAAGGGTCCTGTTGGTTATCGAACAACAGGACCTTTTTCTTTCCATCTGCTTCCGGGGTGATTGCAAAAGTGTATCGGTGGGTGCGCAGGCCCCGGGGGCCCCCGTGCGGACCCGAACAGTTCAGATACAACGCCGAAGCCGGCCGGGATCCCGATTGCCCGAGCATGATGGACGAATAATCGGTGCCCTCCACGTCGCTCGGCGTCGAATCCTTCAAGCCCATCAGCCCCAAGAGGCTGGGCATTATATCGGCGGGGGTCAATAGAAGATCGTCGCGATGCGGAGGGATGTTGCCCGGCCAGCGGATGATAAACGGGATTCCGATGGATTCTTCATATACGACGCTCTTGTGCATTCGATGATGAGAGCCCATCATCTCCCCGTGATCGGCGGCAAAGACAACAATTGTGTTCTTTTCGAGGCCCTGGTCTTTGAGTGCATCGAGAATCCGGCCGAACTGTTCGTCGGTGCCCGTTACCGCGGCGAAATAGTTCTTGACGTGCTGCTTCGCCTGCGGGTGGAGATTGTCAGGGTCCACATTCGGACGATTGAGCAGGTCTCTGTAGCTCTTACCCTCATACATCTTTACGTACTTGTCCGGCACCTGATCAAACGGGGTATGGGGTGGATTGGGCGCGATGAACAGGGCGAACGGCTTCTTCGGATCGCGATATTTGCCCTGCGGATTGCGGATGTATTCAATCGCCACGTCGGCTTCGTGTTTCGTGGACCATTCGTCAAAAAGGATCGGCTCGGTGCGTTTGGCGTTCGTTGTCCAGTAGCGCGGGTTCAAATGCTGGTCCCGGCAGTTATAGGCGTGCCAGAATGTAAAACCGTGCCGTCGCTCGGGGGGAACGAATTCGTCCCAGACGATGCCGCCTCCCGGCTTGCCGGGCCGGCCTCGCCGCCGACCGACGTAAGGCTCGTGCGGTTTGTCCAGATGCCACTTACCGAGATAGCCGAGGCAATAGCCGCTCTCGTGAAAGACGTCGCTCAGACACCGTTGGTTCACTTTCAGCATAACCTCGTGGGCGGAATTGCAGTTCGTCGTCACGCCATTCGAGATGGGATACTTACCGGTAAATAACTGGGCGCGAAACGGACTGCAAACCGGGTAGCTGCTCACGGCGTCGGTCAGCACCAGACTCTGCTCACAAAACGCATCCAGTCGTGGAGTGATGACCGGATCCTCTTTCATATAACCAATGGCTTGCCTGCGAAACTGATCGGGGAACATGAACACCAGATTCGGTCGCTTGACATCCTTCGGTTCTTCAGCGGCAAGGGAAGCGGTCCCGGAAAAGGCTATTGTTGCCGAAATCGCTGTTGTCTTTTTTAGGATATCCCGTCGGGATAGAGAACGACTCATTTCTATTTCCCTCAATTCTTTTTGAAATGGAACATAACCGCCCGGCTCTTGGGCGCGTCAAATGTGAAGCGGCCGGAAGCGCTTTCGCTCAAGGTTTTCTCTTGCTTGCTGATGATGTCATAGCGTTTAACGGTCCACGTGCCGGCCGCCAGGTTTGCGACGATGTTTTTGTGTGCTTTGTCGGTTCCGAGCACATACTCCCGGCCCGACCACGCCAGGCCGCGGAAATTCTCATGCAAATTCGAAAAGGTACTCAGATCGGGCGTCATCTTCCAAAATGTGATATGTTCGTCGATGATCTCGCGCAGATACTTCAAATTGTCAGCGGACGTGTGCTCGGTGGGATCAAAACGCCCCCGGAAATACTGGCCAAGTTTGTTGCCGGGCTTTTCACCAGTCGTGCCATAAGCACCGCCGAGAAAAACGCCTAAATGCGATTCAATTGTATCGTGCTCGGAGTGTTTGTCGCCTTTGCCCTCGTAGCTCAACTCGTCGTTGACCGTTGGCACGTTTCGCTTACCACCGTTGGGCTTTCGGCGCGCTTGCTGGATCACGTTTGCCGAGTCGGGCAGGTTGCGAATCTTCTTCTGGATGATCATATGGTCATACCAATCCGGCAGCTTGTCGAAATTCGCCGACCAGAGAGTGCGAGGATGCGAATGGACGCTGAGCGGTGTGGGATAGGGCAGATATTGCCGGATGATGCGCCCGCATCGAGCGATTTGCTCCTCCGAATATTTCGGCTTTTTGATCTCGTATTCGTTGCACAGACACATCCAGACGTTGGGGTAACTGCCGTATCGAGCCGCGATGTACTTGAGATATGGCAGATATGGCTCCGGATCGCCATCGTTATGGGCGGCGCGCAGAACGGCGCGCGACTCCTCCGTGTCGGGCCCGCACAGAATCAGGTCAGCGATCAGATCGTGTTCCCATGCGGTCTGCACGGCCAGATCGACTCGCTGGTGGAACCATCGGGGATTCGGACGCTGGCAATCGTCGCCGGAGTCGGAAAGTTCGCCTTGATCATCGAAGAACGGTTTTTCCTTCGGATTGACATAGCGGTCGCCGTACGGGGTGAACCGGAGTTTCTTGAAATACTCCGCATTACCGATGATGTCTTCGGCGATATCGTTTCCGCTGGGTTTGCCGCCCGCCTCATAGCCGGAGAGGAATGTATATTGCGTATTACCGAAGATATATGGATGCGAGCCGTCCGAACGCTTGTACCACCGCCCGCCCGGGCTGTCGTCATCGACGATCCAGAAGCCGGGATGGTCCGAAGCCGTGACGGTGATGTAATCGCCTTGTTTCTGCCCGCGAAGTTGTGGCTTATTGGAATGAACTTCAACAAGGTCCCAGCGTCCTGTTTTCGTCGGGCACAATCGCATCTTGAAAATGTTGCCGGACGTGCCGCCTTTGCCGTCCCCGTCCCAGAAGCCGTGAATCTTATACTCCGGCGTCCCGCTCTCATGCCGGAACCGCACCCAGAAATCCATATTTCTCGCCGGAATGTCCCTCGGCCTTTGCCGCGGCCCGACAAAACTCAATTCCACCACAGAATACAGTTCCCCCTGAGCCAATTCCTTACCGCATGCCGGTAGCGACATTATCCCAAACACTGCCGCAGCAAGCAAACAAAGTCCCTTATTTCCAGGTCGTGCCACGTTTATTTATCCTTTCACTGAATGAGGATCATCCATAATAATAATGTAAAGTATATAAGCCGGACGGAGGAAAAGCAAGTCGCCGGAAGGGAGCCGGCATCGTATGCGTGGGGGCCATTGCCAATCACGAGCGATCGATCGTCGCACCGTTGCCAATTTCGCCCATCAGCGCCGACCAGGGCTTGATCCGAGATTTCTCGTATGACTTCCAGTTAGCGGCGTCCGTCGGGCTTCCGTTGCAAACATATAACCAGATTCCTCCTTTGCCCCGGTCGTGGTCCGTTGAAAAGTACAGCGCATAGTCGTATGGGAAACGACTCACTTGCTCCATCTTCACCAACGTGGGGTAGTATGGCCCGGGCGTCGGCATTCCCGGAGGTCGCGATATCAATTTGCCCCGTTTCTCAAAAGTGAAGTGAGTATCTGAAAGCTTCTCTTTGGCCGGCCCGGGAACGTTAATTGCTCCTTCTAAAGCGATAAGGGGGGCACGGACCATTGGGCCCAAGGTTGCCATCACGACGAGAAGCTCGATGAGGGTAAAGGCCCGTTTTTTCCCGTTCGTCATATGCCTCCTATTTTTTTCAAACGCCGCGCTGTATTAACACCAGAAAACATTATAATTCTACAAGAAGTGCATGTAAAGCTTTTTCCTGGCGGTACAGGATTCCGATCAGATACGATGTGACTGAAAACGGTGATTTCAATGCCCGACTCTGAAGAAAAGCG
>Ga0180432_10000670_pt1 | contig 56237 bp, 56 predicted proteins | sample SS_ome_10_FD_132414 | JGI IMG/M metagenome (GOLD analysis project Ga0180432, IMG submission 132414) | Hypersaline lake sediment archaeal communities from the Salton Sea, California, USA - SS_1_MS_2 metaG | ecosystem: Environmental > Aquatic > Non-marine Saline and Alkaline > Hypersaline >... | reverse complement strand
GCAGTGCCTTATCGTCCGACATCACTCCCCCGTGTTTTTGCCACGCCCGAGTTTCTTACGTGGCCACCGTGCCGTAACGTATTCCTTCAGGTCCGCGATCACCGGCCGATGCGTCTGTTCGTCGATCATTGCCCCCACAGCGTCCTGCGCCACCAAATACGGCACCGCGATCAACTTCTCGATCCACATGTCCGACAGCGACTCAAACTGCCGCTCATCGCTCATCCGCCAGTTCGCCACCACCCGGTCGAACAGAACTCCCGCCTGCTCCAAAGTGGTCAGCGGACCAAGGATCTCCGGATCCTTCTCGAAATCGCTCATGTCTTCTCTTGCTCCCGCTTCTTCTTGAGCCTTGCGACCGCCCTCTGTCCCGGCGTCAGTCCATCGCCCGACTCGCCCTTCTTCCGTCTCTGTGGTTCCTGAAACTCGCCCGTGGCCTTCCAGCCATCGGGAACCTTGAATGCTTTCGGCCGACTCGCGAAGTACCGCGCCGAAATGAACCGTGGATCCGTCGTCTCGCAGAAGTATTCCCAGCGCCGCAGGACTTCGTCCAGCTCACTCTTCTCCAGCATCGCGCCGATAGACTCCACCGTCTGGTCCGGATTCGTGAACGCACCGCCCGTGTACCGAGCATAGATCTCCTCGAACCGGCCGAACCACTCCGGCAATGGTTCCTGCGGCGGCTTGCGCTTCTCCGGATACCGACCGTTGACCCCCTTCCTTTTCGGATTCCGGCCGCGCACCTTTTCCTTCTTCTTCTTTTGCGGCTTCGCTCCAACCCCGACCCCGTGACATGGACAGATACACTTACCACCCATGGCGTGGATACTCGCGCATCTGGGACAGCCGTTAGGGGAAGGATCGATCCTTTCATCACTACCAAGATCCTTCTCTTCTACGGTTTTCCCATTTCCGCGAATCTCTTCTTCTTCTTCGTCTTTTTCTTCTAAAGGATAGGCGCCATCTGGATCGGTCATATTTGACCGGTCCACTCGGTCAGATCTGACCGGTCCACCCAACGGAAGGAGCAGATGATACACGTTCGTCTGATTGCCCCCGCGCTGGTCAACAGCGAGCCACCCAGCCTCTTCCAGCTCCGCGATCAGGCGCCGTGTTTGGCGTTCCTTCAGCCCGATCTTCTCCCCCGCACGCCGCTGGCCCGGAAACACCTCATCGCTCCCCCAGCCGTACGAGAGCAGTACCGCCCACAAGCACTTCGCCCCATGGGACAACGTCGGCTCGCCCAGAAGCAGATTGGGCACCTGCGTGAACCCCCCCAGACCGCGCAGCGTTGCGCTACCGATCCGGACCGATTCTCTCCCCGCTGCCATTGCACCACCTGCCCGCAGCATCGGTTCTGCTCATCCCGTGAACGGAAGGAAATAGGTCAGTTGCATGTTGAACGCTCTGGCAAGGAGCTGAAGCTTGCCAATCATGGGAGAATTGCTCCCCGACTCCCACCGCCGAATCGTCCGACCGTCAAGCACTTCACCGGTCCGCTCCAGCACCGCCGCGCCCATCTCCTCCGGCGACATCTTGAGCTTCTCCCGAAGCTTGCGAAGGCGCTCCGGCGACCACTCCCGTCTCTTCGTTGCTGCTTGGATTTGCCTCATGCGTCCACGGCCGTATCACAAATTCTCGCGAATTGTCAAACATGCCCAACCGTTTGACATTTGTGTCGGAATGCTCTACGGACAGTCTTACACCAACCACCAAACCAAAGGAGGAACCGACATGAAGTTCACCAAGAAGGAAATGGCAGTCATCAAGGCACTCTGCGAATCCATGCGGGAAAATGGATTCGACTTTGGGTACCTCGAAGACATCAAGATCGAAGGCATGACCGCCCGCAGTATCAGCGGCACGCTCCGCGAGTTGCACAAGAAGATCGACTTTGAGATTTGCGATCCCATCCGCACCGACTCCGGACGCTGGACCCAGATCACCGTCAACTGGACCGACGAGCAGTTCCCCGACTACGACTGCAGCCATGGGGAATTTTTCGCCAGCCTGCCAATCTCACGCCGCTAGAGAAAGGAAGGTAGCCGCATGAAGATCGAAGAACTCGTCAACTGGTCTGAACCGCGCAAGGTGAGCACCAAGCGTGGACCGAAGCTCCTCCGCAAAGCGCCGATCACATTCAGAGATCCATTCTGGGATGTCTGGAGAGCACACAAGTCCGACCTGAAGGAGGCTGGCGTGTCCGTCTCCAAGTACGACGGCGACTGGCAGGTGTGCTGGTGGCTCCCCGACGAAGAAGCTCACGAAGCCATCGAGCAGTCCCGCGCCGTTGACACCGACGTCGAGATTCCGATGCCCGACGGCTTGGAGCTGTATCCGTTCCAGAAAGCTGGCACGGCATTCGCCGCGAGTCGCGAAGCTACGCTGATCGGCGATGAAATGGGATTGGGGAAGACCCCGCAGTCACTCGCCCTCGCGAACCTTGACCCGAGCATCGAGCGCATCATCGTCGTCTGCCCGGCCAGCCTGAAGCTGAACTGGGAACGCGAAGCGAAGCGATTTCTCCTGCGTGACTTTACCGTTGTCATCGCTCGCGGCCGGAAGGCGCCAGCCACCCTGTCGACCGACGGCCCGACGATCCTGATCATCAACTACGACATTCTCTCCAGTTGGAAGGAAACCGCCACCGCCTTCGCCGCTGATCTCCTGATCGCCGACGAAGTCCATTACGCCAAGAACGAGAAGGCGCAGCGCAGCAAAGCGCTGTACAGCATCCCAGCACGCAGGCGCGTGGCCCTCACCGGCACGCCAATCGTCAACCGGCCGAAGGAACTGTTTCCAATCATTCATTGGCTGGATCCCGCCACTTGGCCGAAGTTCTTCTCCTTCGCCATGAAGTTCTGCAACGCGCAGCAGAAGAGCGTCGGCCGCTATCGGACCGTCTGGGACTTCTCCGGCGCCAGCAATCTCGACCAGTTGCAAAACTCTCTGCGCAGCACCATCATGGTCCGCCGACTGAAGAAGGACGTACTGACCGAGTTGCCGCCGAAGATCTATCAGGTGATCGAACTCCCGAAAAACGGCACCACCAAGATCGTCGCCGCCGAGCAGAGCAAGCACGAAGAGATCGAACTTGCCAAGAAGCAGCTCGCCGCCGCGCAGGTCAGCGCCAAGGCAAACGAAGCTGGCCATCAGGCAACACTCGAACAGCTCCGCAGCAAGATCCAAGCGCTGTTCTCCGAGCTGTCGACGATCCGCCACGAGATCGCCATTGCCAAGACGCCGTCCGTCATCGAGCACCTAGAAACCGCACTCGACACCGAAGGCACCGAAGGCAATCCACACAAGATCATTTGCTTCGCGCATCATCGTGACGTCATCGAAGCCATTTGCGACCACTTCGGCAACCGCGCCGTTCGCATCTACGGTGGAGACTCCGACGTTGCCCGGCAGGCTGCTGTCGACCGCTTCCAGAGCGATCCGACCTGTACCCTGTTTGTCGCCAGCATCCGCGCCGCAGGCGTAGGACTGACGCTCACCGCCGCGCATCACGTCGCGTTCGCCGAGCTGGACTGGACGCCCAGCGCCATGGACCAAGCCGCAGACCGCGCTCACCGGATTGGGCAGGATGCGGACCATGTCCTGATTCAGCACATCGTGCTGGAAGACTCTCTGGACGCCCACATTGCCAAGACTCTGGTCCGCAAGTCTCGCGTCATCGTGAGAGCCCTCGACGCCGAACACAAGCACGAGGAACTGCCCCGGCCGGAGCTGCTGGAGAAGGACTTCGCGATCCCCGACAAGACCGCCGCCATCAGCAAGATCAAAGAGCTGGCCGCGCAGATCCCCGAGGGATACTTCGCCGTCGAGAGCGGTGGGCAGAACGATCTGGACTTCCTGCGACTGGACAAGCCGACGGAAGGCAAATGGGCAGGAAGGATCTTCATGGCCCGGATCATCGGCGGACATCGCCCGCAGCGTGTCCCGTTCGAGCAGATCGCCACCCTGCTGCAGAAAATCATCGACGCGGGCCCAATGGTGGCAATGGCCCGCTACGGACAGGAATTGGGCATCTGTGGACGATGCGGACGGGAATTGACAGACGAAACCTCCCGCGAGATCGGTCTGGGACCGACATGCCGCAGGAAGGCACTGGGATAATAAAATTGTTGCAACGGGAAGGAAGGTGGATGATGGCAAGACGGACGCAGGACGGATGGAAGTGGACGGAAGACGAAGCGGAGATGGTAGCGGAACGGATGGATCGAACCCGGAGCAACTTCGCCAAGGCGCGACTGGCGAGAGTTCATCGTCGGTTGCGCCTTGGCAAATTCGTAATCGTTGCAATCCTAGCTCTCATCGGCTGGGCTTGCCTGTAGCCAACCAACAGAAGGAGAGGAGAAAAATCCCATGACGGACACAACCGACAAGAAGAAAGCACGGCTTCCACGGATCGGCAGCGCAAAGGCGTCCGGACACCCGTGCGCTCGTCCCAACACCGACGACATCGATTTCTACCACCACGAAGGGCAGGAAGTATGCTGTTGGTGCGGCGTCCCGCGCAGCGACCATCACAGCCGCACCCGCCGTGGTCATTAGGTCGTCATCCGAGTTACCGACGATGCCTAGCTTCAGCAAACGCGTGGAGATCGAAGACGCCCGCTGCGAACGGGACACGCCGAACGCGATCCTCGTGTCTCTCGAACATGGCGAGCAGTCCATTTGGATCCCCCAGAGTCAGATCGACGACGATTCCGAAGTCTGGAAAGAAGGCGACGAAGGAACCCTCATCATCTCCGAATGGATCGCGATCCAGAAGGAGCTGATTTGATGTTACGAAGCAGATCGCGTGGCCCAAAACGCTCCACCGGCAAGAAGGGACTGCGCTCCGCGAGCCAATTGTACCTGATGCTCCAGACCACCGACATGCCATGCACATTCGGACGGCCGAATGTCCACGCGGGTACAGCAGGACTCCGGCCGGAGAAGCTACGCCAACTCCGAGAACTGGGCGAAGTTGGCCAGCTCATCATGGGCCTGCGCTACGGTTATTCTCTCGCTGAGATCGCCAGCAAGCGAGAATGGGACGATGAAACGACTCTCGCCGTTTTGAACGAAGCGAAACAGCTCGTACTGGGAGACTCCAAATGAATCGCGAAGAATGGTTGGCAGAGCGCCGCCTTGGCGTTGGCGGATCCGATGCGCACCATTTGTTCAACGAGCCCCCGTACGGATGCCAGAAGCGTCTCTGGCTCGACAAGCGGGACACCCCACCGGACTACCCAGAAGTGGTTTCCCAAAGCATGCGCCGTGGCAGACTGCTCGAACCCACCGCCGCCGATGAATACGCCCGCGTAACCGGCCGTGAACTTTTCGTGCAGTCCGCCGCCGTCTCCCACTCCCACCCGTGGGCCCGCGTCAACATCGACCGTGCGATTGAAGACCCGGATCGCGGCCCCGATGACCTTGGCGTTCTGGAGATCAAGACCGTCAACCATTACCTGTGGCGCCGCTACAACAAGGACGAAACGCAGAACCCCGGCATTCCGGCCGCGCATATCTGGCAGATCCAACACGGCATGTTCGTCACCGGATCGAGTTGGGGAGCGTTCGCGATCTTCTACGGTGGAGACTGCGCACTGCTCCACTGGGACGTAGAACGCGATGAAGCCCTGATCGATCAGATCAAGGACGCAGGCGACCGCTTCTGGCGCCTCGTCGAGAATGGGCCGATGCCAGACGCTTTGGACGAGATCGGACGCGCTTGCCACTCCTGCCCGTGGCGGATCACATGCCGAACAGAAGCCGCCCTTGCTGGAGTTGACGTGGAAGACGAATGGGTGGAAGATCCGTCCCTTGCTGAACTGCTCAGCGACTACAAGGAAGCCGACCGATGGGCCTACGATGCCAATGCTACGGTCGAAGCAATCAAGGAACAACTCCGGGAGCGTATGGGAGATCGACGCAAGGTGAAATGCGGCGAATCGCGAATTAGCGTGACCCGCGTAACCCAACGCCGAATCGACGCTGGAGCGCTCCGCGCAGCGCATCCGGCAATCGCAGAGAAGTACACCCGGCCGTCGCCGAGTGAGAGAATGTTCATCAAATGAAGGGAGAAGGAAGAATGGCACAAGGAAACCAACAGCTCGCAACGCGGGAGCAGTCGCTTTCGACGATACGGGATCTTTTCCGTCGGACGGAAGACCAGATTGCTCTCGCCCTGCCCAAGCACATGACGGCGGAGCGCATGATTCGCGTTGCGCTCACCGCAGTCCAGCAGTCGCCCAAACTGCTCAATTGTACGCCGCTGTCCGTCATCGGTTCCGTCGTGCAGGCGTCCCAGTTGGGCCTTGAGCCCGACGGAGTTTTGGGACACGCGTATCTGGTTCCGTTCTGGAACAGCCAGACGAAGCACCTCGAATGCCAACTCATCCCCGGCTATCGCGGATACATTGAGCTGATTTGCCGTGGGGAGAAAACGGAGAACGTGGACGCTCACGTTGTCTATTCGAACGACTTTTTCGAGCACGAGTACGGCAGCGAACGGAAGCTGCGCCACAAGCCTCTTCTGGAAGGCGACCGTGGTACGCCAATCGCCGCGTACGCCATCGCGTACCTGCGCGAAGGTGGCTGGAAAGCAGAAGTCATGTCCCACATGGAAGTCGAAAGCATCCGCGAGCGCTCCAAGAAGAAGGAAGACGGACCGTGGGAAACCGACTGGGATGAAATGGCGAAGAAGACTGTGATCCGCCGTCTGGCGAAGACCATGCCGATGTCCGTCGAAGCTCAGCGCATGGCTGCAGCGGACGAAATGACCGACCGTGGAGTGTCGCCGCGTGCCGATCTGGCCGTGGAATCAACCAGCGCTCTGGAGGCAGCATCGAAAAACCGACAGGAAGAGCTGCGCGACAAGTACACCGGAAGCGCATTGCCCGAACCAGAACCCACGAATGCCGACCTTGGCGCCGACGATCCGCCATGTGGCTGCCCTGACGGACCAGCCGGCAAGCACGAAGACGGATGCAAAGAGTCCCCCCCCAAGGCCAAGGAAGAAAAGAAGGCACCGCCGAAACGTCGTCGCAGCCAGACTAAGGAACAGGCGCCAGCGACCAAGACAAAGCAGCCTGCCCCGGAGCCCGAGCCGTTGTCAGACGACGAAGATGCCTTTGGCATCTGATTACCCACAGGAAGGAGACCCCACGCACATGAAGGTCATCGGAGAAGGATTCAAACGTGCCGACGTATCGGTGGACATTCAGCCGCTCACGCTCATAACCGGACCTAACGCGTCCGGAAAGAGCACCGTGGCCGAGGTGATCCGCTTTACGTCCCTCGGCTACATTCCCACCCTCGGCAAGCGCCCGATGGACACGGCCGCGATCGTGCGTGGCCGCAGCGCCCGGGGGGAATTGCATCTGGACACCGGCCAGATCATCACCCGCACGATCACCAACGAGAAAAACGGCTACACCACGAAAACGCACTGCTCGTGGTTGACCCGCGCCAAACCAAGTGAACACTCCCAAGCTGCAATTGGGCTCTTTGGCGACGAGGAGATAGATGTCGCCGAGGCTATGGACATCCGCCAGCTCCTTAACGCTTCACCGAACCGCCGCGCCGCCCGCATCCAGAAGATGCTCACCAGCACCAGCGGGGAAGCGTACATCGAAATGGTGGCCAAGCTGACCACCCAGCGGCTCGTGGACGTGGAAGACAGGCATGTTCCGTCAGACTGGCGCATCATGCAGAAAAGCTTCACCCCGCACCAGCTCGCCTCCGTCAAATCGATCTTCCCAAAGGTGAAGGCACAGATGGTCAGTTCTGGACTGGCCGGCGCTCACGCGTACGTCGTCGAACAGAAAAACATCGCCGCGCAAGAAGCGCACCGCATGAAGCTTGCAGGACAAGAGATCCAGACTCGCCTGAAGGAGTTGGAGAACCTTGGGGAATATGACGTCTCGATCCTCGAACGCGAGCGCAGCGCGATCGAACGAGACCTCGGCGCCGCCCGCGAACGCGTCAGCCAAGCAGATCGGCTCCGCACCAGCATCACCGAGGCCACCGATGCGCTGGCCCGCGCCAAGATGGATCTGGAACTGGCCAAGACCGAACGAGACGCGTTCCAGCAGATGGAATCATCCGCTAAAGAACGCGCGGAAACCCTCGCCACCATAGAGGGCAAACTGGCCACACTGGAAGCCCCGCAGCCCGTCACAGACCCAGAACTCGACACACTGGAGGAACGCGAGAACCAGCTCAGCGTCGAAGCCGATGAACTCCTGAACTCTCTCCCGGAGGTTCCCAAGACGTCGGCGGAAGTCGACGCACTCGAACGGCTTTCCCGCCAGCTTGACGAACTGGAACACAGCGATTGGATCCGCATTCGGACCCTGACCAATAGCGTCCAGAAAGCCCTCGGAAAGCAGAAGGTCGCCGAGAAGGTCCAGCCGTTCCTCGAAGAGATCCGGACCATCGTCTCTGAACGTCAGGAAGGCGACCCCGGCACCCTGCGGAATGCCATCGAAGAGAAAACCGCCACAATCGCCTCCCTGCAGAAAGAAGCTAGCGAGATCACCGCCCAGCGGGAAGAGATGATCGTCCAACACGGGAAGATGCTGGACGAACTGACCGAGTTGAAGGCGCAGATCGGGACGATCCGTGACAAGCGGGCCATGGAGCACCGCGCCGCTCTGTCCGAGTACGAGACGGAAAAGCAGCAGCTCACCGCCGCCAGAGATCGCGAGCGCCAAGCCTTCTCCGCCATCAAGCAGCGCGACAAGCGCAGCGCAGCGGCTCTGAACGATGCCGAATCACGGGTGAGGGAAGCAGAGCAGCGCATCGCCGCGTACGAGGAGACCGAAAGCGCCCCGACGGCCGAGGCTCTTGCCACGCTTGAGCAGCAGCTCTCCCAGACGCGCGAGCGGCTCTCCCACATGACCAATGTGAAGGCGACCCGGACCGAGCTGAAACGGATTGAGGACGCATGCGAAGCAGCCACCGTGGCAAGCTCTGTCTGGAGCGCCTTCGATTACGCCCTGAAAGCCGCCCGCAGCAAAGAGATCACCGACGCAGGCGGACCGCTGGTTGCCGCCATGCACCAATTTCTGGATGGAGCTGGCCGCACAGAGACGCCCTACTTCCGAGCTGGAAAGGACGTCTGCGAAGTCGGATGGACCAACGACGGAATCGACATCCCGATTCAGGCCTTGAGCGGAGGAGAGTACGTCCTCTTCGCCGCTGCCCTCACAGCGGCCGTAATGATTCTCCGGAAGGCCCACCTGCGGATCCTCCTGATTGAAGCCGCTGAGTGCGACCCTGAACGGCTCAGCGAGCTGTTGGACGGTATCAAGAGCGTCAGCAAGGATCTGACGCATGCCATCGTCATGTCCGCCCACGCTCCCACGCGTGTCGACGAAGACTGGCTCGTGATCGAATCGCCAAGCGCAGCCGCATCTGCTGCCGCGTGAGCTACGGATTCCAAACGCACAAAAGGCGAGGGCCCGAAAGCTCTCGCCTTTTGTTTTGCCGGCAAAACTCCTCTGGCACACTACCCGGCCGGATCTTCTCCCACCAGAGATTCACCCGCCTTCTGAGCAGCAAGAAACTCAGCCAGCCCCTCCTCGTAGGTTGGCAGCTTCTCCGGCTTCTGGCCACCGGCAATCTTCTCAGCAGCCTTCAACAGACCGAGCACGATCGAAAGAGCCATCGCCAAACGCTCATCCTTGACGTACGGCGCGGCCCCAATGATGATCGTCCGGATGGCACCCAAAAGCATCTTCAACGTCATGTCAGTCCTCCATGGCCTGCAGGACGTTGACGATCTGTGACGCCAGATCGTCGTAAATCCTGCGTCGAGTTGGATTTGGATCAATGTCCGAAAGATCCAACAGGCTTTCCACCGCTTGAGTCGCCAACGCCTTCAGGAGCGTCTGGGTAGACGTCGACTCTGCATCCGCCTCCCACGCCCCGACAGCGGCATTGTACGCGGCCCTGACTCTCGGATCGATGTCCTGACGGAAGGTCTGGCACCATTCGTCTTGACAGCGCCTATCCGGGCAGCTTGGGTCAGGTTCACCGACTTCTTCGGCCTCCGCCTCACACACAGCGATCTCCGCAGCATCCAACGCATAGAAGTTCTCTCTAACGGCCGTCATCGACTCCTCGACGGTGTGCAGGACTGCCGCCCCCGGATCATCCTGCAATGGCGCCAGCAATGGATCGAAAAACTCCTTTGCCGCCGTGCATCCAGTGAGCGCCAGCGTAGCAGCCAGCGCAATCAGTACCCCGATTTTCCTCATGTCTACTCTCCTCTCTGTTCGCTGGCCCAATGCCAGCGTTGATTTGTCAATGGATTCTCCGTATCCCGAGGATCCTGTTCACGGGATAGCGGCTCAGGTTGACCGCGTTTGATTGATTCCCGCCAAGCACGGCCACCGTGTCACCGTCCAACCCACCGTAGAACCCGACGTGGCCCGGAGCATCGATCACGTCCGGACCCGGCTGCTCGAATCCCCCACCGCGCGTGAGTACCACCACGTCAAAGCCCACATCGGCGCAGCCAATCGGAACCGGCCACCCCAGACAAAGCCACGAGCGAGCCCGCAAATTCTTCGAGCGAGGGAGACGGAGAAGCCAGCAGACATAGTTGACGAATGCGCTGCACCACGGCACCTCGTCCCCCTCAGGCCAGCGCTGGTCAAGCCTGAGCATTGCAAGGATCTGCGGTTCAGAGACGGTGCCGCCAACCTCCTTCAGACCTACGAATCGGCTTGCTAGTTCGTAGGCGGTGAGCGTGATCCCCCGATCGATCGCACCGGACATGCGCCTATCCCCCGTGCCTCCTGTTGCTACGCTCCATCTCTAGTAATGTCTCCGCCGCGTCGGCCGCGCGTTTCGATTCCCGCGCCCCGTACATGACTTGTTTCTTTAGCTCAGCCAAGTCTCGCTCCACGACCTTAATCCTTTCGTCATGCTTGGCCATTTCGGTTCCCATTTGCTGGGCCTTCTCGCAGTGCTTGACATGGTCCTTCGCAAGCTGAGCTTGAGATGCTTCGACGCGAACAACGTCCTCTGCTTTCGCCAGATTAGCGCTAAGTCGCTGGAATGCGACGAGGAGCGACAACACTGTCACTACCCCTATCACTACCATCCCAACGATCGTCGCCTGCGAAGAATTGTTTTTCCCATTGCTGCCAATTCCAGACATTCCCAAGCCCCCCCCTAGTCACGGAGTTGGGGTGGGGATCAACTGCGGAACGCCCCCCACAACTTCTAGGTAAGGATTATCCGTCACCGGATATTCGCACCGCTCCGTTCCCCACTCGCCACCTGCAAACCACCGTATTGTAATTGTATGCGTTTCCGTTGCTCCCCCAAGATCTCCGCCGTCTGCCGCTTGAGCAGCGGGCGGAAGAGAGACGCCAATCACAATCGGCGTACCTGTAGGAGCTGGCGTCACCGTACGCGTTGCCGTGGTTGTCGGCGTCGGAGCTGTCGGCGTTGCTGTCACCGTGTTGGTACGCGTAGACGTTGGCAGGGTTCCCGTGGCCGTCTGCGTTACCGTTGGCGTATGCGTTGGCGTGTCGGTCCGCGTGTCAACGGACGTCTCAGTAGGTGTAGCCGTTGGCTGGAATGTAGGCATCTGCCACAGATGCACCTGCCCGGGATTGCATCCCAAACACGGCTTCCTGTAGACGTCCAGATAGAACTGGTCTGGGTACACGTCAACGCCAGACCGGTCCTCAAGCTCCAGCTCAAGATACACGTGTGATCCCTCAGGAACCGGAGTAGTGATCGCCTCCTGAGCAATGGCCATGGCCGCAAATCCAACTGCGACAAGGCCCCCAGCGATCCACCTGCACAGAGCCATTACTATTTCTTTCGCACAACGCTCAGTCATTTCCTACCCCCCCCCTCACATCAACGGAACCGCCAGCCCGAAGCGCGGGGGAAAGAAAGACTGGGAGTCCCGGCCATTCCAACTGGCGCAATGGGAGTCTCTGTAGGAGTGAGTGTCGGCGTCTGTGTCCAGCATGCCCCGCTCCCGTTCAGCCAATGGTCCTCAATCTCGACGTCGGATAGCACCCTATCGTAGATTGCGATCTCATCAATCGTCCCATCGAATGTGCTGGATGGCGTGCCATCGAAAGCGTTGCCGAAAGTCTGGTCAGCCTTGCAGAATCCAAGGGCAGACATCCCAATCCCAAAAGCATAATTCTCAACAGCCCCCATATCCCACGCCAACCCGGTTGTAGAGATCTCAGAGTTATCGAGCCAGCACGAGAATGAATCTGTCCAGTCCGACCATGTAAGCACAAGATGATACACGCCTCCGGCCGCGACCGATCCAAAGGAATGCCACGTCCAATCTCCGCCTGCACAGGTACCTGTCGGATCGTCATGCGCTCCGCAATACAACGTGTCGTCAACAAGGTATGCCACGAACCCACTGAATCCAGCAATCTGAATCAGCACTTGCTCGCCGTTCACATGGTGCGGAGAGAACCACAGTTCGAAACTCATCTCCTCACAATCGCCAGTACCCCAGCATGCAGAGATATCGGAGACATTTGGCGGCTCAAGTATAAAACACGTCTGAAACCGATCCCCGTTATCACATGCCACTGACCGGCCCGTGGCAGAAACGAGAGATGTCTGGAGCCCCTGTGCATCCCCCAGAAAGGTGCGAACTCCCGTGCCCGGATTGTCCGCGCTGAGGCCAGAGTCGTCCCACACATGCAAAAAACCCTCTTCAACATATGGAGACGAGTCAAGCTTCCACCAGTGAATAGGCCCGTCGCCATCAATTATGTCGTGGTACCCACAAAGATCCCCCTGAGTTGGCGTCCCCGTCACGGTCCCGGTTGGCGTCTGAGTTGGAGTTGCGGTTTTCGTTGGAGTTGCGGTTTTCGTTGGAGTTGCGGTATCGTCAGATGTTTCCGTAGCTGTGGGAGTTGCCGTTTCCGTCGGCGTCGGCGTATCCGTGATCGTCGGCGTGTCTGTGTTCGTCTGTGTGGCCGTCGGGGTGATCGTCGGCGTCTGTGTGGCCGTCGGGGTGATCGTCGGCGTTGGCGTGTCGACGATCGTATAGACGATCTCTAATGTGGATCCTCCAGCACCCGCAGAAGCTTCCTGAGAGTCGACGTATCGGAAGTAGTTGAGCCCCGTCGGAGCACCTCCACTCGCCGCGTAATGACGCAAGACAGTCCACTCCCCGGCCCCAGTTTTGATGTTCGACACATTCGATAGGGATAGATAATTCCACCCGCCAACAATTGACGAGAGCGCGAGAGATGCCGCCTGTGTCCCGCTCGCACATGTCGCGACAGTGCAATAGTCGGACAGATCACACCTTGGCCCGGACCCCGGTTCGTAATACCGCGACACAAAAGTCAAGCCATCATCATCTCTATCGGTTACCCGATAGAGGCCCCACGTCGCGCTCGACACGACCGCTCCAACTGGCAGGGCGTCGCCTGTTGGGTACCATGCTACGCCCACCCACCATTGATAGATCGAGCCATTCCACGAATTCAAAGCCTGCCCGAAAAGCGTCGCTCCGCCCAAACTGTCGTAACAAGTACCCGCCACTGAGACCGGCCAGACGGCGTCGCCAGACGCAATGGAAATGTCACTGTGCGCCTCACCTGCGCATGTCGTACGCCCACCGCCTTCGCCAGAGCAATCCGCAGATGGTTCTGCCGCACTCGCATCGCACTGAGTTGACGAACAATCAGTACCAGCCTCGTCTGTGCAACAATACCCTACCCAGACCTTGACTGTAGGATCTACAACAATCGGAGGAACTAAGCCCGTATCGTCGATCTGAACGCTGAGAGAGTCCTCCTTCACATCCCACGCGCCAGCCAATCGAACCGTCCCCTTGCTGTCAGTCAAATCCAATCTCCCAACCGAAAATGGACCTGAAGCAACTGACCCGTCCGGTTGCTTTTCCCAGCGCCCTAGCCCACCAAGCATATGGTAGGGAAACGAGTACGTTTTCTTTCCGACAAGTTTCGTATATTCTCCGGTCAGTTTCACGGATCCAGCGTACGGCGTATATCGCCACGTCACCCCATCCCGAACGAATTCCAGCGCCTTGTTTTCATCCACTGACGTTGGCTTGTCAGCAAGAACCCACCGCACCCCACGACCGTCCTCCAGTGTCACATCAACGCCGGCTGAATGGGCCCGCGTAACAGCCATCCGATGCAGGACATCGTCCCCCACGTCCGAGGAAAACCCTGTATCAATTGGCACCCACGCCCCTCTGTCCATACGATGCAGCGGCTCAGTGGAAATCGTCACACGCTCTTCTCCGCTGACCAGTTGTTCCACCTTGCGATACAGGCCACGCTTAGCCCGCACCTCCGCCCGCACCTCCGCCCGCCGCACTCCGCCAGCCTGAGCGACCGCAATAGCTGGGAGCACGAGAACGCCTACGCCCAACGCCGCTGTGAGAAGGTAGCGCATTGCTCAATCGTTACTCCGCCTCTCCGTCTCGGAAACTCAGATCTCCAGTGATGTCGTCCGCGCATGATGCCCCGGCATCGATCACCCTGCGCACTTTCACCACACAGTTGTTGAACGTATTGTCCGGAAAACCTACGTTCAGGACCGTCACCGCCTCCCAGTACGTCGTCCCGGTGAACGTGTGGCTCGTTCGCCTGACAGTTCCGTACCCGTTGCTGTTGCCGATCGTCTTGCACCCAATCGACGCCTCCACGCATCCGTCTCCTGTAGTCGCAGCCTTCACGTACATGGTCAGATCAACGGAATCGAGAGCCCCGATCCCGTTCGGTCGCCAAAATGGGATGATGAACCCCTCGTTCTGGGAGTCGTCGCAGTTCATCACCGTGTATGTGTCATCGTCCGGAGCGGCCGAATCAACGTCCTCACGTTCACAACTGTCCGACGTCGAAATCATGTTCCGTGCCGTGTCCGCCTTCCATGCGAACAGCCAGTCAGCCGCCCCGGCCGGCGCAGCAATCACCAGAGCCAATGCCACCGCAATCACAATCTGTCTCTTCATCATCTTGTTCCTCCAAATCATGTGGCCGTCGGAGTCTGTGTCGGCGTTGGCGTGATCGTCGGCGTCGGCGTCAGCTCCTCAAGCAGGATCGAATCAATCCGGAGTTTGTGCGTGATCGTTCCGCCGCTATTGTGGATGATCTGCACACGCACCTCCCCGCTGTCTTCGAAAGTCTTTCCGTCCCCCGGAGTCGGGAAAATGAAGGTCTTGTCCGGATCGTAATCCGCCACAGCATGAGGAAGATCCTTCGTTGTGCCGTTGATATCGACCCACTGGCCGCCAGTGTAATCCCACACGCGCAATTCGACCTCGTGGCTGCTGCTTCCCTCGTAGTACCCGTCGATTCTCACGCCAAGGGCAGGATCAGGCACCCCCACCCAGAAAAACCGCGTATCGAATCCGGGAGCGCCAGTCACCTCATTGATCACCAGTCGCGTCCCATTATCCGTGTACGTGTCTTCCAGTTCGCCCGAAGAAACTGGCCCGATCTGAGGAGTCACATATCTCGCCTGATACCAGAGAGGAGTCGCAGTCGGCGTGGGCGTATGCGTCTGGGTGTACGTGAGCGTTGCCGGCGGATCCTCGTCTGGATTATCGCATGCAGCAAAAGCCACCAGTGACACGTCACGCGTGGTGATCGAGCCCGTATCAACCTGATGGTAAAGGCCCCCTGTATGCGGACCGTCAATCGAAATGAAAGCCTCGGCAACGATTCCGCCGGCCCCGAGATCATTCGATCCAGACAAATAACGGACCAGTTCCTCGCTCTGCGGCGGGCCCTGTAGCTGGTAGAGCGCAGTCTTTGCTCCTCCGGTCGCCGTATCTTGCGAGAAAGATGCGAAGACGACGAGCCGGCCGGGATAATCCTCGCGCGGGAAAATCAGACTGTACTGGGAATTTGTCACCACCTCATACGAGCCAGTCCCGGAAGTCGCAAGAGCCTCCTCCTGCGCATCGTAGGTGGGCAGAACGATGTCCGTCCTCGATGTGGCCCACGCCACCAGAGTCGCATACCTGCTCGTCAACGTCCCTGCGGACGTGCTGTGTCTCGCCGTGACAGCGTACGTTCCGGGCTGCAGATCATCTGACAGTCCGAACAATGCGACAGAGTCAACATCGGAACTGCTGGGAAGGTACAGACTCGTCTCGTTTCCGATGCTTGTACCGTCGATCTGTAGATCCCACGTGGCCGTTGTCGCCACTGACGCCGTAGCTTCGAGCGCGAGCGCCACGATAATCGGGCCCGGAACCTCCGGAGTGATGTTGAATGTCAAACCGTCAATCGCCTCAAGACTTCCGGACGTTGTCGTATCCCCAGAAGCTCCAATCGAATCGACCCCATTGAGCAACGTCCTTCCCGCCCGCGTCACAAGCGGAAATGCAACCAGATTCACGTTTCGCATGGTCACCGGATTCGATGCGTTATCTGTGGCATGGTAGATCTCGATCGTCCGGTCTCCCGAGGAAATCCCCGTCCACCTGCCGACGAGCGTAACCATGCTCTGCTCTGCTGCGGAAGAGAGGTACGTGGAGATCGGCTCCGTCTGCCCACCGTTCAAGTCGAGAGCCCACGTTCCAGTCCTAGCCGCCGCTCCGCCATCATACTCAGCGCTGAATGACGCGATTGCGATCACGCGGGCAGCTCCGCCAAACGCTGGCACGTTGATCGTTGTGGAGACTCCGGACGCTTCCAGCGTCACACTAGACGTAGATTCACCGGCATCGCCGACGGTAGTGGACTGGACGTCCAAGCACCCTTCGAGAATCGTTGGAGTCGCTGTAGGCGTAGGTGTCCCAGTTGGAGTCGGCGTGTCTGTCGGCGTCGGTGTGTCAGTCGGAGTGAAGATTTGAGTTTCTGTAGGCGTAGGTGTCTCCGTCGGCGTCGGCGTTGGGGTGTCGGTGATTGTCGGAGTCTCCGTCGGCGTTCCTGTGTCTGTCGGCGTCGCCGTCGGAGTGTCCGTCGGCGTCTTCGACCGATAGACGGAAGACCCGTAGAACGGATTACCGTACACGACAGGCGTATTCGTCGGAGTTGGAGTGCTCGAACTAATTGGCGTCTCTGTTGGCGTCGGCGTCGACGTCGGAGTTGGCGTCGGCGTAATCAGTGAAGCAGTCCAACAGTAATCGCCGGTCGCCAAATAGCAGCACTTATGGGTAGCTCCTGAGTCGGTACACCAGAAGTCGCCGTCCTCAGCCGATGAAGGATCAGACGTTGTCACACATCCAGAAATCACACCACTGCCGACAACGAGCTGGTTCTGCACAACCGGATCTGTCTCGGATGGATTGATCAACCATTGATCTGGTGTGGGATTCCCCGTAGCAGTGTTCCGTGGGGTAACGATTGGGGTAGCTGTATTCGTCGGAGTCCCCGTGAGAGTTGTCGTATGCGTTGGCGTTTGGGTAATTGTCGGAGTCGCAGTGATCGTCGGTGTGTCCGTCGGAACAAGCGTGGGGCCACACCACCCCACCAACTGACTCACTTGATCGATCTCAGCTATCGGCATAGTCGACTGACCAGAATCGTACGAATGGAGAGTCACCCACGTGACAGTATTAGGATCGTTGGCATACGCGCAGGTGAAGCTTGTCGTCCATCCGCCAGACTGGGTGTACTCAAAGAGTTCGTCTGTGCCCTTGTCGTACCAATTCGCGTACCCCCCGGAAATCACATTGTTTGGTGAGCCACCGGGCCCCCGCCAACGGATCCACTTGTTGTAAATGCGATTCCCGGCCCCAGACGAGTCCTGCCCCTCAATCCGAACCACATTTTTTCCTATCGATAGACAATCGGTCAGAGTAGCCCACTGCGAACAGACCAGAGTCTCTGTGTTCTGTGTCGTGCTGTAGTCTAGCGGGCCAGAAACCGCCCGAACATCATCGCTTGCGTAGACGTTCGTCGGAGTCTGCCACGAGACAGGTGATCCCGCGCTATCAGTCGTGTTCTGAGAGACGCACAATCCCGGTATCCTGATAGTCTCCCGCCACTGACCTGACGCGCATGTCGGCGTCTCAGTCGGCGTCTCAGTCGGAGATGGCGTGTTTGTTGGCGTGTCGGCTCTGGCCAAAGAGACCAAAACGCAGAGGATCACAGCCCCGATTGCAAATCTCTTCATGGCGTCAGTGTCGCAGTCCAGCAATACCGACCGTTGTCGGTTTGGTAGCAGCATTGGTGCGTCGATCCGGAGTCCACGCACCAAAGGTCTCCCGTCTCTGGATCGCTGGGAGTCTCAGCCAAAAGCGTGAGATTCAGACACGCCCTCGTTGTCGATCCCTCAAGAATCAGCTTGTTGAAGACCCGCGCATCTGTCCCGTCGGGATTGACGTAGAACTCAGTGGCGCAAACGACAGTGGACCAGTAAGAGCACAACCAGAGCGCCCACAGGAGAAGCCACGCCGCAAGACGTCTCATGGAACCACCAAAGCGCAGGCCGTCCCCGTCCGCGTGCTGTCAGGGTCGTGATTGAAGATCCAGACCTTCGCCTGAGTTGACGTCAGCTCTTGGATGCCAGAAACCTCCAGTCTTGCCGGCGTCGTGTCATCCTGCACACTGGTAAAGACTGGCTCTGTTCCGACAAGAGCTGCGCCAGATAGCGGGACGCCGATCAACTTTCGTTCTCCGGGCGAAACGCTCACGCTTGTGCAGGCGGATCGCACCTCCTCGTCTACCGCGTCAACCGCATCTTCCAGCGCATTCACTGCACACTGCAGCTTGTTGTACAGCGTCGACGTCAGCCGATTTCCGGCCGAGACAGCCTCGAAATTGTCAGAACTGCCCGGCCATGTACAACCTGTCGGATCGGACGCCATCGCGACACGAACCCAGAGACCGAACATGGTAATCCCAGCAATACAAAGAACTGCCACGATCGCCGACAGCCACCTCCTCTGTTCCTTGCTCATACGAACACCGCCACCGATCCCGCGTGGAGGATCCTCCAAAGAACGTACAGGAGCACGGCCATCTCGATCACCTGCAGAAGCAGGAAGTGCTTGACCTTTAGTGGGGCATCAAGATCACCATCGGCGTCGACGATGGACCAGACCGCCGCGATCATCTTCACGCACAGTAGCGCGACAGCCGCGAAAACGCCGATCCGCCTTCCGCTAGAATCTTCCATTGCATCACCTCAGATAATCATCGCATAAAACTGATTGACGGCTCCGTATTCGCTACCGATATCGATCAACGGGAGTGCGTCGCCCACGGGATTTGCTAGACGCAGTTGGTATGCCTTCTTGGCCACCGGCCCTTCCCGATGTGCCATGACGATCGCTGTGAACGTCATCGGAGCATGGAAACCTCCAAAGTAGGAATACCCAATCTCGACCCCGTCTTCATCTATTATGCTCGCCCGGAAGTACGGCATGAACACGGGATTGTTGGCAGAGGCATTCACCTCTCCGACATAGAGCACCACGGCGTACAGGAAGAGCGCAGAGCGCCCGTCCGGAATCTCGACTTCAAAAATATCCGTGCTCGTAAACGTCTCGCCAACGACTGTCGGCTGAAAATACTCAGTCGCCGCCGGCCATGCATCTGCCGCTTGTAACTGCGGACGTACGAGCGCATCCGACGGGATCAGCGTAAAGGTCCCACCGGTCAGATCCGTTGCTCCAGTCGGCACGAGGATCTCCCAAAGCGCCACGTGATTCGCCGGAGTAGCCGGCCTGACTGGGTCAGCGGCAGGAGTTCCAGCAGTGAGCGCAGCGGTCAGTTTCCACTCTGTCCGCGTATCCACGCTTTGGCCATATGGTACACCCGTCGCTTGATCCATGAACTGGCGCGTTTCGGACGATGCATCGACCTCACTCCAGTACGCGGAAACAAGATCAATCCGTGGATTGCTCCCGTCGCCGTTCCCCGGAGTTAGAGTCGCCGTCTCTGACATGATCGCCAGTCCTTGATCAGTGATCACAGCCACCGGGGCAACCAGCTCACAGGCCATCCCCGGGCCCGCGTACGAAATCGCTCCCGGCTGGAGCCAGCCGTTGTTTGGAGCAAACCCATGTTTCAGCGCTAGAAATAGGTTTTGCAGAGCCAGAGTATTCGTTGCCAGAAAATCGTCCGTATCAGCGCGTTGATTCTGTTCGACCCTGACATGCTTTAGCGGCAGGCTCATCATTTCCCCCTACAACGTCAGCGCGACTACGCGCTGAGAAAATCCACTCGTGGTCGGAATGTAGATGAATTGCCCGTCTCCTGACCACGTGACGCGAAACCGGTATTTCCGCCGGCCGGAGGTAGCCCCCGCAATCGTCCCCAACACCAACAGGTCAGCATGGTCACTCTGCGCAAGACTTTTGATCCACGCCGTCCCGATCACCGCAGAACTGTCGACGTCTTCGATCTTGATCAGGATGTCTTCAATATCATCGTCGTTCGGCATTAGTCGGATCTGCGCCACGATCGCCGACACAGAATTGTCTGGCGTCTCGACCTCGACGATCGTTGGCGACGTGTACGGAGACGTGTATGCCGTCGATCCGGTTGTCGGCCAAGTCTCCATCTGAAGCCGTCCGCGCTGATTTCCCCCTTCACTTGGAATCAACGTAAACGAATCATCGGTAAGAGCAGTCGCTCCAGTCGGCACGAGGATCTCCCAAAGCGCCACGTGATTCGCTGGAGTAGCCGGCCGCGATGGACTGGCCGCAGGAGTCCCCGCAGTCAAAGTGACAACAGGTTCCCATCGCTTCCGCGTGACAATGTCATCTGGATAGGATGCCCCGGTATCCGTGTTGATGAATTGCTTCTCCTCTAACGATCCATCGACTGCTTGCCACCCGACAGACACGAGATCGATTCTCGGATTGCTCCCATCCCCGACCGCAGGAACAATCGATTCGTCGGACGCAAGCGCCACGAGACCTTGACTCGTTGCCACGACCAGCGGCGTCCGCAGATAACACTGCATGCCTGAGTCCCAGTCCATTTCCCCCGGCATGATCCACCCGTCAGATGGAGCGAACCCGTTCAGAAGGGCAAGGTGCAGGTTATCGAGCGCAAGCGTCCCAATGGCGACAAAATCAGCAGAATCGGCCCGCTGGTTTTGTTCCACATTCACATACTGAAAAGGCAAACCCATTTCTCCCCTCCTACTACTCGCTTGCTGCCCACACGAACCCGCCAGCGGGTAGATCCTCTCCGCGTTCAATGGTCCGACCCCAGCAACCAACAACGCCAATCGGCGCGTTCAATAGCTGGATGAATACGCCCGCCGGCTTGGCTAGATTGAGCGCTGCTGCCAGCTCAAGACTTCCAGCCGAGCCCCACGGATCATCGCCCCAAAAGTATTCGTGATTGTTCGCGGCACCAGAGACCCAGTACCCGTATCCATCGCCCTCGGTCCCGGGCTCTGACGTGTCGCCATTCCAGTACGACGCATACTCCCCGCCCTCCGCCAGATAAGACACATGGTCGAACCACATCGGCCATGCTCCACTTGCCCATCGGAGAGTAACCTTGTTTGGCTCCTCGATTACAGTAGGACGCTCCCCCGTGTAGAGTTCCGCGATTTCGACGAGTTTCCAGATTGTCGGCGGTCCCCCGAACAAGACCAGCCAGAGGAGCCGCCAGTAACAGCAGTCCGTGAACCCCATCGGCCGTCCGATCCCGAACTGCCTGCCCACCCTATCGAGATCCGCTGCCGACGCCCGAGGGGACTCACCCTCGATCTGACTCGACTCAGACGATTTCTCCATGCGTCCGAGACCAGACTGGAGTGACCGAGCGATCTTGATTCCGTAGAAGACCTGATCCTTCTCCTCGGACACTACACGAGCAATTTCGTGCTGCGGCGTCGGATCATCTCCCGGGACGACGCCGAAGAAGCTCTCATCGAAGAAAACATCTTCCCATACCGCCCCGGGGATTCCACCATCTGGCATCGTGCGGTTGAATACGCCAGCAGGAAGCCGATTGAGTGTCCTGAAGACGCTCGTCTGGCGCAGAGAAACCGGTTCCGCCTGCGCACAGTTCGGCGCGTATTTAGTCCTGTCGTCACTTGGCATCAGGTCACCGAAGACACTGTCACGGAAATCGTTCCGGGGACAAGCTTCTGGCCGACGTCAACGGCCCTATCTGAAGTAGGCGTGGTAAAGGAGACCCGCAGCACGCCATCCACATTCATAACCTCCCGAAAGAGCTGCGCGTGGACGTAGCGTCCCTGAGTATCACCGGTCAACGTCAGACCGCTCACCGGAATCGAGCCAATGTGAGCCCTGATCACGTCTTCGACTTGCCGGCGTACGGTTTCTGTGCCGTAAGCGGAGCTGATATCGATCGTACAGACCACATTGTGCGATGCCGCCGTGGACGGCCTTACCTGAGCACGCACGCCGGCCGGCCTGATTCCCGGATTATCCTGCAGGTCGATGCCGTCAAGTAACCTCTGGATCGCCTGCACTAGCGATGCCGAAGCTGTCCCGCTCCCGTCCTCTATCCACACTCGCAAGGCGTACCCGTCCAACGTCGTGGACCCGTCCCATTCTTCAAGCGCCGCACTGTGGATTGGCTTAGTCTTTGTAGCCGGATCGACGTAGTTCTTCACCGAAAACAGCACGTCCCCACGAGTGCCCCCGGAAAGACTCAACAACCACGCCTGAAAATACTCCCGGAACTCGTCGTCGTTCGCTTCAGGAGCCCCATTGATCAACGCCACTTCATTGGTGAGAGAATCGACGCCAGCAACCTGATTGTCCATCGCGACAATCGTGTTTGCCGCAGTATTGCCCGATTCTCCTGCCTCCTCTGCCTGCACACTCACGTTGACCGTGGCAGACGCGGAAATCGGCCATGAACCATCAGACTCATCAGGATTTGCCGTGACAGAATATCTCTTCACTGGCACAGTCGGATCTGTCGGATTCGTCTTGAAAACGACCCCCTTATCAACTGTTGCCCCCGCCCCCGTCGCAGTTACCGCCACAGTCCCGCTCGCTCGTACCGCAGCAGGCCGCGTCAGATCATAGTCTGCCATCCGCCTGTCCAGATCCTCACCTGACGCCGTATCGAGAAAATACGCGTCCTGCACAATCCCGAGCCCCGTCCAGATTCGGCTCATCTCCTCGACGACCATGCTGCGGATCAGGATCCTAGCCACGCTAATCGTTGTTAGGTCAGTGAGGGGGATTTCCTCCCCCATCATGCGCAGGAAGATCCTCTGTTCGATCTCATCTGCCGTCGGAATCTCTAGTGGCATGACTACACCCCCACCCGCAATTCGCTCGCAGCCTGACCGCTGATTAGCTCAGCGTCGAATACGAGCTGGGCCCTGCCCATGTAGGTTTCCGCACGTACGTTTCGGACGTTCTTGACGCGCGGATCCTGTCTAAGTGTCTTACACACGGCATATGCTAGGAGACGGTTCCGCCCGGGCCCCTGCCACTGTGCCAGATTATCGTACGCGTAGTTCCCGACTCCCGGAGCATACCGTAATCCGCCCCATCTCAGACGCATGTAACGCTCCAGCGCGTAGACCATGTTCCCGAGCCCACGCGAAAGCCTAAAGTCTTTCCTGTCCGCGTCCCATTCCATGTCGCCATTCTCGTTTAGGAGTAGATCAATCCCGAAAATCCTGTCTTCCGTCGTCACCGCCACCCCAGTCAGTGCCAGCACGCGCTCCTCCCGACCGGTCAGAGACAGAACTCGATTGTTTGGCATGCCGATAATGGACGGAAGGACGTCGTTGTGCTGTTGCGGAATGAGGATCTCGTCACCGGGATACAACACCCCTTCAAGAGCTGGGTACCGATCCGACTCACGTTGCGCTGTAGTAAGCGCATGTTGCAGGTCCGCGATCACCTCCGCATATCTGGGATCGAGCCCATTCGCTACTCGCTCATCGTCCTTCGCTTGATGCCACGCGATTTCAGTTTCGATGCGCGTGACCTTACGCTCTGGATGCTCTCGATCATCAATGTATGGATAACGAAGTTGGTTCGCCTCGATGATGGCCTGAGCGTCGACATTAGCCTCGGACGCGATGGATTCCAGTGTCACACGCGGTTTCACGCGCACCGTGATCGATTGGGCCCCCAGCGAATAGGCCACAGGTTGCGCGAAATTCTGTGGCTGTGCCGCGATGCACGCGAGACAATCCGACAGCTTTTGCAATTCCCGTACTGCGATGCGGCCCTTTGCCGGCCCTTTGACTAGACCCTCGTAATCACTCCGGAGGAGTTCGAGCTGTTCCCCGAATACATCTGGGAGCGCACCTGCAAGGCGAACACCATCCTCGACCTTGGCAATCAACTCCCTCATGCTCCTCATCGTGCCACGGACCTTCGCAAAAGTGGTTTTGATGGCCCTTTCCGCCCCCTGCACATAGTCCGTCGCAGCCGTGATTATCGTCGCGGAATCGTCGATCAACCCCTGCACCTCGTCGAGAGTTCCAAACACCTCATCAAGCACGTCGGTGACGGTCCCAATGTTCACCGCATTGAGAAAACGCTCAAGCGTACCGCGCGACATCATTCCGGCCAGAAATCCATCCTCAGCCTTGGCCCTGTCCTTGTTCGACGACAGGCCCATGAACTCGAAACTCCACATACGCTGGAATGGCCTGACCGCGTTCTGCTTCGTCTGTACACCTGATTTCGCCGGCCAGATACGCCACTCGAATTCGCCGAATGGGTCCTCAGAGGAAATAGGCGCATTCAGGTTGAGCCAGTACAGCTCATACTCGGCTGGCATTCCATCCTGAGGATACGCGATCTCCTCCACGATCTCCTTGAACTCCTTCAGGGCGGAATCGCCGTCTACCGGAATTCCGTTCACGTAGACAGGCGTCCAAAACGTCCGCCCGTGCATCCTCCAATGTGTCACACCACGCGCATTCCGGAACGGCACATCAAGGAACCATGAGTCCTGAGTATATGTGAACGAGGAACGGATTTCCGTCCTTTCGTCGACTGCCTCCAATATCAGCGGAAAACGAAATTCCTTTTCGAGCACCAGCCCTTCCACCGGAGAGATCGACTGCGCCACTACATCGAGTGCCGCGCGAGCCTTCATAATAGTCCGGCGCCCCGTGCTGACGGTTGGATCTTCCCCAGTCACCGAAATGTCAATCGGCTGGCGCTTCCGGTAGACGCGGAAAATGTACAGGACTCGATCCCCCAGCTCCCGCCGTCCTGACCCGTTCGGCTTTGACGTGTCGTATGCTGCTTGCATTCCCACTACCAGAGTAGACCCCGCCGCGCTGGCAGGCTACCCCCCCACGATCACCTTGCCACTGCCGACAATCGGATGCCCGCAGGTTGCCGCGTTTTCAGTCACACAGACGGCAATACCTCCAAGCGTCAGCTTAGACGACCCCTCTGCCATCGTGGCAGAGTCATGCGGCCCGTCGCCGTGGTCCGCCACAGGATCGCCAACCAGAACGACTGGCTCACCTCCAACCGTAAAACGGGCCCCAGATGCCGTAACCGCCCCGCCAGCGATATCCCCATTCACTGCGACAGCTCCAGCCATCACGGCACCGCCACCGTGGGAGCATTGATCGTCACCGCTCCGGCTGCGGTGATCGTCAAGACTCCACCACTCGTAATTGTCACCGTAGCGCCAGAGATCGTTAGAGCTTGCCCAGCCTGCAACCCTAACGCATTCGTGGCCACTACGTTCGCATTTCCGGCAGCTCGTACAGATGCGTCACCGTCTGCACGCACAGATACGTCCCCCCCAGCATTGGCGTCAATGTCTTCGTCCGCCTCGATAACCGCATTCTTGCAGTTGATCCGCGCTGTCTCGGTGCATTCGATCGTCACGCCACCTTCGTCATCATGCAGAACCAAACTCGTATTTGGTGTGTCGATCCGTACAACGCCACCAGATTCGAGTACACGGAGCTGCATGACCCGTCCGCCCTTCTCACTTCTGACTTCGAGTTCGCCCACCTGATTCTCTGTCGGATGTCCGGGCTCTCTCACCGTAATGCGATACCCCCGGATCTCATCGACATAGACGAGACCATCTCGGTCGTACCGAGTTCCGGGAAGGCGCGAGGAGACTGGCAGACAGAACGCCTGCCCGTGAGTCGCATGTGCCCAGAACACGTACACCCACTGTGGGCGATCGTCGGCGGAGACTTCAGGCAACCGCGCTCCAATCACCGCAGCGCGTTGGATTATCCCCCCGTACTCTGCCAGCACGTCCACCTCCCACGCCTGAGGATAGACATGAAGCACCGTGCCGTATGTCCCCGCGTAGCGGAATTCTTCTGGCGCTCTCACGAGAAGCTCTCCCGGTTGTAGAGATTCCACCCGCGCGATATGCCGGCCGTCGTAATGTAGCGAGGCTGCGCACCCCCAAAATGCATCTGGTGGGTGACTTGGTGGATGTAGTATTCACGGTTTCGCGACTCATCGAGCAGTCTGCGCCCGATTCTCACCTGAGGATCTCCGCGCATCGTCATGCTGCCATTCCACATATCAGGATTCCGGTGATTCCACTCGTGCAGCAGCGCCTCATAGGACAGACATTGCCGCTGGAACTCCCCGACAGGACGTGGAGTCTCATCGTCCTGCTTGAATGCTGGCACTGTTCGAAGGGCGAGTTTCATCGGCCGTATCCCATACCTCTGGACGAATGACGGTGACTCAGGATCCTCGTCAATGATTGGCGGAATCATCTGCCCAAGGTCCTTCTGACCTTTACTGTTCCCACCTCCTGACCAACATGCCGGCGTAACGAAATAGAGGTTTTTTACGTCCCCCCCGAGCCCACGCGTGACGTCTCGTGAGACCACGTAGTGTCCCGGTACCGTGATAGTCTCCTGAGCCCGGATCCACCCGCCCCACAACCCATCGAACAGAGACTCGCCCCAGTTCGGCGGACCCGCTGCACTGGAGAATCCAACAGCCATCTTCTTCTCGCCGTAATCATCGATCTGTACAATATGACCGAGCCACGGCGGCTTCCGGACCACCACCCCGACGTATTCGTTCCCCCGTTCGTCTTCGAAGGCATCAGCGAACATCTCTGTGAACTGCTCAGGAGAAAACCCCCGCATGATAGACCACGCGTTTGCTTCAGGCATCATCCCCGTTGGCAAGAACCGCTGGGTCAGACGTGCCGTCGGATCAAAATAGCTTTCTCGCGCCTCATCCTCAGAGAATCTAAGAATACTTCCAAGCGTGCGTCCATCCATGAACTTGACACGAATGAATGGATCCCGGCCGTCAACGCCATTGACGAAGAAATCGAAGGTCTTTCCAATCAGGTGAATCGGCTCACGCTCCGTGGGATCGTACAGTTCCGGATCTATGGCTAGATAGGACAGCACGGCCGTGCGCAGCTCCTTCGTCAGGACCTCACGCCCGGATGGCCAGTCTTCATAATACCCCCGGAAATCTGGAGGAACGATCGTCTCCTGACCGGCCGCTGCGAGGTAATGGTGGAACCACCACGAATGATCAACCAGAATCGCGGACAGCGATCTGCCAGAGATGCGTATCTGCCTTTGTGGAACTCCAGAAGAATACTGCTCGATCACCTGACAACGGTCGAGAAGTCCAACCGTCATCGTCACCGGCAAAGGATCATCGTGCTGCATCCGGATCGTTACCAGCGAATACGGACGAAGCAGATCTGCTATCGTGCTTCCATTCCCAATGTCTCGCGGAGCAAGGTCAATCGACCATCTGCCATGCCCAGAGAGCGAGTTTGACACAGAAACATTTATGATGTCTCGGTCGAGCACCACCGATCCGTTGTACAACTGGAGGAGAGTATCAGTCTCCAACGTGAGCGTAGGCTCGTACGCTGGTACGACACTGACCTGAGCCTGAAAACTCGCCTTCTCGCGTCCCTGCATCCCCACATCACGCCGCCAGCGGATCGACCGCCGTTCCTCTCAGATGAAACTCCCAGTGCAAATGCGGACCCGTAGCCCGGCCGGTCGCCCCCACCGCTCCGACCACGTCCCCACGCTCAACCTCCTCTCCGACATGGACATGCACAGCGCTCATGTGAGCGAGGATTGATTGTCTGCCGTCATAGTGATCGATGTAGACGGCCAGACCGAACGCTCCACGTGGGCCCGCGTGCGTCACCGTACCAGATAGTGGGCACACAACAGGAGTCCCGCGCGGAGCGGCGATGTCGACCCCGTTGTGCATCTTCATACGATGCAAGACTGGATGCATCCGCCGGCCAAATGGACTGCTAATCCTGCCGGTCGTTGGCACCATCGGTCCGCGCAAGAGCAGTTCGTACTCTACCGTTGTCTGCTTGAGAGTGAGCACCTCAGGTCCCTCGTTCTGCTCAGGAAGCATCGTCAACTCACTCTCCTGACCTAACGTCATCAGATACCGCCGCTTCCTTTCACGCAGCAGAATCATCGCTTCTGCAAGCGTCATGGCCCAACAGATTCATTATCGACGCCGACGCCTAGCATGCGCTCGATTGCGTCGACGATCGAGTCCTTCAACCTGCCAGTCGCCACCTCTTCCTTCAGCTCATGCATCGTTGCTGTTACACTGGCAAACATGTCGCCGACGCCTCTGACCTCCATTCCGGACACGAGGGATGTCCTTCCCGGAGTGACAACAAGATCTTCGATACGCTTCACCGCTTCCGAGTTCAGCGCGTCACGTTCCTGAGGAGACAGTTGGCCGAGACTCAACCCCGGACCGCCAAGGCCAAACCTTGCAGCCGCCAGATGAATCGGCGCTGTCGTCACCCGATACGCTTCCTCATAGGAGGAAGCCCTGCCCGACGCTATGAGGGCCAGTTGCAGCATCTCCGGATCTGGGAATGCCTCTCGCCGCGCCCGTAGGATAGCCTCACGTACCTCCGGGATCCCCTTCTGCGCAAGCTCAGGAGCACGCTCGATTGCACGTCCGATCCCCGTGATGGTGTTCAAATCGATATCGATGCCCTTCGCCCCCAGTCGCGCCTGCAGATCTGCATTGCCGCGCAATTTCATCACAGCAACTCTGGAAATATCATCGAACACGTCACCCTGAGATCGCATGCTGCGGTTCTGGGCCATGAGCATATTTGTCGCGAGCTGGATCCCCTGACGGCTCTGCGGATCGACTCCAGCCAACGCTGGCGCCATGCCTGCGAGCATCGCTCCGACTCCCCCGACGTCGGCAAAGGTGTATGGCCCCGTTGTGCCAGCAGATACCTGCTGCAACGCCTGCTCATAGAACGGCATCAAAGTCATATCGATATTGCCAGACGAAGATACCCTTCCACCAAATGGCGACGTACCGAAACCGGCGAGGACCGACATGGTCAACCCCGGATCCATTCTCCCCTGCAGCATCATCAAGCGCACAGACGCGGCAGCCTGCTCCTGTGGAGACCGGCCTGTCAGGACTGCCCCTCGCATAACCGAGTTCAGGGGATCGAGAAACCCAGCCCCCATTCCGAGACCCCTGCCGAGAGTGTTCGACGCGGCAATTATCTGCCCCTCATCAAACACGCGATATCGAGCCATCAGATCAGGTATGGTCGCTCCGAGCCAGATATCAGGATCCATCGCCCCGCCAGTCGCACGGGCAAGTGACTCCTGACCGCGCACCGCATTAGCGAATCCCCGGTAATCGCCCGCAAACGCACGGAAGAGCCTGTAAGCGCCATAACCGGCCAGCGCCGCCGCTCCGGCCGGAGTCGCCGCACGCATCCATCGCCCCATCCCGGCGCCGTGCATGAATGATCTCCCAATCTCCCTGCCACCGCCTCCGACGCTGCCGTCTGGCATGACCACGCGACCGTCTGGGAGCATCTGCATTCCTCGACTGGCGCCCTCTGCCCGCATCACTGCTTGCTGCATCTCCAAGAAGCGCATGGTCTCAGGGATCTCGGCTTTCTCCATGCGTCCGAGTTCCCAGCGCTCGCGCTTGCCGAGCAACCCAGCCTTGTCAAGATCTCGGAATCTCCCGAGACGCTCCATCTCGCGTCCCTGCTCTCGAATCTCTCTGTTTTTCCGCTTCCAGTCCTCCGTCAGCTCCTTGTTGTCGAGCTTCTCCACACGACGCACCTCGGCAGATTTCTGCTCGATCAACAGCAGTTCGTTTCGTGCGCGTCTCTCGTCATCAAGGCGATGGCGAGTCTCGTTGATCTCCTTCTGCTCCTCATCGCGTCCGCCAGATGGCACGGCGCCGCCGCCGCCTCGCCCAGACGGAACAACAGCGCCCCCGCCTCTACCAGTTGAAGAAGGAACAGTCCCCGGCAGAGGAACGCCCCACCCACTATCGTCTACAGCATGGGCCGGCGTCGACGGACCGGGCGTTGTCACCGGACCGGACGGAAGGCCCACTATCCGCGCCTGCAGAGCATTCACTAGCTCCGGGGATGCCCCCGATTGCTGCACGCTCTCCATCCCCTTGCCGCGCAGATAGGCCGTCAATTGATCGTAATTCATGGCCTGTTCGCGGGCCACGGTTCCGCCACGGCGGAAAACCTCCTCCGTAGCAGCGACGGCTCTCATGGCCGCTGCAACATGCGGATCAATTTGCCGCAGTTCCTCGATCAGTGACCGCGTGCTGGATCTGATCGTCTCGACCGACCGTCCCAGCTCGCTCCCGATTCGCTGCGTTTTAGCGACTGCCTCTGCCACCGAACACCTCGTTCACAGCTACGCCAATGGACCCCAGTAAGTTTTCCTCGCCGCACCCCATTGCCTTCCTGACCTTGGAGTTCCCTCGAATGATTCTCTGGACAGCGTCTTTCGCCCGCTCGCTGAATTCCTCCCAGTCAACATCCGGAAGCGCAACCTGAGTGCCACACACTGGACAAAAATCCGTTGAGACCTGAGCATAGCAAGTTTCGGACGGACACACTCTCCACTCTCGGTCAGCGCCAGCAAACCGCCGGCCGCAATGCCCGCAAAACGTCTGAGTGCCGAACTCACGACAATCGGCACAGAATTGGAGTCCCTCATCGATCTGCTCCTGCATGTACAACCATGACCGCTCATCCTCAGTCAGATCGTCCAGAGACTCCCACGGCCTGCTATCCGGCCATCGTTTCCATGCACCCCACGCCACGCGATGCTCAGCAGACACGCAGATCAAGTAGAGATCCCCGGCGTCGATTGGCTTTTTTTTTCAAAGACGTCCTTGAATGCCTCCTGAGCCTCGGCGAACTCCTCAGGAGTGACGCTTTCGAATGATACAATCTGCCCAAGGGTCTTCCCGTTTCCGTCTTCTAGCGACTCCAACCAATGTACCGGAGCCTGTTCCCCGAGGCGGATGGTATCGCCACGCCTGCCCATGCGGGGGATCAGAAGAACCTCGAAACGAGCCTCCCATTGCAGGTTGTACCCATCCCATGAATTGAGGAGATCATTTTCGCCCGGGATCCCTCGCACCGTCAGTTTCCCAACCAACCGGCGCCAGATCTCCGCTTCGTCCGCTCTGGACGGTCGTCGCAGGCTCATCTGATGGCCAGCGACATCTCGCGTGACTACCCGGTCAGCTCCGGGCATTGGACTGGATTCAGACATTGCGTCTCTCCTATCTGGTGGCCCCAACAGGCAGTCAGGTGCCCACCATCAAACGGGGGACGGCCGAGCCATGGCAGCCCGGCCGCAAACCTAGCTGCAATTCCGTCAGCTAGGGAGTAGAGCATTCCAAATTACTCCGTCGCCGGGCGTTTGCCCTCAGCGAGACGCTTACGGATCTGGTCCATCGCCTCACGGAGCCAGAGCCCGGACGCACCGAGTATCGCTCCCCTGAGCACCGTTGCCTCAGCAGACGCGCCCGCGTAATGCATGGCGATCTCCGCCAACGCACCAACACACGGTGCCAGAACAGGTAACATCCACTTCGGAATCCTCGGAATCACCGCCTTGAAACCCCACACCACGATCGGCGTGAGCAGCGGAATCAGAGCAAGGATCTGGTCTTCCATCTCTACACCTCCAATGCGCAGGCGAAACGCCCACGCTAGACGTTGATCGACTGCTGGATTTCCTCGTCGAGAAGGATCATCCGGCAGATCGCAGAGTAGTTATTCCGCGCCGCCGCTCCGCCCCGCAGGATAACGTCAAAACTCTGCGGAAGCACTCCAACAGCAAGAGCCAAAGCCTTGCCGTCATCCGGATCCATCGCCAGAATATCGTACGAACTGTAGTCCGCGAACTCCGCAATGCGAGGAGTGATAATTGCCGTCAGTACAGGATCGCGCGTCAGGAACCGACCCCAGTTCAGCGACCCCTCTTCGAAGTTCAGGACATTGTCCGGGGGGACCGGTTGCCCGATTGAACGGATATTCTCCGCCATGTGCCTCTTGCTCGCCGTGAAATTTTCCACGTACCCTAATGGAGTCGTGTCAAGAGTCACCGGAGCCACGACGAACAGCGCCGACCGTACGCTTGAGATCGCCCTTTTATCTTCCATCTGTGTCCTCCACCGACCCCCGATCAGCCTTTTGTTTGTCTACTGGCCCGCAGGTTGGCCACTCGCGATATCGGGGAGTCCGCTTGACGCGAACATCGCGAGCCCTGCGGGCCAGCAGTCTTTCGCTAGCGAACTGGTACCGACGTGGTAACGTCCGCAGTGCTCCCGGAGATCGTGCCGACGATACGCTGATAGTCCGCCGCCCCCTGCAAGCTGACATGATTCAATTCGCCCGGCACATACACCTGATATCCGACCGACAGGACCCCCTGATTGATCGACCATGTCTCCCCATTGGGACCGATTGCTTTTCCAGTCCATGCGGCGACAGCGTTTCCGTAGTCGTCGACCCCGGGCGTAAACGCCCCCTCTTGCGTCATCGGATCGAGTACGCGCCGCATGACTCCTGTGACACGTGCTGCGACATTCCCAGACGCCCACTTGCCCCTAAACTGCATGTAAGCCCTGCGCATCCTCGCATCCGCAAGATCAACAGTGTCGATCTCAGATACGATCCGAACCATGCGACGGTCAGGATCCCGACTCGTCGTTACATTGAGCGCAACCCTGTATTCGTCCAGTTCATCCTTGACCACCGTGATTCCGCCGCCAAGCAGCTCCTCGCGATCCTTCAACGAATACAGGTCGTCCTCATGGAACGCCGCGAACCGCAACCGCTTGTTCGTCAGTGGCTTGTCGTACGGCAGGTTACCGGACGCACCGCCAGCCAACGCCGCCGCGAGGTAGACCGGATGCAGGTACTCCAAGCTCCCGTCACTCTGGTACACCCCCGGACGCTGGCAACAGACTCTCACGCGAGAGTGATTGAGCGCTGCAACGAGATCGAGATTCGTCTGTACCGTGGCGCCACTGGCCAGACCGAAATACGCCCGGAACCACTTCCCAGCAACGTGCTGCTCTTCGATCCACGTGACCACCGCAGCCATGATGGTCGCGTCATCGGTGTTGATTAGGAGGATGGCCCCTTCCTCGACGCCGTTGGCGATCGTATCAAGAGCGTTCGTCCATCCTGTCGCCGTCACCGCAGGAGTCGTTCCGCCTGCGAAGATGTACGATGCTGCGGATGGCTCGCCCCTTGCCACCTCGACCGCAGTGTACTGGCTCTTCGTCGATGTGTTGATCCAATCGACGATGGCCGCGACATATCCCGTCATGGTGATCGACGCAGTTTTGACGTCCGACTGGCTGACGACATCGAGACCGACAGACGCGAGGAACTTGTTCGCATATGCCCCGACACTACAGGTCCATCCGGTCCGCCCATTTATGTTCCCAGCGAGGAGCTGCAACGTCTTGTACCCCATCGCAGCCAGCTCAAGGTTGAACCCAAGCGACCCATCCGTCTGTCCAGTTGTCGTGGTCGCGTTCGTCGGAGTTCCGGTAACCGTCACCGCAACGGTCGTTGACACGACATTGACCACGTTCGATGCAGCGACCTGATAGGCCATGACATTGCTTAGGTTGGCGAGAATTGCCGCCACAAGGTTGGCATACGTGGTATCTTCATCGACGCCGATCGTCACCGACACGTTCCCGGCTGTCACGCTAGTGTCGTTGTCGAACTCGAACGTAGTCCCCTGAATGACGACAGTGTCCGTATCCGCCGGCTGACCAGTGTACGAAACCTTCCCGCCGATCTCACCGAGCAGCCGAGCGCCGACGCCAGAATGCGCAACAGAGAACTTCGACCCCTGATCAAGGGTTTCCTCAATGACAACCCCGCCGCGTACCGCAGTGATCGTCACAACGTCCGTGGTCGAATTCAGCGCCACACTGTCAAGCTGGTCGTTGTTCGCCTCCACGGCCGCACGGAACGCTTCCCACGTTGCATCGGCAGACGCGCCGATCGTTACAGCCACGTCGCCAACATCCGCCACGGCCGCACTGTCGAACTCGTACACCTTTCGCGTGTTACCAGACGTCACCGTGATCAAGTCCCCATCCGTGGGCTGGTCCGTGTACGTCACAGTACCGATCGACATCCGTAGCGTGGCCAGAGCCACCCCGGCATCCCCAGTGTACTGGAACCCGGAAATTAAAACGCCAAGATCATCGCCGATGTACGTCCGCGCCGTGTTATCGTAATCAGTCAGAGTCACCTTCTTCCCGACATTCGTTCCAGATGCTACGACGCAGCTCCGATTGGTTGTGTGGCTCCCGTAGTCGGACGTCGTCACCGTGATCAACGTCGTCGACCCAGTGAGTAGATCCACCGCCGATTGCGTCGCAGCATCAACCCTGACAGACCCGAGACTAGCCGCACCGTAGACGTCACGGTCAGCAAACCCGGAACGTGCTACCTGCGCCAGAGCAACCCCCTCATCCTCATTCCTGTCCGGATCGTGGTTGTCGCGAAAGCTCGCCAGAGACCTGAAGAAATTCAACTCGTTTGGCTTGCCGCTCCGATATGGAGAAACAATGATCAGGTCGTTGACGTTAGACGAAAGAATCGGCTCGACCGTCTGCACGTCGATCGTCCCCGTAACAGACGGCTCCACATGCTTCGCGCCGAACAGATCCGTGAAGGTCAACGGATTTACCAATGCGCTCATAACTAGCTCCTCCTCCTCCTGTCCGTCATCAGAAAGTCACTGAAGATCCGGTCCCATTCCGAGAACCCTCTGAGATCAAACGTGTCGAACAGTCTGCAATGCATCTCGAACGCGCTCCTCAGGACATTGCTAGGCTTCTTCCGCCGGCAATACTCCGTGAAAGATACCCGTTCGTCACTCCTCGAATTCTGCATACGGCATCCCACCCACTACGTCGGGAGTCGTATCGGTACCCTCGATTTCATTCTCCAAGACATGCTCATCGGCGCCGATCTGGGTGTAAGACAGTGTCACCATCAAGGCACGTCGATACACGAACCGGCCTGCTTGGAGAAAACGAGGATCGAACCCGAAATCCCTCCCCGACATTGACACGTCTTCATGGGCCACCGTGATAAGAGCCCGGCGATTACGAGCCAACAGGAATTTCGCTATGTGATAGATCCACTTGAGCAATTCGCCATTCTCGGAGTAACAGAGAACGCCAACCGTGCTCGTCCACTCCTCACCGTCCTGAACTACAGTCCCGCCAATGAACGAACCCTCGCCGATCGTGTCGCCGACGAAACCCTTCTGGGTCTCTGGATCGAGCACGAGGCAATAGCACGGCGTCTCCTGTGGCTCCCGTGGATAATTCTCCAGAATCCGGATGCTGTTCTTCCCGAACCACGTCCGGATCTGCTCCTTCTTCTCTGCCGGAAGGTTCAGGAACATCGTGTCAATGATCCTCTCGAAGGACCCATCCTGAGCGAGCCGCATTTCTTCCAGTTCGTCGAGTCCAGCTTGAAGCGTGTCACCGACGAGCTGTTCAGGGATGATCCAGCCGTCACTCATCGCTATCGCTCAGATCCTCATCCGACGGTTTTGCCGGCAAAACCTGTCGCTTCTTCCGAGGTCGAGACGGCTTCTCCTCAATCTCCATACCGTCCGCTACCGTTACAACTGTCTTCTTCTCTGGATCTGGCTTGGAAATCTCTTCGAAGCGCTCCATCCGAAGGGAGTTCCCGCGCATCACCGCAATTTGCTCCTCCGTAGGTTCCCACAAGATCCGGTCGCCAGACGGGAAAAACAGCTCAACTCCGTCCAGATCCTCAATGTGCGACCCCGGAAGCGTCCATGCTTTGTCCCTGTATCCGATCATTCTCCCAGTCCCTCCACGGATCCCATCAGCGCCGCCACGGCATCTTCCGCCGCCGCCGCGTCAATGATCTGCTGTATTGCCGATGCCGACTCTTCCAGCGCACGCTCCGCAAATCGCATCGGCGGTGTCGGCGGAATGTACCACCCCTCGCTGTCCGGAGTGATGGTCCGGATTGTCATGTACTCTGTATGTGGCCCCCCTGCTGGAGATGGAGGATTAACCCTCATCATTCCCTCGAATGGACTGGCCTTCCATGTGTATCCGATCACACCATCCAGCTCAGACGGGAAGTCGTCCCAGAGATCACGAAACACGTCGTACGGTTTGCTTCGCTTGTAGTCATCGCCGAACCCAGTCAGCCGCCCTTCGCCAAACGCCAGTTGCTTCGCCTGCTTGTAGACGGCACGCGGCATCATCGTACGCATCCGCGTCGACGTCATGCCGCCGCCGGCCGTCGGATCCCTCATCATTCCGGGGAGCGTAGGGCCCTTGCCCTCTGGCGTGCGATGCCGAAACGGCACATGGGCGTACAACTTTCCCTTGCGGCTGACCTTCCACTTCCCGCCTCCACGCCCCCAATGGGACGGCAGGTGGAACCCCACCCTGCCGTGCTCCAGATAATCAGCGTACGGCATCGGATTGATCACACCCACCGCCTCCTCATCACCGAGGTATGGATACATTGCCGCAAGGTCTCGGTGCAGGGCCGCAGCGTAATCACCCGTGTCCATCGCCTCTCTGGCGAGGTAGCGCCAGTTTGTAATCAGAGCGTCGACGCAATCGCCTTGAAGCGCCTCCATCACCCGAGGGATCGGTACGTCTGGCGGGAGAGGGATAGAGAAGACACGTTCCGCCATCAGTCCGCCCCTCCTACGGATGCCCGCGCAAAGAAATCGAGTCTCTGCGCCATGCAGCGGTACGGCATCTTCGCTTGTCCCTCATCCCGCGACTGTGGCGACCACGCAAGGTATGTCGGCCGAGCCATGTAACGCATCGTGTACACAGACCCATTGGCCGGCCCTCGCCCGGCAGCCCAACTGACGTCGCCACGCTCGTTCACTTCATAATCCAACGGTGTTTGCCACTGCCGGAGATCATTCCCCTCGATCGACTCGCAGTATTCAACCGACAACGCGTGTCGGAACCGCACACGCTCTTTCGAGCGCCCAAGCTTGTCTACGCGCCCGCGCACGAGACGTTCCGAGTTGACCACCATCACGGCATTCTGAAACTCAATTCTGTCAAGGTGGCCCGGCGTCAACGTGGAAGGAAATGTGATCGTCAACATCCCCTGCATCCACATCCCCGCTTGATCGTATTCGTCCCGCCGCTGACGTCCGGGCGCAAGGACGATGATCAACTCACCATCGTCCCAGAGGATGCCCTCATCACAGTGCGGGCAATCGATCTCCGGCTGGCCAGTCCGCTCCCCCATACACGGACACGTGCGAGCCTTCCGCCAGAGCACCTCTGTACCATGCTCTTCCAACGCGGCATCAAATTCAGCCGCGTCAAAATGCTGCGCTGTGTCCGTCGTGATCATCTACGCAAACGCGAGCGGAATCCCCTGCTCGCGCATCTTCCAGTTGTCCCGAATCGCCTCTTCCTGTTCCATCGCGATTTCGAACTTGCCCGAGTACGGCCCGAACTTGCCGCCGAACGATCTGGACCTGCTCAGTCCGTCCAGACCGAGGCTGTTGCTCGATCCTCCCCCCGGCGCAGCCACGGCAGAAATGATCCCGGCGAGTGACAACAATGTACGCAGCCGCAGCCCCTCTAGGAGTTCGTTGTGATGCTGGCATAGCTCCTCGTGCGAAAATCCCGTCGTGTAGTCGACGTAGATCGACATTGGCAGCGATCCGCGTGACCCGATCGCTCGCATGACGATGAAGTGGGTGAATACAGCAAGGATCGCCTCTCCCGTAGCTGGGACCAGTTGCACGTTGCCGTACTTGCGATCGAGCCTGATCCAGCTCGTAGGAACCGTGAAAACGGTCCCCGTCCCCGGAAACGTGAAGACCATTTGGGAGATGGACCACACGGGCCGGTAATTGAGCTGGATCCGCCCCCAGCGACCGTCGGTGAAGAAATCGGACCGGTAATCGTAGGCTGGCTCGTCTATATCGTCCAGCTCATCAAAATCATCTGGGAGAGTCAGCGACGCGTCTTCGAAACTCCCGTTCTGCCGTCCCCACACGTCTGAGAATACGCGCTTGCGGCCGAACCGGATCCTCAAATCGCGTTCGTAATAGTCCTCAGCCGCGAAGAGCTTTTGCAGCACCACCCTGCTGTCGAGTGCCGCACTCTCTCCACGTGCCTTCAGGAGGATACCGTAGAGTTCGCTCGAAGTGATCTCCTCTACGGTAACGGGCGACTTGAGTGTTCGCGTCGTGGCCACACCGCTGAATCCTAATTCGCAACAATCAGCAAGACCGTGTCACTTGCAGACCAGTCCGTACCGCCACCGTTGTCGAGAGTGACACGGTTCCCCGTGACGGTCACTCCGCCAGCCCACGCAACAGCCACGCCGGGAGTAGCCGTCACGTACACGAATACCCCGAGCACTGTCGGAGCAAAATCGAACATAAAGTGCATGTTCCCCAAGGCCACCTCCGTCGCCGTGGGGACGCGCTTCTGTATGTTGATCGATCGCTGCTCCACTGGGCCACCGCCAAACATCGTGGCCGCAGCCCAGACATTGTTCGCGCCGGCCAGCGTCTCCGTACAGGCAAGCGCCACAGCGCCAACCTGATCGGCGTGAATGACCACCTCATTATCGCCGATGTCGACGGCTGTAACCGCTTGAGTCCCGTCGCTGTTGATCACGTCGATCAGTGCATCGGTCCCCGCCGCTGGGGTGAGCGTTGCCGCGAGCCCCACCGCGATATTTCCGGTCCCCTTCACCTGAGCCGCCGTGTACAGTGCGACGTCTCCGTGGGACGCCGCAGTCGTACCGGAGTGCCCACGCTTCAGGACAACCGTATTGGCATCCGGAACGGCGAGCACTTTCATAATCTCGCTTTCGGCAAGCACCAGATCGCCAACGCCGAGACCATGCGCAGCAAACGTGAGAGCCACTGGATCCGTCGTGTTTGTCAGCCCGGTACCGGACGTCTCTCCCGAGTCTGTCTGGCACTGGACAATCTCGAACGTGTCGTCACCAATGACCACAGTCTCCTGATCAGCGACATTCGCCGCTACCCGCAGCACGTTGACTGCAACCTGCCCCGGATCTTCGTACTGGCCGTTGATCAGATTGTCGAGAATCGTCGCCAAGCCGACCCGCTGAGCAGACGGACTATACCGCTCAATCAGGTCACGTTCCGCGTCCGTGAGTACCGTTTGCATGGACCACTACCCCCTTCCAGATTTCACCGGATACGGCCGATCCGCTTGGCCTTATCTCCGGTCTTCGCCGGCTGAGTAGGGGAGTCCTGTTCCTCGTCTCCACTGCCACCGCCGTCGTTGCCATCTTCATCGGAATCAGAGTCGCCCTCGTCGTTGCCGCTGCTCTCCGTATCTTCCTCGACCGCTTTTTTGGCAGCCTTCTTCTTCGGCTTTTTCGGCTTCTCTGGTTCCGCTGGCTTTTCAGCCTCTCCGAGCTGTTGTTTCAGCAGGCGGATCTCTTCTTGCATTGCCTGATTCGCCTTCGTCAGCTCATTGACAGTGCGAAGGGCGACGGCCAGATCACTGTCGCCCTCGCCGGCAAGAGCACGCTCCCTTGCCTGCTTGAACGCAAGCTCGATCGCTTCTTCACTCTCAGGATCGTCTTCGTACGCTTCGAAGCCGTCAATCTTGAGGAAGCTGGCAGCGGTCTTCTGCTCGATACGCTCAGAGACCTTGACCCTGCGCTTGCCGATCGGCGCCGTCACGAACCGTACGCCACTGATCTCCCCCGATGCAGCCAGCAGCGTACAGATCACACGGCAATCGCTCTGCTTCTCATCTGCCATCATTTCTTCGTTCGCCATCGTACTACCCCCGATTCCTAGTCACCGGCCAAACACAATTGCCGTGGCCCTACGGCGTCCACAGAGCGCCCGACGGAAGGACGTTCTTGACGATCCGGTGCTGCTTTGGCTTGGCCACCCGAAGATACAGGAAGAGCAACTGGGCCCACGGATACGTCGCCGTGTTCGTGGGAAACAGGTTGAACCGCGTCAACGGGAGCAACCGTCGCAGATTGATCGCCCGTGCCCCGCGCTCCATATTCAACAGGTAGATCTTGGACGTACCGGGGATGTTCTGGTTGTGATCGACATAGACCGTCGTCCCGCCACCAGTCTTCGCCACCCTGCACATCTCACGGAAGTCGGTGTTGCCATTCGAGCCGTTCTTGGTGCAACGGTGAATCACATACCCGGTCTCCGTTCCGGCAACGCTCTCGGTGATCGTCAGAGTGACCGATTCGCCGGCCGCAACAGCGACCTGAGCGCTCTTGACAAGAGTGCTCCGTCCGAGTCGGTTGACCCCTTCCACCGCGTAGTAATAGAGGCCGGCCGTAGCTGCCACGAACTGCGAGGAAGCGTTCACCGCCGCGACGCCAGCCGCGCTCTGCGGCGCCGCCGTATTACCGCTGGCCGCATTGGTGGCGTACTTCCCACCGCGCCCAACGAATGGCATCTGCCCCTCTTGAATGAAAACGTCGCGATTCAGCGCGATGTCCCCGTCAGCAGTCGTGATCCCACGGACGGGAGTCCCGAGTTGGATCGACTGCGCCTTGCCATCGATCGCTACTCTGTGCGCTGGGTCCAGCTTCTTGTCAAAATCAGCTCCGACCAGCTTGGACGTCCATGCGTCCGTGATCGATCCGAAATTCTCGAAGCTGGCCACGAACGCTGCGGAATCGACAATCTCCGCCGCTTCCGCAGTGACCGACTGGCCGCGCAGATCAAGAATGTGATCGCTGGTCGCGTTGTCGGTCAGTTCCTTCTCGATACCGTCGAACTCCGTAGCCACGATCGAGCTGTCCCCATTGAAGAACAGCCACTCTGCTGTCGAGAGGAGTTCCAAGATGGCGTCCTCGTTCTCGATGGCCATCGCTTCTACCTGAGCATCGGTCGCCCTTTGAACGGCAGAAACCGTACGCATCGTCATCAGGTACTTGACGTTGCGAGTTTTCCGGGCGTACGTCCCAGTCTGCTCAGAGATGGTTCCAGTCTCCGTGTTCGTGGCGCCCCCCGGGAATCCCCCAATGGCGTCCTTCGTGGTGTACTGGTCGACAACGCTGGTCGCGTTCCCCTTTTCGAGCTTGTCAAACAACGGAAAATGTTTGCCACGCTCCTGAATCGTCGCGATCAACGACGGCTCAAGCGACTCAAACTGCAGAGCACGACCTTGCGTGTAGCTCGCCGCGTCCGTCCCGTACCCGCTGGTCAGTGCCTTCCGAAATTCGTCGACATCAGTGTAAAGGAACCCGTCAAACGTGCTCCCCAGATCACCGAAGTCCCCCCCCTCTACCGCTGCAGGGATATTCAATTCCATCGGTACAATCCTCCTTCTCGTCCTCTTGCCCTAAGCCCACCAGCCTAGTTGGCCAGCTCCGGACACACCTGACGGATCTTTGCGCCGAGTTCGCTTCCGCTGGCCACGATCTTCGCCGGGCTCATTCCGCCGTTGACGAACTCGTTGAGCATCACGATATCCTGCGCCGTAAAAACATCGCCCTGCGCCTTCAGGCACTTTGCGATGATTTCCGCGTTCTGCCTGCGATCATTCGTCGGAGTCTCAGGAGTAGCTCCGGGCCCGCCCTTCGCCATCACCTCGACCCGATGCGCAGCGCTCTTCCGCCCGCGCGGCAGGTTCCCGATCTGCTCGATCAACCCGTTGATGTCGCGCTGCCCGCGCATGACGGTCACGAGAGACTTGGCGAGAATTCCCACCTCTTTGCGCAGAGCGCGCGTCTCCTGACCGAGAGCGGTCTGACCGTTGATGATCCCGTTATGGGCCCCGAACAGGGCCGACAGAATCGGGAAGGCATCGACGACCTCTTCTCCATCCTCAACACTCATGGACTTCGCCAGAGTGTTCCGGTCCTCCCCGAAATCATCGGGGAGTTCGTCGACATCGATTTCGGGAATCTCGATGTCGTCTGTCAGTGCCGAGTTCGCCTTCGCCAGCGTCTCCAGCACGTCAAGAACCTCTTCGTACTCCGCACCGGCCGACTTGGCGAGAATCTCCCCGCACGCCGGGCAGAACTGAGCACCGTCTGGCAGTTCGTGGCTGCAGGCACCGCACATGGACTTTGCCATCTGGTCGCCCTCAGGTTCCCCAGCCGCAGTTCCACACGCCGCGCAGAACTTTGCTCCCTCTCCAATTTCTCCATTGCACTTCGAGCACTTCATAATGCCCTCCCTCCTTTATGCTGCCGACATTCGCCCCGAACTTGCGCGTTGTTGGACGTCACTGAACATTCGAGTTGCACATTCCCAAGCAGTCTGGCTGTCCATTCCCTCACAGACGTGGAAGTGCTCTGCCGCTTTGGCCAAAGTCGGAACGCCGATCGTATGGGAGCAACTGCCCGTACCAACGGCCTTCAAAAAATTGACTGCGCACTTGTGAAAATCAGCCCGTACCGGCTTCCCTTCGAGCGACTCAGGCTGCAACGCCCGGCCACCAGAGAATGACGCCGCATCCGTGCCGTACCCAGCCGTCAAAGCCTTGCAGAAGACTTCCAGCGGAGCCGTCGAAACGGCCTTCACGGTCGTGTTTACCGGTTCGCGGGCAAAGCCTACATTGGACCACCTCAGGGCCCAGATGTCCTTCCCGCCCTGCACGTTCCGCGCTTTGGCAAGAGTTCTCCCGCCCACTGACGGGTACCACCTCTTCGGCGGGCTCTGCTCCGTAATCGACGCCCAGAACCGGTTCGCCTGTTCTACAGTCTTTCCTGACCCCTGATAGATCCGGCCTTTCACCACGATCGTTGGACTGAGTCTCACGTCTACAGGTTGGCCGATCTCGTACAGGTCGGGATCTTCGATACCGATCTGGCTGCCAATCAACGTCCGATGCTCAATGTCCAGATTCCCGAACCGCAGGAAGTATGGGACGCTCTGCGCCAGAGCTTTCTGCAGGACCCGCTCCCGCTGCTGGTCGAGATTCTCGTTTGACGGCTCGCAGTAAACGAACCGCTCATCCCCCTCGGTCGCCGGCCGCGCCTTCAGGAAAAGGTTTTCCAGCGTACAGCTTTGCGGGTATGTTTGTTCGTCCGTCATCAAAAAAGAAAAAGGGCCGCAGGCTCTCGCCTGTGACCCCTCTGTCTTGGCGGCTCTCACCGCCACAGCCCGGTCCAACGCGCTTTCTACACCTGCATACTCTCGCGATCCGCCCTCGGTGACAAGCACCCCTTGCAATTTTTCTCCACTCTCCGGAAAAGAACCAGTTTCCCGTGGATGCTCTCGGCCTCACTCCCGCAATGGGAGCACGCCATTAGAAGCCGCCCGGCCGGAGTGATCCGGACATAACGGCTCTTCACCAGCACGCCGCCCTCTGCTGCCGGCCGCGCCATGTTCCGCCGACACACTGGGCATTTCCACGCCTCAACCGCCACGCTTCTCCCTCTCAGCCCGCGCCAGTTCCACTATGTGATCGGCCTTGTGCCGCTGGGCGAGGAGCCACAGGTAATCGTTCTCGTCGTCGGGATCATTTCCCGTCGGCTTCAATTTCTTCCCCAGCGCCTCGATCTCCTTGCGTGACCGATCCGCTATGGTAGTCGCATGCTTCCCAATCTGGTCCTCGGCCGCGTCTGCATGCGCAAGCTCCTCCTCGATCTTCAAGAGCATGTCGTGAAGCTTTTTGCGCGTGGCGTCTACGCGGCCAGTGACGCCGCTTTGCTTTCCGCCAGCCCGTTCTTTTTCTGTCGCGCCTGTTGGATGTGCCATCCCAAGCTCCCCTCATCGAGTGATGCTGCCTCGTTCGTCGCAAAAATGCTTCCCAGATCGTACTTGCGCTCCACCCGCTGCAGCGCCCGCTCCTCAAACGGCGAATCAGACACGAGATCCACAAGCTCCACGTCCTGCTTCTGCCCCAGTCGGTGGATGCGCCCGTTTCGCTGATTGTGAATCATCGCCGTGGGTGGGGTGTCGAACTGCACAAGGCGATTGGCTCGCTGTAGGTTGACTCCAGTCGCGCCACAGTCGGACATCACGATCACGTCAGCTTCAGGGTCCTTCCCCGGATCTGGCATGAACTGACGCCTGCGTTGATCCTTCTCCGCCGTCAGATGCCCCCCGTGAAACGTCGTCACCCTGTGCCCGTCCTTCTTGAGTTCGTCCCCAATCTTGTCGACCGTATCGAGATTATGGGCAAAAATGACCGTTGGATTTTCCCGAGTTCCCTTCTCTTTGAGAAGTTCTTTCAGCTTCGTCATCTTGGCGTTGTGCTCAGGCGGAGCCATGTTGACCACGCGATGCAGCGCCGCCTCCTTGATGGCCCCAGCCGCGTCTGTCAGCGCCCTTGCCACCTCTTCATGTCTCTCCTCAGGCACGCCCTCGAAGGATTGCGGGGAGAGCTGCTTTGCCGCATCGACATTGATCTTGCCCCGCGAGCGATCGAGTCTGAGACGGTCGTACGCCTGTCGCACCTTTGCGTACTCCTGCGTCTGCCATTCCGACATCTGGACGCGTTCTTTCCTTCGATCCGCCTTGACCGGTGGACGGATATGGTCAGTGAAGAATGTCCCCGACACTTCCTGCTGTAGCGCAGCCCTACTCGCCGACGTGTTCAGCCCGTACCGGCGATGCCACGCCGCTTCATCCGAGTACCGCCCATCCGTATGGATTTTGTCGAGCTGGGACCGGATCTCCGAGATGTCGTTTTTCAATGGGTCCGCCGTCATCGCCATGTAGTGGCTCGTATTGTCAGACGTGGCCATGGTGATCGCACTTAACAACGACTCCTTCTTGCCCGCCCGGTCGAGAGTAACGTGCCCCTCGTCGATGAACGACGCCTGATAATCGACTCCGGCCTTGTCCCATGCCTCCTTCAGGGCCCCCGCACGCTCCTCGCGAGACAGACCCATGAACCAGTCCCGCGTCTCGTCCCGATCCTTATGCCCTTGATGCTCCTGCAACAGACGGAGCATGTCGTCACGGTATCCCTCGTGCGTCATGGCGACCATGTGTGTGTCTGGGTCTTTGTGCGTCGCCATCCGCTTCTCGTTGTCTGCACTTGGATCAGCCGACCACCTGAACTTCTCCGGATCTGCGAATTTTGCGAATTCCCCGTGAAACTGCCCCAAATTGTTCGATCTGGCGAGAAACAGACCGCGCTTCACCCCGCGCTTGGGATCGCTCGCCGCAGCAGTGAACGCCCCGATCGCAATCGGAGTTTTGCCGCTTCCCACGCCGAGGAACGCCCCCAGCCGCTTGCGGGCCAGAAATGCCTTGACGGTCCGTTGCTGGTTCGCCAGATCAACGTCTGTCCCGTGGATCTTCGCCTTGCCGCTCATCTTGAAGTCCGGGAAAAGGTCCACTGGCGTCGTCTTCTGTGCGTCAAACGACTTGCCCACGTTCCCCATGAGCGATGCGATCTGGTTCTCCGCACGCTCACCTAGCGTGACGCGTTGGCTCTTCTCCATCGCCTCGCGGGCCTTCGCGCTCATCTCTCCCGCCGGCAAAATCTCAGTCTGATTCTGAGTAGCGATCTTCTCAGCTCGCATCACACGATCCATCTTCGCGCCGAGCCCGCCATCAGAATACTTCCCTGTGGACGTCCGCTGCTGTACAGCGCCCTGCAACTTCTGCCGCTGCTCCTCCAGTTCCTTGCGCATCTCTGGATCGAAGATGGCGACATGCCTTTCCGCGTTGCGGATGTTCGTCTTTCCGAGCCGCAACGGTTCGCCGTGAACCGCCGCGTAACGCTTCGCGAACCTCTCATTGAAGGCGCCCCGGCAATGATCCTGCAACGCCTCGTACGCGTGCTTGACGCTGCGGTGAGCACCCACGTACTTCGCCCACTCGACGTCTCCGGCCCGCGCGTGCGCGTCAGACATGATCGATTGCCGATTCCGGTTCCATTCCGTCCATGCCGGCGTGATTACCTTCTCCGATGTCCCACCGCCAAACAGCCCTACCTGCTCCTCACCGCTGTACTTCTCAGGCTCCTTACCGAGTTTCGCAATCTCCTTCTCGATAGCCTTTTGATCTACCTGTCCCGCCCCGATCTCTGTCTGGTAATAGTGCCGCAGAGCAGCTTTGTCCTGCGACGTCATGTCCCCGGGATCCTTGAACGCCACGAGCGCCCGTGGATCTTCCGCAAGCGCCATGTACATGGCCTGTCCGGTCTTCTTCGCATCCTCCGGAGTCTCGACCTTTAGCCCCTGAGAATGGAACGACGTCACCTTGTCGTTCGACCCGTAGTATTTGGACACGAACTTGTCAGCGAGTTCCTTCAGTTTGTCACTGTGATGGCTGGCCGTCACGTTCTGCATCGCTGGGATCTTGTTTCCCTCAGCGTCTAGCTTCTGCCTTCGTACGGTCTCGAACTCACCCGTTGGCTTCCCGTCTTTCCCGAGCTTGGGAATCGGTTTCCCATCTTTCCCCTTCTTCTGGACCTCCTCCATCGCCCAAACCTGCCGGCCGTTCTCGGTCAATGGGACCGACTGAGGAAGAATCTCATTCATGTGATCCCAGACTTGCTTCCGAGCGGCTTCGGGCACTTTGATCATGTTGGAGATCACGTCCGAGAAGACTTCGTCCGGATGCTCTCCATCCGCCAGTCTTGCCCCCATGTAATCTTCAAAGTCCTCGACCGCATTCCCCGCACCGCCACCGCCGAACAGACCGCCTTGGCTCTGTCCCCAGCTCTCGAACGGATTCTCAGCAACATGGTGCTGCCCGATCCGTGGCGCCTTCATCTCAGGATCGTCGAACCACGTCGCCGGCCGTGAGATTAACCCCGGAGGTAAATACCCTTCCTCGTCACGTTCACCGCGCTTGATCGCCTCAACCTCGTTCCGCGCCTTCAGTTCCTCGTGATCGATCGGCGAAACCAGCTTCGCCATGCCGCTGTCTTTGACCTTCAGAAATCGGTTCGTCCCATCTGAATCCAACGTGTAGTCATCACGGCCGAGCCCGATCGCCCGCGCCTGCCGAATGGCGCTCTCAGACGATATCGGACCCAGCGCAACGTCGAGATCCTTGCGAGGATCTTCCTTCAAAGCCATCGACAAAGCGCTGTAGGCTTCCATCTCGCCCAACGCCTGACCGAGCGTCTCGCGTGCCTCTAACAGCTTCTCCCGCCGCCGGCCATTCAACTCCTGCAAACTGGCCATGTCGGTCGTGCTGTTTGCCATCCCCAGTTCGATGTCCCGCACCTCATCATACGTAGCCTGTGCGCTGCGTATGGCCTCATCGGCCTGCTCCATGTGATTGGCAAGGTGGAACTCTTCAATCCCCTTCTGCACTGCCTCAAGATCGTCACCGTGGACCTCTCTGATAGCACGAGCCATAACCTGCGCAGCTCCAGCCGCCCCCAGTACGTCTACGACATCTCGCTTGATCACCCCCTGATCCAACAGCGACAGACTCGCCGTATTCAGCGCGTTGTACGTCCCCGCGCTCAGATGCCTCTCCATCGATTGGCGCTGCTCGTCGTCAGTCAGATCCGCCAGAGTAGGATTCTGGTCTGCCGCTTCCAGCTCGTGCAAAAATGCCTTTGTCCGTGCCTCTGCAAGTGTCGCGCGAAGGTCCTCCTTGATGCTCTCGTCCACTTTCGCGCTACGTGTCTCTACGAAATATCCCTTCCCAAACAAACGATCATCGACCTCTTCCTTGCCAGACTTCTGACGCTTCATCTTATTGTCGAGCTGCCGGATTGACTTGGCCCGCCGTAGCAACTCCATCGCCTTCTTGGGATCCTTCGGAGCAGAAATCTGGAGCTTCGGCTTTTTGAGCACTCCACGCTCCTTGTATCGCTTGATCTCAGCACGATACTTGGCCCCGCCAGCCTCCAACCTCTCCCGGCTTTCTCGGTACGCCTCGACCCCCTCTTGCCCCTTCTCCAGCCTGATTTCGGTCTCCCTTTCCTCCTGACGCCGCTTCGAAATCTCCTTCTGCTCAGCCGTTACTGCTACATGCGGATCGCCAACCACGGCGTCTATCATGTCGAGTTGCTCTTTCAGCGCGTCGACCGCCTGCTTCTCCTCCTGCATCGCCAACTGCGCCCGAGAAATCGCCTCCTGCTGCTCCCGCGTTGGATCCTCACCAGCCTCGTCCTTCAGTTTCTCCAACTCCTCCCGTGAGCGCTCCACCTTCTCCTGAAATTCCTTCGCGCTCTTCTCGATCGACTCCTGTTTAGCGCCAAGCTCCTCCTCATCCATCCCGCCGTACTCGGCGTGCGCCTGAGCGATCATTAGTTCTGTCTGAACGCGGGTTATCTCCCCCTCTCGCGCTGGACTGTCCCCGTCGACATTCTGAAGATCCGCTAGCTCCTTCTGGAGTTCCTTCACGTCCGTCGTGGCCAGCTCCCGTGTGATCTCTTGAGCCGACGTCTCTGACAAATCGCGCTTGTACCCGAGTCCCTTCTTGACTGGATCCGGTGCAAGGTCAGACAGAGCGATCACCTCAGGATCGTCAGACCGTAACGGCACCTCCCCCAGACCAGCCTCGGCCCGCATTTCATGGTCAAGGAGCACTTGCCGGCGGGTAGCCTTCTCCACGTCCATTGCCCGCTTGTACATGCGGTCCCAATGAGCCTTCTCCTGCTGCAGGACACGCTCCTTGCTGGCCCCTGCCTCGCGCAGACGCTCCGCCACCGGTTCGAACTGCCAATCCCCCTCATCCCAGCCAAGCGTCTCAGCGACCCATTTGACGTGCTCCTGCTGCTGCAAACGATGCGACTGCTCAGCCTCCTGCTGCTTCTCCTTCTGCAATCGTTTCGCCGCTGCCTCAGATTCACGTTCTTCTGGAGACAGAGATTCCTTGCGCTGCCGCTCCGCCTCAGCCTTTTCTTTCTCGGCAGCCTTCTTTTGCCGCTTTTTCTCCGCCTGTTTGGCCTTGTACTCCTCCGGGCTCTTGACGTTCGTCAGCTTCAGGTAATTTAGCTTCCCGCCGGCCCCGCCGACGACATGCCACACGCCCTTCTGCGACTTGCTCTCACGGATTTTGACGGCCACGCCTTCCGTGTCCTTGCCGTGTGGATGCACAGTAATCCAACGAAACTGGCCTCCGGAAGGATCGGAACCCACCTCGCCGAACCCGAGCTGTTCGGCTTTTGCCAACGTACCGCCAGTGAGCGGGACAACGACGTCAACGATCCGGACCCGCCCGCCGGCATAGAAGCCAACTGCCGGAAGGCGTACCGTCTCCGGCTGACTGAGGAGTACCTGCATGCTTACACGTACGCCAAGATTTCCACCGTTATCCCGGGAGTGTCGACCGACTGGAGGTAGATCGTCCGCGCACCAATCAGGTTGTCTTCTACGTACTCCCTGTCGGCCTTCAGCGTCCAGTACCCGCCGTCCCATGCTCCGCTGTCTACCTGACCGACTCCAATCAGGGGGACATACGACAGACGTAACTCCGAACTCTCCCGACACTGCAAACGAATCATGCCAACCCTCGGCGGCAACTCAACTTCGTATGCGGTATCCACTTCCGTCAGTTCCTTCTCCAACTGTACAACGCTACTGTACTGAGCCCTCATGCCACTGTCCTCCGTTCCCTGTCGATCGCCGCATCCAACTCAGTGATCCTGCGCTTGAGTCTCCGCTTGCGTCGCCTATTTGATCCACGAATCCCTTCGTCCTCTGCCATGTCCTCATCTTCAAGATAAAACAAATCTCGATTTAGTGCTTCCCGTTCGCTCACGAGCGACCGTAGATGTGTCCCCTGCTGTGCCTTGAACAGTCCTTCCCCCGGCATAGGCGCCGACTTGTACACGTTTGGATCGTCCGGATTGTACGCCCCGGAGTTCTCCACCGCCTTAATGTCCCGAGAGTCAAACACCACGTACGTCCCCTCACCCACCAGCTCCGCTGCTTCCTCGTACGTTGCACAGCCCGTCAGATAGTTATTGAGATTACCCGGCTCGTAGAAAATATCCGTCCCGTCATGGTCGTCACTGCGGCGCAGGATGTACCCATTTGATGCAGTCTCCCCGGTCCGCTCGTACTCATCCCGGTCGAACATCGGCGGAAGGCGATGAATCACCCCGTCAAACCCCATCTCTTGCAGGATCTTCCTTAGCGGCCGTGGACGCCCCTCTTTCGCTTCCTTCAACTGAAGACGCTGCGCCCCCCTCACGTCCCCCCGTGACGCTGGATTCTTCATGGACAGATAGAACGCCCGCACCTGCGCATTTTGTTCATTCGGCCGTCCCCATGGGAATCGGCCAGCTCCCAGCGCATCCTGCTTCTTCGACGAAAACCAAAACCCATTGTAAGGCGCGTCTGGATCGTTCTCGTTGATCTTGCTTTCGTCAAACTCCTCGAAGTCTCTCACGGGACTCCCATGGTAGACCACCAGCGGTTCGCCCTTCGCGTCCACGATCTTGCTCCCGGCAAACCACGACCTGAACTCTGGCGTGTCTGTCGGTCGCGTGTTTCTGGATTCCGGTTCCTGCTTATACACCGCATCAAACGCCTTGCCGTACATCGTCCCCAGCCCAACTGATGCATGGCGGTTCCAACGCCTATCTTCCGCGTCTATCGACCTGTCCCGACTGTACTCGTCGAACTTGTTGCTCAGATCGAGCAGCGCTTCCACGACCATCTCTCCCTTCGCCTTGTCGGCCGGAATCGTGATCGTATTCTTGCCGTCGTACGCCGCCCACAGCGCCAGCATGTTCGGATCGTCTTCGTAACCTTGATCCGCTGGTTCAGTCTCGATCTGCAAAGCCGCTAGAGCAATCCCGTCCCGGAGCTTGATCCTCGTCACGCGTGGTTGCGCCTTGTCTCGCTTCATCGCAGTCTGTTGCTTCGTGGTGCGCCAATGCGCCCGGCCGCGCGCGTCCACCCCCAGATACGTCTCCGGGCTCTCGCTGATACGACGCTTTCTCCCGAAGTCCAGCGCGAACTGCTGCGCCTTCGTCAGTACCCGCGCCGCCCAAGCTCCGTCCGACGGATGCCGCTCCTCATCATCTGACGCCCGGCCACGGCCTGTCCTGCTCTTTGCCGTGACCCACTCACGCACCCTCTGCCACCACGGCTTGTTCTGCTCGCCGAGCCAGATCGCCGCCTTGGCCATCGTGTTTGTCTCCCGAATCGCCCGAAACAGATTGTCGAACGCCGCGTTGATCCGCCTCCGCTCCTCACCTTCCGGATACGGACGGGTCGGGACCCCCATCGCCATGTAAGCCGCATTGTTCGACGCGTGCGTCAGGTAATCATTGCGATGGCCCTTCTCCTTCAGTTTGTCTTCGAGATACCCCGCGAATGCCCTAGCAGCCATCTCATGCGGACGGGCCCAGTACCCGCCACGCTTGCCCTTGTCGATATCCTGAGCATCGGACAAGAACCTCGACGTAGGAGCCTCGCCGAATACAGGAACCATCGCCGTCCGGTTATCCTTGCCCTGAGTCCAGTGCGCTACGGCAATCCTCTGGATCTGGTTGTAATCCGTCTGGCGCATTCGATCGGACATCTTGTGCAAAGACCCCAGTGCCGTCTTGAGATCCGGGGCATCGACGATCGCCACGCGCCATGAGGCACGACCAGCCTCTCTCTCCCTCTGCACGCTTGCCGGCCGGAGGTTCATCGTCGCCAAACGATCATCCTTGTCGGTCACTGTAAGCGGCCTCTTGGGGATCACGTCACCCATTCTCATCGTCGAATGGAGATCGCGAAATGCATTGCGGACTGGCTCCGGCAGCGACTTGTTCTCCCCGCCAATGTGGCTTGCGTACGTGTCGACGCTGCTATCGCCGTACATGCTGACGACGATATTATCGAGAGCATGAAACCACTCGTGCCCAAGCGATCCGGCCCCTCGCATCTTCGTGATGTTGATTGCCTTCGTCCCCGGTTCATAATGCGCCTTGGCCTTGCCGTGCCCACGAGCGCCAAATGCCATTCCGAGACGGCCGTTGAAGCTAATCTCCGTATCGCCGAGACCCAAAATGTCGGCCATGTCCGAAAACGCCTCAGCGCACCGCTCCATGTGAAACTTCCCACTGGCTGGATCCTTCAGAACCCAGTTCCCGGACTGGACGGCCTTCAAATTGTACCTGCTCGCAAGATCCTCCGATCCGTCGATCTTCACATCACGCCCACCGGTCCGCTTGATCCTGTCGGCAACGAGCAGCTCGAAGCGCGGCGGACGAGGTGGCTTTTTGGCCGTATTCTCCTTCTCGGCCCAACTGAAGTCCGTGATCTGCCCCTTACGTATCGCAATTATGGCGTCGGAGATCGCTTTGGCGTTGCCAGTCAGTGCAGTAGCGAACCGGTCGCCTAGCGTATGCCATGCCCGTGTGATCTGCATGTCCGCCAGATTCGCAGCGCGGACCTTCTGCATCATCTCCATCCGCTCCGCATCGAGCTTTGCCCGACGATCGGACGTGTCCCTCGGAGTCCACCGTTCACGCCATTCGTCGTATTCACGGTTGATCGCTTCGGCCTGACCCTCTAGTTGACCGATCAACTCCGCCAGCTTCGGATCCGGCTTCCATCCCCTGCGGATCCGCTTGTCCTGCTCGTACTTCGCCCGGTTCAGCTCGACGTTTGCCTCATTCAACCGGGCCCGGATGCTCTTTGAGTCCGCATCCGCAGCACGTTGCTTCTTGAAAAGGCGCTCCGTCTCCTGCTCGATCTGAGCGTATCGCTCACTCAGTTCCGCCGGGACCATCTCGCCGTTGCGCTCCTTGCGGATCTCCCGCATGACGTCAATGACATCCTGAGGAGTCTTGCATTCCTCCATGCGCTCCCGGAGCGTTCCCAGAGCCACCGCGTAGTCCTGACGGTCCTGAGATGTCGCCATCTCCGGCGTGATCATCTTTTTCGCCATCTCCTTGATGAACCGCGCAACCGCCTTCCGATCGCCCTTCGTCGCCTTGAGCTTTGCGATCCCCTCTTCTCCGGCTATCTCGCGGATGATCTCCGCCTTGTCCTGCGTCTCTCTGGCTGCATTCAGACGCCTCGCCAGATCCTTCTCAGCCTGCTTCAATTCACCCCCGCGCTTGCGCGAAGACTCATCCCCCCAGTCGGCTCCCTGCAACGACTGCCTGCGCCTCAGGTCCGCCACCTCCGGGCTCGCACTCACACAACTGTACAGCGCGTTGATCAGGTATCCGGCCCCCGGCTCCATCCCCTTCTCGCCGAGAGCGTTCCAGTCGACGTTGCCGAACAGGTTCTTCTTGACAATCAACTTCTCCGCCACCTCAGGAGTCTCATCCAGCGCATCCCAATCGATGTCGTCAGCGGAGATCTGTTCCCCGTTCCGTGCCATGTCGCGAATGTTCTGCGCCGCCAGCTCTTTGCGACTCCCCGGGATGTACCCGACGTCGTGGTACGCATAGTCCTCGCTCTCCGCGCGATGCTCCGCGATGCTCTTCTCCGGAGGTTTTGGAGCTGGCTTCTTCTTCTCCGGCGTTTTCTCCTCCGGCTTCGCCACCCAATGCGTCCGACCGCGTTTGTCGACGCCAAGCATGACCTTGCCGCCTTCCTTGATCTTCCCTTCTCCCTCGGATGGCGCCGCAGCCGCCGCTGGCTTCCTCTTCGCGCCGAAGTCAAAGCCAAGCTGTTCAGCCTTCAGGATCAGTCTCACGATGGCCCTCCTTGCGTCTTGAACGCGCCTTTCGGATGCTTCCACTCTCCGCGCACGAAGATGTCCTCCGGCTTGTACTCGTCACTCAGCGCCAGATCGATCAACGCCTGCGGTACGTCTTCCGTGAACGCCTTCCCGGTATCCGCGTACTCGTCCAACGGAATCGGCTGCCCGCCCTTCCCCATGTTGATCGTATGCTTCAGGACCGTCTCCATGTGCCGCAACTTCTCGAACTGTGTCGGCGCCACGTTGCGCACGCTCGCCCACTGGTTCTTGTCGCCAAAGATGCACCCCATGCAGGACGTCCGCCCCCACCCAAGGCGATAGGCCGGATGTGGCTGAATGTTCCACCGCTTCATAATGTCCCAGACGTCCGACTCCGGCCAGTCGAGAATGGCCCGCCAATGGTCCACGCGCCGCTTCTTGGTTGACGTCTTGTGCTTCTGCTTCTCCGCGTACTTCGCCCGGTTTGCCGACTCTTCCCGCCGCTCGCCCGTCAGAAAAAGCAAAGTCTGACCTTGCAGCTCGTCGTCGTTGGTAATCGCCCGGACCGCCACGTCGATCTTGAGAAATGCCGAGCACCATCGGACCATCAAGTTGGCACTCTTCGCCGGCCACCGGCCACGCGTCTGCGGCTTGCTCTTCGACTCCAGACGCTTCTTCTCGCCCGTCTCCGTCTCGAACCCAACGCCACCGCTCACCGCGTCGCGCTTCAGCAGCTCTTGGAGCATGCCACCTTCCCGCCACTGGTATCGCACCTTGATACCCATGGCTTCGCCGAACGCCCTCACGTACGCGTCCGTCACCGGCCAGTCCATGAACGTAGGTGATCCCGGCTCACCGTCAATCGCTTGATGCCAAATCTCGATCTTCTCCTTGGGAACGCCTTGCTCCAGCATGTGGAGCACTAGCGCAACCGAATCCTTTCCACCCGAGAAACTGACGATCACCCGATCATACTGCTCCAACGGCAGGATCTCCGTCGTGTTTGGCTTCACCCCCATCGGAGCTGGCTCTGGCTTCTTCTCCTCGAACAGCGCGAGCTGGCCGGCCACCGGAGTCGTACGCCACGCCACGCGCCCGCGCTTGTCCACGCCGATATGAGCCTTCCCGCCGTACTTGATCTTCCCCGGTTCCTTCGCCGTGGTTCGTCCCTTGGCAACGAATACGCCCGGTCCGTCCACCCCGTGCTCCGCCCACAGGCAAGGCCGATGCCACTCAGGAAGCGCTTTCTTCGTATCGCCGTTTTTGATCCATGCCTTCAGCTCAGGAACGAGCAGCGTCGTGATCGGTCCGACTTTCCACCCGCGCTCGTAGTTGGCCAGATACCCCAGCACCGCTTCCGGCTGAGTCCGGAATCCGAGCATGATCTTGTGTTCGTCGAATGCTCCCGTCTTCTGGTCGATCTGGTTGATCACGAACACCAGACGGCTCTTCTCCAGATCCGGCCCGATGAAGACGTCAAGGTGGTCCTTGTCACGCCCAACCGTCCCGAGGATGTACCCGTAGTCATGCCGCAGGATCGACGTCCACCGCCGCCCGTCCTTGTTCCTGCCGCTACGCACCGATCCCTTGGGATTCTCCAGAGCGATGTCGAGCCCGTACAGGCGCAGCTTGCCCTTTCGGTAGTTACCCGCCTTCTTCTGGGCGCTCGACGGAGCCCGATCCGTGTTGCGTCTGGCCAGACGTAGCTTCAGCATGTCACTTCTCCAGCCATGCTGAGTAGCTGCTCACCGGCTCATGCCAGACACCGTTGCGCTTTATCATCCCCTCAGTCTTCCGCCCACGCGTGACAACCATCTCCGCCAGATCCTTGTCCGAAACCGGCCGGAAGAACCCGGCCGCGAACAGGATCTTGTTGCACTGCCGGATGTACGCCCGCGCCTTCTTCTTCTCGTCGGCGTTCAGCCAGTCCGCGTTCTTGGCGTTCTCCGCGTCGTCAAGGCGATCCATGAGAGCATCCGCCAGATCATACGTCTCGCCCTCTTCAAGAGCATTCGGATCCTCGAAAAAGATGTCAATCCGGTCCTTCAGATCCTCGACGAACTCCCCGCCGACCTTCTGGATCTCCGCAACCAGCTTCTCGCGGTTCGTCGCTGGCTTCTCCTGCATCGGCGTCCGCCAGTGGATCCGGCCGCGCTTGTCGACGGAAAGAGATGCCTTCCCGCCGAATTTGATCTTTCCCGGTCCGCCCATGTCCTACCTATGTCTCACCCTTCAGCGCCCGTGAATCGCCGAGCTAAACGGAGAGCGAACATCACTTGTACCCTGCTACCCACCGCCGATACGACTCTGGAGACTTGCGTTTTTGATCGATCCGTAACCGCAGCTCCGACGCCAACGCATCCGCCCTCGCCGTCTTGAAGCTGCGCAGCTCGTACAGGTAGTTGACAGCCGCCTGCTCGCCAAGGTCGACGATCTTCTGCACGACCTTTGTCTTCGCCCGCTTACCCCTCGCCCGGTCGTACGCGTGCAAAACG
>Ga0180432_10000668_pt1 | contig 56259 bp, 74 predicted proteins | sample SS_ome_10_FD_132414 | JGI IMG/M metagenome (GOLD analysis project Ga0180432, IMG submission 132414) | Hypersaline lake sediment archaeal communities from the Salton Sea, California, USA - SS_1_MS_2 metaG | ecosystem: Environmental > Aquatic > Non-marine Saline and Alkaline > Hypersaline >... | reverse complement strand
TAGAACGGGATATCATCCCCCCATACATCTGCATCTGCATATATTTCTTTTTCGTGGAGGGTCAAGACCTCTTCCACCGCTGCAATTATTTGAGCGTGTCTCTGCTCTAAATATCTTATTTGCCGTTCAAGCAAGCTTACCTGTGCCCGAAATGCCTCGGTTGACGTCCTCAACGTTCCACGTTCATTCAGCTCAAGCTCAACCATTTCAATAAGTTTTTCCCGACATTCTTCGGGCGATTCATATTTCTCCACTTGGACTGTTGCGCCTAACGTCTCATTGCAGGGCCTGCCTTCTTCATCTCGGAAAGAGACGAGGCGTTTATAACTGCGCTCGATTATCTTCATGCTTAAATCTCCTTTTACTCAAGAATAATGTTCTGCCCGATATCTTCAATTTCAATGCTTTGGCCTTCGTCACTTTCAGTTACAAAGCAGCGCGTCTGTATCTCAAAAACTGCCCCAGGCTTATCATGTTCCATTAGAAAGTCTGCGGTAAAATCCATAAGTGATGAGAACCACCACGGGGACGATGGCACATTGCTACTGTCTTTCAGCACTATCAAGTCGCCATAGTCTGATTTCGCTATACGAATGCTCCCAACAAAGGCTTTATCAACGTCTGGGAACAAATGCCCCCATGCTTGATGCATCACTCTTCGTCTGTTATCCGCCTCGATGAGAGGTGCGATGTGGTTCAACCCCATAAATGTACCCCCTAAATTATCTCTCCATCCTCATCCAGCCCTAAGTTGATTGTTCCTACCAGCTTCCAGATCCCCAGCTTTCCTCTCCGCCGAAGTCATCATCCACATAGACAACGAGCTTCCTGGCAGTACCAACAGACGCCGAAGTCTGTTCCCATGTGAAGGACTTTTCTTCAGCCCACATGATGTCTGAGGTCTGCAAATAAATTTGTTTGAATTTTTCGCCCTGCGAACCGAGAACAGTGTTCAACCCTCCGTCCTGCCAGAAGTCCGCAAGGACAACATAACCTTCCCCGCCGACGCTCTTGACAACTCCAAGCTCATAGCCGCATCCCGGGATTCGGATAGCATGGTTGCATTTCCCATAATCTTCGGGAGAAAATCCCTCAGGTATAGGGGAGTCCCCCATGAAAAGCCCGTACCATGCAAAAGTTTTTTGATTTTCCAGGAATTCCCATCCCTGGCGTTCGCACATTTCCTTGATGACTTCCAGGTCAAACTCAAGGCCATCGGTTGATATATTGCTTACGTGTGACATCCTTTCCTCCTTCTGGCTATATCACCTTCACGACTAAAACTGCATTCCCGTTCCCGGTGCAGATTACATCAATTCCGACTTCATATCGGTTCTGGCAACATTATGTTGTTGTATCCGATCTCTCGCCCCTATAAGATCAGTCAATGAATAATCCTTCCCTTTCTTGAGTTCCATTCTCCTCCCTTATTACGCCACAGATTATTTTTTTACCTTTATGCTTAAATCCCCAAAAAACAAAACCTGACTTCGTTTGAAGCTCAAAATATTCTCCTTGAGCAGCAGCATAACCAGTCTCACTCCAGGTGGCAGTTGGTATTTTTTTAATACTCGGAGTAGCGGTTGGCGTTTCAAGACTCGGGTTAATTGAAGCAATAATAGTGCCTAAAATGATCAGGGTGATAATTGCGGCGGCAAACAAAATGCCAAGTCTCCTTACTACCACTTTCATTTTTTTAGTCCTCCCTGTTAGTATTCCAAAAGCGCAACCTTTGCTCGTCTCTTACCAAATTTTTTCGCTTTGGCTTTATCCCACATAAAGATGTCTACTCGATCCAGATACCGGGCATTCATGAGATCATTAATCTCAAAGATCCCATGCCCCCATATATAAATTTTCATCCCGAAAACCCAACCTTCGGCGAACAGGTCCCGGGACACGGCAACCGTGCCCAGGCGGACCTTTCTCATGCTGGCAGTTACCAAAGGATCGTTGTCGCATTCTCTTTTCGTTGGGGTGTACGCGGTTATGGTTACGTCCTTGGCTCGTTTCATCCGGTTCAGCCGGTCCCGCAAGATCGTGATGTATCTGGATTGGACCAAAACTATTTGGTTTTGGATGGAGAGCATGTTTTTGCAGGATTTCACCTTTGCGAAATGATAGCTCGCAAGGATAAAAGTTGCGAATAAAACGATTACTACCTTTTTCATGGCGGCCCCTTATTCTAAAAACTGCTGCCGTAATTCCTGTAACAATGAATGATCCACGGCCTCAGGACCCCATCTTGATGCCTCATTTATTTTCATTATTACCTCCGATCCTTATCCACACAGTTTCGTGGCATCGACAAGGGATCCCTTCTCATAGAATTCCGGTTTATGCTCTACCTTTTGAACCGTGCCATGGCGCTCCTCGATTTCCTTGGTGGCCTCCATGCAGGAAGCGCCTTCAAATCCAAATGCCTCTACCTTGGTAGTGCCGTCCTCAAAATATTCAATCTCTATTCTTTTCATGCTGCCAACCTCCGGGTTTCAGTTCCCCAGGTAGCCAAGATCCTTTGTCGATACGCCCTGGCAAGCGTCTCGGCCTTATCCTGAGTAATTTCTTTGATGGTTTTTCCGTCATAGTATAGGATCAGTGCCTTTCGCTAATATGCTAAAGAGTTCTTTGTAGGCCTTGTCGTTATCGTTAGCGGCCCTATCGGCATTATAAGCGGGTTTTCTTACTTTCCCACTCCCCTCATGCCATTTGGCGATATACGCAAGTAAACACTCAAAGCAGCAAAACTTCTCATTATGGAAAACGAGGTGGTCGCCAACATCCCCAAACCAGATCGTGTGCAAGTCAAGGTCTCCCTTGGGCAGTTCGATATAGTCACATTTCATGGGGTTATTTTGGGTAAGTCTTTGGCAATTCGCACACCTATATCTTTTTCTCCTGGGCATCATCTTCTCCTTCGGTGGTCCGTTTATCGTTGTTTCTAAGTAAAGGAATTTCGTGTTCACTCATCCTGCGTTCCTCCGTACCTTCCGGGCAGATGCTCCCATAAGCTTCTCAGCCTCTCGTTTACCGGCCCATATACAGACGCCCTCGGCCTTACATCGGATTGCGTCCAGTTCTTCCGCATGGGCCTTGCCATAAGGCAGGATGTACTGCCCAGCATCTTCAGCGGAACATTCCATCATGGCCATGGTTTCTGCCAGCTTCGCAATATCCGCCCCGCTATACCCGTCCAATGGGTAGTCATTGGGGATAGCGACTCCTTCCTTCTTTCCCCATATATCGGCAATTCCCCGGGCCTCATCTGGAGTAGGCATGTCAGCAAAGAAAATTCCATTGAACCTTCTCAGAATTGCCCCCCCTGATTCGTGAATGAGGGGATCTAAAGCATTGCAGGTCCCTATCCAGTAGGCGCCGCATCCCCGCGAATCTTCCAACTCAACGAGCAAATCCTTGAAGAGGGCTTGCCCTACTCCGTTATCGCCTCCGGTTGAAATGCCCGAAGCAATGGCTTCTATTTCATCCATGAAGACCACACATTTTCCCACGGCCCGAATAGTTTTGAAGGCATCCCTCAGGCGACCTTCGGCCACACCCTGATATTTGTCTTTCAGGGCAGAGAAACGCAGAGTCAGGCATGGCCACCCCATTTCGTTGGCAACGGCCTTGGCGGTATGTGATTTGCCGGTGCCGGGAACTCCATAAATTAGGATTCCTCGGGCCTTGGCCTTTCCCACACTCTTCTTCAGATAACCCTTCATGACTTCCAGACCATAGAGGTCGGAAAGTTTCTCAGTGAAGGTCCCAAACTCGAGTACCCCGCTTGCCTTTAACTGTGCGGCCTTCTGATCCAGGATCGTTTTGATATCGAAAGAACCCCTCATGACCAGGGCCAGGGCCAGGGCGTTCTCCGCCCCTTCCCATGTCAGCCCGCGCATTGCATTGACAATCGTATCGGCGGTCTTGGATTTAGGCATCGCCATCTGATTATCCGCTGCCATTTTCTTGAGAATCCGCATGAGGGCCTCTTCATCCGGATACGGGTAGTCATAGGTCGTGATGTCATCGACCAACTCAGGCGGGATTTTGTTCTCCGCGGCCAGGAAGCAAATAGTTTTTGCGTTTAATTTCAGGTTTTCTTTTAGGTTCAGGGCCGCACGGCAGATAGTGATTTTCTCGAAGTATTTGTGAAAATCCTTCATGAAGATCATGGAGTTCTCGGGCAAAGCCTCCGCCATTTCAAGTGCCTTTCCTGGATCGGACACAGGCTTCTTTTCTGTAACGAATTTTTGCCAGACCCAGCTATTCTCTGCCCCATTTTTAATGAGGGTTTGGAATCCGGCAGCGATGTCCCAGGAAAAGAATTGAACCTTTTCGTCAAACTCCATTCTATTTTCCCGTATGATCCGCTCGTCTTCGGTCGTCTGGACCCAGAGGAACGGATACCGGGCGTCGTGATGATGTTTCATCTGTTTTCCTCCCTAAAGGTTCAATCTGCAGTAAATAAATGTTTTTGAAGACAAACCTTTTCTCCCATCCTATCAATGACATATATATGGTTTACGAGTGTCCCTGTCATAGTTTCGGTTTCGTGGATTTCAATTTTAAGATTCATCTTTTTGAGGTTTCTAACCCCCCGCTTTACGTCATTCAGGTTTCTTCTAAATGTCTTATCCCAATCCATCTTCCTCCTACCTCCATCAATTCGTCTGCCGAGCTTTGGCAAGGGCGTTTTTAGCCCAACAAATACGGCAAACTGTATTGTTGGCCTCATGTGTATTATCGCATTCACATTCCGGTAACAGTTCAAGTAAACCCTCACATGCTTTCACAAGTTCAGGAATCGCGATAATGGCTTTGGCGTTGGCTACATATTCATCACAATCAGCATTTACTTCGCAAATGGTCACAGATTCATCTTCCCCCGGAGCAATGATTAATGGCGGCCCTGTTGCATATTCAGGGTCAAGCTCTAATTGCTCGTTCCAAATTGTCCACGGTCCCGGTGTGTGTTCCATTAAACACCTCCAGTAGCTCATCGGCTGATCGTTTTGAGCATGATTCGCAAAGACAAAGATTCATCGCAGTTCCATCGCCATTGCCCAAGCACACCCATTTGGTTGCTTGCGCAGGGCAATCCGGATGCATGCAAGGAAAATCATCTGGGCGAAACGTTTCCCATGTTAAATCTTCAACGGTTTTTTCCATTTCCAAACCTCACAAAATTATTATAAAGAATGCATCCCGGGGTTTGTTTTAAGGTCCACCTTATCCGAGTTTTGCGATAGTTGACCGGACTATCCTTCAACGATGCATCACGGTTCAGTCGGCAATCGTTAGAGCAAGATGCTCTCTCGCCGGCTTATTGCCCTTTCTGGAAATTGCCTGGGGAACGTAAACAACCCAGGGCTTTGTTTCGCCCTGTATGGTGGTTTCGTATCGGTCCCCGCCTTCGGACTTCGCTGTACGCTTGAGTTCTAAATCAAAGGTTTCTTCCATGGTCTTTTTCTCCTTTCGATTGCTTCAGGTTCTTGATAGGCACATTTTAACAACTTACAAGAATATTTGTCAACTTTTCTGTCCTTATCAGGCACATTAAAAAACCCATGGGGGGAGGGTAATCCCCATGGGTTTGCGTTTTTCCCTAAAATTTTTCGGTTTTCGGTTAAATCCTCATCGGCATGACCAGGGCGCTGAAGTCCTCATGGCTGAAAAACATCGGATGAGCTTCATCCGTAAACCCGAACCTCACATTCTCGTCTGCGACCGGCTTCATTGCATCGAGAAGGAATCTCGCATTCAAGCCCATTACAGTTTCATCGTCTCCGTAGGTTTTTTCTATTACGGGGATGGAGATCTTCTGATACTCACCCTTTTCCGGATTCGTAAAACTTAAATCAAGGCCGCCATTGATGCGCATGACGATACTTCTGTACTGATCGCCGGAAATCGTCAACGCTTGCTTCAAAGAATTCTCAATCGAAGCCTTCGCAACCGTCACATGTTTTTCAGGCTGGGCTATGACGGCTTTCCAGTCAGGGAACTTGCTTTCCGACGCCCTGATTTGCAGCACCCCATTTTCCAACGGGATTTGCACCAACCTCGTTTCGGCATCATACTTTACCGAAACCATGGCATCTTTCTTGGCGTCTACGATCTTCAATGCGTCATTCGGTACGCCAAAATTTTCTCCGACATCAGTTGCGTCCGGCAGGGCTACCCAATGAAGCCGGTGGCCATCCGTTGCGACCGCGGCCTTTTCCGCCAAGTCAAAGTAGACCTGGGATAGATTGAAGCCGGAGTTATCGCCACAAACAGCAACCGCGACATTTACCAGAGCTTCCCGACCTATCTTGACATGGACCTCATCCTTGAAATCCGCCATTTCAATCACCGGGAAATCATCGGCCGGAAAGGTGGACAGATTCTGGAAATTATCTCCGATCCGCACGAATGGACTTTCCAGTAAGGACCAGAATGCTTGATCATCACTTTCGGCCATGCAAATTTCCACCTCATCCTCCTCCAGTGTAGCGATGATGTTCTTGAGGTCTTTTGCCCTTATGCAGAATTTTTCCTGCCATTCGGTTTTCTCCTTGGCAGAAGATTGACAGGCCGCCATGATGGTTTCCCGGAGAACAGCAACGGTGGGTTTTTTCCCATCGGGCAAAACAATACCATAGTCCTGGGCCAGGTTCTTCAACTGGGGACCTTTCAGCCCTTCCAGGAGATCTTCCTCGACCTCTTCAGCCGGCATTGTTCTGGTATAATCAGAAATTTCCAAGGGAATAAACCCCGTCGTCTCCAGATCCGTGGCCACTAACTGTTGGCCAGGCCCATCGATCAGCACACATGCGAGAATCGGAAAAGTGCTTTTCCCGGGTGTGATCTTCGTGGCGACTTTCAGCCCTTCCAATAATTTTTTTCTATCAATTTTCATAGATTTCCCTCCTATGGTCTAAAAGTTGAGCCCTCCAATTTACACACAGTTTCCTGCGTACAAACTGCAAGGCATAAAAAAGCCCCCAAAAAGGAGGCTTCTTTATGTTTGTACCCCAACATGGTTAATTTCCCCGCCCAAATCTACGGCATATATTTGATATTCGATCATGCTTAGACGGTCCGGAGTCTTCTCGGGGATCTCTTTGGGCTGAAACAAGAAACATGGCAGGCCCTTTTCCATCACAGGATTTTCGCTTCCCAATATTCCGCATTTCTCATCATGCTGTTGAAATTTGCAGCTCTTGCATATCGCATCCATAGACATGACCCTCCCTTTTCTCGAATAGTTTCATCTGATTCCCCGATATCTTTCCGCATCGGAGACATTCCAGCCCATGTTCAACTTGCACATGGGTAGTTTTTCTCCGGCATTTTTCGCATCGTTGCCGGACATATTTCTGGCGTATTTCTCCCATATCGAGGCACCCCCTATATATAAGATATTGTATAGACATAAAAAAAGGGGAGTCCGGGTTTTCCCGGAACTCCCCTGCTACGGTGGGAGGTGGAACGGCATGAAGATAGCTGTTTTCCCACTCGGGATTTTTCAATCATTCATTTTTCTACCAAGATTTCTACCAAGAAAAGCCCGGCCCGGTTTCCCAGGTCAGGCTTTTCTCGATCTTATTCGTTTACAACCTTTTCAGCCGGTGCGTTCATTTCCTTCTGGGCCTTGAAGGCCGTGATCTGGTCCTGCAATTTCGCGGCGATTCTGCTCATGCTTTTCGCAGTCTGCTCAAGCTGGGGGATTTCCCGCTTACGGGCATTGACGACATTCGGGTCACCGGACCAATTTTTCTCGAAGTCCGCAACCGTCTTTTCCAATTTTTCCGAGGCTTTTCTGGCCTTTTTCAGACCGCCATTTTCTCCGGCCTCTTTCTTTGCCTGAGAGAATATGTCCCGCTGATTCTGCTTATCCAAATATGCCTGGATAGCCGCCAGCATGGCCGTCGAGGTTTTCTTGTCCTTTACTGCATTGTTAAAAACATGAACCTGTTGGTTCGGGCTTTCAAAAGAAGTCGCCAGTTTTCTCGCAATTTCCTTCGGGATTTTCCCGTCATCAACGAACTGGTGGAGATCCTCAGCCAAACTGATTAGCTCCAGGTCGGATTTCAGGGTTGCAACCGAAATGCCGAATATTTTCGCCATCCGGCCTTCAGAGATACCCTTATCCAGACCTTTCTGGATTGCCCTTACCCGGTTCATGGTCGGCAGGTCTTCCCGGTGCTCATTTTCCATGAGCTGGAATTCATACCGATCTTTCTCGGACCTTTCTCCGGAGACGAAGCAGTCAATTTCCAGTATCGTGGCCTTTTTCGCGGCCAAGGACCGGCGATGTCCTACTTCAACCATGTATTCACCCTCGATTTCCGGGTGCGGCCGTACTGTGATAGCTGATTCAGGGATAAACCCTTTGGCCTTCATGGATTCCGTCAGACCTTCCAGGTTCTTGTAAAGCTCCCTGGGCTGATCCGGGTCCAGGTGGATCTTTTCCACCGCAATCTTTTCTGTGTTCATAACTTTCCCTCCGTAGGTTAGTTTTTGTACGATGCCAAAGGCATCAGTGGACGGGAAATTCTCGCCTAACCGTCGTCGGGTGCCATCATGCAGGCCAGTGCTTTCCCATCATAAGATCGATAAGGAATTAGGTTGGTATCTGCACAAAGGAATTTCCCACCCAATGATACTTTGGGGATTCTGTTTCAAGGCTTTTCCCAGTAGCCCAAGCCGATATTTTCGTGTCCGTCGAGCCTCAGCGGACGCCATCAAAGGCCATAATAGTATATTCAGTTCTTCTCCTTTGTTATTTTTGCATCTTTTTCCGTGGTCGGCCAAATTTTCCCATGAAATGACCACGGCCTGACTCGCTGATATGGTGGCAGGAATTGCATTTCACCCCAGGAACTCTTCCCGTAACTTCAAGCAGACCTCTTCTCGCAAGGACATTCTTTTTTATCGGGTTCCCGCAGTCCTCGCATATTACCCTGCCCTTTTCATCGAATCTAAATGGTTTTCTCATGATTCTCCCTCCGTAGAGAATTTTGATGCAAGTTTCTCGCATCGGCAGGAGGCGGAACACATGCTCCGCCCCGTGACGATAGGAAAATGTCGGGGATTTTAAGGCAAGGTATTATCTGATTAATTTCCAGGCCGTCCCCATCATGGCAAAGATCACACAGGCAAGGACCAGCCACGGCATTCCGAAAAGCAATGCCAAGATGTTTTCCATAGGCTATACCTCCGTTGGCCAAACTGAACATTCTTTCGTGCATTCTTGGTTGGTTTTCTGGCAAATAAAATCTGAAAAACAATCATGTTCGATTTTTTTCCTGAAGGCACACTTTTCCACAAGCTCAAAGCCAGGCGGATTCCCATACCTCCGTGCCCCATCATATTTTATGTAATTTTCTGGAGTGTTTACCGTGTCCGCCATGACATGACCGTCCTCGATCTCATTCATCATTTTCCAGAGTTCGATAATGGAACAGTCAACGTCCATGCCCTCAAAATAATCATTATCCGTGTGATCGTGAATAAACCTGAATCGGATTTTCCTGTCCATCAAGAGATTGGCAAGTTTCTCCGAGTCACACGAACATTCCGCCCTAAAATAATATTTCATATGCCCCCCTGTGTATGCGTTTAACCACAAAAAGCCGACCCCAGGAATTTCCCGGCAGTCGGCTCATGTGTCTTCAGGAGGATGTTTTTTACTGTTTTCTCGCAAGAAAGATCAAACCTGCGATGCCAATGATAGTAGCGCAAACGATGCCCAGTGCTGGCAGTCCTGCATTTATTGATATTGCGAAGTCCATAAGTGTTCTCCCTTGTTTTCTCGGTTTGTTTCAATACTGCCTACGACCGTCCTTCATGCAGACAGGATCTTCAAAATGTCATAGGCAGAGTGAAACACCGACCCGCTATAAAAGCCAGGTCGGGGAGTTTCGGAGGGATCTTCCAGCTTGATGTTTTCTCAGGTAGCAATTTTAAACCGTGATATTTTCTCGATCAGATTCAGTAAGCATCAACGCTCCGGGTTTCCCAGGAATTTCTCGGCAGTCCCTGCCCAAGCTGGCAAGACACCCCGATATTTTCTCGGGTCATCCTTCGCTCCGCAAACCGTTTCCTCTCAATACTTATATCGCAGTATCGCAACTGCTATGACTCCCGATCAACAACGCACCGAAAGAGTTATAGATTTACGCCCTATAACTGACGCCCCGTAAGGTGGTGGACCCCTGCACTATTAGGGACAGGCAGATCCCGCCATTATTTATTTGTTCCCGGCTAAAGGAGACATCAAGGTTTTACAGACTGCCCTGAAAGTCCACCGGCCAATAGATACTGAAATGCAGGTCATAGCCGGTCGATACTTCGGCCTGCGTCCCAGACCACTTTCACTTATAGCCATACTAACAATTAAGTTTTCAAGCCAAGAGGGCAGTAATCACCCAGCACAAGGGTCATGCTGTGCCGTCATGCCACATGGATTCAGTCGGAACAAAAATAGTCGGATTGACACATGCGGACGTCAACCCCAAGCCTGCTTTAGTAGCAGTCCAGAGTACAACAGGGTCATGGCAGGGCTGACCGGGATTAAGCCCCGGATCCAAGCGAGTCTGCTCTCCTCTCCGAACTACATGCAACACGACAGCACAGGCCATGCCGTGAGGTGACTGTATGGCAACCAGGGTGATGGATATCGAACAGGCAGGATTGCCAGTGCTCAAAGTCCATCGGTCGCCAAAAGTCTATGGAAAGCGGGTTGTTATGTCCGCTTAGAAATAATGTTATGCTGACAGGTACATATATACCCGAATACATAACATTATGCCTAAAAAGCCATAACACGCTTGTAAAGTGTCTCATATTTGAGACAAAAGTGTCTTGCCTTAACTTGAGACACTTTCAGATCTATTAAACGACAATAGACATGCAAAGGATTAAAAATATGGTTTATAAAACTTCTAATTTTTAATTTCATAAGATCACCTCAAAAACAAAAATTAAAAATTCAAAAAACCATAAAATCAAATCATCATACTCTATTACCCGTATAGGCACCTAAAATATACCCTATGGGAACAATTATTTTAAAAAAGTTTAATAAAAGTGCTTGACAAACACCATTATATATAGGACAATTTAGGCCACTTCAAAAAACCAACAAAAACAGGGGGTTACAAAATGACGGAAAAAGAACAAAGGGAAATGGAAGCAAAAAGACATGTGAGGGCATCAATGCCACCTATTGTCAAGGCAATTATTGATGATAGGTTAAACGAGTATTTAGAAGAGATAACACCAACAAGGATTGAAACAAAAAGAACAATTTTTAATGACGTTTGTTTGGTCGGTCTTTTTATTGGAATACCCACCTTTTTTATTAGCATTGCAATTTGTGTTTTTTGTTTATGGGGGATTTACTCTTAACCTTTAATCTTTACGGAGGTAGCAAAAATGGAAAAGGAATTGTTTGAAGAGTACGGAAAAGTTATGGCAAGGTTTGACGGTAATCAAGACGCACAAGACATTATTCAAACCCGTATGGAATATTTAACAATGAAGTGTAGCATTGACCTACACGAAAAAACCGGGAAACCCATGCCCTATGGTGATCTTGCACGGTACACAAGCACAAGGCATTTTAACAATTCATTAAACTGGTATGTTAAGAAAAGACAAATCAGGATTGACAAAAAGAATCAACAAAATGAAAACCTTGTTTCTTTTGATGCAGAGGGTAACCAGTTTGAAAAAGACATACCCGCACTTGTGCATGTCCCTAAAGACTATCATCTATACAAACACATGATTAACCAGTTTAAGACCGACAAAAAGACCGGATTACCTAAGCGTATATGGACTACAAGACAATTAAAGGTAATAGCAAAACGCTACTTATCCGGCAAAACGCAAGTCGAAATAGCAAGCGAAATAGGCGTATCACAAAAGACCATATCCAAGCTATACAATAAGATTGATAAGACTATTCTTACCCTTGATCTAAAGGATAATGTTAGTCACTGGTATAATGGCAGTGGGGCCACAAAGGCTGATATATGGCAGATAAGCCATAAGGCAAGTGGCCCGGTTAATAACAACCCGGAGCCACTGCCAGAGAGGGAAACAAGGAAACCCGAACCCATGCCAAATATAAGGTATATAGCCCCAGTATCGATTAACAATCTATCAAAAAGTGAAATTATAAAACTGCGAGAATGTTATTTAGCTAATAAGCCAAAAATAAAGATTAAACACATGAAAAATCGATATACCTTATCAATTAGGCAACCCTGCTACACAGATTATCCTTTAACCAAAAAACAGAGGATTGCGAAAAAGCAATATCAGAATTTTATGAATAATGGCGATATCGGCCACCTTGCTTATATGCGAGAATTAACAGCTTAACAGCTACACTTTAATCAAGGCCCTTGTCATTCACTTGGCAAGGGCCTTTTTATTTATACCCTCTCCCTCAAGACATACCATATAAACAGGCTTTTAAATTGCCTTTATATCCCTTTGACAATCAAGCCAATAAGGGTATTTAAGTGGTCCATACCATAGTAAGCCTTTTTTGATAAAGTGCTTCTCAAGTGCCTGTAAAGCACATATGCACAAATATAACTGTGATAACAGCTATTTACGCCATTATAAATTATAGTAAATTACATCTAATTATAATAATGTGCATAACGTAAATTTAAAAGAAAACCTTGCATTTCAATATTAACCACTTGGAGAGGACTTTATTGATATTTAGACCGATTCTTTCAAGTCCCCATTTTGACCACTTTCAGCCACCTTAAAAGGGTGTCAAAAAGATTTACACCTACCTGTCTAAAATAGCATACACCCTGTAAAAATTCTTTACGCCATACCTTCTCAATTACAATATCGTAATTAATCTATATTAAACCATGTATCAAGCCTATCAATCCCTATACCATGCCACAAAGTGCCTTTAAACAGGTTATCAATGGACATATCCAAGTCTATCCGGTCTAAGTGGCCTATCTATCCCACCAATTACAATATCGTAATTCAAATTACAAAATGGTAAGCGTTAGTGGTGACCGGCTCACTCCATAGATTATCACCCGATAGCTCCTATCGGTTTTACCTATACATTAGTCATTTCAGCCTGTACTTTATGACCTATAAAGACCAATCAACCCGTGATAATATCAATGATATCAATAACATAGCCCCCTTGATCTATCTGATAATACCCCCGCCCCCTTGTGCTGAACCGGGTACTGACCTCAATTTTTTTTCTAAAAAACGTGAAGTTTAAAGGCCTGAGATAATCTGAGGAGAGCTGAAGAAAGTTCTTGACGAGGCCCAAATTATGTGCCTATAATTCACATTGTTTTTATACCTCCTGAGTCTGGGTACCTGGTTTCGGGTATGCTTGGAGAAGGAAACGCTTTTTTTCATTTTTTAAGGTGTTTTTTTTGTAAGGACTGGGTGTTCCAGTCCGTACTTGGGGCCGGGTACCTAAGATTTATTCTTTTTTATTTTATTTTTGTTTTGGTGGAGAGTTTTTAATGTAAAGGGGTGAAAAGGAGCAGGAAGGGCTTTTTCGGGCGTTTTTTGGGGATAGTTGAGGGAATGGGTTTTTCACTGCCAATAGTACATAGTATATAGGGGGGGTGCTCCATAGTGCAAAATTCTTTACCTATGGTGCGATTCATAGTGAAAGAATTTTTACCTATGGTGCGTTTATAGTGCAAAATTCTTTCACTGCCTGATTTGACATAAGGGTGTTTTATGGCTGGGGGCGCGAGAAAGGGGGTTCTACCGCAAGATGTAGTGTAGTGAGGGGTTGCGGACCACAAATTAATGGGGGCTTTGAGGTTATGGAGGCAATTAAGGATGTGGCTGAGGATAAAAGACCAAGGATGGTATGTTTGTGAAATTCGCAGTGCTACGCTGCAGAAAGAATATCAAAAATATGGATAACTATTTACCTTGAGAAAGGAGTGGCCTGCCGATGCAAAACTACAATCGCCGTAAGCGGATAGTACCGAAATGGCGGGGACGGGCTTACACAGTGCGGTGGTTACTCCTTTCTGAGGGCAAATAGAATTGCGAGGTTTTAGATGCTTTTAAGAATTCAAGTCAGTGAAACGGATGATGAGATGCTGGAACTGTTCAGTGTGAATAAGAATGGCCACAAGACTTTGTGGGGTGTGGTTCATTCGGATTTTTCGTATGAGGACCACGATATTCAGCAGGCCTTGAAATCCGAAGGCGAGATTGAGGTTGAAGTTACCCTGAAGAAATAACAACCGGATGAGTTTCAGCAAAAACTGGAAGCGGCAGGTTTAAAATGAACTATTTTATTTGGCTGAAAAAACGCGGGCAGGCAGTCTTGTTTGAGGATTATATCCTTCCCGGGATAATTCCAGAGCGAACTGTGGATTTAATGGATGTTGACCAGGTCCCCAAAAAACTGGGGATGTGTGAGGGATGTGAACTTAACTCCTCTTGCCATGTCATGCAGGCGGTCGGTGATGGTATTTACCGCCACCTGTGCCCGATGTTATTCGTAGATGTCTTCAACCCCCCATGGAAACTATCGGAATTAACATGATCTTTGAAGATCGGGGCCTTGTCCCCAGGGATTACCAGCAGAAAGCGGTCGATGCCGCGATAAAGTTTTATTCGGAAAAATCCAAATACCACGGCCTCGAAGTCCTGCCTACTGGATCCGGAAAAAGCATTATTATTGCGAATATCGCAAAGGAACTCAATGCCCCGCTCCTGATCTTTCAACCCACCAAGGAAATCTTAGAACAAAATCTCTCCAAATACCTTTCCTATGGATATTATGCCGCAGCATATTCGGCCTCGGTAGGGCAGAAGAAGCTTTCTTATGTAACCTTTGCAACTATCGGCAGCGTAATTCGAAAGCCTCAAGTTCTTGAGGACTTCAAACATATTATTGTGGATGAATGTCATTTGGTAAACCCGAAGAAAGGGATGTACCGAGATTTATTTAGAATATTGGGAGCAGATATTAAGATCGTGGGCCTGACCGCAACCCCATACCGTCTTACGACTGACGGTTGGGGTGGATCCATCTTGAAGTTCTTGACCAGGACCCGGCCAAAAGTTTTTGGGAAAATACTTTATTATGTTCAAAACGAAGACCTCTTCCAACAAGGATACCTCTCTAAAATCAAATATATAAGAAAGCCAGATTTCGACACATCCCAATTAAGCCCTAATTCCACTGGCGCGGATTATTCTGATCATTCCGTGGCGAGATATTACAACCGGATAAACTTCCAGGATCGGATTGTTAATACCGTCAATGCCTTAAAGGAAACAAGGAGAGGTGCCCTCGTCTTTACTCGATTTACTAAGGAAGCTCAATATGTGGCGGAAAGGGTCCCAGGCGCCGCGGTCGTAACAGCAAAAACCCCTAAAAAGGATCGCGAACGGATTCTGCATAATTTTAAGGGGGGATTGGTCCCTGCCGTTTGCAATGTAGGGGTAGTGAGTATCGGATTCGATTACCCTGAGCTTGATACCGTAGTTTTGGCAAAACCCACAATGAGTCTTGCTCTTTATTATCAGATGATTGGCCGTGGGATACGCCCTCATCCGACGAAGGAGCATGCCCTGGTTGTGGATATGTGTGACAATATGTCGAAATTCGGGCCAATCGAAACGCTGAGGATTAAGGATGGCGGAAACGGGAAATGGTTTATTTCAAATAAAGGGCGACAATTAACCAATGTCTATTATGGAAACAAACCTGAAAGATGGAGAAGTAAAAGATAAATTCCATCTTTTTGAATGTCCAAACTTCAAATGCTCCCTTACAGCAAGGGCCTGCGGGTTGAGGTATCGTCGGGCTAATTTTTTTATGAGAGGGTGTTATCTTGAAACTCCAAACAGCGTGGAGAGCCTCGATTCTTTTGAAAAATGTGTGGAATGCCCAACCGGAAAAGTGAACTTCGATTGTTTACCTGATGACCTGAAGGTCTGTACGGAAAAGGAACCCTCACCTAAAGTGGGGCGAAAGAAGTATGACTTCTCAGAATACATGAAAAAACACGGCTACAAAAGAGAATCCGCCCTCTTCCACGATCTAATACAAGAAAAGAACTTGAGATATGATGATGTTGCTGAAAAATTGGGCTGCCCCCGGCACGTCGTAGTCTCAAGGGTGACAAAATATGGGTGCGGAAAGGGGCGGTGGCCAGGACAATGCGAAAAATTTTAGATCCATGCTGCGGAAGCAAAATGATGTGGGCCGATAGACAAAATGAAAATGTCGTTTTTGGCGACTGTTTGGGCACCTGTCTGGTCGCAAGGGTTTGACGCATTGGCTTGTGTTTATGAAGGTATAACCAACGAGTCTTATGTGTCAGGAGGGAAAGCAAAAGATCAATGCCAAAACTTTCGATTGCAGAACAATTCAGGATTAATTCTCTCCCGGACCAGCAGGATGTGGATCGGGCTTTCTGTGCCAAACATTGCTGTGCCTGGCACGGATCATGGTGCGGGACAATGTGGGCCCCGGAATATAGAAGAGGGAAATGCCTTTGGACCTGGGAACAAATTGAAGCAAAGATGGGAAAGAAAAATGCCATGGCGCACACCTGAAGCTCGGGTAAAGTGGAGAAAATCACACCCAGGCTTGCTGAAAATAGAAAAACATCGGGCATTTAAGAGACAACTGAAGTTTCTTCCCGATAATTACATAATAAAAACAATTCACGATGTATATGGTCTTAGTAGAGAACAAATCACACCAGAAATGATCGAGCTAAAACGATTTCAGTTACTTCATTTTAGAGAGGTAAGGGAGTTGAAAAAGAAATGTCTTGGATTGAAAGGGAATTGAAGGAACTCCGCCAACTAAATGCTGATTTTGATACCGGGAAGATTAATATTGAAAAAGCACTCATCAAAATCGCTATTTATAATCAGACGCAAAAGAGGTTGGGGTTACTTCTTCGTGCGCATACTTTACAGATAAAGGGCCAGATCATACCGTTGGTTGCAAATTCCGAACTTCATATAACTTCAAACCCTTGTTTTAGTTGTGACTTAAAAGACAAAGATAAAAACAATGATCGTTGCAAAAACTGTGACTTGCGGATCGCATATTTAAGACAAATCGAAACAGAGGGATAGAATGGACACAATCTCAGTAAGAAACCCCTGGGCGCTATGGATCAGTTGGGGATGGAAGCCGGTTGAAACGAGATTAAGAAAAGGCTTTAGATCTCTTGTCGGGAAGAGAGTCGCAATCCATGCCGGCAAGCTTCTTGACCCTAAAGCTTTTTCTCTTGCGGACCCCTACCTTCTTACATATCAGAAAGAGAGAACCCTAATAAGCCTGAAGCTTGCCATGTCTCAGCATAGGCGGAAAATCACTGACCCAAGGTTCGGGGCGGTCATTTGCACCGCTTTTGCCGAAGATCATCGAAAATTGACAGTCGCAGATGAATCCCTGGCCCTTTGTGATTGTGCGGGACTTTGGGGACTCTTCCTCAGGGATGTCGAGGTTTTGTCAAAACCGATACCATGGCGGGGAACATTATGCGCTTTTGATGTTCCGGATGAATTGATAGAGGCGGCGATGTAGTGAAAGGAGAACAATATGGACTTTGGTTATCTCGGGTGGAAACTGCTTTTTGTTCTGGGTGCGTTTCTGGTTACCGAAAGCATCCTTCTCTTTTCTTTCGAACCAATTTGGCAGCCACCTTACGCAGAAAAGCAAGAAGTGCTTTATAAGGGGCGAAGATATAAGCTGCCTGAATTGCCTCCGCATAAGTTAGTCCCTACCGACTGTGACTGGATGCAAGAAATCCTTGTTGAAGACCGTCGATATATGTCATGGGTGAATCGTTTTAGGAGGATGAAGTCTCGACTTAAAAAGGAGAGGTAGGCGATTATGGACCTGGATAAATATGGCGTTCTCCATGAAGCTGTCGCTGAGATGTATGGCAAGGATATTGATTTTTACGAAAGCTCTGCCCCCTGCAGGACCTCGCATGCATTTGCAACGGAAGCCATCTGGGTTATTCTGTGTTCCGGAATGAAAGCGCAAATTGCCCGGAAGATTCAGGAAAAAGTTATCGATGCTATCCTGGATAATCGACCTGTCTCATCTGTTTTTGGACATAAGGGGAAGGCCGCGGCTATTGATAATATTTGGAAAAACAGAGACAGACTTTTTTTTGATGAGTACGAACAGGCGGGAGATAAATTGGCATACTTGCAGACCTTGCCATGGATAGGCCCGACAACAAAATATCACCTGGCCAAAAATCTTGGCATGGATGTGGCGAAACCTGATCGCCACCTGGTTCGTATTGCCGAATCATACGGAATGGATACTTTTCAACTTTGTCGAAAACTTTCGGAAGAAACGGGTTTTAAAATTGCCACGGTCGATTATGTCATATGGCGGGCGGCAAATCTGGACTGGATATAAAAAGTGTGGCTAAATTCCATTCGAAACAATATGTTTTGCTTGGGTATGAATTCCTTTATAGCTATTCGAGGAAAGCCCTTTCCTTGCCTGCAAGGGAGATCTACACACAAATACGCGCTGCAAGGAACATCAAGGATTCCCGGGGAAAGATCATTAACCGTGATGACTCCGCAATCGAATTCGGGTTTTCTGATTCGAACGGCATGTCAAAGCCGACATATCGTAAGGCTATTTCAGAACTTGCAGAACGGGGATTCATAGCCATTATAGAAAAAGGAAGCTTCCCGCGTAAGAAGGCAGTATATGCCATAATTGATGACTGGAAAGAGTGGGAGCGTTTATCCGTTACATCGAAACCATGGAAAAGAGGAGGTGCATCCAAGGATAAAAATGAGAAAATTTGGGATTAACATTTCAGAGGAGGCTGATGTGGATCAAAAAACTTTAGATCGGAACTTTACCTACCATCCGCCAAAAGGGGATCAGGCAGAACATCTTTATCTTCGCGGTTCAGTTCCCTTTATGAGAAAGAGCTTTTACCGGAGATGCATGAGGTGCAACCGTTACGAGGATCATGGAAACGAAAAAAGCCCATCGGCGGGAACCAATGGGCTTTATAGGGAAAAACCAACACTTTGACGGAGAAACTTTATCTTAAAAAAACTTTCGCTCGATGTCAAGCGAAAAAGACAGAGGATTAACATTGGCTGTAAGCGATCCAAAATTAGGGAAAAACATGCGGGTTCAGGTCGGAACCATCAAAGGTAAACAATTGCGATTTCTTGGGCAGGTTCAGAATTGCCGAGGAGAAGACTGCCCGCTCAAAGAGGTGTGCGACTTCAAGCCAAAGGGGCATTGTACGGTCATATATACTTTTTTAAGCTCCCTTTATAAAGACTGGGTAGACCCTGTCAATGGCATAGGTGACCGCTTATCTCAAATCCAGCTTGATAAGATAGGGGTACACCTCATCCCGCTTTACCATATACTCATCCGTCTTTTATTGGAAACATATGTCATCGAAGAAATGACATATGAAAATAAGCAGGGGTCAAAAGCTATGCACCCTCAATTTCAGGAAATTCCAAAAATAATCAATCAAATTCGGCTTGAATTAAAGGATATCGGGCTTGAAGCTTTATGGAAAGAGAAGTTCGGGGATGAGAAACCGACGCCTGTCGGCAAAAAAGTAAAAGACTTGCTTCTCGAGGGACAAGGCTATGAGGTAGCGCAGGGACAGCGAAATGGAGACTGATAGCACATATATCTATAAACCGGAATATGCGGATGGCGCAGAAGGATTTATCCTATGGGCCGAGGATAATATTTGGGTTGAGATTTCGCCTTTTGATTCTACCGCAAAGAAATGGGTTCCTATCGGCAATTTACCTGACGATAAGCATCCCGAAACAAATAAGTCTTATAAAGACATGTGGGAGGAGCAAAAGAAAATTATTCGAGAAGCGCTCAAGATGGAAAACGGGCAATTCAAATATCGCCTTATAGTTTTTTGTTGGCCCCGTGGCGAGGGGAAATCCCTTGCCGTTTGCCTGATTAAGATTTGGCGATTTGTTGTCTTTCCCAGACAGCAGATCCTTTGTGGGGCCAATTCAAGAGAGCAGACCCAATTTGTCCATTATGATATTATGCGCGGCATCATAAAGCATTCGCCTAAGCTGCTAAAACTTATTGGGTTAAAAAATCTTAGAGAAAAATCAATCATAATAACGGACAAATACGGCAACATCCAGTCTGAGATTAAACCAATTTCATCCCACATAGGACTTCTTTCGAACATTAACGGATATACCTTTTCTGATCTTTACAAAATGAAAAACAGCACGTTTTTTACGGAGCTTGACGGATCGACCAGGTGGATCCCAAATGCTATGGGCGCCATTGATTCCACTGTTTCACCTAAAAATCATATCCTGCACAATCTATACAAATCATTTCTCAAGAACGAGGATCCAACACTTTTCTTTTCCTATCGTTACAATAAAAATGGGGACGTAAAGGGCTACTGGAATCCCAACGCAACGGCGGCCCAGATTCAAGGGTTTAGGACCAAGTTTCCATTTGGAGATTTCGAGCGGTTCTTTTTGAATTTATGGGAGTCCGGAGGGGAGAAGATGTTCCCCCCGGAATCAATCGAAGCCATTCGTTATTTAGGGGTAGATGAAACGATTAACACCCATAACGCAGTCATTGAAATGATCAAACGACGAAATAAGCATTATGAACAGAAGGCCGAATTCGAGGAGCAGGGATTGCCGGTTTCCACTACTACCGTGGATGAAATTAACCGAAGGCTATGGCCGATAGATTCTGTCTTGTCATTAAGCACGGCCCAACATGTACCTCAAATACCCTATCCGAATGATTTCGAAAAATTAAGCGATATTTTTGACACAAACTGGGTTTTGATTGGGGGATTGGATCGCGCGGATCCCAGTGAAACGAAAAAATCTGCGGCCAGAACAATTGCGGGGGTTATCGCAAAAGGACTTATCGGAAGCCGAAGCGATCCTTTCAAGACGATCGACGGTGAGGTCTCCGCATATCTCTATATTCTTCTACACCTGGCCCACGTGCAAGATTCGATGCTGGAAAGCATTAAAAATCAATTCCAGCTCGTTCACGATACACTTGACGGTATAGATATGATCGGGGGCGAAACATGGGGAGCATGGGATTTAAAAACGTGGTGTGAAGACCGTAACATCCGGTTGGATCTTTGGGTTGCGAATTATTCCAGGCATAAAGCTATGTTTGGAGAACTTTTCAATTCGGTCAAATTTGGTCGATTCAAAGCCCCATTATTGGCAGTTCCCGGATCGAAGAATGACGATATCTTAGAAGAGGAAATGGCTGAGTTTAATCATATCTCCCCCGAGGCAAACAAAAAAAGCGGTTGGTTTGGAAGTCCCGAAAAGCATATAGTCGGTGGTATCCAGGACGATGCAATGATGATGATCGGCGGGGCACTGTACGCCGGCCGCGAGCTTTCGGTGGCTGACTTCCGTGAACGAAAAGGAAAGATCGATTTCGGGACTTTTTTCCCTGCGGAGGGGCTATTCGGAGACTATAAATGATAAACGAAAATGATATACCTGTTTACCTAAAGATATGGGGTAAAGAGCATTGGATCGTTAATCGAGAGTATTGCGGAAAGAAACTGGTGCTCAAAAAAAGTTATCGATGCAGCATTCACCATCATAGAGTAAAAGATGAAACGTTTTACTTGATTTCAGGAAAAGTATTGATGGAAGTTAATGAGAAGGTTTGTGTGCTACATCCAGGTGACAAACAGCATATTTCCATTGCAGATCGACATCGTTTTACGGGATTGGAAGATAGTGAGATGATCGAATTCTCAACGCATCACAGAGAGGATGATAGCTACAGAGATGTACCCAGTGGGAAGGTTCCGGATGATGAGTTTGTAGTTTTACAAAAAAAATATGACGTATAACAATCACTTCACCCCTTTAACTTGGCTAAAGCCGTAGGAGGATAAGAAAAATGCAGGATAAGAGTTTGCCGGAGAATTTTGATCCAGAAAAAATTTTTCGCGGTGATGAGCTTGAAAAGCTCATACGGCAAATGGCGCAAACGATTGCGTATAACAATATATCGGCTGAAGGTATACTGAAATGTTTGCCGGTTCTGGGAGAAATAAATAATTACGGCCTTAATGTTTACGATGTTTTATTGAAAATAGCGGCAGGGATTAAACAGTCAGGCCCAACAAGGAAAAAAATATTGATGGCTATTAGATCAATCCCGACGTCCTCAGGAGGGGAGGCTTAAAGGAGATGAAAGTCACAGAAGAAATCCGTGATTACATAAGGTTGATCGACTCTAAATACGCGGAGGCCAAGGCAAAACGTATCTCCCGGCTGGATCCGGAATGGGGAAAATGGTCAACGGAAATGAACCGGGAAACAAAGGCTAAAACCCAGACCGGGAAACATCCCCAGGAGGTCCTCCTGAAATATGTTTACATCTATTGGGTAAACCGGTCCCAACTCCTGGAACTCCATAAAAGCAAATGGCGCAAGAAGGCCCTTAAAATCAAATTGGCAAGAGAAGGCCGAAAAATCAGAAAATTGATTCTATCCGGCGACATCCCTGCCGTACCTGCTTTCATTCGATCAAACATTATTTTAGACTCTTTATCTAAGAATAAGTGATGCATATTCACCTTTCATGGCCCTGGTAGTCACTTTTTCCTTGACAGACCCACTATCAGTTGTTTTAAGCTATCGTAAACATGCAATATATTGTGGTTTGCGATGCCTAATGCTCCTTCACAAATAGAGATCACGGAAGACAATTACCCGGAGATCCAGTTTTCAGTTCCATGGCAATATGGTTCTGGAACGCCTATGGGTCATGATTCTGACGGATTCCCTTTGGGAGTTCCCACCACCAAAGATGGCACAGTGATCTCCAGGGAAGTTCTTCATGCACAAATCTGGAACAAATTCCATTCAAACCCACATGTAAATACCAGCACTCGCGGACTTGTCGGTCGTCTGGTGGGAAATGGTTTTGCCACCGTATCCGATATCCCTAAGATTGATGAGGCGATTGAAGAGATCGAAACCGATTACCGCAACCGTCTTTTTGATTACTGGCCCAAATTTCTTACCAGGGCAATTATCAGCGGGGAATTGCCCTTATGTTTTACCTGCCACGATAATGGGTTTATCGAAATCGATTTTATTGATCCGGATGTTATCGATGGAGAACCCGAGCACGGCATTATCTTCCATCCTCGAAAAACCCGAATGCCCTTGGTCTATTGCGTCAAAGATGCTGACAATGACATCGAGGAACATATCCCGTCAATTTATCTTGCAAGATACCCCGAACTTTATAGCGTGGCCAAACAGCAGAAAGGCTTCAGCGCCAGCATGATGAACCCGAGCCGGACTCGCAAGAAGGCATTCAAACCAGTCGGAGGATTTTATCGATTTGTCGTGTCCTGGGATCTTGGGTTGATGACCAAAAGAAGTACTTCCCATTTGCAGACCATTTTACAATGGTTGAATTATTGGGAAAATCTGAAGAAATATGAGATCGATCATAAAAAATCTTCAGGGTCCTATGTCCATATCGTGAGATTTACAGATGTTAAGAGTTGGATGGCATGGCTAAGCTTAACCGATGAATAGCGCCAAAAAACTGGAATCGGGGCCAAAAAAACCCCGGGATCCACATTGGTACTTGGCCCTAATATGGAGCATAAGATTGAGTCTCCAAATCTCCCAAAAATCAGTGGCGGGGATTCGGATATCATGCAAATGGTGTCTTCCGGTCTTAACGAAGCTCAAGATGTAACGACCGGTGAAGCCAAAGGGACCTTCGCAAGCGTCAAGGCAACCAGGGGGCCCATGAGCGATCGTGTTTCCGATGAAATGACATATTTCGCACGATGGCTAAGGTGGGATTTTTGGGGGAATATCTTTTTCCTTAAATCAAAAATATCTGATTTCCCTGAAACATTCGACGTCGAAGAGGCGATTGATTTTGATAAAGATCAGGAGCCGGTTTTTGCTATCAAAAAGAAGAAACCAGAGAGGTGCCTCGATATCATATTTCCTGTCTCTGAAATAGAGAACATGGAAAGTCATGCCAAAGGGTTGTTGGGAGTCAAACATGGTTCCCTGAACGATACTGCCGGAATGCCGAATGAAGAACTCATGAAAAAGATGGGGTTCAGGGGATACAAAAAACTGAGGTTACAAAAAGCAACGGAGGACAAGAAGTATCCTCCGACTGTTTTGGCAGTTGATCAAGAAACTCATCAGGAATTAACGGAAGCCGAGCCCCCTAAAAAGGGCAAGAAGGTTTCTAAATCGCCATAAAAGCGTCCTCCTAAAAACCGGATTGTTTCAAAGAGTAGCTCTCGGAGAAACAAGGCAAGTAGCAAAAAGCGGCATGGGCAGCCCACCTGTGCCGCTTTTTGCTTTCCGGGAAGAAAGGATTTGAAAATGCCGGATATTCCTAAAAAAGAAGGTTTTCCCTATCGTGTTGACCTTGCAACACCAGGCAATTTTTTGCCCCATATTGCCATGCTGGTTTACAACACTCCGTTGATGATCCTGCCACAAAAACTCGAGGTGATCACTCAAGTCTTGGGGTCAAGGATAGGCCTTGAGGGCGAAGAAGTTCCGGCCGCTGAGATGGTAAGGGCTCGGCCTGCGGCAAAAACCAATCAGATAGAGATAGCTGTGATTCCCATTATTGGCTCACTTGTTCATCGAACATCTGGGTTGGGTGCTATGTCAGGGATGAGATCGTATGTCGGGATCCGGAATGATTACCGTGAGGCCATGAATGATTCCAAAGTAAAGGCGATCCTGTTGGATATAGATACATCCGGAGGTGCGGTAGCCGGCGTCTTTGATTTGGTTGACGAGTTCAGCGAAGGCAATGCGGCCAAGCCGCTATATGCCTATGTCAACGAACATGCCTATTCAGCCGGTTATGCCCTTGCCTCTCCTGCGAGAAAGATCTTTCTGCCTCGGACGGGCGGTGTGGGATCCATCGGGGTCCGCATGAAGCATGCGGATCAAAGCGAGTTTAACAAGAAACAGGGGGTCAAGGTTACAGATTTATTTGTCGGAGAGCGGAAGATTGATTTCAGCCCCGACCTCCCCCTTTCAGAAGCAGCATACAACTCCGCGATGAAGGAACTGAGAGATATCTACGACCTTTTTGCGGAAACGGTTGCACGAAACCGCGGGTTGTCCGTGGCAGAAGTGAAGGGAACTGAGGCGGCCCTATATATGGGCCAACATGCCGTCAAGATTGGCTTGGCGGATGAGGTGATGACATTTGACGAGGCCATTGAATTCATTGTTGAGGATGTGGCCGCAAACAAAACATCTAATGCGGCCCGAGGAATGGCCAAAAAAAAGGAGGTGAAGTACGCAATGCCTAACCTAAAAGAGTTTAAGGCCGAAAGCCCTGATCTTTATGAGGAACTGATGAGTCAGGCAAGGACCGAAGCGGAAGCTACTCTTAAGACCGAGTTTAACGCTGAACGGACTGGACTGCAAGAACAGATCTCCACTTTGAAAGGGGAGCTGAAGGAGCAGGGGGAAATTGTCCTGCAGTTAAAAGAGGATAGTTTTATCCGCACGGTCCAGGAGCAAAGGGCTAACAATGAGCGCGATGCTGAAATCATTTGGACGAAAGCCCTGAGTGCAAGCGATATCCCGGAAGGGATGCATTCGGATATCCGAGAGATGGTCAAAGTGGAAGGTTACCTGAAGGACAAGGTATTGGACAAGGAATCTTTCACGTCGGCTGTTGATGAAAAAATCGCCCAATGGGAAGGAAAGGGCATGACAAAGCAAGTCCTGGGTACCGGATTCGGTGGAAGTAAAGATGGAACCGAAATCGATACTGAAAAACTGTCCGCCGAAAAACAGGAAGAAGATGATGAGGCATGGACCAAGGAAATGCTGGCCCTGGGCGGTCAAGTCGAGAAGGAAGGAGGTGAAAGCTAATGTATGGATCTCAGCCTTATGGAGTTGTTAGAACCGGGCAGGCGGATCTCAGGACGCTTTTTAAAAGTCGCCCCGAAGATGCGTTTATCAAGGACATTTCCATCCCCGGTGGTTACGGAGTGGTCCCTGCCGGAAGTGTGATGGGGATTATCACCGAAAGCACAAACCGGAAGGGGATGTATGTTCCTTATGTGCCCGTAGACGGCGGGGATATCGCGGCCGGGCTAACGAATGTGCCCGGGCTTGCTTACACAGTCGCAGATGGCGCCGATAGCACCTCGGTCTATGTCACCATGGAGGATTCCTATAAATTCGCGGTAGCGGATCATTTGGCGGCATCCGATAGTGACACTTATGGCGCCTCCAATGCGGACCTCGGTGCAATCACGGCCATTGACAGAACGACCTATTCGCATATGGCGGTCATTACCGTGACCAATGCGTTTTCCTCGGATTTTACCATGGCGAACGGTGCCTGTGTATTTATCCAGTCCAAAACCGCGGCCCCTTATATCGAGGCTAAGGGTATTCTTGCCGGAGGTGTGGATACCGGCGAGGGAGAGCATGCCAAAGGTGGTGCCGGGAACTTGATTCTCGGAAACGCAGTGCTCTTCAAGGGCGCTCTCTATAACTACGATACCGAGGTTGCGACCGACCTTGGCAATGTCGAGGACGGTAATCTCATTTATTTGAAATAAAAGGAGGTGAACAACAGATGACTATTAGAGCAAGTGACTACCCGGATCTCCGTCTTTCCAAACTTCAGAAGCTGATTGAAAGGTGGAAATCACCTCCTTCTTTGCGGCTTACAAAGCTGTTTGGACAGGATAACTGGGATTCCGATAACGTTAAGTGGGAGACTCAAATCGGTAACCGGGGCCTGACTCCCTTTGTAGCTCCCGGTTCTCCGTCTCCTACCACTGCGCCTCAGGGTGTGGGGGCAGGTGCGGCCTTTGCAGCGTTCTGGAAGGAAAAGATGTTCTTTGGGGAAGAGTTTTTGAACAACCTTCGCCAGCCCGGGACCACAGCGAAGTATCTTTCCGCCAAGAAACGGATTGCCAAAGAGACTAAAAGTCTCAAGAACCGTTGCGAGCGCAGAAAAGAATGGATGACCGCGAAAATGCTGACCGGTGCGAGTTTTACTTATCTGGTTCAGAATGGCCTGAAATATACCATTGATTATGATGTGCCGTCTGACCAGGTCGTTGAGCTTGGCGCTTCCAGAAAATGGGACGACGGGGCCTCGCGTAACATCGTAGAGGACATTTTTGATTCAAAGAATGATGTGCGTCAGGCAAATGGCGGCAATATCGATTACGCCCTTTTTACCACTGAAGTCCTGAAGCTCATGATCTTTGATCCCACGATCCAGAATCTGCTTTCCAAGTCGAGTTTTGGTGATGGAGATCTCTTTGCCAAACCGAAACAGGTTCTTGCCTCGCTCCTGGATATTGTCAATATGGAGCTTTATGACGAGGTCTTTCAGCTCAAGGCCTGGTTGACGGCGGCAGTAACCGCGGATTCCACGGTAATCGTTTACGTGGACGATCCTACGGATTTTGAGGTCGGAGATACCCTCTATTTTTACGATGTGTCTGCAAGGACAAAAGAGGGTGAAACCATATCCAGCATTGACGTCAACGCCGGAACCATTACCGTGGATACGGCCCCTGCAACGTCCTACAAGGCGCAAGAGGACTTCGTGTACGTCAACAAAAACTACATCCCGACCAACAAGTTCACCATGTTCTGCAGCACGGTTGAGGATGAGAAAATCGCGGAATTCGCCAATGCGCCCTTTGATTTGGATCGGCATTATGGTTTGAAGGTGGACACCCACGAAGAGTGGGATCCGGACGGAATAGCCGTTCGCGTCCAGAACAAAGGGATCCCGGTCCTTTACCAGGAAGACGGCATTTACTCCCTGCAGGTGACAGACTAAGGGGAAAGGAGGTTACATATCATGACAAAGAGACACTTTCCTTATCCCTCTGTGAATTTTCCACAGCAAGTCAATGAAGCCGTGGAGACCAGCCTCGTGTCGCTGGTTTCCGGGGAGATCACGGCGGATGTAAAGGGGGCACCACTTGGTGCCGCAAAAGGCGCCGGGAAGGCCGTTGATGCCTGGATCTCGGTGGGGGGTAGTGGTAAAGACGACTCAAACCCCCTGCAGATTTCCGGAGAGATTTACCTCAATGGGGTTTCAATCCTTTCCACTCTGCCTGTAATTACACATGTGAGCGGGGAAGCATCTGCCCATAAAACAACCAAAGAAAGCGGGGATACGGGCATTACTCAGGCAGTTATTAATACTGATGCAAACGATTACTCCCCGGGGGATGTGTTCTCCTACGACCTTACTCTTGTAAGGACGGTATCTCCAACGACAGAGGTGTCAAACGTTGTTGTGGTAGTCGAACTTGAGCCTACCCGCTGATCCAAACAATCCTTTTCGTATATATAACGAGGAAATATCAAATGGCTATTCGATTGAATCTATTTTGCAATGGACAAATAGCGGCTAAAGACCTCTATCTTAAGAATATGGACAAAGTTAAATGGGGCCCGGGTGGTGTCAAGCGCGACGCCCTCGGGCTTCCTATTCTTGAAGAAGGGGGAAAGGCCGATTCCTCGGAGGAAAAGGAAGATGCCAACTTACAGGAATGATGGCGATAAAACTTATCGCGTGCAAGATATAAGTAATGATGTCGTGAATGTAATTCCGGGACATACCGTTGAGACCTATGACAGAGATGTCCCTGATGATTTTACGGAAACGCTTGCTACTCCGGCTAAAAAGGTAGCAATCTCCGGAGAGAACGTCTGGACAGACGATTTCCTGGCCGGAGGAGAGGTAAATGTCAGTATTTCTGGTGAGGCGGATTGGGATGCCACGGTTACATTGCAGAGGAGATTTGATACTACGGAAGCCCACCGTGATGTCAGAACTTTTACCTCTGATACTGAAAAGGCATTCACCGATGATGGGGTTGACCCTAAAGTTTTTTACCGGATCGGCGTAAAAGAGGGTGATCATTCTTCGGGAACGATTGTTGTCGAATTAAACAAGTAAATAAGAAGGAGCTGTTATGAAAAAGCTATTCCTTTTATCGATATCATTGATGAGTCTCCTGTTTGGGCTTCCATCGTTTAGCATGGCCTTGGGGGACCTTGGCTTATTAGACTTTGATGTAGTTTCGGATGCTGCGTATAGTTCGGCTTGGAATGGGATCAAGGACGTGGCCCCGAGTAAGAATGCCTTGTACGATAAAATCGAGACGCTGGGGACCGTGTCTGAGTACAAAACTATCTGGATTCCCACAAATCAGATGTCTCCAAGTGCTACAGACGGAGCCACGGCAAGCACAGAGGAGTTCGCCACCAATGATATCAATAAAGATTATTATGTTTTTCCCTTGGCGACTACTCGATATATCGAATTTGAATATACCATGCCAAAAGGATGGGACGAAACCACGCTGAAAGCAAAATTTGAATGGAAGGGGGCGAGTGGCTGTTCAGCGGGAGACACCGTTACAATCGGAATAGCAGCAAAGGCCGAAAATGATGGGGATGCTTGTGATCAAGCCATGGGGACCTATGTAGACGTTCAGGACACAGCTCTTGACGGAGCCGATGGTGATAAGCATAGAACTTCGGCCTCGGGGACAATTACCCCCTCAGGGACGCCAACGGCCGGTGGAACGCTTCATTTTAAAATTCGTAGAACGATATCCGATGCTGGCATGGCAGAGAATTTACATGCTCTTAGAGTCGGGTTGCAGTTTAAAATAACATCTGCTGAACCTGCGTGGTAAGAGGTTTATTATGCGAATAATTATAGCGATATTGATTCTGCTTTCCATGCCGCCTATGCTGTTTGCAGGGGAAGGTAGGCGAGCATTTCAGCCAGACTGGGAATGGGACTTTAGGCATGATCTCCGAACGAAGAGGACGATCAGCGGTAATGATCCTGGTGATGGTAGTCTTACCAGAGCAGGAATTGCGTATGGTTGGGTCAAGGAGAGTGTGGTGGCCCAAGGAACTGTGACTCCTGCTGATAGCCGTTGCTCATTCGGTGGTGTTGGTTACAGATGGCTTGCTATTGACGGAGAGGATTTCTCTGCTCAGGCATCCGCCAGAAATAAAGTTACACTTATAGATGGAGATAATAGACAGGCGAAAGCTCAGATGACCTCTACGGTGGGTAGTGGGGAAGCTTGGAATAATGTTTATGCCTCTGATTTTAGTGGAGGAGTTGATTCATGGGAGGAAACATATCATATTGCACTATTAGGTAATCAGGATGGTGTATCAGATGGGTCTACAAGCAAGGATGACTGTTTAAAAGCTACTTTGGATGATCAAAGCAATGCGCATGGGGCAAGACAAAAAGATGCCATGACAGCCTATAAACGATACCGGGAATCTATCACTTATTATATCCCTGCTACAAATTCTCATTGTGATGGATTTGTTATAGGGCATACAGATGTGGATGAAAGTCCGCTGGATAGGAAATCAACAGGTAGTGACCCCGCCGTAGTTGGGACATGGGATACTACAAGCAACTATGAATTTTTATCACTCGGAAGTCATACGGGACTATTCATGACAGATGGTGGGACACATGTGTTCCAAGACGCAGGTGGGGATGATGTAATTTATTTGTCGGAGTATACTTTAGATGAACAAACAGACTGCGCCAGCACCGGAGTACACACAGGGGCTTGGACGGTAGAGACGGGCTTCGACTATAATGATATCGTGGCCTACATCATTACTACACCAGACAATGATGGTGATCTGCTTGGATTCTTTGGGAATAATGAAGCAAGACATCATGCAGAAGATGGATTGCTGCTTGAGCCTGAAGGGACTAATAAGTTATTATATTGTAGGGATTTAAGTCAGGTGGGGAGCTGGACAGGTGATTTAACTTCAAAAACTCAGAACGAAACAGGTATAGATGGAGTCGCTAATAAAGCCTGGACTTTAGTTGATACTGATGCAGACAAGGTATATATTTTACAGGCACTTGATGTTCCTGACGACAGCAATCCCACAATCGCAAGTTGTTTTATTAAAGCAACGTCTGGAGCCACGACATTTCCTGGACTAACTGCTAATTATGTTAGTGGTACAACCGAAGTCACTCAAATGTTTGCTTTTAATACTAATACTGGAGCGATTGTAGATCGGTCAGGGTTCCCTACTGATTACTCTGGATCACAACGAATTGGGGATTGGTGGAAAGTATGGATTGGAGCAGACAATAACAGTAGTGGGAATACTTCCTTCCGATTATATCTTCGACCTGCGGTAGAAACAGATATGGATGGTACATGGGAAAATGCTATTGAAGGCTCTTGTATTGTTGATTGGATTCAGGTCGAATTAAATAAGAAATTCCCATCCTCTCCCATCTATACAGAAGCCAGTGAAGTCACTCGCATAGCCGACTCTGATTGCAAGTGGACTCTGCCGAGTAATATGTTTGCTGAGAGTTTAGATTCAGACCTTATAATTTGTGGAGATGTAGAATGTGCTGATCCAGTAGGAAATGGTTACTGGACGGGATTTAGTGTTCCCGCTGATTCGGGAGTTACCAACGCTCAAGCAAATAGTGGAACCACATCATTTTATTATATTGATGACGGGACTTTATCAGGGGCTAATACTCGTACCTTCACTACTACAATAGGTCATGTTTATAAATTATCGTTTTCGGTTTATCCAGATGATACTACTGCTATTTATGTAGGTGTTCGTACTGGTGTGGGTGGAGCAGATGATATTACTCGTGGATTTCTAGGACTTAATCAGGATGCATGGAATGACGTTACGCTCTATTTTGCAGCTAATTCAACTGGTTCTGGATCATATGTTAAATTTTACACCTATGGTAATGGAGATACGTATTATATTGATGATGTCTCCGTCGAAGAAGTCACCAAGGCTTGGGACGGAATGCCACCTCATGGAACGATGGTGGTATGGTGGGAACCTGGATATGATGCTGATGATCATTCAACGACAAATAGTGGTTTAATTGGATGCCAAGAATCAGCCAATTCATTGATTATAACTGATAGTGATGCTACCAACAGATTTAAATCTGTTTGTGAGGATTGTTCTTCCCTCAAATCTGGTCCTGATGATTACGAAGTTGGTGATACATTAAAACTGGTTTTGAAGTGGGGCTATCTTGAGGATAATGTTGCTTACTATTCCTTGGGATATGATGATGGAGATGGACTTACATATACACTGGCAACGAGCAATGCTCCTTATAGTGGAAAATTTACCACGGGAACAGATTTAATTTTGGGTTATGGATTGTTTGGTCCAATGAAAATTAAAAAAGTCCAATTATACCGCAGAATCCTCACAGATGGTGAGATCAACGCATTGGAGGGATGCCGCGGATGGAGTCCATAATATTAATGTTGTAGGGACGGAGGAAGGTATTATATGCATTGAACCACAAACTGATCAGGCTTGGAAACCTATGCCAGAAGATGACATTTTGATTTTTGCAAGGGGCTAAATAGAGAAATTCCAACAACCTTAACCGAAGGAGGAATCATGCGATTACAATTGAATGGCACAATAAAAGGGATGGAAGGTGGGAAACGCGCGACCTGGGTAAAGGGCCAAACTTTTGATGACAGCGAGAAGTCTATACCTAAAGACATCCTTGCTACATTTAAAGTTCCCGGGCAAACAAAGATTACTCTGCTGCCGGACGCTGCAACTGCGGAGGCCGATCTTAAAGAGATCGATAAAATCCAGGCAAAATATGATGCGTCTTTAGAGGTAAACAAGGATCTTAAGAAAGAGGTAAAGGCCCTTACAGAAGAGAGGGATGCTCTGAACAAGGAGGTCCAGCACTTAACGGAACAACTTAAGAAGGTCTTTGAGAAGCCGGAGGTAGATGATAAAGCATCCGGGATAAAATACCTCTGTCCTGTTCCCGGATGCGGGAAAGATTTTACTTCTGACCAAGGGCTTACTATCCATCTGGCCAAAATGCATCCGGACTATCAACCGGAGCCCAAAGGGGATACCGCTAAATGACCAAAGATGAGCTCATAACCCTCACATCGAGGGAAATCATGGCATTGTCCACTAAATTCGATTCCGATAATTACAGTGACGCCGTGGATGAGGCGGAGCGGGAGACGGGGTTTTCATGCCCTATTACTTCCGCCTTTCAAATCAGATGGATGAAGCATAGGACCAAAAGAGCCCTGTTCTTTTTCCTTTTATCCGGGGCGGCAAAAAAAGTCCGATACGAGCAGATCAACCTTGAGCAGGCCTTCGGTAATTACCGTAAGCTTATCGAGGACATGGATAAAGAATTCAAGGAAGCTCTTGCAGATAACACTTATGAGTTTGCAGGTGTTTCGGCCTGTCAGATGTTCGGAACTAAAATTGATGCTGGGTTTCAGTATGAGCCTGTAACCGGTGTCGAAACGACGTACACCGAAGACAACAAAGTTATAATAAACCCGACCGAGGCGGATGAATAACAATGTCGGAGCTTGGCGAAGACCTGAATGAAGTCCATGAGGAAGTAGGGACATCCTTCACCATCCTTCGTGACGCCGGGGAGATATCCGGCGAATATTGCATTATGAAGAAGAACGCTCAGGTGACCAAACCTTTCACCCGGGAATTCTTTATGGAAGGAAAGTTTAATTGGGATAGTGGCCTTGTTGCTGGAGATGTTGTTAGGGCCAGCGATGGCCGTCATTTTATTTTAATGAATGAGACCCCGGCAATGTATCAGGATGAGGCTATCGAGCAATTGGGGGTCCTCTATAAATGCAATGTCTCAGGGGAATTGCAACGGATATCAGGAGAAGCCGGTTATGATGATGAATATAACTCAACTGCATCATTCGTCACGATCAAAGAATCTTGCTATGGACTCCTGACGGAATCCCTTTACGGTCATGATGTGGAGACGGATGAAGAGATTGCCCTGCTTGGCCTGGAAAACCATGAATTCTATACACCTCATTCGATGGGAGTACAACGGTTTGACCGATTAATCCCCGTAAGCGGTGAAGATTCACTTATGGTCGAATCCGTAAAAACAAGGAAGTATGATTCAGTGGACGTGGTAACCCTGTCCCTGGATCGAAGATAAAAGAAAGGAGGTCTGACATTTTGAGCAAGAAAACAATCCTATTTGTCGGAGAAGATCCGTTATCGACAACAGGAAATGGACACATGATGCATGCCATCCTTAGCATGCTGGATAATGAAAAATATGATATCGCCTGCTTTGCTGCAAGCGAGGTTCCTCCCTGGGCGGACTTTGATCTTTTTGCCCCCCCGACTTTTCGACTGATTCCTGCGTCTGGGGGTGGGGATCCATGGGGGAAGGATAAACTGTTGCGAGTGATTCAAGGCAACTCGTTCGATGCACTGGTTATGGTGGGGATCGATCTTTGGCGATATTTTCCTATTTTTAAAAACATTTATGAACTGAAGCAACGAAAGTCTTTCAAGTGGGCATGGATCTTCCCCTACGATCTCCAAGAATTCAGGCAGGATTGGGCTGACTGGATCAATATGATCGATCTTCCGTGCGTCTACTCCAAGTATGGGGAAAACGTATTGAAGGATGCTGTTCCCCGCATACGTTACTTTCGCCCTCCCCTGCCCTATGCGAACATTTACCGGCCTTATGATCAGGAAGAACGGTTGGAATCGAGACGGAAACTGTTCCCATCCATTCGTGACGATCAGTTTGTTTTCGGTTTTGTGGGCCCCAATCAGAAGAGAAAAGATCCTCAGCGATTAATCAAGGCCTTCAGGGTTGTTAAGGATCAAATCTCCGACAGCTTCCTTTATCTTCACACGCGGATGGATGGTCATAGAAGCGGGAATTTCAATCTCGTCCAATATCTTGACGATTTAAGGTTTGTATCCGGAGACGTTTTGACTTGTGCGAATGCATTCACGGAAGAAGGCATGGCGGATGTTTATAATTCCATCGATTGTCTGGTCAACTGCTCTATGCAGGAAGGGCTCTCCTGGACACCACTGAATGCCATGCTTTGCGGGACCCCGGTGATTGCATCGGATACCACGGCCCAAACCGAGTTGGTTAAGGATGCCGGAATACTTGTTCCCTGCAAAACTCTGGATTATCTGCCTTTGGCGGGAAAGAACGGTTATAGCTGGATCGAGACCAAATGCTGTGACCCGAAAGATACCGCAGAAGCCATGGTCCGAATGGCCGGTCTTTCAGAAGAGGAAAGAGACGCTATGGCGGATACCGGAATCACCAGGGCAAAAGGATGGCTTTCCGGGATATCAGATATCAATGAATTGCTGGAAGAGGTATTTGAACCTCCTGCTGTCACAATAACCAAAAAAAGGTCCGCCGTTCTTTTCATCCAACATTCATCTGCCGGAGACGTGTTGATGTCTACACAATGTTTTAAGGGTATCAAAGAGAAACATCCGGGCTTGCCTTTGGCTTACATGACACAATCACAATTTCAGGACATTGTTGTCGGAAACCCCTATATAGATGAAATTATTGACTGGGATTTGACCAAGATAGATGAATACGAAATACGCTACAACCCTCACGGATCAAAGATATTGCCGGGGGGCTGGAATAGCCTGGATACCAAACTGGCGGACATGTATCCCTATTTTTGCAAAGTGAAAGCGGATGAGATGTTTATTCAGGAAGTTGAGCCCGGGGAAGACCTGATCGCTCTTTCTGGCTATATCGTCGTTCATACCTCCGGGGGATCTCCCTATCGGATTTATAAGCATATAGACATAGTAACCAAGGGCCTTGATTTACCTGTTGTTCAAATCGGTGGATCAGGGGATTTTGCTTGCCAAAACGCCATTGACATTCGAGGGAAGCTGTCATGGCGAGAGACCGCCTGGGTCATGAAGCGAGCCCGGGCTGCAATATGCGTGGACAGTTTTCCAATGCATCTGGCGGCCGCGCTTGATACCCCGGTCATCGGTCTTTTTGGACCGGCGCCGGCCAGGGTAACCGGTCCCATCGGGGATCCTGAAAAAATTATTTGTCTGGAACCCAACAGATTGGAGGTTTGTCCTATTACTGCAGCCTGTTATGGGCAAACGGGAAAAGAACCGTGTTCGAGCCCATGCATTAATTCTATTAATCCTACATTAGTGAGGAAGAAGCTTAAATCGTTGTTGAACAACAATCCTATCCAAAGGAAGGAGGAAGCAGCATGAGAGTGGTAATGAAGTGCCTCAATGAGGAGAAGTCGGTACAGCGCGTTATTTCGGATTTTCATGACGAGCCCTGGGTGGACGACATCATTGTCATTGATGGAGGGTCCACGGATTACACTGTCCAAGAACTGAAGCAATTCGACAAGGTCAAGGTCTTTATCCATCCGTATCTTGACTGGTACCACGATATGGAGATCATGCAGGCCAATGTCATGATGAGCTATGTGCCCAAAGGGGAGATCCTCTTTTCGCTGGACTTTGACGAAAGATGTAATCCTGAATTGAAGACCTTCCTGAAGGAGGTCAACGAAAGGGACACATTGCCTGAGGAGGCTGACCTTGTTCATATCGCAAGGAGGACGGTCGAAGTTCTGCGGCATGAAGACAGCCCTTTTGCAATATTAGGTGACAATGGATGGCCGATTGAATCGCATCAAATTGGCCAGTTCCCGGATTATCAACCACGCCTTTTCAGGCGGTCGCCCAAAATGCATTGGGTGCAGAGCCCCCATCGAACCATCCTCGGGTTTGAGCGAAACTTCAATTTAGATCAGGGCTGTTACATCGAGCATTTCGAAAAAGATGATTTTCGGGACAGAGAATGGATCGAAAAACGATGGCTTCGCCCCAATGCTACGAGAAAAGCCCTTGGATTATCTTTTGATCTTTTTGAACCCGGAGTGAAGCCGGAATTCGCGGAAGCCGCTACTCCTGAGTTTTGGAGGGATCATGATTGATAAAATATCAACCGGTCCCATAAGTCAGGATGAAGCCAAAGTCATCGAATATATTAAAGCGAATAACTTCGAAAGGGTTATCGATTTGGGTGGAATCCAGAGGCCCTGGGCGAGACCACTCGTTTCCCACTATGTCGATCTTATCTCACCTGACACATGGGCTGATCGTTATCCTGAGATGAGAGATTATGAAGGTTTTTGGGATAAGGAAATTATACTTGGCGATGTTGAAAATGAGACGATGTGGGATAAGCTTTACTCGGAAGCCCCTTTCGATTTTGCGATTTGTACACAGATGATTGAGCATCTTTCAAACCCAAAACTGTTTTTGGAAAGACTTGCCGTTATTGCAAAGGAAGGCTTTATTTCTGTCCCGCATAAAAGATTTGAGCTGAAAAAGGGCATCCACTGGGGATATGATTTTAGGGGGGCATTGCCTCACAGGTGGATATGCATCGTTCGGGACGGTGTGTTTCGATTATATCCGAAACTGAACTTCATCGAAGCCATGGACTTTGATTGGATCGACAATGCGACCGAGATCCCTGACTTGTCTTTTTGGTGGAAGGATAATATCCCATGCCAAGTAATAGATGATTCTTTTTTAGACTTCCCTGATCCAAAGGAAGCCATTGATTTTTATTATGAGGAAATGAAGGAGTAAATAATGACTGGCATCGGAATTGTAATTAATGCGGACACCCGACCCGGGTATTTAGATGAAAAGGCATATTGCGGAATGGCAACTGGTGGAGGCTGTCGCTCAGTAGATTTTTTGACTGACAATGTCCGCAATAAGATCAGCTTTTTCAGAGGGTACGACATAGAAGTGACCCTGTACGTCGATATCCACGAACCAATATCTTCGAGCCTTATGGCAGAGCTTCATTCCATGCAGGATTCAGGGGAGATCCACAACCTGATTTTAAACCGCACTTCAGGAAATTTCATGGGTAAACCATTGAGACAATGGCATGATACCATGTATCTCAACGCCATGATGCTTTCCAGAGCAAAGTATATGGCCCATTTTGACGGGGATGGAGGGGCTTATCGAAGAGATGATTGCGACATTATCGAGCAATGGATCCGGATGATAGAATCGGGCGAATACAAATTCATTTCTTATCCGTCTGCGCATAGTCCGAACGAAGGGGGTATCCCCGGGCAAAATGCCATCCCTCCCGGAGAAGAAGGCGGGTTTGATTATCTCTGGGCCTCCACTCGTTTCTTTTTTTGCCGGAGAGATATCATTGATTACAATGAAATCGCACGGTGCTTTGATGACCATTATTGGATATCCAAGCATGAGGACAGGCCTCACCGGTATCCGAATGTCATGGAACAGATCCTTGGCTTTTTGGCAGGACCGGGACAGGTCTGTTATTCTCCCAAAAATAATGAGCAGTACATGATTTTCTCTTGGCACGAATATTATAGGGGCGCCATTAAAAAGCTCGCTTTAAAAAATTATGATGAGATCTACTCTTTCATCATGAATGATTGTGGCGGGATCAACGGGGCCTGTGATGTTTGCATGAGGCCGATGAAATAATGAACATTAAAGAGTACATCCAAAATATCAGCTTTTCAATTTCGGATGATCAAATGAGATTCGAAACATTTGAATCTATTAATCTCAATGATAACGATATCAAGGTTACAACAGTGCCTCTCAGAAACGAAGAGGTAAAAAGCTTGGTAATGAAGATAGCCCAAAATGTCCCACGCATGTCAACCTTTGCGATAGGGGCAATCATTAATCATGCCACATCTCTCATGCCTGCCGAATGTGCCTACGTTAATATAGGCACATGGGCAGGATATTCTTTGTTCTGCGGAATGGCCGGCAATGATGACAAGAGATGTATTGGGGTTGATAATTTTTCAGAATTTACTACTTGGAACCCCAGGGATATTTTTTATGCTTACTTCAATGGAACGGAAAATCATCAGTTTTATGAAATGGATTATCAGGTTTATTTAAAGAATATCCATAAGGGAGAAATTGGGGTTTACTTTTATGACGGATATCATGGGGAAGATGACCAGTTTTTAGGATTGGCTTGTGCTGAAGAATTCTTCTCCGACAAATGCATAATAATTGTGGATGACTACAACGGGCTATGTGTTCAAAAAGGCACGGAGAGATTCATAGAGCAAAGCAGCTTCAGGTATGAAACTCTGTTTAAAAAATTCACCAAAAGCGGAAACCATCCTACATATTGGGCCGGGATACATGTCTTCCAAAAAGGTAAAAGGAAATGAAACATCCCCCTTTAAATATTGCGTTTGAACTCTCTAATCGGTGTAATTATTCGCACATGCATCATCTGTGTCCAACTATTGCTGGTGCTGACCCCGTTTTTTTAAAAACGAAAATCATTACGGATGCCATCGATTGCGTCGCAAAGCTTGGATTGAACCCCGGGATATATCTGAACATTTATAATGAGCCCATGATTGACCCAAGACTATTTTGGATCCTTCAGTATATCCATGATCATAGTGATTGTGAGACCACTTTGTTTACGAATGGATGGGGTTTCAACCAGTATATGCTTGATGAATTAAAAAATCTGGAAGTAAAGCAAATTATCATTTCGACATATTCTGATGGGGAAGACGAACGGCTTCGTAAGATGACGGGGGAAGGCGTGATGGTTCAAAGAATCGCCCTGGATCCATCAGTCATGCAAATCTACGATAGCCCACCAGCAGGTAAGGGGCCCTGCCTTTTCCCTTCCATATATCCGATGGTAAATCATTTGGGATTAATGGTTCTTTGCTGCAGGGATTATGAATGGAGAGAGGTCTTGGCTGACCTAAACTCCATGTCTTTTGAGGAAGCCCTTTTATCGGACAAAAGGGTGAAAACCTGTGATGATCTTGTGGAAGGTAAGCGCGACCTTGATGTTTGTCAAAGATGCAATCATATTGGCTGGGGCGTTACAGCGGAAGAATGGGAAAAATGGAAAGCCCAACAGTAATCGAAGGTAAAAATTACGTGGAATTATTCTCCTATGGGGAAAAGCAATCTTTGGGACATGCTTCCTTAGCAGCAGTAGAACATTTTAAGGGAAAAGATGATCCTGTTGTTTTGGAAATAGGAGTACTCAGAGGACATAATGCCGAGGCACTTGAAAAGGCGCTTCATCCCAAATTAATGGTTTTGGTGGATCCCTGGGACTTTTGCCCTGAAACTCATCCAAATAATTGGGCCGACACTTGGTATCGTGTCCAAGGCAAAAAGAATATCATAGTCATCAAGGCTACTTCGGAAGATGCAGCGAAGCTTATTAATTTGACCTTTGATCTCATTTATGTGGATGGGGAGCATATTGGGGGAGACCTCTCTCCCGGAACAGAGGAGGAGGGCATAAGGAAAGATGTAAAGTTATGGTGGCCACGGGTTAGACCAGGCGGAATCTTAGCAGGGCATGACTATAATTACGACAACATTAAAGCTGAAGTAAACAAAGTCTTTGGGGATAAGGTCCATTCTTCCCCCTATCTCCCTCACGGCGGGGAGGAATGGTGGATATATAAGTGAAGCATAAAAAGAGGAGGAGAACAACCGATGATTTACGATGAGAAAGTAACGGATGATTTGTTTTTAGAGAACCTTCAGGGGGAACGCAATAAGGTCTTCACGTTCATTAAAGAAAACCGACCGAAAACCCTCGATATAGGCGGAGCCATGGGGAGTTGGGCCGATGAGTTTGTTTCGGCTTATCTCGACTGCAATGCCACGAAATACTTGGGGCAGACTCAAGCGCTTCTCTTCGACGGCAATATCAGCGACCCTGAGGGATGGGAGCAGGTCCTTTCGCATGTGGAAGAAAACGGGAAGTTTGACTTCGCCATTTGCACCCAGACACTGGAAGACATCCGGAACCCTTCTTTCGTGTGTCAAATGCTTCCAAAGGTGGCCAAGGCAGGATATATCGACGTTCCGAGCAAATACCACGAACTCAAGGTCAACGAGTGGCCGAGCGACTCGGACCGCAAGATCTGGGGGATCAAAGGTCATATCCTGGGATATACCGGTCACCGCTGGATCATGAATATGGAGGACGGGGTACTCGTAATGTATCCCAAACTTCCCTTTGTTGAGCATCTGGAGGGACTTGATTTCTTCGACCCGGACAATGTCCCGGGACATATGCTTTGCTTTTGGTGGAAGGACAATATCCCTTTCCGGATCGCCATGGACGATTTTCTGGGGCCTAATCCCCCCACTGTCTACAATGCATACAGGGAAGGGTTACGGAAAGGACTATGAGAAAGGAGGGGTAAGCCAATGAAACCTGATATCACATTAATTTTTCCTTCAAGCCCGTTCCTGCTGAACCAGAGTATGTTTCCGCCATTGGGAATAATGTATCTCTCTGCATTTCTTAAGCACTATGGATTTATGGTGCAATGTCTGGATCTGTCGTTGCCAGGGCATACAAAGGAGATGGCCGAAGCGGATATTATCGGAATATCCTTCAGCACGCCGCAACGGGATGAAGCTTTTAAATTAGCAAAGCATTATGGTGCGCATGGAAAAATCATGGTTGGAGGTGGGCCACACCCCAGCCATATGCCGGAAGAATGCCAGGCTCACGGCTTTCATAAAATAATCCGTGGGCCTGGGGAAATCAAGCTCCTTCATTTTATGGGTCATTCATACAACCGCCAGGATGTCTCTTTGATCGGGGAGCCCGATATTGATAATTACCCGTTTCCGGATCGAGACAGCCTACCTGTTGACGAATATTATCAGGAAATCGATGGGAGGCCGGCTACGGCCATGATTGCATCGAGGGGGTGCCCGTATAATTGCTCTTTTTGTGCAAATATAAGGCAGAGATATCGGATACAAAGTGCCAAACGTACCTTGGCCGAAATCTATTATCTTAAGAAACGATTCGGGTACACGGCTTTTTCAATTTATGATGATACGTTTGCGATTGATCGAGGCAGACTGAACGAAATGGCGAATGCCCTGGAGGATCAAGACTTCCGCTTCCGATGCTTTTGTAGGGCAAACCTTTTAACCAATGGTGTTTGCCGCGACATGGCCCGAATGGGTGTTACCTCAGTAGGGATAGGTATTGAATCCGGGTCAAATGGAATTTTAAAACTCAACATGAAAGGAACCACCAAAAAGGAAAACTCGAAAGCCGTAAGGAATCTACAGTCTCATGGTATTGAAGCAAAGGCGTTTCTGATCGTAGGCCTACCTGGGGAAACGGAAGAAACCGTACAAGAGACCGCCTCCTGGATTGATGCAGCCCGGCCTGATGATATCGGAGTGGCCGTATTTCAGCCTCTTCCTGGGTCTGCCATTTTTAATGATCCTGCAAAATGGGGGGTTGAGTTTCAATATAACGGCCAGCCCATGTGGTATCGGGGCACGCCTGGAGAATATAAGCCGACCGTGCGCACCGAAGGATTAACAACAGAACGTATCGCTTTCCTTCGGGATTGGCTGGAAAAACAATATAAAAATCCGGAACTTTTGAGGTAAGAAGGGTGGGTAAAATGAACAAGCCATATTGGGGGATTGATTGGGGGTGGGTTTAATGAAACTCCACATCTACATATTCCCCGCAGCCGGAAACGGGGATCCGGCAGGCGCAAAACGGGCCGCGGCCTCGGTCAATACCGTTGCAACGCAGGTGACTCAGCTCAAGGCTTCGCAACTCTATCTCGTAGGGGCCCATTATGCGAGTTGGTTTGGGTTTCTTTATGATAACGAAGTGATAAGCCGGGGCCTGGCGAAGGTTCTCCCTACCCTGCTTAACAATGAGCAGGTAGATTGCTTTGTGTTGCATAAGCGGATACGGGACTCTAAAATGAAAGAGGGGTTCCGATATTTCCGTGCTCCGAGGATCTTCCGGTCTCACGTAAAGCTTAACCCGGAAGGATTGGTCCCCGCAGATCCAGCGAGATGGAAACACGAACATATCCTTAACGGATGGATCGAAGAATGAACGAAGAAGCTATGATCACCTATCTCCTGAAGGTTGCCTCTAATGTGGTCCAGGGCATAGGAATTCGCCTGTCTGTTACGGATTACAGGAGATGGAACCGGGCTATCGGAAAGGTGACCGCTCGGGCCAGTTATTGGATCGAAGATGAAATGCAGAGGCTTTGTGCCGTAGAGCTTTCGCATAAACAGATCGGCAATATTATGGGCGGCCGGCGATTTGGTTCTTATCCTCAATACAATGAAAGATATGCGGCATGGAAAGCAAAATACTTCCCTGGGCCCTACTGGATTTTGGCCGGGGACCTCGTTCGGAACATCAGGGTTTTTCCTTTCTCCAAGGGAGGTACTGGAAGAGACTGGATGGCAGGGATTCCTTCCGGAGTTTATGACAGAGGCGGGAAGTCCTGGTTCGGGGCCGGAAACGTGGGGGCGCCGAAACCGATTGCCATGTATGGCAAGAAGGCGGAGGAACTGAGGCCCATGTTCAAGCCTACCCAGGACAGGTATGCGGCGAACGACTGGAAAAACCGGGGCGAGCAGGCCCTGGGCGAGATCAAAAAGGGGTGGGGCTAATGGCTGAGGTCATCCAAGTCAGGCCCAAAGGCGTTTACATAACTGTTGAATTCAGCCTTGAAGAACTGGGAAAGTTGAAAAAGGCTTATGAAATGTGCGAAGTCAAAGCCAATTTGAAAGACCAAGATGAGGCGGAGGCAAACAGATATTTTACTGAGGAGCATTATCCATTTATCCGCAAGCTTTGTGAGGACTTAAAAAATGGCCCTCGATGAGACGGCTAAGGAAATTAATTACCAGAAATCCCTGAAGAAGTTTTTTATCGATAACATAAAAACCGCGGAAGGCATAACTGTAATCTTCGATAGGGATTGGACGGCTCCGCCTGATAATGGTTCATCACAATGGGTATCTGTTGATGATGGTAGCCTCATTAAAGGCTCAGTGTTCAAACGAATGCCGCGGGTTTTCTGTTGCACCAGGAGCGATCCCGAAGGGGCCTCCCTGGCTGCACTGAGAGACCTTGTTCTTGGATACTTAACCGAAACATCCAGGATGCCGCTTTATAATTGCGGGGTTAGTCCCTGGGTGAAGGTCGGATCCATGGTCATTACTTTCGATCCCGAATCAGGTGTATTGAGGGCCCCGGACGGATCTAAATATATTATTATTCCGATAGTGCTTAGGTGGGGAGCTAAACTCTAATATGTCACAAAAGAACTTTGTTAAATGCGAAAAGTGCGGGAAAAATTTAATCGTACAGATTGGGGATGGCATGTATCATCTCAGATTAGGGCGCATTAAAGATAAGCAGGGAAAAGTCATCCTTGAACCTAAGACGAAAGACCCCAAGCCTTCACTTGAGATGGTTATCCATGGCTCTGTTTCTATTCGATGCTTTGCAAAAGACTGTGATCATTGGACGGTATTGAACCCGAGCTTACAGATTAATTAGGATCACAACGGATCCTTTCATAAACAACAATTCTCAGTCCCTTCAATCGATTTTCACTCGAACAAGAATTCATAAACAATTTACTTTTTATAAGGAGGTGGTGCGTTATGCCCGGACCTACAACTAAAGATACCAGTTCGCTTGCATTGGGACTGGCGCAAATGAGGATCGGTGCTTCGGCGGATAGTATCGCTGATATTCATCCGGCTTTATCCGCCAGTGATTCGATTGGTTCCCTGGCGGACAGTAAATTTCTTGGGTCAAGGGAGTATTTCACCCATGAATCGGGATTTCCTCTTCTGGAAGATCATATCATTGCGATTCGTGAGGGTGCTCGCGTCGAGGGAACATACGAGGAACTGAATCCCTATAATCTTGCTCTTTCATGGGGGTTAGATCCTACGTCGGGGGATTATGCCCTGGCCCATTCCGGAGAAATCAAGCTTGGGGCGTTGACCAGCCCGGCATATCTGCGGAGTGAGCTGCATTACACTTTTCCTGAGACTGATTATACCCTGGACGCTATTTTTCCGCGTGCTCAGGTGACCGGTGATGCGGAACTCGGTTTTCAAAAAGAGGCGCCGGTCGGATCCCCTATCGTGCTTACAGCGAAAAGGGCCGATTCCGGTATAGCTGATGGTAATGCAGTTTGGGATGCCATGCCGATTGGAAGGTTAGCATTCTACGATGCCTCGTAATGCTTTTAACCTTTTAACTTCTATGCCCCGGGACATCACCCCGGGGCAAGATGGAGGTCCTAATGCCCGATAAACTCAATCCAAAACGGAAGGAATTTGACATAGGAAAACGTGAGCTCAGGACAATTGAAATACTGCCTGTCTCTATTGCGGATCAGTTTAAACTTTCGGATTTGATCAACGAAGGGATACAGGCCTTCGCCAAGTTACAGGGGACTTCTGACGATAAAGCTTTTATTGCAAAAATCCTCGACATCACGCGGAAAAACCTGGGCAGGATCCTTGAATTGGCGGTTGAAGATAAGTCGCTCGATTCAAAGGAAATCAATTTCTGTTTTTGGCAGAAAAAACGCTCAATCCTTGACGACATAACCAATGAGCAGGCTTTTGAGATCGCACAGATTATCTACGACATGAACTATGCGGTCCTTTTAAAAAAAGTCAAGGACCTCCTCGAAAAACATCCGGGAATCAAGGACTTGCTCTCGGGGAGGTCATTGCCGCCGTTCTCAGAAGATATCCTCAGTTCAGGCTCGAAGACTTCTACCAAAAAAGCTTCAGGGAAGGGGGCCTGACATACCAGCAATTGCTGACATTGTTTAATGATTCCGAAAAGGAGGATGCCCGGAAATATAAATTCATGGCAGCCATTCACGGTGCCAAAATTGATGGGGCGAAAACAACAAACACCTTTAAAGCTGGGAATGATGATGACGATGTAGTTTTCAGGCACCCGGATGAATACGCAAAGATGACGCCTGAGGAACGGAAGGCTGAAACGGCGAAATTAATAAAGAAATTTAAACCCTGGGCAGAAACGGCCATGCCGGTTAAGAAAAAAGGACGCAAAAAATAATGCCAGATCGAGAGATGAGCCTCGGGACCCGGTTTACGGGCCAGCTTGATCAATCATTCAGGCGGGCGGTTGGACAGCTTCGGTCTATAATAAAAGAGGTCGCCAGTCTGCAGGGCAAGGTTGCAGGTACGGCACGCGGAAACACTTTAGCTCGTGAGATGGATAAGGTCTCTGCTTCTACCACTAAAGCCAGGAAAGGCATGAGCGGTATGCATGCAGATGTCGCCGGGGTGTTAAGCGTGACGGAACGCCTTTCCCGTGCGTTCAAAGTGGTCGCTTCTTACGGTATCGTCGGTACCGGGGTTTATGCTTTTATCAATTCATTAAAGACCGGAACCCAAGAAATTGTAGATTTTGACCAGGCCCTGAAAAATCTCCAGGCTATCAGTGGCGCAACAGACGCCCAGATAGCGACCATGCGTGATACAATTGAAGAGATCGCCCGTACTACCAAGTTCTCCACGGTTGAAGTAGCCGAAGGCATGGTCTTGCTCACCCAGTCCGGATTAAGTGCTGAAGAGGCCATGAATGCCATGCAGGCCACGGCGGACCTGGCCACTGGTACGCTTTCCAGCATGCAACTCACTACGGACTTGATGACCACCACTCTCCGTGCATTCGGTCTTGAGTCCATCGAGGCCGGTCGAGTGGCCGATGTTATGGCCAATGCCATCAATAAGTCCAAGCTCACCATCGACAAACTGCGTATCTCTTTCAACTTTGTGGCTGCGGCCGCGGCCCAGACAGGACTTTCAATCGAACAGGCTGCGGCCAGCATGATGGTCCTTGCCAATAATGGTATGAGGGCCAGCACGATAGGTACCGGTTTGCGTCAGGTCCTTGCCCGGCTTATGGCCCCCACATCAAAACTGAGGGACGCTTTTACGTCACATGGCATTGCCATTAAAGACGTTAACCCTCGATTGGTTGGCTACGAGACTGCGCTGAAGAATCTAATCCCTACTATATGGGATCATACAAGGGGTACCGTCGATATGGGTAAGGCCTATGAGCTTTTTGGCCTTCGTGGTGCACAGGCGGCGGCGGTCCTTGTCAAGTCTTTCATGGGCGGAAACTTTCAAAAAGCTCTGAAATACGTCTTCGAAGTCGGTACCGCCGAGGCCATGGCCGCCAAACAGGCTGAAGGCCTTGGGGTAAAACTCAAGAACCTGGCCGACCGCGCGAAACTGGTAGCCCTTGCTTTTGGGGAAGCCGGAGTTGCGGGGGCCTTGGGCGCCATTATTGATCTGATGAGGGGTGTCGCTGATATGGCGGCCACCTTAGCCAAAACGGTCGGAGGTCAGCTCGTTTTTCAGTTCGCGGCCTGGACGCTTAGTATTTATGGGACGGTTAAGGCTTTATCCATCCTATTGCCGCTTCTTTCCAAATCAACCCTGATAACCAGTATAGGGGTCTTCACGCTTGAGCTACAGGCGGCGGCAAAAAGTGCGGGCGGTTTAACAGCCGTAATGGCAGTCTTAGGCAACGCTATCAAGGCGCATCCCTTCCTCGCGATAGCTGCTGCAGTCGGGGCGGTCGTGACGACCATTACTTACTTTGCCGGTGCAACGGAACGGGCTATTGAAAAAAGCGAAAAACTGATTGTCGAGAATGACAGGATAATCAAGTCCCTTGAAGTTTACGACGGCGCCCTCAAGAACCTCAACGAAAGAATGGAGACGGCCCAGAAGGAAAATAAGGACACTTCCGTTGTCGCCTTAGAGTATGCCTCTGTCATTAAGCGGCTTCTCCATGACCATCCGGAGCTTGCCGATAAACTCGACCTTACGACTGCTTCATATAAGGAGATGGCCGAAGCAATGAGGGAGGTTACCCTCGCTCGGCAGAAAGATACCCTTCAGCAGGAGATAGCGCTGCTCACGAACCTTACCAAACAACGGGAGAAGCACACCAGAGCGCTTGAAGATGAAGGGGATTTGTGGGGTACTTCTTTTAAAAGTGATGAGGCGGAAGCAAAGGAGGTCGCACTTCTAAAAGGGAAGGTCGAGGGCATCAAAACCGACATCGAGGCTACGATCCAAAGCACGATACTGAGCTTACGTGGCCTTGCCGCATCCGGGATGCCAATGGATAATATCTTGGCCATGTTTGATAATCTTCCGGATGAAATAAAAAATCGCCTTAAGAATTTTTCCAGCATTTCCTCGGAAATCAAAAAAACCGGCGAAGATCTGACCGGAGCCCTTAATAAGGTCATAGAGACCATGACGCCTGTAGTCAAGAAGTTTTTCGATAGCCTGGCGCCGGTCGATAAGGTTGACTTCCTTTCCAAATTTAAGGCCTTCCAGTCCAGCATGAATAGTTTCAAGAAAAACATGGAAGAGCTGGGCAAAGGCGATAGTCCTGAAATAGATGTTGCCGTAAAGATCAAAGAGGAAGAATTCCTCAAAGACTTTCAGGATGATTTGACCAAAAAGCAGGAAGACGCCCTGAAAAAAATCCGTGAGTTGAAGGAGGAAAACGAGGAACTCGATGTCAAGGCACTGGAAATTGCCGGGTACAAAATAGAAGCGATTAAATTAGAGATAGAGCAGGTCCGGCGACGAAATGAGCTCGAGGAACGGCCTGTCGAGATTAAGAAGAACAACAACGAAATCGCCCGATTACACAAAGAATTACAGGATGAGCTCACAAAAGAACTAACCGATAGTCTGAAAGACCGGCTGGCAACAACGAAGAAATATTCTGACGATTATACCGTGATCATGGAGGTGATGTTCGAAAATGAAATCATCTCTCTCCAGGAGATGGAAAACTATTACGACAAAAAGGCGGAGCACGATGTAAAGGTCGCTAAGAAAGCTTATGACCGGAAGCTCATAACCGCCGAGGAATACCTTGCAAAGCTTAAGATCCTTATGGAGAGAGGAGGTATCACCGACTCAGAGTTCAAGGATATCGAGACAAGGGAAACTGGTGGCTATTTTGACAGGTTTTTATTGGGGGTTAAAACTGCCCAGGAAGAAGCCACAACCCTCGGGGACGTCTTTGAAGAGATCGGTCATGAATTTGATGATCAATTTGCTTCGGGCTTAACGGACGGTGTATGGGATTTCATTGATGGAACCAAGAGTGCAAAAGAGGCATGGAACGATTTTGCCCAGGATATGTTTGGATGGCTCACGAAGTTAATCCTAAAACAATTGATCCTCAATGCGTTACAAGACGCCGAATCCGGCGCCAAATCCGGCCTTGGCATACTTTCCTCCATTGGTGGTTTATTCGGGTCAGGAAGTACCGCAGTAGCAGGTGCAGGCGACGTTCTCTATGGTGCGGGAACGATGTTTCATTCCGGTGGAGTCGTTGGCGTAGACAAGGCCCCGATTACCTTTATGCCTATACCCTCTTCCTCAGACAATATTCCCTCTTTCCATTCGGGCTTAAGGTCTGACGAGTTCCTGGCAAAGCTACAAAAGAAGGAAACCGTTTTCACCGAAGGCCAAATGGATAAGTTAGGCACTTTATTCAGGTCAAGCAATGAAGGTGGAAAGGATGAAACGCAGGGAACATACAACCTGTTTAACATCCAGGCGGTTGATGCCCAATCATTTGTGGAAATGGCCCACCGGAATCCACAGGCCATAATAGGCCCCTTGATCGAAGGGTTGCAACAGGGCGGGCAACAGTTAAGGAATACCATAAGGAGTATTATCTAAATGGCAAAGTTTCCGGCTACCTTAACCCCGGCAGGGGCTCCAACCGAGATCGAAGTGGAGATCGAAAGCGGAAAGACCCTGACAACAAATTTTGAAGAACTCGGGCAAGAAAACCGGAAAAGGAAACGGCTATATCCGGTCCGAAACGTTACTCTGCAATTCGACGAAATACCGATAGAGGACGGTAGATTGTTGTGGCAGTTCCATATGGACCGAGGAGGAGCGTTCGAAGCCTTTAATTTGTTTATGGATACAAGCCTTTCGGAGGCCATGCAGACCGATAGCTATCAAGGCGAGTACGTAGGTTCAGGGGATAGTGCAACCCGTGCTTTTAATTTGCCATGCAAAACAGGGTCGAGCGTTACCGTCAAAGTAGATGGGGCAACACAGGAAGAAGGCGTGGACTATAACTTCAGTGGGGAAGCCGGCACAGACGGGGCCGACAAAATTGGGTTTTACAGTCCACCTGTCAGCGGCGAACGAATCACGGCGGATTTTACGGGTTATTTGAAAATCAGATCTCGATTCAAGGATGATTCAATGAGCTACAAAGATTTTTACAATAGAATAATAACTGTTGGCTTAAAATTGAAGGGGCTTCTAAACCAATGAGAGAGATCGATCCCGCGATAATAGCTCAATTGGAAGCAGAGGGGATGATAGTCTTCCAATTGCTGGAGATGTATATCGATGACATTTATTACCGCTACGCGGATTGTGATGTTCCAATCATGGCAGACTATTATTATGAACCAAGATCTTTTAAACCCGAATCCATACAGTATGGTCTAAATAACATCGTGGATCAGATGAAAGTAGAAGTAGACAACCTAGACGATGCGTTGACGAGTGCATTTGTAGGGGGAACTCCTCAGGACAGTGATGTAAATTTAAAACTTGTGGTGCTGGATACGGATTATAGCGTAATTGCTTCGCCGCAAACCCGATTCGAAGGATTCATAAATGGGTGGGGGCTTACTGAAGAGAAGGTAAGTATTACCGTGTCGAGCCTTTTCAACCAGTGGGCACAAAAAACATTATCGAAACATAGCGCTTCCTGCAGGTGGAAAGTATTTAAAGGAACCGAATGTGGTTATTCAGGTTCCGGGACATGGTGCGATAGAACGTATACGAGATGCGCGGCGCTGGGTAATACGGATAATTTCGGAGGCTTTCGGTGGTTACCTTCTATTGTGGATAAAGAACTGTGGTGGGGAACGGCAAGGGCAATATGAAAAAGCGATTAAACATGGTGGGGGTAACCTCTCAGTTCGTAGGGAGCCCGTATGCATTAGGCCATGCGTCACGATCCCAGGGGTTTGATTGCATATCGCTACTTCTTGCCATGGCCAATAAAATGGATTTGCCTGTGCCGGATGAGTTTGAAGGGGTCACAAGGGAGACTTATCCCGAGCTATGGAATACCGATAAAGAAAAAGCAAAAGCAGTATTATTCAGGTTTTTAGCTACTCTTGGAGAAGAAGTAAAACCAAAGTTCGCCTTTACCGGTGACCTGTTGATCCTGAAAAACAGGCAGACCGGTACTTTGACTATCGGGATTCACGCGGGGGGAGACAAAATCATGTCCGCATTTACGGATGTAGGCATAAAGGTAATCGACTTGAGGTTGTATAAAATTAAACGTGCCTTTAGGTGGAGAAGATAATGGGTGAAGCAGTAGCGATTATTAAGATCCTTTTAGTTGTGGTTGCCGCGGTATCCACGATCCATAGCCTTGCCACTGCCCCCGATGCCGACGAACCGGCTGATCCCATGGAAGAAACCGGTGTCAGGGTAAATGCTTGCTCCACACAAGAAGCCATTCGGATTGTTTATGGCACGCAGGAAGTAGGAGGGAATGACGTTTTCAGAGAAACCTCGGGCACAGATTTATCTTACTTATGGATTGTTCAGGCCCTTGGCGAGGGCCCCTGTGAAGGGGTAAACCAAATTTGGCTTGGGGATAAACCTATCAGTGATTTTGGAAGCTATGCGTCCTATTGGTTTCATGATGGGGCTGCAGACCAAGTTGTTGACAGCAACCTGCATGCATGGAACCCATTGTGGACGGACCCCATGCATTATACCTGCTATATCGTTCTCAAGCTCTACTTTGATCCAGATTATTTCTCGGGCATACCAAAACGATTAGTACAGCTCAAGGGACGAAAACTGTATGACTTTCGGGATAGTTCAACGGCCTGGTCTGATAATGCTGTCCTGGCGCTTTATGATTACGTGACTTCTAACAGGTATGGGCTGGGAATCTCAGCAGAAAAGATAGATCTTCCATCGTGGATTTCGGCTGCAAATTATTTTGATTCAAAGGGTTGGTCCTTTAACATGGTTGTCTACAAGAGTGAAGCCGCCTTAGATATCATAAAGGCCATCCTTTCGCATTTTAGAGGTGCCCTGATCTGGTTTAATGGAAAGTTTTATTTGAGGTACGCTGATTTAAATGAAGAAAGCTCCCGGATGACATTGGAAGATAAACATATAGTACAGAACGACAATGGCCTGGCAGCTATCTCGGTTTTACAACCATCAAAATTTAACAAGCCGGATGCTATACGGGTGAAATACTACAATGAGTATGTGCTTGATGACATTATGATAGGAGATGATTCGGGAACGGTCCGGCAAGTCGATCTATTGGGTTGCACAGACAGGGAAATGGCCGCGAATCTCGGATATTACAGCTTAGAGAGGGCACGGCTTGATCGTTCTATTGTGGGTAAATTTAGGGATGATGCTATACAGTTGGATCCGCATGATCTTGTTACATTAAATTGTTCAGCCCTATCAATATCTTCACAGCTTATGAGGGTGCAAGATGCCAACATATTACCGGACGGCTTGATCGAACTTACGTTAATGTATGAAGATTTATCCCTGTATGATGATGATTACGATGTGGCTACGGAAGGAGTCTATACATGCTCTTTGCCTGATCGGAATGCCGAACCTCCCTCCGTTGAAGATGCAAGTATGACCGAGGAGACCTATGATTATAGGGGTCGTACTTTCACCCGGTTACTCATCTCTTTTGCCCTTCCCTCAAATTATCCATGGTTTGATCATGTGGACGTCTATATCTCAAGTGACGATGCGACTTATGACTTCCTGTATCCTGTAAATACGGATTTTGCGATTGAAAATGTCGAGGAAGGCCGAGATTATTTTGTCAGGCTGAAAACTGTCTCGATTTGGAAAACGAAGCAAGCCGATGCGAATGACCCTAAATTGCATAAATTAGTGCAGGGATATGCTGATGTCCCGGAATCATTGGGAAGCTTGGAAGTGGTTGTGAATGCAAGCACTGTCAACCTTTATTCATCCAAGGTTTCGGATACAGACATTGAATTATATGAATTCCGCTTAGGGTCTTCATGGGCAGGGGCGATATTCTTAGCTGCATTGAGGGCGCCTAATTACTCGCTCTATGGCGTTAAGCCCGGATCCCATACTTTCATGGCGAACACTCTTTCCAATAACGATGAATACGGAGATACCCCCAAGTTCAAGTCTGTGATTTTAATTGATCCGCCCGATGGCTGGACCGTGCAAGACACAGATGCCATCTCGAACCTTATCGTAAATTTTGACATGGAGCTGGACAGCAATTGGAGCGATTACAACAGTCCGACTGCAAATGTTCGCTCATCGGACCAAAAACATTCCGATACTTATAGCCGCAAGTTCACTTCGGATGGCGCCAATGACGGAATTAAAAGTGACGTTTTTACATCTGTGAACAGCGCAAAATATGGATTGAGCATATGGGTCTATCCTGATGACGCCACAAAAGTAGGGGTTAAAGTTCGTACAGGCGACGATTCTGGCTGGGCCTATGATACTGAACAGGGTCTAACACAGGACGCATGGAACGAAATCGTTATAACGTATTCTGAGGGTGCCGCAACCGGAGGGGCCGGGGCCTACCTTGTAATCGAAGATGCTTCGGGAGATACCGGGGATTGGTACGTTGATGATGCATGCCTTTTACGTGGCGATTTTACAGATAATATGCAACCGGTTTTGTATGGAGGCGAGGCTTATATGAAGTGTGCCCATACGAGCGATGTTGTTGCCGGGACCTTTGTTTCAGAAATTTTTGATTTAGGATCCAGCGGAAGATATTTGGCTTATTGCTTGGCAGAAATAGCAGTCACCGGAACCGGTACAACATGGGGCGATAAATTCCCAAGTCCTACTACATGGGCACAGGGTAATGCCGACACTTTATCATGGAATGAAATCTTTCAATTATCCGCAGGGCCGTCCGTACAAATAACGCTTAAGTATGGAGATACCAGCCCGCCGACGAGCGAAGTTACGAGAATGGAGATTCTTTCAGCTATCGTGACGGGCCGGTATTATCAAATTGAAATAACGATCACCGATCCGAATGTAAACGTAAATGCTTTAATCGAGGCGTTTACTCTAAAATACTGTCAATGATAAGGAGTCGAAAAAATGGCATGGAGTGACGATGTATTTGCAACTGGGCATGTGGCCACCGCAGACCTGCAACAAATCGAGGATAACTTTGCTGTAATAAAAGCCTTGTTCGCAAGCGCCAGCGCCCCGGCCAATGCTGTTGCGGGTCAGCCATGGATTGATACTACAAATCATATTTTCAAGATTCGCAATGAGGGTAATAGCGCGTGGATATCTGTTTGGGATCTTGCAAATGATAAGCCATATGGCCAGGATTTTGCTGACGGCTCATATCTCGATGGGGATAAAATCGACATTGATTTTAATCCAAGCAGTTACACCCCTATTGCTACTGCTGAAGGGGATGATGTCGATGACTTGGCTTATCATTTAAAGGGTATTGATGATGCGTTGGCTGACCACGAAACCCAGTTACTCACAGACTCAAGCGTCTCCCAGGCAAAGCTGAAAACAACAAATGGGAGCGTGAGTGCGTCTTACACATCATACCCTAATGGTAGATTAGTTGCTCTTCCTGGGGGCGAATATGGCTTTTATCCGCAACTTAAGACCAATTACACGATCGCGGCAGGCGAGATAAAATTAGCCGATAATACAGGCTCCGGCACATTGGGAACGAGTTATGCTTCATATATATTTCTGCATCCACCCAATGGCTATACGTTTTATGCCCGGCAACGATACGTTCAGTCATCTGGGGAAGTTTACTGGGTTTTCATACTAAAAAATAAGGAGACAGGAGAAATAGGAGCTGTCTGGCAGGCCCCTGATCATCCCTGCATGGGTAATGGTGGCGATCCAGAGCTAATGCCTCATCCCTTCGGGGATTATGATCGGGAAGTTGAAGAACTAATTGTAATCAATCCTACTGATAGTGAGATAAAGGCCATAAAACGAAAAACGACCTCTCAAAAAGATTTTATTGATGTCCTCCTGGGGGAATTTGATATCGACGAAGCCAGGGAAGCCCAGTGGCCTGATAAAGAGGTAACGGTCGGTCTGCCTGATGACTGGAGTGATGCTTGGCTCGACAGAACTCCGGTTAAACCAATTAAAAAGAAAATTCCGAAACCGGGATATGCATGCTGTCGGCGTTTGAAAAAGAAACTAAAATGAAAGCAATAATAGACCGAGACATCATAACCTATATTACCCCGAGAGGTAGTATTGAAATCGGATCGTTACCCAAAGGCATTGGACTGGAAAGATTGCGATGGGACGGGGAGAAAATTATTGATCTTGCTGATCTGGAATCAATTTGGGTGGGCCATGACCTGACACTGCATGCGATAGAGGTCCCTGGATCGCGATTGATTGAGATGAATTACAGGGATCGTAAAAGACTGATAAATGATGCGGGATCCATACGACTGAAGACGATTGACGATCTGGAATCTGAACGAAAGACGCTCAAAAAGAATCGGCTTAGGGCCGGGATCCAAAAAGATGTTGGGGATAGCCAGGATCAACTGGCTGATGCATATAAACTAATCTGCCTACTCGTTATGGCATTAGTAGGAAAAGACGAAACTGCGCAAAAACTATTGGGGGATTTGGCCCCCGACATTGAAGCGATATATCCGATGGCGCAATTGAATAGCCATTTACCGGAAACGATTAAAATCCTGAAAGAAAAAATGAGGGACTATTATGGCTGAACCGAGCCCCGATTTTTGGGCCATTGCGGCGGGATATGCTTCGGCAGGAATATTGGCTATAGCTTTGTTCATTAAGCGATTGGAAATTATTATTACCGCTGTGCGACGTATCTTTAGAAGCGAACCTAATAATAAACCCACGGTTGAAAAGGAGCCCGCCATGCCATCAGATGAAGCCCTTGCTGCATATCGCATCGCTACAGAGATCAAAAACAAATTGGAAGACAAATATACTCCGTCAAGGGAGCAACAAACCTTGTGTAACTTACATATAACGGAATTGACCCAGAAATTTGAAAAGGCCCTTAATCAGTTTAAGTCTGAAATAGTAACGGCAATCAACGGCGGGAATTCCATAAAGAAAGAATTGGAAGAATTTCAAACCAAAATGCTTGAAGAAATAAAAGCTATTAGAGGGTGAAATAATGCCTGACATAAGGCTTAAAAACGAGAATGTTTTCAGAGGGCTTGCCCTACATCTTTTTTCCTTGAGGCTGGTAGATATCATCTGTTG
>Ga0180432_10000667_pt1 | contig 56530 bp, 47 predicted proteins | sample SS_ome_10_FD_132414 | JGI IMG/M metagenome (GOLD analysis project Ga0180432, IMG submission 132414) | Hypersaline lake sediment archaeal communities from the Salton Sea, California, USA - SS_1_MS_2 metaG | ecosystem: Environmental > Aquatic > Non-marine Saline and Alkaline > Hypersaline >... | reverse complement strand
CGCTGCCTGGGAAAAGGACCGCAACGACGCCGAATGCAAAATCGACTGGCAATTTACCACTCACGACGCACGCATCAAACTCAAAAAACTCTACCCGTCAATTCAGGCTTGAAGAGGCACTAGGTGGATGACACCCTGGAAAGCTGGATAAACCATCTACCTCTTCCTGTGGGGCATATGGGATTTTGGGGGTGAGGAGTTCGCCCCCCTGTTGAACACGCGTCATTTGCAGGGTATAATTTGCTTTTGGGGTATTATTTCGTTACAATAGCAGCGTCATGTGTGGATCGTCTCCCCGGCCCCCGATTGGGGAGTGCGTTCGTTTGACGACTCTTGCAGGCATACGGTGCGATGAAGTTCGAGTGGCTTTCGAACGCAATGGAAGACTGGCCGGAAGACGTGCCGCAACTCTATCCGGAGCTTGACGGCAAGGCACTCAGTTCCTTCATGGACACGGACAAGTACCGCGACCTCTGCAAGTTGCCGAGAGTCGTCGTTCTGCCGATCGCCTCCGAGAAGTGTACCGACGTCGATCGATTCTTCGGGATCGGGCTTTCGCGATTGCTGATACGCGACCTGATGCTGGTGCGCGATTTGAGTATCCGAGGTCCGGAAGAAACGCCGTTGCTGCTGAAGGACGAGGCGGCCGAACAACACCGGGTGCGCAACGACGACTCGATCTGGGTAAGCGGGTATTCGCGCGTGCGGCGGGACAGCTTCGGCGTAGAATTGCGGATTCACCAGCCCGGTAAGAAGACCTGCGGCACTACCATCAAGGATGCCAACTTCCGCGAGTTCGTTACCCAGTGTACCACGACGATCGCCAAGGTGATCGGAGGGACGGTCACCGATGACATCCAAAAGAGCTGGGCCACCGGGCGACCGACCACGGCAAAGACGCTGGTCGACATGGGGCAGCTCCTGTCGAGGCACAAGAACGCCGCGGAGAAATCGAGAGCGGCGCTGAAATTGTGGTTCCGCGACAAGAGTTTCTCCGTCGCCCTGCACGCCGTCGAAGACCGCAACCAGCCGAACCTTCGTTCGACGCTCCTGGAAGCCTTCGATCGCGATCCCAACAATGCCCAGTTGTGCTACGAGCTGTTTCACAGCGTATGGGAAACGGAGGGTTACGAGCCGCACGCGCTACAGTTCCTGCGTCGCGCGATCGAGCTTTCCCCCGGCCACGGCAAGGCCCACATGTGTGCCCCGTACGCCGCCCATCCCGAGGTCAACATGCTCGCCCACGCTCACCTCGGCTACCGCCTCCAGCCGGGTAATCCGCGGGCGATCGACAGCTACATCCAACTCCTCGGCGAGGCCGGCTACCCACCGAAAAAACTGCTCAACATCGCCCGAAAGGGAATCAAACACGATCCCTACGATCCCAATAACTACCATCGGATGATCGATCTGTTTATCGACGAGAGCGACTACCGCAACGCCCTGAAAATCGCCGAGCGGCTGCACGGTCTGTTTGTTCCGGAGATCGACGAGCGGGCGTGGTATTGCATGGAGCAGAATCCGCGAATCCGGGACCGGCTGCTCACCGGGGAATACGATCCCGTGGCGGAGAACGTCGACGTGATCCACCAGCTTCGCGACGCCCTTTCCGACGGCGAGTCGTCCGTACGATTGTCCTCTCTATCGTCGCTGTCGACGCTATCGAAGCGGCTGGTGTAAAGGGCTGCAAAAATCCCTGCTCTGCTCCCGCCTTTTGTGGTAGAGTCAGCGTAATATAAAGGATGATTCGATGATGTGTCGCCGCTTCTACCGGCGGTGTATCCGGCCGCGGCCGTCGCCGTGGCAGCGGCCTACGGCTATCTGGTTCGCAACCAGTGGTACCACGCGGCTGCGATAGCAACCTTGGCTTGCTGGCTGATTGTAGCCGGCTGGGAGATCTACGCGCTGTTGCGGAGGGGGCTGCTTAGGCTCGACCAGATCGCCATCGGGTTGCTGTTCTTCCTGTTGGCAATGCTGCTCAGCCTGACGAAGATGGGTATGCCCCAACGATGGATTGCCCAATACCGTAGGTGGGTATCCGTGGAGTTACGCGATCGGTAGGGAGGAATGGAAGGCCGCGTCCACGCGACGTATCACGCTGCGTGGACGCGTACCATACATTCATCTTGTGGAGCAACCGTCACATCGCGCCGGGCTTCCGGGTGGACCCATCTTACCTCGCGCGTGTTATAATGCTCGATCTGCTTAGTTCGGATCGCGGCAAATGCCCATGTATCGCGAACGAACGCTGTGTTATACTATTGATATGAGCCCCAAGATTACTAACGAAATGCGAGACGCTCTTAACGAACACGCCGGGCAGCCCGTCCGTGTCGAGGACGACCAGACGCACAAGACCTATTATCTGGTGGCCGAGAGCGACGCCCCCGAGCTGATTGACAACTGGCTCGCCCGGGAGCTTCAGAAGGGATTCGATGCGGCCGACCGCGGGGAAGTCTCCGACTGGGATCCGCAGCGGATCAAGGCCGAGGGGCGCCGCCTGCTGGCCGAGGGGACCGACACTCCCTGATGGCCGGCTACTGCATTACCGCCCCGGCAGAGCAAGACGTCCTCGACATCTGGCTCTACATTGCCCGCGACAACATCCACGCGGCGGATCGTCTTGTAGATCGCTTCACCGAGACTTTCGAGCGCCTCGCAGAGAACCCACACATGGGCGAAAGCGTCGAGCGATACCGCCCTGGGTTGCGTTGCTTTTCACTTGGCAACTACGTCGTCTATTACCGCATGGCTGACAAGGGAATTGAAGTGTACCGCGTTCTCCATGGTGCCCGGCGGGCGGAGGATCACTTGTAGTCTTCCGGACGCACGGCGTTTTTTCTTTCGCTCGCTTGCAATCTCCCCGCCCGTCGGTGATAATGGTGTAGCCGTCGGCCAGACCGAACGCAGTGGAACGAGTTTCAGGAGAGGAGAGATGGATAAGGCACACGATGTCGAAAGCGTGTCGTTGTCGGGAACGACGATGACGCTGCGCGTCGACGGGAAGCAGTACGAGATTGACATTACGAAGGCATCCGAGCGACTTGCCGCCGCTACCCCGCAACAACGAGCGAACTTCGAGATATCTCCTGCGGGGTACGGCATCCACTGGCCGGAGATCGACGAAGACCTTTCCATTGACGGATTGATCGGAGTGAAGCACCAGTGCCCCCTTGCCAAGACAACGCCGCAGTAGGTTTGAACCAACTCGGCCGGGCGTGCAAAGCCGCGGCCAGAGGTCGCGGGATGGGCACCGCCGCGCGGGCGATCGCCTTTGCGATTCTCTTACCCACGGCTGCCCAAGCGGTTGAGGAAAACCCGCCGCCGGGGGATTATCGCAAACCGGTGGTGATCCGCTTCGAGCAGGAAATCAACGACATCTCCGAACAGTATCTCTACCGCAAGCTGGACGCGGCGGAAGCCTACGGGGCCGATCTGGTGATCGTCAAGATTGACAGTCCGGGCGGCGAGCTGGACGCGACCATGTGCATGGCCAAACGGCTGCGGAGCACCCGCGCACACACGGTTGCGTACATTCCCGATTATGCGTACAGCGGCGGGGCGGTTCTGGCGCTCGCGTGTGACGACATCATCATGGCCCCGAACGCCCACATCGGCGATATCGGGGTTATCTTCGTCAACTGGAACCTCGGCGCCTTCCAATACGCGCCCGAGAAGATCGTCTCGCCGTTCATCGAGGAGGTCCGCACCCTGGCGAAGAAGAGGGGGCAGCAACATGGCAAAGCGGCCGGCCCGGCGGGGGAACAGTACAAGTGGCCGCCCGGCCTGGCCGATGCCATGATCGACAAGGACGTCGTCCTGTGGAAAGTCAAGAACAAAGACACCGGCAAGACCACCTACATGACCGAGAAGGAGATCGAGTCGGAAGAGAAGCCCGACCAGTGGGAGAAGATCAAGCAGGTGTTTCAATCGCGGGAGGGGAAATTCCTGACCGTCAACGGCGAGACGGCCGTCGAGCTGCAACTGGCCGGCGCCGTGGTGCCCGGCGATGAGAAACTCTACGAGCACTATCAGCTCCGCGAAAGGCCCATCGTCTACGATTGGAGCTGGGTCGACACGACGGTGAGGATTATGAATTCGTGGTGGGTTACCGCCTTGTTGTTCATCATCGGGCTGATTGCCCTGTACATCGAATTCAGCATGCCGGGGATCGGCGTGGGCGGTCTGACCGCCATCCTCTGCTTCGCCCTGTTCTTCTGGAGCCATGCGCTGGGGGGAACGGCCGGTTGGCTGGAAATTGTCCTGTTCGCCGCGGGGTTGATGTTCCTTGCCGTCGAACTGTTCGTCATACCCGGCTTCGGGGTCGCCGGCGTGACCGGCGTGTTGCTGCTGCTGGTCAGCATCGTCATGGCGTGCCAGGACTTCATCATCCCCGAAAACCCGCAGCAGTGGACCCAACTCACGCAGAACCTGCTGGTGGTGGCCGTCTCCGGCGTGATCTGTGCGTTCGCGGTCGTCTATCTCAGTTCGCGCATGGGTGCGCTCCCCCTCTTCAACCGGCTGATCCTGAAGCCGCCCGGCACAGGCGAGCAACGGGAATCCGGCGGCGTCGCGGCCGGGGCCGACGATTCGCCCGGCGATGTCGAAATCCGCGTCGGCGATCAGGGGATCGCCCAATCGGCACTGCGGCCCGCCGGCAAGGCGCGATTCGGCAAGCAGTACGCCGACGTCGTCACCGACGGCGACTTCATCAACAAGAACAGCCGTGTCGAGATCATGGAAATCGTCGGCAACCGGATCGTCGTGCGGGAGATCGGATAAAACCGCGGGGAGCCAGGGGGTTCCCTGTTGCACGCCGGCCCCGGGTGGAGTAAAATCATCCGCACGCACCTGTAATCTTCATCCCACTCCCGGGAGCCCGATCTCATGAGCGAACCATCCGAACGTCAGCCCGCCGCGAAGAAACCAAACTATGCATTTCAGTGGGGAACCCGCGCCGTCCTGCTGGCCGTCCTGGTCGTGGCCGTGCTGCTGTACTTCATGGAATCTCGTGTGCAATCCGATTTCGAGGATTCGTTCCACGCGGTCGGCAATGGCGTTGACACGGCCAACCTCTATAAAAAGGACGTCGATGCACTGTTGAAGGGATCGCCGAAGCGCGAGAAAATCAGCGACGGGGAAGAACGTTTCGTTTGGCGAAGTCCGATCACATTCCTCTTCGGGGACCATGCCTTCCGGCTTCACTACGAGTCGGACGGCTTCGTCAGACGCATCGACCCGGAACGCACCGCGGAAGGGCAATGAACCCGCCGCTGTAAAGCCGCGACCGTCGGTCGCGCACGGCGTCGAAGCGTTTCGCGATTCGGATCGGCGCGACCAGCGGTCGCGGCTTTATGCCCCTGGGGTTTCGGCTCGTGCGGGTTCCGGTTGCGAAGCCTCGGCCTGCTTTCGTTGCTTGACCGTTACCCGGGCGCCGTCGGTCAGCTTGCTCTCGGGTGCGAGGACGACCTGGTCGCCCGGTTTCAAGTTTTCTGAAGTGATTTCGGCTTCCTTGTCGTTCTCCAGGCCGACCTCGACGTCCTCGATAATCGCTCTGCCTCGCCGGACGACGTAGACCTGCCGCTGCCCCCGGGGGCCGCGGAACAAGGCGCTGCGGGGGATGACCAGCGCGTCGGGCTTCTCGGCCGTGGTAATCTTCACGCGGACCCGGTAGCCGACCCCCAGGTCCTGCTCTTCGCGAAGCCGCCGCAAGTCGTCCGGGTCGAAGTGGATGATGATCTTCACGCGCTGCTGCTCGACCCCCAGCGAGCTGACCTTGGTAAATCCGGCGGGGTAGATGCGGTACACGGTGCCGCGGGCGGGGGTCTTGCCGATCGCCGGGCCGTAGATCTCCACCGGGTCGCCTTCCTTGGTATCCCCAACGTCGAGGCTGAGGATATCGGCCTCGACCTCGAGGTCTTCCATTCGCCCGATCTCGAGCAACGTCTCGCCGGCCCCCAGATAACGCTCGTTGCTGACGGAACGCTTCAGCACGACGCCGTCGACGGGGCTGCACATCGTGCCGCGATCCTGATCCTGGAGCACCCTGTCGAGCTGGACTTCGGCCTCGTATTTCTGCTTATCGAGCACGTCCTTGGTAAGCGTGGTCTTGCGTTTGATGTACAGATCGACCATCTTGGGCATCAAGTAGGTAGCCGCCTTCATGGCTTTTGTTGCATTCCAAACCAACTGGTCCTGTCGATAGTCGACTTTGGCCTGGACTCTTCGCACGCGGGCTTGTTCCAGCGCATCTTGCGTCACCGTACCCCTCTTTGCCAATGCGTAAATGCGCTGGTAGTCTTGCTCGGCGTAGTCATCCTTGGCCTTGCCGGCCTCCATTCGATTTTCTGCCGCTTTGACGGTTTCCGCCATTGATTCATCGAAGTGTTCCGTCTGTTCCTTCGCAACGTCTTCGACCGTTGTATCCCCGGTTTCGATGATGCTGGCTTCGAGCCGCTTGACCGCCGCAGTGGCTTCTTCGACCGCCAGTTCCAGATCGCGGGGGACAATCCGGGCAACGACCTGGCCCTTGGTCACCGGGGCATCTTCGTGCAGGGGAATTGCCTCGATCCGGCCGGCGTTGGGCATGGTGATCAGGTACGTTTTCGGCAGCCGCGTCATGCCGCGCTCGTCGACAAACTGGCGGATCGGGCCGATCTCGGCCGCCGCCGCCTCGACCGGCAAGCCGGCGGACATGCTGTGGACAATGCCCCCAACGATCAAGAGCCCGAGAATGATCCCGGCCACGATGACTATGGTTTGCGTTTTCATGGTGAACTCCGGAGAGGTAGTGGGTAGTGGGTAGGGTTCAGGATTTCCCTGCAAACGTGTCCTCAGAGTCCTGAACCAGTCCTGAACCCTGAACCCCGAACCCTCAGTACCGCGTACTGAGATCCCCGATACGAGCCGGGGATTCTTTCACAAACCCTGAGTGTCGCATCCCGGCTGCTGTGTGCTCAGAGCTTGTGAAAAAACCCGCGTACCCTCACTATCCACTATCCACTAGCCACTACTCCTTCGCCTGCAGCGCCTCCAACCAGTCCATCTTGTGTACCGACCGTTGTACGAACAGGTGGGCGGCGAACGTGAACACCACCGCCAGCACAACGGTCCAAACGAACGTGCCGGCCGAACAGACCACCGGAAAACGGAACATCTCGGTGTCGTAAAGCCTGGCCATGCCGACCGTGAGCATGTATCCGATCGGCATCCCCAACACCGTCCCGATCAGGGTAACGATCATACTCTCGCGGAGCATCAGCGAGCCGATCTGCCACGGCCCGTAGCCGAGCACCCGCAGCGTGGCCAGTTCCCGCCGGCGCTCGGCCAGGCTCACCAGCGAGGCGTTCAGGATGCTCCCGAAGAAGACGATCCCGGCGAAAACGACGATCATCCCGATGAAAACCCCCATGTTCCGGATGACCGTCTCCTCGAGACTCTTAATCATGTCGAGCCGCGAGGTAACCGCTTCCAGGCCCGGCAGTTGCTTCAACTCGCGGAACAGTGCCGCCATGTTTTCCGCCTTGCGATCGGTCTTCAGTTGCACGCCGGTCATGACGAATTCCTCGCCGAGCAACCGGCTGAGGTATTCGATGTCGGCGTAGACGGCAGTGCCCATATAACTGTCGGCAATCTCGACGACGGGAACCTCGTAGGTCCGCCGTTCACCCTTGATCGTCCGCAGTCCAACGGTATCGCCGTGCTCGAGGTGCAGGATTTCGGCCAGTTTGCGGCTCATGGCGAGCCCGGCCGACGGGATGCGGATCGGCCGCGCCCGGCGGTCGCGTGGGACGGTCAACGTTGCATCCGACGCCAGGCCGGTGATGCCTCCCTTTTTGCGATACGGGCCGTTGAAAAAGGTACACGCGACGTTCAGCGTCGGTTCCGCCCGATCGACGCCCGGTAGCCGGGCCGCTTCGAACAAGGCGTCTTCCCCCCGTTCGCCCTTCAGCGCCAGCTCGAAGTCGCTCCGCTGGATCCATTTGAACTGGAAGTCGATCAGGTAGAAGGTCGCCTCGGTCATCATGAATCCGGCGACGAGCACCGAAGCCCCCATGGCGGCGGCGAAGACCCCGGCGGCGGTCCGCACGCGATTGCGGACGATCCCCCGCAGGACCATCCGCCACCCGCTGCTGAGCCGGCGCCAGAACCACACGGCGTGTTCGAGCAACACGGCGCCGCCCTGTCTCGGCGGCTTCGGACGCATCGCCTCGGCCGGGCGCAACCGCAGCACCGCCCGGGTGCCGCGGACGCTGCCGACGACCGCGCACAGCACGCTGATCAAAACGCCCGCCGACTGCAATCCGAAGTAGAAATGGTTATTCAGTTCGGGAAACTCGAAGTATTTCCGGTATTCCATGGTCATCAGTTCGGCCAAACCGTATCCGGCCACGCAGCCGAGCAACCCGCCGGTGATCCCGATCGTCAACCCGAACTTCAGGAAGTGCATGAACACCTGGCGGTCGGAGTAGCCCAGGGCCTTGAGCGTCCCGACGACGGTCCGCTGCTGGTCGGCCAGCCTCGTCAGCAGCACGTTGAGCACCAGCGCCGCGACCGCGAGAAAAATGGCCGGCATGAAAATGGCCACCGCCCGCAGACCCTCGATCTCCTGGCTGATCATCTTGTTCGACGGCTGGTCGGCCAGCGGCGTGGTCGTGAACACGCCGTACGGCGCAAGGATCTGCTCCGCCCGACGCAGGATGAGGTTCGGGTGGTCCCGCACGTCCGGCGCCAACAGCCCGACGACCTGGTTGGCCGCGCCGTCAAAATCGAACACGTCTTCCGCGTACGTCTGCTTGATGTAGAAGACGCCGTAGTGTTCCGGGTCGGGCATGATGGTACCCGGCCCCATCAGGTAGACGAACTCGCTGCTGATGGCGGTGCCGACGACAAACAACTCCTGCCGGCGGTTGTTCAACACGAGATGGATCCAATCGCCCGGCTTCAGGCGGTGCGTTTCGGCGAATTTCTCGTTGACGATGACCTCGTTGTCCCGCCGGTCGGTGAAGTAGCCGCCCTGGCGCAGCACGATGTCGTCGATCACCGGCTCGCGGCGGTCGGGCAGCGAAAGGACCAGGCCGTTCAGCGGCCGCGGATTGTCCTCCAAGGCGACCGTCGCGGCAAACCGGATGCGCGGGCGGATCGCCGTCACGCCCGGCAGTTCCGCCACCGGCGCCAGCTCCGCCAGCGGCACCTTCTTCAGCTCGATCGAAAAATCGGCCATCCGGCATTGTGTGTAATAGCGCGATTTCGCCTGCCGCAAGTTGTTGTACGACGAACCCATCGACACGAAACACGCCACCCCGACCGCGATGATGCTGGTGATCGCCAGCAGCAGCCAGAGCGAGTCCCAAAGCTCGCGGCCCAGTTTGCGGTCGAGCACACTCACCAGGTGATCTCCTCGGGCGGGGTCGGTTCGGGATTGTCGCGGACCTCGACCACCTGGCCGCTGCGCAGGCGGATCACGCGGTCGGCAACCGGGGCTATCGCCGAGTTGTGCGTGATCAGGACAATCGTCTTGCCGAGTTCCTTCTTCAGATCGACGAGCATCCGGAGCACGCGCTTGCCGGTGGTGAAGTCCAGCGCCCCGGTCGGCTCGTCGCACAGCAGCAGCGCCGGGTTCTTGGCCAAGGCCCTGGCGATGGCCACCCGCTGCTGCTCGCCGCCGGAAAGCTGTGCCGGAAAATGGTGTCGCCGGTCGTCCAGATCGACCAGCCGCAACGCCTCGGCCGGGTCCATCGGGTCGTTGCTCAGCTCGGTCGAGACCATCACGTTCTCCTCGGCCGAGAGATTCGGCACGAGGTTGTAGAACTGGAAGACGAAACCGACCGTGTCGCGGCGATACAGGGTCAGCTCCCCGGGCGTGAAAGCCGTCATGTCGCGGCTGCGGAACCAGACCCTGCCGGCGGTGACCGTGTCGAGCCCCCCGACGATGTTCAGGATCGTCGATTTACCCGACCCGCTCGGCCCGGTCATGACCAGGAACTCCCCCTCGCGGACCTCGAGCGTGGCGTCGCGGACCGCCCGAACCAAGACTTCCCCCATCTGGAACGTCTTGTCGACGTGTTCCAACCGGAGCAGGTGGTTGTTGGAGAAAGTCTCAGGCATGGGATCCACTGGCGTCCAGAGCAGGAGAACAGGGGAGCAGGGGAGCAGGAGAGCAGGAGAGGAAGAGAGAGGGAGTTTGTCTTTTCATCTTTCTTGTTCCCTTGCTCTCCCGTTTTCCGGCATCCAGGAAGGTGATTCTACCCGAAAACCGCCCGCCGGACAGGCCGTTGCCGTCCAGGGCGGCAGCGACTATCATACATGGCACTTTGTGTTGAAGAAACCCCCGCTTTTGTTCCCCTGCTCCCCTGCTCCTCTGTTCCTGAACCCGAAACCTTCCAACCTCCCAACCCCCAGCCCCCAGCCATGGTCCATCAACAGCAATTCACCTTCCAAACCACCAAACACGGCGACATGCACGACCTGACCGGCATGGTCGCCGAGGCCGTCGAGAACTCGAAGATCGGCACCGGCGTCGCCCAGGTGTTTGCCGTCGGCAGCACGTCGGCCGTCAGCGTCGTCGAGTTCGAGCCGGGCCTGGTCCGCGACGTCCCCGAGCAACTCGACCGGCTCCTGCCTCCCAGCCGCAACTACGGCCACGAACAGGCATGGCACGACGGCAACGGCCACTCGCACCTCCAGGCAACCCTGATGGGCCCTTCGCTGTCGGTCCCGATCGCCGAAGGCCGCCCGGTGCTCGGCACGTGGCAGCAAATCTTCCACATCGACTGCGACGTCCGTCCACGTCAGCGAACCGTCGTGGTAACCGTGATGGGAGAATAGGCATGTCTCGCTACTTCAGACCATTTCTTACCCGTTAGAGGAGAAACAAGATGCGGAACAAAATGTCATTTCACTTCTTACCCGTCCTTCTTTTCGGCCTTATCGCCGGGCAAGCGACATCGGCAGAAAAGGAGAAAATGCCGAAAGAGGACGTCATCGATGTCCCCGCGATCGGCGAAGGCCTTTGTGTCCATAATCTGTTCCAGACGAACATGGTCCTGCAACGCGACAAACCGATCTCCGTTTGGGGATGGGCCGCCCCGGGCGAAAAAGTAACCGTCTCGTTCGCCGGTCAGAAGCAGACAGCAACCGCGGCGAAAGACCGATCATGGAAAGTCACATTTCCTGCGATGAAAGCGAACTCCACTCCGCAGAAAATGACCGTGCAGGGCAAAGAGAAAACGCTCGCCCTCGAAAACATCCTCATCGGCGACGTCTGGGTCCTGGGCGGACAGAGCAACATGGAAGAACCACTCCAGCACGTCGAACAGGGAAGACTCGAAATCGTCTCCGCCAACTTCCCGCAAATCCGAATCCTGACCATTCCCGCCCAAGAAGGCCCCAAAGAGAAGAAAGGTTTTCCGCGGCTCCACGAGTGGAGCGGCTGGTCCGGCCGACATTTCCGCAAAGGCGATTGGGACGTCTGCTCGCCCGAAATCGCAAAAGAGCTTTCCGCGATCGGCTACGTATTCGCTCGCCGCATCCACATAGCGTCCCGGGTCCCCATCGGCGTGATCGACACGTCCCGCGGCGGCACGACCGTCGAAACCTGGACGCCCATGGAGGTGCTCAGGAAGATCGATACCCCGGAAGTCAGTGCAAAACTCGCCGAGTGGGACGAGAAGATCGCCGAGTGGGATCCCAAGGCAGACCTCGAACGCCGGATCAAGGGGTTCGAGAACTGGGTCAAAAATAGGAAGAAGGAGGGCAAGGAGATTCCTCCCGACCGGAAGGCCCCGACCGACCTGCGTCCCGGTCCGGCGATGGATCGAAACCGTCCCGGAAACTGTTACAGCAGCATGATCGCCCCCATTGCCGGTTTTCCCGTCAAGGGTGCAATTTTCCACCAGGGGTACAACAATGCCCTGGGCAGCGGTTCCGCCGGTGCGGCGATGTACTACCAGATCTTCGGCAAGATGATCACCGCCTGGCGAGCGGCTTTCAACGATCCGGAAATGCCCTTTGGCATCATCTCGCTCTGCACGGCCGGGCCGCCGCAAACGCGGGACGACTACCTCGAAAAAATGGTCAACGACGGAATCTACATCCGCGAGGCCCAGTACAAGACCTTTCTCGATTTTTACAAGGCGGGCGACAAGAACATCGGGTTCGTCAGCAGTTTCGACAAACGCCGCTCCTGGTATCACCCCCAGTTGAAGATCCCGGTCGGCGAACGCACGGCTGCCTGGGCGCTAGCCACGCAGTACGGATTCGAAAGGGAAATCAAGTGGAAGCCCCCGATGTACACGGAAATGAAGGTCGAGGACGGACGAATCATCCTGAAAATGGATACCCATGTCCGACCCGTCGACGACGGACCGATTGTCGGCTTCGCCATCGCCGGAGAAGACCGTAGATTCCAACCCGCCGACGCCCAGTGGCTCGTGACCGGAAAGGACCGGCACAACCGTCCGCAGACAGATCGAAGGGTAATTGTCCTCAGCAGTCCCCATGTCCCCAAGCCGATCCATTTCCGCTACGCCTGGGGCCGCAACCCCATGGGTAATCTTCAGGCCGCCGATCATAACGATCTGCCCTTTGCCACACAGCGCAGCGACGACTGGAAGATGGAAGAAGTCCCCAAGAAGTTCCCCGGCGACGACTCAATACCACCCCGCGAACTCGCCCGCCGTCACCGCCACGAGGCCCAGAAGGAACTCCGTCTCGACGACACCATGCGACGCCTGAAAGAAGCCCAGGCCTTCATCGACGAGCACAAGGAAAAATACGAAAAAGAAAGAAAAGCCCGGGAGCGATGATTTCCGCCGGGTGCCGTGCCGGGCACCATGCCCACGCTCGCCGTGGGCCGGGTGCCATGCCCACGCTCGCCGGGTGCCATGCCCACGCTCGCCGGGTGCCATGCCCACGCTCGCCGTGGGCATGTGTCCACAAGTGCTCGCAAGTTCCACGTGCATGGCCACGCAAGCGTGGACCATGGCACCCAGCCGTGTCGCTTCCCCCCCCTCAACCCTCAACTATGCTGGCACGTAAACCCGTGCCGCCCGAGCTTCTTCGCGCACGACCAGAACTCCGAGTGCATGTAGCAGAGCGGGTCCAGCCGGTCGACCATGACATTCCCGTCCTCGTCAAGGGCCTCCTCGGCGACGTGTTCGGCCAGGGCCTCGCCCAGGAACAGGTCGTGGTCGCCGATCTTCTGGATGCCGATCACCCGGCACTCGATGTTCACCGGACATTCGGCGATCAGCGGCGGGCGGACCTTGTCGGCCGGGACCGCCGTCAGGCCGAACGCGGCGAACTTGTCCACCTTGCGGCCCGAGCAGTTGCCGCACCGGTCCACCGTCTCGACCATCGCGGCCGTCGGCAGGTTGACCACGTACTCCCGCGTCGCACTGATCAGCTCGTGCGAGTACCGCGGTTTCGCAATGGCAATCCCCAGGATGACCGGCTTGCTGATACTGACATTAAACACCTCGCCGAGCGTAATAATATTCGCCCGCCCATCCTCCCCAACCGAAGTCACCAGCGCCGCCGGCGACGGATACACCGGCCGGAAAGGTTTTATGGATCGCTTCTTCATTATGCTGCTCCTTGTGAATTCGGGTTGAGCGACCTGCGTCTATCATAGCGTGCGGCTATCGTAAGCCCAGTGCAATAGTGCCTGGCGCTGCTTTCGGCGGCAGTTGAGGTCGCCCTTCTTGCAGTGTTTCCGAACCTGGGCAATGTGCCGCCGCATGGCCTTCCACCGCTTGATCTGTCGCTGGTCGTCTTCGCACCGCCTGCCCATGTAATACCGGCAGTACCACTGGAACCACCCCCGCGGGTCGTCGTCCCAGATCCAGCCCTTCTCGCGCCAGTAGGCCAACGGCTTCGAGGCATTGACGCCGAAGAAGTTCAGCGCCGGATCGTGCCGCCCGGGCGAGAGTTCCGCATGTTGGAACCAGCTCGCGGGGAACTCCGCCCGGCAGTCGGTCATATACTTCCCGCCGAAGACCCCCAGTTCGAGCATCTGTTTGGGCGTAAGCTCCGGCTTAAACTCCGGATCAAAATTCCGTCCCGCCGGCTCCGTCAAAAGATACCGGTAGCCCGTCTGCATCAGGTCATTGACCACGATTTCCTTTCGCCGCATTTTTGCCCCCCGGCACCTTTTCCAACCAAAGCCACCGTCAATCTGGTCGCTTTTCCCATTCTTCTCGAATCTTTTGGAACCGTTCAATCCGGCCATGAATCTTCGCGATTTCCTTCGGATAGAATTCGAGCATCGTATCGCAGAATTCAAGCATCCACCTTTTCCTGGCATACTGCGGATTGACGATGATGACGTTTGAGTTGGCAATTTGTATCTGCCCCCAGCCGAGTGCACCGATTGTGAGACAGTCCCAACCGAGGAATTCGATGGGTAGAAACCTCACGTGTTCAATGATTGCTTGCAGGTCGTCGATGTCGTAGGCCACCATCAGGACAACGAAATAGTTCTTGTCGTCTTCGTAAAACCGCGATAGCCGCTCAACCGACGTAAGATTGGGCATGTTGAACTTGGTGCTCAACCGATGGGTTTTGACGTCGACGACGTAATAGAAGCCTTCGTTGTCTTCAAACGCCAAATCGGCCATCGCGCGACGCGCGAATTGCGACGAGTATTTGGCGCAGAGTTCCGGGCCGAGAATCGATTGAAAACCTTCCGAGAGAATATCTTGAATCGCGTCACCGACGGCACGGGTGCTCTTCGCGGTGCTGCCCGAGAGGAACTGCTTCTGTTGATTCAAGAACTCCCTGATCCGCTCTTGAACCGTCTCGTATTGATCGCTGTAGAACAGATGGCTTTTCATGCACGTCACTCGACGTCGAACAGCAGTTCGCGTTGGCCGGCACCCGCACGATTCTTGTTGCTCGGTTCCTTCTTTTGATCCGATAATGTATTCCGCTCCCAGAAGACGCCGTCGTGATAACCTTGGATCGAGTCGTTTTGGTCTGCGAGCGCCAATCGCTTTTCTGCAAGACAACAATACAACTCATCGGTCTCGATGCCGACGAACCTGCGCCCCAGCTTCTTCGCAACGACGGACGTAGTGCCGGAACCCAGAAAAGGATCGAGCACCACGTCACCCGGGTTCGAGCTTGCCAGGATCAGTTTCGCGATCAGCTTTTCGGGTTTCTGCGTCGGGTGGTCGGTGTTCTCGGGCATGGACCAGAAGGGGACGGAGATGTCCGTCCACAGATTGGACGGGTGCGTGAGGCGGAAGCCGCCGTTCTCGGTCTTGTTCCAGTCCTTCGGTCGGCCGTCTTCCTGGGTGTACGGGGCAAGGACGCGCCGTTTCAGTTTCACGGCTTCGACATTGAACGTGTAGTCGCGCGAGGCCGTGAGGAACCAGATGTCTTCGGAACAGTTTTTCCAATTCCGCAGGGCGCCGCGCCCTTTTTCCCGCTCCCACGTAATACGGTTCTGGACAAGGAAATAGCGTTCCGCCACCCGTTGCACCGCAGCCGAGCAACGCCAGTCGCAACAGATATAGACGGACCCGGTGGGTTTCAGAACGCTGCGAAGCGGCGCCAGCCAGGAATCGATCCACTGCCCGTAATCCTCGGCCGACTGACTCTTGAAGAATCGGGCGTTGAACGATTTGTCGAGGTTATACGGCGGATCGATGATCAGAAGATCAACAAACTCCGACGGCAGGTGCGCCAGGACCTCGAACAGGTCCTGGTAGACGGTTCGGCCGAACAACGCTTCCGGCGGAACCGGTCCGTCCACCCGCGCCAGCCGTCCCGCCAGCGCCGCACGCTCGCCCTCATCGAGTGTAATGGTACGGTTGCGCGGGGCTCGACGCTTTTCGTTCATGGCACTTCCATTGCGGGAGTGTGATTCGGGTTCTGAGAGAAAGCGTAGCAATTTGCAGGGAAAAAGGCAACAGCTATTGATTGTTCGGGCCCCAAACCCAGACCATCCGACGCGGCCTGTTTCCGCGGCTCCACACTGCTCGTGCCGAGTAGTGGTACACAAATCCGTAGTCGCGGGCCACCACGGGCACCCCCGCGTTTCCATCAATTGACTCGACGACTCAGGATTCGTTCGTCTCTTCACCGCCGAAGTCACCTTCCTCGGAATCCGGATACAGTTTCTCAAAGTACTTGAACGCCGCCTTGTCTGGGGTATTCTTATTCATCGTAAGCTCTATTGGTTGTATGATTTCGAGGAGGCAGAAGGCCTGTTGAGCGTGGACTACTTCCCTAACATCTGCCTCCTTCAGCACCTCAGTTCGATACATTTGGAAGACTCGCAAGAAGTAACACTTAACCCGACGTCTCTGGGCATCGAGTTCCTCCACGGCGCCGTAATTCTTGCGGCGCAACTGTGCAAACTTTTTGGCAAAATCCTGCGGATGTGCCTTCCGCCAGTCGAAAAGCTTTCGTAGTGCTTGAAGCATGTCTTGACTGGAATACACATCAAGCAGGTTGCCCACAACCTGAGCGCGTGCCGCTCGACTTGAGGCGCGAGCGCTTTTACAAGCGGCTATCGCCGCTACTGCGGCGAACACAGTGCTCAACGTCAACACTACCATTTCGAAAATCTGCATTCGGATTCCTCCCCTTCTAGCCAACGATCCGGTCGATTCCAAGTCCGCCCCAGGTGCCGTTGGCGTCCCCTGGATCAATTCGGTATGTGGTCTATCACAAGTATCAGACGATACCAACAGCGAGGCAGACAGAACGAAAACACACACGCACATCACTTGTCTCCTAACACACAAACTGCCCTGCTGACCGTTAGGCGGATTGTATCCGGTCGAAGGGGCGCCGGTCAAGCAAATGGGCAGCAGCGGGGCCGGGGCAACGGGCTATCGGCGGGTCGGCGAACCCCTCGTCCGCTGCGACGGGAGGGGTTCATCTCGGGGCGGACGGGCTGAGTACCGAGTACTGAGTGCTGAGTACTCGATCGTTTTGCCGCTCGTGGATGGCGGCTCATCCGGCGTGGACTACCGACTCGGGCTCGATCAAGACATGAGCGACTTGGAACCCGGCCGCTTGGACGTTTTCGATCGCCGAGCGGATCGCTTCCTCAAGGCTCGCGGCTTTGCGGTGAAAATCGATACGCGTCACGCCGCCCGAAGTGCTGATCGACCCGTCCGCACACCCGGCCTCATAGAGTCTGCCCGCGTCTTCTTCCGACTGTTCCGGGGTCGCCAAAATGAGTGTGAACTCGTGGTCTTTCATTAGGTTGACCTCATGGCGTCAATCCGAATCGTCGACGAACTTCCTCGACATCCACGACCCGCCCGGCATCGGCGTCCTCAACGCCTGCATTGATGCACTGCCGCACGTAGACGCGGTACATTACGTCGTCCCACGTCGCATCGTCGGGAAGTGTGTCGATCAGCCGGTGCGCCTCCGACTTGATCTCGCCCGGTGCCGTATCTGCCATGGTTGGTATCCTCAAATTCCCGAGCCTGATTTCGCTTCCAGACTCTTGATTGCCGGCCGGTTATCAACCTTCCTCGCCCAGGGCCATGGTTGTGGCGGTACCCGGGGGTCTCGGGGATGGTTTCGGCAGCGAGGGCGGTTTGCCGGGCCGGGGCGCCGGAGCGCCGGGCGCCACGCCTCCTTCTTCGCCCACTGCCAGCGTCGTGGGTTGGCCTGGCGACCAGGTGCCGCCCTCCTCGCCCAGCCGCTTGGTTGTAGGCGGAAGGCCGCCCTCTTCGCCGAGTGCTTGGGTCGTGAAAGGATTGCCGCCCTCCTCGCCCAGCCGCATCGTCGTGACTCCGCCGCCCTCTTCGCTGTGCCAGGTTGTGGTAACGCCGCCCTCCTCGCCCAGGGCTTGGGTCGTGATCGGCTGCGGTTGACCGCCTTCTTCGCCGACGGCGAACGTCGTCGCCCCGGCAACCCATTCCATGTAGGACACCTGCGGATTGGCCTTCAGCGCCTCGATGACCTGCTTGGGAATCATCCGGCCGAAGGAGACGAACGCGTCGCTGGTCGTGGGCACCGTGGTTACGCGCACGTCCCGAAACTTGGCGAATTGCTTCGACCACTGATCGGCCAGGGCGAATGTGCTGAGATAGGTGCTGTGGTCCGGGCGGACCGGCCAGTTGTTGGGCGTCAGCACGACGCGGAGGGTCATGAAACCGCGCCTCGCCTTTCCGACAACGACCACGTCCTCCGGCTGGAGTTCATGGACCTTGCGGACATCGGGTTGGGAACGGACTTTGGCCGCCTCGGCCGGGGTGAGCCAGGCCGAAAACCCTTGCGTATTCTTGAATTCCTTTCGTCCCGCCCACCCGTTGAGATACTTGCCCATGATGCCCAGTTCGCTCCGCCGTTTTGCATCGAATTTCCCTATGTTTTTGGGGACGACGAAGTAGATCCGGTAGGGCGTCTGTGCGGTGGGGGGACTGCCCGGCGCGGATTTCGGCTTGGCGTTCGGGGCAGCCGCCATCGCGCGTGTCGAGCCCAACCCCAAACAGCCACCGCAATACGGACCGCCGCGAGGGGCCGCCCGTCATGCCGCGCTCGACCGGCCCTGCCGGCTCTTTCGGGGGGAGTACCCTCGATTCCGTTTCCGGTATGATGATGCCGTCAAAAGGATGGCGCATAACGTTGCTCCTGAGGAAAGACTGCGATTTACCCTACAAGCCTGGGATAGGCGGTAATTGCCCTTTACCCTGTTTATGGTCAGCCGGCGCCGGCGTGCGACAACCGGCGGATTTCACGAGTTCATTCTACCAATTGTTGCGAAAAAAGACATGGCTATTCTGATTCTCGGCGGCGCGGACGACGACCACGCCGCCCATATTCTGCAATACCTTCGCACACAGGGGGCCGAGGCCGAGTTGCTCGACAGCCGGGCCTTTCCGGCGGAATTGAAGGTTGCATGCGACCCGGCGGGGCGGACGGGCATGTTCCGACTGCCCGGCGGGCGGTGTATGGAGTTCGGCCAGATCGCAGCCGTCTACTGGCGGTGCTACTACGGGGTCGGGCCGTCGGGGTTGCCCGATCCCGAGCAGGCGCATATCGCCCAGAACGACGCCCGGAGCCTGTTCGAGTCGGTGCTGATCGACCTGCCGGCGCGTTGGGTCAACGGGTTCGGGGCCTTCCAGTTGCACCAGACGAAGCCGGTGCAGTTGGCCCGTGTTGCCGCGCTGGGGGTCCGGGTGCCGGCGACCCTGTTGACGAACGACCCGGAATCGGTGGTTGCGTTTGTCGAGCAACACCCGCCGTGCATCTTCAAGCCGGTGCAGGGCGGCGCGCACACGCGGCACGTCACGTCCGAGCATCTCACCGAAGAGAACCTCCGCAACCTGGCGTTCGCCCCGGTGACGATCCAGGAAGCGGTGCCGGGGACGGACATTCGGGTGTTCGTCGCCGGCCGGCGGGTGCTTGCGTGCGAGATCGACACGGCCGCGACCGACTTCCGCGACGATCCGGCCGCGCAGATCTCGCCCATCACGCTCTCGCCGACGATGGAAGACCAATGCCGGCGGATTGCCCGCTCACTCGATCTGCTCTGGACGGGCATCGACTTCCGCCGCACCGACGAAGGCGAATACATTTTCCTGGAAGCGAACCCCAGCCCGATGTTTTTAGGATTCGAGCAGCGGACCGGTTTGCCGCTGACCGAGAGCCTGGCGGCCGTGCTGCTGGAGCCGGCGGCGTAGCATCATGTGACGGTATCGTCGTCCATTTGCCGGTTGGATGACCGGCGCGCCGGGTGTAGTCAGCCCTGTAGGGTGCGTGGCACGATCTCCGGCTACTTCGGCGACGAGCCAAGTAGGGTGCGCGGAACGCACCAACTCCACCGGCGCACTCGCAGTGGGGCAAGTGGCCGGATGCCGGCGGGTAGCCAGAGGGGTTGCGGGGCTGGTGAGAGGCCCTGGTTTCGCGTGGTATGGCGGAGGATAGCGCGCAGGGGTACTTGTAGGGTTATCGATGCCCTGCGAGAATGGGCCCGTGAGAGGCCGTGGGGACCGGCCAGTATTTCGCGTGAAATAGTCTGTCTCAAAGGCCAGGACTCGACCTGGAAAGCCATCTAAAATTGAAGTTCCTAATCGCGGTCAGTGAGGTCAACAAGGAATAGGGGATGAACAGTGTCATTGAATCTTGAGGGACCGAAGATATTTATAGACGGTTTTGGAATTGCTGGCTACCGAAGCTTTGGCAACGACGTCCAGAGGATCGGTCCTTTCGAGAAGATCAATGTCTTAATTGGACCGAATAATTCTGGAAAATCGAATGTTCTCCGTTTCCTGCACGAGCGTTATCGGAACGCCTGCAAGAAGGCCTGCAACCATGGCGCCGGGCAGATTCTGGATGACCTGGATCGCCCTCAACGAGCGAAGCCTGACAAATGGGCTGTGGAGTTCGCACTGTCGCATGGCGGGACAAATCACAAAAGAATTTGTGCGAAGTTTGAGTCTGGCCGAACTCCTGCGCAGGTTGAAAAGGTTCTTTGGTCAGATGCACTCAGTGGGGGCACGAACACTGCGTGGTTCAAGTATCAGGGAGGCTGGGGTACAACGCTTGGCTTCGAACCGGCCCTTATCAATGATTTGTGTCTGGCACTGGATCCAAAACCTTGCGAATGGGAAAGCCTCTGGAGAGAGTTGTGCAATGCGAGTGGAGGGGGATCGTTGAGAGGAGATTGGATCCCGGCGACGCTCGACAAGATTTCCCCGGTTGGGCTTGAGGTGCCTTCGATTACTCTTGTGCCGGCAATTAGAAGGATTGGAGACGCCGAATCAAAATCTCACGGTTACGGTGGGATGGGTATCATCGATCGCTTAGCGCAATTGCAGGACCCAAGCCACAATGAACCGGAGATGAGGAAAAAGTTTGAAAAGATTAACGCCTTTGTTCGCACGGTTGTCGGGAATCGTGAGGCAAGACTACGAGTCCCATACGCTCGAGACATGATCCTGGTAACCATGGATGGAAAGGAGTTGCCGCTCGATTATCTTGGAACCGGCATCCATGAGGTAATCATTCTTGCCGTGGCAGGAACGGTCCTGCGGGACCAAGTTCTGTGCATCGAAGAGCCTGAGTTGCATCTGCACCCGCTGCTTCAGAAGAGGCTCATGCGGTATTTGAACGACGAGACCAGTAACCAATACTTCATTACAACGCATTCCGCGAGTTTGATTGATATTCCGAACGCAGCGATCTTTCACGTGCGCTACGAGGATGGACACTCAAGGGTCTCCCCGGCGTATACCGCCTCCGAGAAGTCGTCGATCTGTGCGGATCTCGGGTTCCGTGCCTCTGATTTGCTTCAGACGAATTGCGTTGTCTGGGTGGAGGGTCCATCGGATCGAGTCTACGTGAACCATTGGATCAACCATTGTGCTTCGGAGCTTGTTGAAGGGTTGCACTATTCGATCATGTTCTACGGTGGGCGACTGCTGAAGCACCTTACCGCAGAGGACCCGGAGGTTGATGAATTCATTTCGCTTCGTCGTATCAACCGGAATGCAGTCATTTTGATGGACAGCGATCGAAAGGACTCTGGAGATGGAATAAACACGACGAAGACACGCGTTGAAGAAGAGTTCAATAAAGGACCAGGATTTGCATGGATCACGGAGGGAAGGGAGGTTGAGAACTATGTTCCTCCGGAGACACTTGAAAAGGCAGTGAAGAGCGTTCACAGGGATGTAATCAGCTTGGTCAATACCGAACCGTACGACCATGCATACCATTTCCAGAAGGACGGAGAAGACATCGTAAAGAGGGTAGACAAGATCAAGATTGCACGAGCGGTCGTAGAAGAACCACCAGACTTCGAGAGGCTGCATTTAGGCAAGATGGTGCAGAAACTGGTGGAGTTTCTGCGAGGCTGCAATGACATCTTGAAACCCACGGCTGGCTAGTGGGCATGGCACCCCGACAACTGCTTCCCTCCGCGTTTTCCATCTGCTAGACTGGGGCTACGTTATGCCTACCTGGTATTTGTTGAAAACCCCGTAGGACGGCCCTCCGAGGCCGTCCATCATTCGTTGATCTCGCGTGAAAACCCACCTTCGACGGCCTCGGAGGGCCGTCGTACAACCACAACACAAGGAGCTACTCATGTTTAGTCGCTGGTTTGTCGCGATGGGGATCTGGGCCGTGCTGGCGGCCGTCGCTGTGGCGGCGCCGATCAAGGCCCTGATTATTGACGGACAGAACAATCACAATTGGAAGGTCACCACGCCGGTCTTGAAGAAGCAGATGGAAGACTCGGGCCTGTTTGCGGTCGACGTGGCCACGACGCCGCCGCGGGGTAAGGATATGAGCAGCTTCAAGCCCGACTTCTCCAAGTACGACGTGCTGGTGATGAACTACACCGGCGACGAGTGGCCGGAGGAGACCAAAAAGGCGTTCGAGAAATACATGGCCGACGGCGGCGGGCTGGTGATCTACCATGCGGCGAGCAACGCGTTTCCCAAGTGGAAGGAGTTCAACGAGATGATCGCCGTGGGCGGCTGGGGTGGACGCAATGAGAAGAGCGGACCGTTTATCCACTGGAAAGACGGCAAGATCCTGCGCGACAATTCACCCGGCCGCGGCGGAATGCACGGCCCGCAGCACGAGCTCCAACTGGTCGTCCGCGAGAAGGACCACCCGATCACCAAGGGCCTGCCGGAGAAGTTCATGCACAACGCCGACGAGTTGTACAGCCAGTTGCGGGGCCCGGCCAAGAACGTGACGGTCCTGGCGACCGCGTTCGCCGATCCGGCCAAGCGGGGCACCGGCCGCCATGAGCCGATCCTAATGGTCATCGACTACGGCAAGGGCCGGGTGTTTCACACGACCTTGGGGCACGTCGACAAACAGCTTCGGAGCGTGGCGTTTATTGCCACGTTCCTGCGCGGCACCGAATGGGCGGCGACCGGCAAGGTTACCCAAAAAATCCCCGACGACTTCCCCGGCCCGGACAAGCCGAGCGTGCGGAAATAGGGTTCCGGTCGGATAAGGAGTCACTCAGAAATAACTCCGGCCATCGGGGCTATAAAGCCGCGACCGTTGGTCGCGCCGAACGACGTTGGGAACGGTTCTTGGTGACGCGGGGCGCGACCAACGGTCGCGGCTTTATACCATGTGGCAACCGTTGCGGAAAAAGAGAAAGCGGTGACAAGTCACCGCACTCCACAATCTGCTACTTCCCCACGGCGTAGAGGTGTTTGTTCGTGGTCACGAAGAGCACGCCGTTGGCGGCCGCCGGCGTGGTGAACACTTTGTCGCGCATGCGGATGCGGTTGATGACCTTGAGCTGCTTTCCATGGGCGAGCACCCAGAAAAGCTGTCGCCCCGTGCCCAGGTAGACCTTTCCGTCGGCCACCAAGGTGGAACTCCAGATTTCTCCGCCTGCTTCATGCACCCAGTAGGGCTTGCCAGTCTCGGTATCGAGGCAGTGCAGCTTCCCGGCGTAATCGGCCACGTAGACCAGCCCGTCGGCGATCGACACCGTGGAAAGGCTGGCCCCGGTCTGCTTGTACGACCAGACCAGCCCCGACCGGGTGACGTCCCCCTTGCCGGCGGCATCGATGCACACCAGCCATCCGCGTTTCTTCTTGTACCAGGGATCCTGGGAGACGGTGACGTAAATCCGGTCGTTGTAGAACACCGGCATCGAGAAGACCTCGTACGACGTACAGTCGTATCCGTGCTCGACGGGGACGTCGTCTTGGGTCTGGGCGAGCGGGTGGCCGTTGAACTTCCAGACGTTTTTCAGTAGTGCCGGTTTGTCGGAGGCCCCGCTGCCGGCAGGTCCGCCCGTCGTCAACGGTTCGAATGCGTATACATAACCATTGCCTCCGCCCAGGAAGATGCGAGGCTTGCCGCCGACGCGGCCCATTGACGGCGAACTCCACTGTCCGTGGATGATGTCGGGGCCGATCCCGAAATCGTCCCGGGCGAGAAGCTTGCCGGTCTTCTTGTCGAGCACGATGAGGGTAGGCGCCCCGGGCTTTGGCACCTTCTCGTGCGTCCACTCGACGCCGTTTCCGGTACAGATGTAGAGCAGATCGCCGTGAATCAGGATCGAGCAGTTCGAGGCGTTGTGCGGATAGACTCCCGACCGGCCGGCCATATCGTAGAGCCAGACGATGTCGGCGTCCTTGTCGCCGGGGACGAGCGGTTTGTCGCCGCGGGGAACCATGTGCCGGCCCTCGTCGACATAGGGCCCGTCGTTGCCGTCGACCATCCCCTTGGTGTCAAGGCACATTACCTCGCACCGGTTGCTGACCAGGTAGGCCCGATCGTCTTCGACGGTCGGGGGCGATGAGATTCCGACGTAGTGCCAGTCGGACCACTTGATTTCGATCAGTTTGGGGACGACCAATTGCCAGAGGAATTTTCCGGTCGCTTCGTCGAAACACATCATCACGCCGCGGTCGCCTTTGATCCGGCCGTCGCGCGGCGATTCGTTGTTGGTGCCGACGAAGACCTTTCCTCCCGCGATGACGGGCGAACCGTAGGTCTGGCCGCCGAGCCGGGCGACCCACTTGACGTCCTTCGTGGTGGCCGGGCCGATATTGCCGTCCAGGCTGCGCCGGCCCGGATCGAATCCTTCGGGGAGCCCCTTCTCGGCGGAGACCATGTTTCGCGAGTTCCGCTCTCCCCATTGGGGCCGGTCTGCGGTGCGCGAAGTCGCCGGAATCGAGAACAGGAGGGCTGCGAACCAAATTGCCCCGGGCAGCATCCGCTTCATGGCGTGATTTTGTGAAAGTCCGTCACACCGGCCGCGAACCGACGGCCGGCATCGTGATCACTCATTGTTCAATTGCCTTGATCGCCTTGGCCGCTTCTTCGCTGACCAACTTGTCGTCGTCCTCGGCCAGCTTTTTCAAGGCCGGCAAGGCCGATTTTGCCAACGGCCCCAGACACCCCAGCGTTTCAATGGCCTCCAGTTGGATCTTCAGGTTGTGGTGATCCGCGGCTTTGATCAACATCGGCACTGATTTCGTCGAGGTATCGGCGCATTTTGGATCAATACGTGCCAGGGCCCAGGCAGAAATCATCGCCAGCATTTCGTTGTTGGCACCGAGGTTCTTGACGAGTTTTGCCTTGGCGTCGATGGCGTCCGGGCCGACCCGGCCCAGAACAAAGCATGCGGCGTAGCGGATATCCTCGTTCTCGTCGTCCAGGGCCTTGATGGCGGCCGGCACGGCCTCTTTCGCGTCGGGGCCCATCTGCGCGAGCGCAAACAGTGCCTCCCGACGCGCCACGGGGTTCTTGTCGGCAACGACTTTAGTCAACACGGGAATCGCGGACTTCGCCTCGGTTCCCATTCTCCCTAGAATGGCTGCGACCCGCGGGCGCACCGCACTCAGCTTCTCGTCTTCCAGAACGCCGATAAGATCGGGGACTCCCGCGCCGCGAAGGCTGACGAACGCGCTGATCACGTGGTTCAGCGCTTCGGGGCTCGCGTCTTCCAGGACCTTGTCGATTACCGGCCGGGCGACCTCCGGGTCGAGATTCAAGTCGATCAGCGCGTGGACCGCGAACTGCCGGACCTCGGGGTTGTCCGATTTCAACTGCCCGGCCAGAAGAGAAAGGGCCTTGGCTGCCAACTCCTTGTCGTCCGGGTTGATCTTCGCCAGGGCCCAGGTCGTCGAGGCGGTGACAATTCCCGCATATTTTTTGGGAGTGTCGGGGTCCTTGGCAAGCTTTTCGAGGGTCAATTGCGCGCCTTCCGCCTTCGGGCCGATCTGCCCTATGGCAAATACGGCCGGTCCGACGAGCGTTTCCACGCGTTTGTCAATGACGTCGATCAAGACCGCCACGGCGGGCGCCGATGCCGGACCGATGGCCCCCAGCGCCAGAATCGCCTCGCGGCGGTCCTCGGGTTCGTCGTCGTCCTTGACGACCTTCATCAGTGCGGGCACGGCTTCCGCGGCATCGGGACCGATCTCGGCAAGGACCAGGGACGCCCAATAGTCGGTTTTCTCGTCGCCCAGTGCCCGGATCAACATCGGCACCGCAAGCTTGCCGGCCCGCGTCATGGCGCCCATGGCCTGGGCGCGAACGGCCGGATCGTCACTTCCCATCGCCCGGGCCAACAGACGAAGTGCAATCGGGGAGTGAGGGCGGATTTTTCGGATTGCCTTGATGACCTCGCGACGAACCATCATGTCTCGGGTCACCGCTGCTCGAACCAGGGGCCGCATGGCTGCCCTTGCGTCGGGCCCGATTTGCCCCAACGCGTGAGCGGCGTGGGCGCGAACGGCAGGTGATTTGTCGCCCAGCAGTTCGATCAGCAACGGAACAGACCCCTCGACATCGCTCCCCTCAAATCCCAACAGGTCGATTGCCTCGATCCGGGCACTTTCGTCACCCGACTTGGCCGCTTTCAGCAGATCCGCACCACCCGAATCCGCGGCCACAACAATGGCCCCCAATGCCGTAAGAATCAAGAGGGCGCCGCTAATGACATGGAATCTCATAGTTTGCTCCATTTCGTGCTATATGCCTGCTGAAAGAGTTCTTGCTTTCGAGACGGCAGCCTCGGCTATTGCGGGGGTTGTCCCGCCTCGTATCTCAGACTCTTGAGAAAGTTTCTGGCGAGGAGGTACTGCTGCGACATGGTCGCGTTGGGGGGCAGCTTGCGTATGTTTTCCTTCAGTTCGTCCTCCATGCCCGTGATCATCTCGGTAGCCTTCATGATATTCTTGAAATCAATCGCGCCGTGCTTGGCCCGGTAGGCGAAGTAGTTATCCAGTTTCTGCCGGTCTTCCTTGAAGGCGCCGTCCTGCAATATCGCGGGCCATCCGAGTGCGCCGGTAACGACGTTCAGTTCGCTCGGGCTGAGCCGTTTCGGGGCGCCCTCCTGGGCGTAGCGGATGAAGTCCTCTTTGGTTCCGCGGGGGGCGCGCTCGGCCGCCCGGGCTTCACGGTTGACCTTCCGCATGTTGAAATACGTTTCCGTATAGTACTGCTGGTTCGCGATTTCGTTTTTTCTCGCCACACTGTAGTTGATCGCGGCAGCCGAGTTGTCAAGGTTGCGCTGCCCATCCGACCGAACCAAGGCGCCCATGCCCCGCATCGCCCCTTCAGCGGCCGTAGATGCGTGGTCCTGATACTGGAGGAAACCGCTGGAACCTCCACTGGCCGGTATGACTACTTGTGCCAGGGCGGCGGAAACGCCGATCGCCAGTACGGCGGCAATGATCATCAACGTGGCGGGCCTCATGATTTGATCTCCCGGGGTCCAGTGTCGCCACTCCTCCAGCAGTGGGAAAAGCGGTGCTTTGTGGGTATTTTGGCAGGGTCACCCGAAATGGCCCCTTCAGGCCCCTCGGGTTCTCGTCCCGACCTCAGTAGTCATCATATTCACGGAACAGGCGATGTCAACCGGCCCGCCCTACTTCTTTCCCGTTCCTTCGTAGCCCTTGGCCGGCTTGCCGTCGTCGCCGAGCTTGCCGCAGACCCAGAGGACGCCGTTGGCCAGCAGGTGGTGGTAATCGTCCTGACCGACGGTCAGCATGTTGTGGCCCAAGGTCGTCGCGAAGACCTTGCCGTCGCCGAGCTGGTTGACCCAAGTGACAATGTGGTCCTCGTCCGACTGCGGGCTCTCGACGGCCATCAGGGCGGTGGCAGTGGGCCAGAGCTTGATGGTCTGATACAGCTCGTCGCCGGGTGTTTCCCAATCCTCGGGCCAGAATTTGGTGGTGGGGTGCGACTGGACCTCGACTTCCCGGGTGCCCTTCTTCTTGTCCCCGGTGACCATGTCGTCCCGGATGACGACCTTGCCTTTCTTCTTGGTCTTCAGCGCACGGAACCGGTCGTGGGATCTCGAGGTCATTCCCATGGCCTTGCGCCAGTCGTCCCAGTCAATGCCGCGGAACGTGTGCAGCGAGCAGTGGATGATGATCGCCGGTTTGCCCTCGGCGATCGTGGTGACAATGTTGCCGATCAACTCCTTGTCCTTGACCCCGGCTTCGCAAAGGTCGTAGACGACCAGATCGTAGTCCTTGGCGTAGTCTGCCTTCTTGAACTGATCCAGACCGAAGACGATGTCGAACTTGACGTTGGCGTATTGGCCGATCTTTTCGGTCAGCAACGGTGCGTGCTTCTTGTAGTCGTGACAACAACCGCCGGTGGTCCAGAGACCTTTCAACTTGGCGTCCGCTGCTTGGACGCAGGAAACCATGACAAACATCAGCAGGACAACACAGGCAACAGACTTCTTCACGGCAGGACTCCTTACAAAACGGGCAGGAACGGAAAAACGGCGGGCCGGCGGCACGCGCCGCCACGGCTACTATGATACCCGGCGCGAATCGGGGCGTCCAGTCAACCGGGCAAAGCCGTTGGGGAAAAATCTGAGGATATGTGAAAAACTGGTAACACTTTAGCCGAATGGCGAAACGCTTCGTACGACGGCCCTCCGAGGCCGTCGAGGGCTGGCGATGCCACAGCGACGGCCTCGGAAGGCCGTCGTACTGCAGACGGCTGAAATGTTACAGAAACTGTTATTCGGATACCGCCGGCTTGGGCGCAGGCTTCTGGGCCGGGTGGATTTCGAGCGTCTCGTCCCCGTGTCGCGCCAGAAACGTCTCGTCGTCCACCGGTTTCCCACCCCCGGCGCCGGCCGCCGCATCCACGGCAACGCCCGACAGTCCCACCCCGAAAAGCAGCCGCTTGACCCAACAGCCCAGATCGTCCATCAGCGTGTAGACGACGGGAATGACCACCAGGGTCAAAACGGTCGAGGTGATCATGCCGCCGACGATACAGGTCCCCATCGGCGCGCGGGATTCCGCCCCCTCGCCGAACCCGATCGCCACGGGAATCATGCCGGCAATCGTTGAGAAGGCCGTCATCAGGATGGGGCGCAACCGGATGGGGCCGGCGCGGCGCACCGCGTCGTTACGTTCCATTCCCCGGCGGCGCAATTGGTTCGTATAGTCGATCAGCAGGATCGCGTTCTTGGTAACCAGACCCATCAGCATAATCATGCCGATCATCGAAAAGATGTTCAGCGTCCGGCCAGTCAGCGCCAGCAGGCCCAGCGCCCCGACGATCGATAAGGGTAGCGAAAGCATAATGGTGAACGGGTGGACAAGGCTTTCGAACTGGGCGGCCAGGACCATGTAGATCAGGATCACCGCCAGGATCAAGCTCGATATGATGCTGGCAAACGACTCTTCCATGTGCTGGGCCTCGCCGGTGAACTTGCTCTTGACACCCGGCGGCAGGCCGATCTCTTTCTCGATGGCCAGAATGTCCTTGGTCGCGGCAGCCAGCTTCTTGGGCTTACCGCTCTCGGTCTTCTCCAAGTTGGCGAAGATGGTCACCTGGCGCGAGCGGTCCTCGCGATTGATCTGCACCGGCCCGGTCCCCTCACGCACGTGAACGAAATTGCGAAGCTCCACGAGCTTGCCGCTTCGGGTCCGCACCGGGACATTGAGGATGGAATCGGTGCGGCTGCGATCGGGCAGGGCCAGGCGGACGCAAACGTCAAACGTATCGCCGTCCTCCTCGAACGTTGTGACTTCGTCGCCGCCGATCAGCGTCCGGATCTCGCGGCCGAGATCTTCGACCGAAACGCCCATGTCGGATGCCTTCTCGCGATCAATCAACACCTCGACCTCGGGCTTGCCGGCGTCGAAGGTCGAGTTGACATCAGTGATGCCGGGCACCTCGCGCATCCGCTCCATGACTTGCTCGGAAAGGTCGACCAGTTGGTCCAAATCACCCCCCTGCAAGTTGTACTGAAGCGCGGCGACGCGGAACCCGCCGCCGCTGACCCGTGGAACGTTCTCCACGCTGATCTTCAAGTGGGTCAAATCGGCCAGCTTCCGCCGGGCGAGTTCCATGAGTTGAGCCTGCGAATAGACGCGATCGCCCTTGGGGGGCAACTGCACCAACACGGTCGCGACGTTGACGCGCTCCTCCATCCCCGCGCCGACTGTGGTGAAGACCTCCGTCACACCCGGCAGTGCAGCCATCCGCCGCTCGATCTCTTCGAGCACCTCGCTGGTCGCGTGGATCGAGGAACCGATGGGCGTTTCGATCTGGACGTTGAATTGGCCTTCGTCCGCCTGGGGGATGAATTCCGTGCCGAGATATCGCGTGATGATGAGGCTCGAGGCAAATACCACGATCGCCCCCACAATGACGATCCAGCGGTGGCGGAGCGCCCGGTCGAGGACGCCGAAATAGGCCGATTCCAGCTTCTCGAATATCCTTTCCAGAAAATTGAACACGCGGCCATGCGACTTGCTCACCTTCAGCACGCGGGAACAGAGCATCGGCGAGAGCGTCACGGCGATGAACGTCGAGACAGCGACGGCAAACGAAACCGTCAGACCGAACTCGTAGAAGAAACGCCCGACGATCCCCGTCATGAATGCGACGGGCACAAACACGGCGCCGATGGCCAGCGAGGTGGCGATCACGGCGAAGCCGATTTCCGCGATCCCGCGCCGGGCCGCTTCCATGCGCGCGTGGCCTTCCTCCATGTGCCGGTAAGAGTTCTCCAGCACGACGATCGAGTCGTCGATGATCATGCCGACCGAGATCGTCAATGCCAGCAGGGTCATCATGTTGACCGTGAAGCCCATGGCGAAGATGAACGTAAACGTTGTGATGATCGTGGTCGGGATCGTGATGGCGGCAACGAACGACCCGCGGAAACTCCGCAGGAAAAGCAGGATCACCAGGACGGCGAGAATACCGCCGCGGAGCAGCTCGCCCTGGGCCTCGCTGATGCTCTGACGGACGAAGACCGAGAGGTCCTGGGCGACGATCAATTCATATCCTGCGGGCAGTTCGTCGCGGAGGTCGTCGAGGCGTTCCTTGACGACGTTGGCCACTTGGAGCATGTTGGTTCCCGACTGGCGACGGACCAGCAGGGAAACGGCCCGGCGGCCGTCGAGTTGGGCAAGGCTTCGGAAGTCCTCCATACCGTCTTCCACCCAGGCCACGTCGCGCAGCCGAATGGGGGTTCCCAGGCGATTGGCGACGATGAGATTCTCGAAGTCCTCGACCTTCTCGATTTTGCCTTTGGTCTTGACGATGATTTCCCGGGCGGCGGTTTCCACCCGCCCCCCCGGCGGCTCGAGGTTTTCGGCCCGCAGCCGGTCGATCACGTCCTTGGCCGTGAGCTGGTGGGCGTGCAGGTTGTGGATGCGGAGCCAGATTCGGACTTCCCGCTCGCGGTCGCCGACCAGGCGCACGTTACCCACCCCCGGAACGCCCTCGATGCGGACTTTCACCACGTCGTCGGCATACCGGGTCAGTTCGCGGATGGGATCCGGACCGGAAACGACAATCGACAGGATCGGCGCGGCGTCGAGGTCGAGCTTCTCGATCATCGGCGGCTCGATCTCCAGCGGCAACTCGCCGCGAATGCCCGCCACTTTTTCGCGAACATCCTGGCTAACGACGTTGACGTCCTCCTCCAACTCGAATTCGATGAAAACCTGCGACAGGCCTTCGATGCTCTCGCTCCGCAGGCTCTTGATACCGCTGATCGTGTTGACCGCCTCCTCAATCACGTCGGTCACTTCGGTTTCGACCGTCTCCGGATCGGCTCCTTCAAAAGGTACCGTTACGGTAACGATCGGGAAATCGACGTCAGGGAAAAGGTCCACGCCGATTGATCTGTAGGAAACAATCCCAAAGACCGCCAGGGAGATGAACACCATGGAGGTAAGGACCGGCCGGCGGATGCACGTCTCGGAGATCTTCATCGTATGTGTTTGGGTTGAACCCGCAAACCGTTAGTCAGTAGTGAGAGCTTCTCGGCTGCGACCAACTGCCCCGGCGAAACGCCGGCGGTGATTTCATAGGAGTCTCCGTTGGCAACTCCCAGCTCGACGGGCGCCTTTCTGACGTGGCCCAGTCCGTCGGTTCCTGCCGGCTCGAAGACGAACACGGCGGGATGCCCCTCGGTGAAGGTGACGGCGCGGCGCGGGACCGCCGTGACGTTCACCGCCGTGGCGATCGGCAAAGCCACGTGAACGAACCCGCCCGACTTCAGAATCCGCTTGCGGTTGTCGATTGTCAGCCGGACGCGAAAGGTACGGGTCTCCGGATCGATCATGGAATTTACGATCTCGACCCGGGCGGGGACCGGTTGGGAAACTCCTTCGGCGGTGACCGCTGCCATCTCGCCCAGCTTGACCTTCGCTTGATACCGCTCCGGCACGTCGACCTCGGCAAAGAGCACCCGCGGATCAATGATCCGCATGATCTCCACGCGCGGCATCGCCGTAACGCGATCGCCCACGCTGACGTAGCGATCGGCGATCACGGCGTCGTACGGGGCGTGAACCGTCGTCTTGTCGAGTTTCTCTTGTTGAACCTTGACCTCCGCTTCAGCAACGGCAAACTTGGCCTGGGCAACGGCGAGTTGGGCGGGCATGCGTTTCTCCGCAATCTTCAAGGCCTCGCCAGCATGCCTTCTCACTGCCTTGGCCGTTTCCAGCGCCATCTCGGCCGCATCATATTCGCTTCGCGAAATGCTGTGCCGCTGGTGGAGTTGATCCAACCGGTCGAAATCGGCCTTCGCGAACTTATAGGCAGCTTCCGCTTCCTTCGACGCCCGCAATAACTGCTCCGTCTCTTCCTGCTGCATCCAGTTCTTCAAGAGGTCCAGATTCTTCTTGGCTAAATCGCGCTTTTTTTCGGCAACCTCCAGCGCCAGCCGGAAATCAGTCGGGTCTATCTGGACCAACACGTCCCCTTCGCGGACCTCGTGCCCGAGGTCCAACGTCAGCGGCACCGACCTCTTTTGCCCGTTTTCCTCGAATTCGAGACTCCGGTTCGAGTTGGGAAAGGACTCGATGATCCCGTCCACATCGGAGACGATCGTCGTTGCCCGGACGGGAATCAGCGTGCCGACCAGATCGAGCGAAGTGCGAATGGGCACCCGTGCAACCGGCGCGAATTCCACCTCCGGCACGTGAACCTCCCCGGCGGCATGATCGGCCGATTTGTCGGTCCCCCCACATCCCGCCAGGCCGCAGGCCAAGACCACCACCGGCAGAACGGCACCGAGTCGCTTCATGTTGCACTTCCTTCATTGTTGCACGAGGTATCGACGCACAAACCACTCAAGAAAACATCCACGGCATGTTCGGCCATCTCGGTAATCGTCAAGTCGAATGTCGCGTAGGAACTGAAGACCACGGTTCCGTACAGAACGCTCCCTAAGGCGAGAATCGTCTTGCGGATATCGACGGGCCTGACTTCGCCCCGGTCGATTCCCTGTCGGAGAATGTCGCCGAACTCCTCAATCAGCTTCTCCTGATGCTCCAAGTGCGACTCGGGTATGCCGCCGCGGAATTCGGCCCGATCCTGGACGAAGATTTCCAGGCAGTTTGGGTTCTCTTCAAAAAACCCTGCATAGGCAAGACATGCGGCGCGGAGTTTCTCCAGTGCCCCTTCCTCACGCTGGACGGCCGGAAACAACCGCTGCTCGAGTCGCCGGAGGACCTCGAAACTGGCCGCCCAAAACAGGTCCTCCTTGTTGCCGAAGTAACGATAGACGGTTCCCTTGCCGACGCCCGCTCGATCGGCGATCACCTGGACGTCGGCCCTGCGGAAGCCGAGTTCGGCAAATGTGCGTATGGCCTGCTCCAGAACGGCGTTTCGTTTCTCGGGATTCTCGGAGGTAGTGCCGTTCGAGTGATTCATGCTGCTTTCCGGGAAAATTGCGGACGGGCGCGTCCGTCCATCTACTCTACTCAAGGGTGCCAGTCCGGTCAACTCACCCGCAATGGAAAGTTCCAAATTCTGCCACCAGCCCGCGTAAACCAGGCCAAACACCTCTGCGAAGGGGTGTGGTATGCCAAATCCGGTGGGGGATTCCTGCTCTTCGCGGATTGGGTACAATGTCCCCCCTTCACGCGAAATTTCGCAACTTCCCAACCCGAGGATCGAGATCATGAGAACACTGCTATCGTTTCTATTGGCCAGTGCGGCCCTGCCCTGGTGTGCCTCTGCACCCGGATCGGATGCGATACCGCCAACAAGCTCGCAGGGGGACCTTGAACTCCGGTCCAGCCCGATAATCATGGCAAAACATCGAATCAAGAAGAGGAGACCAAGGTCGAGGAGGAGGGTTACCGTGAAGAGAAGCGAAAACGTGGTGGCATCCGGTTCAGAAGAGAAGATCAGGTTTGCCGTGGCATGGTCCGCCAACACCGATCCGGCGGCGGCCGGCAAAGAGGCGACGCAGCGGGCCATCGAGGCCCTTGGGTGCCCGGCCAAGGCTGTTGTTTTCTACACCTACTATCAGGACCCCGACTTCACACCCGACGAAAAGAGCCAGGCCACCGCCTGTAAGGCGGATGTGCCTGCCGAGAAAGCCGTTGCCGAGGCCGTCAACGAGGCTTGCGACGGAGTAAAGAACATCGGTTGCCGTGCCCGGTGCCTGACCAACAGCGGCACGCTGCTTCGCAACGCCGTGGCCGTCTTGGCCGTCGGCGGCGATCAGGCCTCCGCCGAAACGTGCAAGGTCGAGATACAAGACAATCGGCTGGCCACCGGCAAGGCCGTCGCCGGTGCAATGAAAGACGTCAAGGACTTGAAGCTGATCCTCGTCCTGGCCGAAATGCGACTGAGTTTCGAGGCCAAAGAGGGCGTTAGCGTCGAAGATTTCATCCGCGGTGTCGTTGACAACAGCCCGAAAGGAATCACCCTGTTCGGCGGCAACAGCATGCCCGACGACATGGAGTCGGCGGGCGGTCTGGCGGGGGCCCAGTTCAAGGACGGTGAAGCGATGAAAGGGCACGTTGTCGCCATCGGTATAGGCGGACCTATCGATGCCTTCGGCAACCACACCAACGAATTCAAACCCGCCAAGGATACCGTCACGGTCACCGAGACCAAAGACAAGTGGATCGTTACACTCGACGACAAGCCGGCGGAGGAAGTCTACCGAAAACTCCGCGGCATGAAAGAAGACGACGAACTGAGCAGCGATTGGCAACATCCCATCGGGGTCATTGTTGCCGAAGGCAAGGAGTACGTCCGCATGGTGCTGAACTGGGTTCCCGAGAAAGGCAAGGACCGTGAGGGGAAAGAAGTAGATACGCCGAAGGGCTCGCTCTGCTTCGTCGCGCCGGTGGTCAAGGGCAGCAAGATCAAGGTTCTCTGTGGTGGGGATTCCGCCCCGTCCATCATTGCCGCGGCCAAGAAGGGGATTCGAGAGACTGTCAAGGAGGTCAAACAGGCGGGCGACGAACCCGCCCTGTGCCTGCTCAGCAACTGTTGTGCCCGCGGGATGCGGTTGCGGACCTTCGGCAAGAAAACCGACGACGAAGTCACCCAAGCGATTCTCCCGGCCCTGGGCAACCGGGTTCCGCTGTTCGGCTTCTACGCCTGGGGCGAATTGGGACGTATCAAGGGCGAGTACGAGGGACTCTCGCACCAATACCAGCAGCACACGTTCGTCTCTACTATCGTCGGGATTAAAAAGTAAGGCAAGACCCGGGAAATAACATATCACACGAGTTGAGGGTCGAGAGTTGAGGTCGAGAGCAAAAGCCCTGGCACTGCGTGCCAGGGTTCCGTTGGAACAGGGTTCAGGATCTCCGGGCGGGCTACGCCTCCCCTGCTTGTCACATAAATAATCCCGGTCAGGCAATCTTCGCATATACCGCATCTTGCCTCACTTCTCGAATCGGCAAGGTTTTCTCAAGCCTCAAGGTCACCTCGACGAAGTAAGAAATGGAGTTCTGCGCTTGATTTGCGCACTCCCCGACATCCAATAAGAATAAGAAGCGCCTGATGGCCTCTATCCCAGACATCCCGATTTCCGAGCAGCCGGGCGGCGGCCTCGTGATGATGATGGCCAACTGGATCGCCGATCTCGGCGCGTTAATCATGGACTGGATGATCGCGCTGGGAAGCATGTCGCTGTTTACCGCCCGGACGACCCGCTGGCTGTTTACCCGGCTCCCGCGCCGCGAGACAATCCTCCCGAATTTCTATCAGATCGGCGTGTTGAGTCTCCCGGTGGTGGCCTTGACGGGGACATTCATCGGGATGGTGCTGGTGGTGCAGAGTTTCAATCAATTCCGAATGCTCAACATGGAAACGCGGTTGGGTGCGGTTATCAATATGTCGCTTGTCCGCGAGTTGGGACCGGTGCTGGCGGCGACGATGCTGGCCGGCCGGGTCGGCAGCTCCATGGCCGCTGAACTAGGTACGATGCGGGTCACCGAACAGATCGATGCGCTCAGCAGCATGGGCGCCAATCCGATTCACTACCTGGTCGTACCGCGGTTTCTCGCCTGCCTTTGCCTGATTCCCGCCTTGACGATCATGGCCGACTTCATGGGTGTCGCCGGCGCGTACTTCTACGCGGTATTCCTTCTGGGAATCGATCCGCATCATTATCTGGCGAATTCGGCGGATTTTGTGGGTAACTTCGACCTGTTCGTCGGCGTTTTCAAGAGCCTTTTTTTTGGTGCGGCAATCGCGCTGATCGCGTGCCACCGCGGTTTCCACTGCGATCCGGGCGCCGAGGGGGTGGGCAAAGCGGCCACCTCCGCTTTCGTCTACTCATTCGTGATCATCCTCGTGCTCGATCTGCTTCTGGGCATCATGCTCGACGGCATCTACTATTCCATCTGGCCCGAGGCACCCCGCCTCTTCTAGGAAAAGCAGCAAGACCATGGTAACGTTCCCCGAAAACTCGAACGGCCGCCCCCTGCCGCTGGTGGAAATCCAAGGTCTCAGCGTCGATTTCGGGCCTCAGAAGGTCCTGCGCCGTATCAGTTTCAATCTTACCCAAGGCGAAACTCTGGCCGTCATCGGTGAAAGCGGTTGCGGCAAAACCGTGTTGCTGAAGACGGTCATCGGACTATTGCAGCCGACGCGGGGAAAGGTCCGTTTCGATGGAAACGATCTTTCCGAACTGAGTGAACGCGAACTCACCCGGCAGCGGATCCGCTTCGGGTTCCTCTTCCAGCAGGCGGCCCTGTTCGACAGCATGACGGTGGCCCAAAACATCGCCTTCCCGCTAAAGCAACACACGTCAAAGAACGAGGAGGATATCCGTGAAATCGTGCTGGCACGGCTGGCCGAGGTCGGCTTGCCGCAAGAAGCGATGCGCAAAAAGCCGGCCGAACTCTCCGGCGGGATGCGGAAGCGCGTTGGGTTGGCCCGCGCCCTGGCTATGGACCCGGAAATCATCCTCTACGATGAGCCAACCACCGGACTCGATCCGATCATGAGCGACGTGATCAACGAGTTGATCCTCAAGACCCGGCGGGAACACCCCGTCACCGCGATAGTGGTCACGCACGATATGCGGACCGCGCGAAAGACCGCCAACCGGATCGTCATGCTCTACCCGCTGGAAAGACTCCGCGAGGACGAGCCGCAAGTTCTCTACGACGGAGTGCCCGAGCAGATCGATTCCGCACCCGACCGCCGGGTAAGCCAGTTCGTCAACGGCGAGGCGGGCGAACGACTCATGGAAATGCGAAGCCGAAACGGTATCAACGGGAGCTGAATCATGGACGAACGGGTCATGCAATTCCGAGTCGGCGTGATGGTCTTCGCCACGCTAATCATCACCGGCATCCTGCTCGCGATGTTCGGCAAACTTCCCAAGATCATTCACAAGGAGTATACCATCGAGATTACTTTCCCCTCGGCGCCGGGCGTTAAAAAGGATACCCCGGTCCGCAAGAGCGGGATACTTATCGGTCGCGTCAGCAAAGTCAAGTTCGCTACGGACGAGCAGGGGCGTGCCACCGCCGCCGTCGTGGTCACCGCCGCCATCCAGGGTGACAAACGGCTTTACCACAACGACATCTGCTACGTGCAAACAAGCCTGTTGGGCGACGCGGCGCTCGAATTCGTTCGCGTGGATGATCCGAAAATCCCGACGACGGAAATTGCCGACGGCACAAAACTGCGCGGCTATGTCCAAGTGGATCCGACCGAAATGATGAGCGATCTCCAACAAACGCTCGACAAGACGATCGGGTCCGTGACCACGGCCGCCGGCAACCTGAGCCACGCCAGCCAGAAGCTGGGGAAAACGCTCGACACGGTCAACGACATTCTCGATGAGAATCAGGAAGGATTCAAAACCGCCGTCGACCAGGCCAACCGCACCCTGGTATCCGTCCAGAAGATCGCCGACGCCACCAACAAACTCATCGGCGACGAGGAACTCCAGGAACAGCTCCGCCGTTCTTTGGAGCAAATGCCGGAGGTCGTCCAGCAAACTCGCGACACCATGGTCACTATGCAGGATGCCTTGGGCAAGGTCGAATCGAATCTCGACAACATGCAGCAATTCACAGCCAAATTGGGCAGCCGGGAAATGCTCGAACGGATCGATCGCGGAACCGATAATCTCGATCAGCTCATGTCGCAATTGATCCTCTTCAGCCAGAAGATAAACAGCCCGACCGGCTCGCTCGGGAAGTTGATGAACGATCCCGAACTCTACTGCCACCTCAACCGGGCAGCCCGCAATATTGACGAACTCACCCGCCAACTCAAGCCGATTGTTGCCGACGCCCGGGTCTTCTCGGACAAGATCGCTCGCCACCCGGAGTTGCTCGGCGTGCGCGGAGCCATCCAGCGCAATCCGGGAATCAAGTAGTTGAGAGTTGAGACTACTCGCGCGGCAACGGATGTACCGGCTGACCGCCGATCGGCGGGGGAGCCGGAATCACCTCGATATCGGGCGGAATCGGAATCAGATTCGGATCGATCGGCGCCGGGCCGATCTCCGTTGGGGTTCCGGGAGCAACTGGAGTAGGCGAAGCAGGCACAACACCGCCCGCCGCCGCCTGTGCAGTCCGTCGCATCTGTTCCGCTCGGCCGAGCAACTGTTCGGTGGGCACGACCATCTGGGGAGCCAATTGATAGTTGAGCACCCGTTGGTCGCGGATCTCCCACGGCACGACGTTCTCGCTCACAAAGTCCAGCGGCGGAATCTGGTACCAGGGAGGCGGCACCGATTGCAGGACCGTTTGTGTCTCGTAACCGTCCTTTACCAAACGGATTTTCCGCTTACCGTAATAAGTAAAATTCGTTGCAATCGGAGTCGTCCCGATTTCGTAATCGTCGATATAGACCAACGCACCCGGCGGATTGCTGCGGATCATCATTCGGCGCTGTACGCACCCAACTGCGAAAACACAAGCAACCAGGACCAGGAACAACAGCGCCGAGCGGAATCTGCTGACGGACGGTGGACAACCGGAGAAGGTGGCTAGCATGAAAATGGGTTTCTCGGCTTCGGGCTCTGTGCGAACTGAGCACATGGCCGGTGGCGGGTGGGGTTGCGTTTTCTGAGAAGAGATGCCATGAGGGGCAAATGGGGCCGGAGTATAGTGCCCCGGGCGGAAAAATCCTAGCCCGAATTGTCCGAAAAACACCCGATCCGTCAAACGCCGAGCACTCGGCAAGAGAACGTAGTTTTGGAGGAGTGGGTTTGGAAACCGCAAGCCAAACGAGTGGATTGTGCTCTGATACACCATAAGGGGGGCCGTGTCCCCCTACTGCGTGGCCGTGACAGCATATTCTGAATGCATAAATGGTAGGAGTGATTTCCGCCTACCCACCAAATCTGGGCAGCACAAGGCCCGCGACTGGCTAAAGCCCAACGACAACGTTATAATTGTTGACGCTAGGTTGTGTCCTTCGGGCAGGTGATTTCGTCTCCCCCCTTCAAGATAGGCACCGTTGCGTTTCCATGGACCAAACCGCCAAGTGGGATCATTGTCTGGAACACGCGGAACTGACCGACGTGGGTTTGCGGCGTCTGAACAACCAGGATGCCTTCACCGTCGTTCTCGCCGGCAACCAGCAACTCTGGCAACAACGGGGACACCTGTTCTGCGTTGCCGACGGAATGGGGGCGCATGCCGCCGGAGAACTTGCCAGCAAGCTGGCCACCGACACCTTGGCTCTTACTTACAGCAAGCTCCTCGACAAATCGCCCCCGGAAGCCCTTCTCGCGGCAATCGCCGACGCCAACAAACAGATCTACAATCGTGGTCAGGTTCAAGACTTCAAAGGGATGGGGACCACGGCCACCACCCTGATACTGTTGCCGCAGGGTGCCCTGGTCGCACATGTGGGCGATAGTCGCATCTACCGCTTGCGGCAAGGGCGAATGGAACAACTCACGTTCGACCACAGCCTGGTTTGGGAGATGCGCGCTGCCGGACAGATCCCCAAAGACTCCGTCCCGGATTTCATCCCCAAGAACGTCATTACGCGATCCCTGGGGCCCAACCCAGCAGTCAAGACCGATTTGGAGGGACCGTTTCCAGTCGAACAAGGGGATACCTTCCTGCTGTGTACCGATGGTTTATCGGGCCAGGTCAGCGACGAGGAGATGGGAACCATCGTTCGCTGCCTTCCGCCGGGTGAGGCGGTTCGAGCTTTGATCGACCTGGCGAACTTGCGAGGGGGCCCTGACAACATCACTGCCATCGTCGTACATGTAACCGGTCCGCAAATTGCCGAGCAGGGCAGCCACGAGCCGCCGCCTCCGCCTACCCCGCCGAAAACCCAACCGGTCAACCCGATCCTTTGGATCGTGCTCGGCGTGGCGGCGATGGGGGCACTGGGTTCGCTTGCCATGGGTGCGAGGATACCCGCCCTGGTCTGTGTCGTTGCCGCCTTTGTTACCATGGTCTTTGTTGTGCTGCAACGCTATAGCGAGGCGGAACCGAAATTCAGGCTCGATAGCACCAGGCCGTTGGGGAAGGGACCTTACACGGCATCCACGTGTCCAATCAACGCCGCGTTTGCTCAAAAGACCTCCAAGATCGTCGAGCAGCTTCGCACCGCCGCGGAAGAGGGAAATTGGGCAGTGGATTGGCCACGCTTCAAGGCCTTCGCCGCCCGCGGCAGCTCTGCCCACAAGGCCGGTAATTACTCCCAGGCTGTCGCCGAGTATTTCCGAGCAGTCAGCTTCATGATGATCCAGTTGAGGAAGAATCGCAAGGCGGAGGCCGACAAAGGGGTACTCGAGCTTTGACAGCACGGGGGAACGGTTTTATTGTTGCCCAACTTCCACATTGCCCCCAAATTATGCCCCCTCCCGCTTCCTCCTCTTGCCTTGGAACGCCCACTGATGCTAAACTCCCGCCCCCTCGGTTCAGGAAGAACGGTCGGGGTGCGTCTCCGCCCTTGACACGTCGATGACTCTCGCGCGACAGGGAGGACGCTTGTGCTCTCGTCAAAGCCGATTTGGATCAAGCTTCTGGCCGGTTTGTGCCTGCTGGTGCTGGTGGTGGTGGCTCTTGCCTCCGCCAGCCTTTATACCAGCTACGTCTACCGGGCGCTGGCCAAGAGCCTTAGCTGGCGCGTAGTCGAGTTGCCGGTGGCGGCCAAATTGAGCCGGCAGGTGGGTGACCTGCGGATTACGCTGGGTGAGTTGCGGGGGTTGCAGGCCGCAACCTTTGCGAACATGGAGTCGAACCAGGCGCCGCTGCGAGCGCAGTTGGTCCGCCAGCAATTTCAAACCCAACTCGATCAGGTAGACGATACGCTCAGCACCTACCGCCATCAGGTCGAGCATCCCGTGCGGGTCGACTCGCGCATGTCGGACAACCAGAGCGAACTGGAGACACTGCAAGAGGTCGAAACCGCGATGGCACGCGTCCATGCGGCCAACAACGACGAGGACTGGATTTTCAACTACCTGAAAGCCGGCCGACTCGACACCGAACTCGAGGAGCTGCAAAGGCTGGCCGGCGAGTTGCCCAGTCATCTCCACGCCAAGATGGCTGGTTTCGCTCACGAAGTCCGCGGGCAATACCGCACGCTGATCGTGGGCACGTGGATCATCGTCGTTTCGGCCGCGTTGCTCTTCTTGTTGTTCGTCAAGCTCTTCTACAAGTGGATCTTTCGCCCGCTGCGCATCCTGATCGACGGATCGCGCGAGGTAGCCGCCGGGAAATTTCACTACCGGATCCATCTCGACACGAAAGATGAAATGGCGGAACTGGCCGAAGCCCTAAACGGCATGACGGGCCGATTCCAGGACATCCGCGATGACCTCGATCGTCAGGTCTGCGAACGCACCAACCAGGTCGTCCGCAGCGAGCGGCTTGCCAGCGTCGGTTCTCTCGCCGCCGGAGTCGCCCACGAAATCAACAACCCGCTGGCATCAATCGCCATGTGCGCCGAGTCGCTTCAGATGAGCGCCACCGACGTTCTCGATACCAACAGCAAGGATTACGAAGTCGCAAGCAACTACCTCCAGATGATCCAGGACGAAGCATTCCGCTGCAAGAAAATCACGGAGAGATTGCTCGACTTTTCGCGAATCGGGCCGTCAACTCGCCGGGACGCCGATCTGGGTGAACTGATTCAAAGCGTCATCGATATGGTCGGCCACCTCGGCAAGTACCAGAGAAAGCACATTCTTTTCAAACCTGCCCGGCCCGTTGTCGCCCTGGTCAACGCCTCGGAAATCAAGCAGGTTGTCTTGAACCTGTTGACCAATGCCCTGGACAGCATGGAAGACGGCGGGACCGTGACCATCACGCTGCAAACCCGGGCCGGTAGCGCGGAGTTGATCTTCACCGACGACGGCTGCGGCATGACCCCCGACGTGATCGAACACATCTTCGAGCCCTTCTACAGCCGACGCAGAACAGGGCAGGGGACCGGGCTCGGACTGTCGATCAGCCATCGTATCGTCGACGACCACCGTGGCGAAATCCAGGCAGAAAGCAAAGGAGAAGGACAGGGAACAACCTTCCGGGTGCGACTGCCCCTTTCAGAACCAAGCAAGGAAACGAAGAACCAGTATCATGCCGCATAAACCAATGAAACTCCTCTTTGCCGACGACGAAAAATCCCTCCAGGAAGTCATGCGCGTCGAGTTGCCGCGCATGGGGCACCAAGTGACCGTCTGCCCCGACGGAACCACCGCCCTGGCCGCCATCGAACGCAATACCTACGACTGCATTCTCGTCGACCTCGACATGCCCGGATGCAACGGAATTGAAGTCATCGCCAAAGCCAAAGAGCTTTCGCCCGACACCGAGGCGATCGTCCTTACCGGCAAAGGCTCGCTCGACAGTGCCATCCAAGCATTGCGATACGGGACCTTCGACTATCTCACCAAACCGTGCAGGCTGGTCGAGGTGAAAACCGTCCTCAATCGCGTTGCCGAACGCCGAGAGATGACCAACAAGTACCGGGCGATCAAACAACGGCTCGAGCGGATCGAAGGAACTCCCGATCTGATCGGCGAATCGAAGGGAATGAAGCGGGTCCGCAAACTCATCGCCAAGGTCGCACCGACCGATTCAACCGTCTTGGTCCGCGGCGACACCGGCACCGGAAAGGAACTGGTCGCCCGGGCACTGCACGACCAGAGCCTCCGCTCGGAGATGCCGTTCGTGCCGATCAACTGCGGGGCCCTGCCCGAAAACCTCATCGAAAGCGAACTGTTCGGCCACCGCAAAGGCGCGTTCACCGGCGCCGACGAAAAACGCGTCGGCCTGTTCGAAGTGGCTAACGGTGGCACGTTGTTGCTCGACGAAATCGGCGAACTGCCCAAGGCAATGCAGGCGAAGCTGCTGCGGTTCCTTGAAAGCGGCGAAATCCGGCGCGTCGGCGATAACGAGTCGTTCACCTGCGACGTCCGCGTCGTTTGCGCAACCAACCGGCACCTCGATCAAATGGTGGCCGACGGCGAATTCCGCGAAGACCTGTGGTTCCGCACCAACACGTTCGAGATCGGCATACCGCCGCTACGAGAGCGGACCGAAGATATCGAACTGCTGGGACGGCACCTGGCCACAAGGTTCGGCCTCGCCACCGGGCCCGACGACGAAGTCTTCACCAAGGAAGCCCTGGCTGCCCTGTCGAAACACGATTGGCCCGGCAACGTCCGCGAACTGGCCAACGTGGTCGAGCACGCCATGATCCTCCGCAACGACGGGCCCATCCGGCTGGAACACCTGCCGCAGCAGTTCTCCGGACCGCAACACCCGATCAGGACCCTGAAGCCCACCGGCCCCGTTACGCTCCGCGAGTTGGAGATGCAGGCAATCTACGACGCGCTCGATCGCCACAACGGCAACAAGCCCAAGGCGGCCGAGGAACTGGGTATCAGCCTCAAAACGCTCTACAACAAGCTGAACCAGGCGGCAACCCTCGACAAATCGGCATAGGCCCCCGGCTGCCGATCCTAAAGCTCGATCCGCCGCCCTTCGAGATGACTCACTCTCGCCTGCTGGACAATCCACAGCGCGCGATATGCGTCTTCCAAATCTCGCGTTCTGCCGACCGAACCCGTTACGGCAAGATGAAAGCGACGGAGCAACTGTTCGCCGACGGGACGTTCCGCTTCGAGCAACTCCTGGTGACGGCCGGCCTCGTCGAACCAGACCAGCGTGGAAGGCAAATCAACAAACGCCACACCTCGCCGGCACGAGACCTGCAACGCCGCCAGCGGACGGTAACTGATCGCCTCTTCCCATTTTCCCGGAATGTAACGGCCACAACTGATCTGAGCAATCGGGCCGGTTCCGAAACTGCCGCGCTCGGAAAAGTCGAGGCTCATCATCTGGTAGTCTTCCCTCCCCGACCCGTCATCGCACTGGTGCATCAGACCGATTACGGAACTCGGCTCGCAATCGACGACGTAACAACACCAATCGACCAGTTCCACGAAATCCCCGGACAAACAGCCTTGGCGAGAAGAAGAGGCGCGAAGGCTGTCGTTCTCGGTCTCCAATCGCTGATGACAAAACAGCAGCCTCGGAACACCGAGGCTGGTAGCGATCAGTTCCTGCAATCGCAAAGCGGCCGGCGCCAAACGTCGGGGAAACTCGGCCGCAAATGTAACACCCGACTCCTCCACGCAACGTTTGACTCGCTGCGCCTCGTCCGGTTCGAGTTGCAGACCGGTCGCACAGTATACGGCCTTGCCCGACTCGCAAGCCGCCAGGATCGGCAAGGCGCCGAACCACTGCGGCGAAAGGATCAGCACGGCCTCCAGGTCTTCGCGACCCGCCAGCGCCCGGTACCCGTCCACTGCAACCGCCGAAAACTGCCGGGCGGCCTGTTCGGCGCGGTGTCCCACCTGATCGCAAATCGCCCGGACTTCAAAACGGTCGGCCAAGGCCCGCAACGCGGGCGCGTGCCGCTGATGCCACACATCGCCCAAGCCAACCAGTCCAACGCGGAGATTCACGCAACTACTCAGTCGTTTCTGTTGAAAAAAGGAAACACCACTCCATTCGGGGATTATATCAGCGCCCCTGCACCAAACTCAATCGGCCGACTGCGGAAGCTGCACAAGCTTGTGAAGTTACGGAAGCCGGGCGATGACTCGCTGTTTTTTTCTGCCCCCCAAAAGTGCGCCGCATGAATTACCAGGGGGTTCCAAAACACCTACGCCCTCCAATAGGAAAAATCGGTAGCCTCCCCCTTGTCAATGCATATTCACACAATACACTACACACTTCCCACCGGGAAACCAGCCCATGATGGGCTGGCGAACCCATAGAAACCGGAAACGGACGTTCCGGTGCCCTCCGGTCGGCTTCCTGCCGCACCTGTGTTCAGACACAAGGAGTCTTAGTATGTCCGGCGTCGCACTTGCAGCCCTTCTGCACACTTTTCTCATTTCTTCGGGCGTGGAAACGTACACCGAGGCCCACCGGGTTACCACGGAGACCGGCAAACCCATGGTCGTAATGGTCAGCGCCGAGTGGTGTGCCCCGTGCCAGACGATGAAACGGCAAGTCATTCCCCAATTGCGCAAAAGGGGTTTGCTGAAGAGGGTCGCGTTTGCCATCGTTAACCCGGACCGCAACGGTCCGTTGGCGCGGAAGCTGACCGGCGGCGGCCCAATCCCGCAACTGGTCATGTACCGCAGAACCAACAACGGTTGGAGGCGTCGCAAGCTGGTCGGAGGACAAAGCATCGCTGCGGTGGAGAAGTTCATCAACGAAGGCATTACCTCAAACGAGGAGACCAACAAGACCCGCTCCTTAACGGAGAACCAGGCTCCGAAAAAGGACACCGCACAAAAGACCAAAGTAGAACCTGCCAGCAAACACTAGGACTGCACTATCGTTCCAGTTCGTAGCGCCGGATTTTCCGGTCGAGCGTCGAGCGTTCGATGCCGAGAATTCCGGCCGCGCGTTTCTTGTTCCAGCCCGTATGCTCGAGCGTGGAGCGGATGTGTTCTCGCTCCAGCTCGGCCAGCGAAGAAGGGAGGAATTCTTCGTCTTCTTCGTCGTTTCCGACCACAACTTGTGCCTCGGTATCGCCCACGGTAGTGATATTGGTCAATAGCAGGTCGTCCAATCCGATTTCCTCACCACGGCAGAGAACGACAGCGCGTTCGATCACGTTTTTCAGCTCGCGAACGTTTCCGGGCCACCGGTATTTGAGCAGTTGCTCCTTGGCAGCGAGGGTGAACCCGCGAATCTTGCGTCCGGTTTCCGCATTATACGTTTCGCGAAAGTGGTTGGCCAGTTCTTCAACATCCTCCGGCCGCTTGCGCAAGGTGGGTACGACGATTTCCAGTACTCGGAGCCGGAAATAGAGATCGCGGCGAAAACGGCCGTCGGCGACATCTTTCTCCAGGTCGCGGTTGGTGGCGGCGATCACCCGCACGTCGGCAGTCACCGGCTTGCTCCCGCCCACCCGCTCGAAAGGATGACCCTCCAGAACACGAAGAAACTTCGCTTGAATGCTGGGGCTCATCTCCCCGATCTCATCGAGCATCAAGGTTCCCTTGTGGGCGGCCTCGAACTTGCCGATCTTCCGTTCGGTGGCGCCGGTAAAGGCGCCTTTCTCGTGGCCGAACAGTTCGCTCGCCAGCAAGGTCTCGGCCAGTGCGGCGCAGTTGAGGCACACAAACACGTTGTCGTGCCGCGCGCTGTTGGAATGGACCGCCCTGGCAACCAGTTCCTTGCCGACGCCGCTCTCACCACGAATCAGCACGGTCGAGTTCGTGGCCGCAGCAAGGTAGATCTGGTCGGTGATTTCTTTGATTGCCGGACTCTTGCCGACAATCTCGCTCTGCACCCCGAGCCGCTCGCGAAGTTGCACGTTTTCCGTGCGAACCTGAGACAGGTTGTCGGCCAGCTCCTGGCGGCGATACAGATTGACCATCGCCACGGCCACCGTGTCGGCCACGGCCAGAGTGAACTCCAGATCGTCGGGATCGGGCACTTTGTTCTCATCGGTGGAATAGAGATGTATCAAGCCGAAGACCTTCGTGCCGCGTCGGATCGGGGCACAGATCACGCTGCTCGTGTGGATTTCGCCTTTGCTGTCACGGCTCGCCAAGGCGCTGTCGCCCTTCACGTTTCGGGCGAGCACTGCCTCCCCTTCACGCATGACGGTATCGGCCAGAAGGTTCGGGATCCGCTGGTACCGCTTCTTCGATTTGCTTATCGATGCAACGATCTCCAGATCGTCGGCATTCTGTTTTCCTTCGAGACCACGGGGTAACATCAGCACTGCGGCGGCGTCAACCACGGTCCCTTCGGCAAGCCCGCCCAGCGCAAGATCTGCCACGCTCTCGGCGTCGGAGGCCTTGGCCAGCTCGAACGCCAGGCGGCACAGCTTGGTTGCCGCGCGACCGATCCGCGAAATGCCCGCTTCCTCGCCCGGCTCCAAGAACCGCGTCTGGCCTCGGCGATGCGTAATCGTCGCCGGTTCGTACGCCGCCAGCACACTCGAATCGTCCACCGACTGGCCCTTCAGGTCGCTATCCTCCAGGCGACCCGCCGTGGTGGAATCGCTGAAGGCCTCGGCCAAACGATGCACAAACACCAGTTGTGACCGCCCGATCCGGATCACGTCGCTCGGCTTGAGCATCCAGTCACCCTTGACCAATTGCTCCCCCACCATCGTGCCGTTGCGGCTGTCGAGATCGCGAAGCACCCACTGGTCATCCGACATGAATATCTCGATGTGGGTACGGCTGCACCGCTCATCCTGAAGCACAACTTGATTAGTCGGGGCGCGGCCGACAGTGATCGCCTGGCCCGGCACCAACCGGAACACATCGCTCCATTTCGACCCTTCCCGAATGACCAAATACGCCAGTTGCGACACGACCGATCCCCTGTCGATCCCGGATAACGAAAAGCTTTTCTGGGGCAACCGCCCTAAAATACCAGCCGTCAAGCGATTGCGCAAAATCGAACACACACGCAAGTGTAGTCCATCATTGCGAACACCCTATCTTCTACCTTACCCGCACTGGGGGCCATTGTGCAAGGAGCCCCCACATTCGAGTGACTCCTTGCCGAGAATACGCCTTGAGAAAAGAAAACGGACCTCCTTTCAACACCCCCCATGAGCGCTATGCTCGCGGGCGGGGTGGACCAAACCCCCACCACACAGCACCGGCAATCTCGGATTTGCTTGCTTTTTTCCGTCAATGAGATTAGTCTATAAGGTACGTGGTAGTATGGATCTCAGATCCATCAAAGCACCCTTTTTTACCGACACAAACATTCGTTATTGGCGGTCATTCGCCCAACAGAGCAGAAGAAGAGGATTTGTGGCGAGAGGCCGAAGCAATTCCCAAGTTTCGCCTTACACCCCCTGGCAGGAGAACTCTCATGCTGACCCACTATCGTAACGTTTCCGGCATAGTCCGCTGGATGGGCATCTCAATAGCTATCTTGACACTTGTTTTGGCGTTGAACTCTGATGTGAAGGCTCAGCTTTACAACAACCAACGTGCCGTTGGTGGTATTTCCTGCGATGCCAACGGCCTAATCGGAAGTGCCCAGCCGGACGACCAGGGCAATCTCGCCAAGTATCTCAAACAATCGCTCCAGGCAATTCCCGCCGATCTGAAGAATCCCATTCCGTTGGAGAGAATCTCGCTGCGGCGCCTGGAAGTCGCCATCGAGAAGCACGGCGACAAACTCCCCGACGAAATCAAGTATCTTGGTGGCTTGCAGCAGATACGCTACATCTTCGTCTATCCCGAGCAGAAGGACATTGTGCTGGTCGGCCCCGCCGAAGGGTGGAAAGTAGACAACAAAGGGTATATAGTCGGCATTACGACCGGGCGGCCCGTCCTGCTATTGGACGATCTCCTGGTTGCTCTGCGGACGGCGCGCCAGGCCGCTGACGGCGGGATCAGTTGCTCGATCGATCCGACGCCTGAAGGGCTCACTCGGCTGCGTGCAGCCACGAGCCGGATGCGGACTGTCGGCAATCCCCAACAGAGGGCGGCCCAAATCGTCAACGCACTGGGGAAGCAGAAGATCACGCTTGCGGGCGTGCCGACGACGAGCCATTTCGCCCGGGTCTTGGTCGCCGCCGACTATCGCATGAAACGGCTCGGGATGGGCTTGGAGAAATCGCCAATCGACGGGTTGCCCAGTTACCCGGCCATGATGAAGGGCGGCAACCAGGGCATGTTGCCGCGATGGTGGCTCGAACCCAATTACAAACCGATCCTCCACAGCGCAGACGGCCTGGCCTGGGAACTTCGCGACGCCGGCGTTAAGGTAATGACCGAAGAGGACCGCCTTTCAGCCGGCGGCAAGGTGCAACGCGGCGGAAAGGCCAGCCCCCTCGCCCAGAAATGGGCCGACAACATGACGGCCAAATTCAGCGAACTGGCCGTGGCCGAGCCGATCTTCGGCCAGATGCGCAACTGCATGGAATTGGCCATTGTCAGCGCGTTGATCGTCAAGGAGCAGTTGCCCCACAAGGCCGGCTACAGCATGCCGACCTTATTGAATCCGGCCGACGTGAAGACCGAAACGTTCAACGCCCCCAAACAGATTGACAGCCAGGTCAACGTGTTGAAGAAGGGACGCACCTGGGTCTTCGCCACAGGCGGGGTATTGATCAATTCCTGGGTAATCGCCGATAGGGCGAAGGAGAGCGACGCCCCGGCCTCGATCCGGGCGAAGGCCGTCCCCGGGACCAACGGCAACTGGCGGTGGAATTGAGGGCAAGATACGCCGCCTATGACATCATAAACGAGAACGGCCGGGCAATGCGTTGCCCGGCCGTTCGTGTGCGCGAGCCGACTTCTCTCCGCCGCTTCCCTACTCCTTGCTCTTGTCGCGGTCGATGCTGGACTTGAGTTCTTCGACGCGGACGAAGCCGGAATGATGGGGAACGGGCAGATCATCGTCGACTTTGGTTCCGCGGCGTAGAAACGTGCTCAGCCAACTGGTTCCTTCCGCCGCCGGTCGTTTGGCGAGCTTCTGGCCCTTGATCTTGTCTTGCAGGCGCATGATGCCTTCCAGCAGGGCCTCGGGCCGCGGAGGGCAGCCGGGAACGTACACATCGACCGGAACGATCAGGTCGACGCCCTTAACCACGTGGTAGCCGTGTTGGGAATACGGCCCGCCGCCGATCGCACACGCCCCCATGGCGATCACATACTTCGGCTCGGGCATCAGATCGTAGAGCCGGCGCAGCCGGCTGGCCATCTTATGGCTGACGGTTCCGGCGACGATCATCAGGTCGCTCTGCCTGGGGCTGGGCCGAAACGCCCCAGCCCCGAACCGGTCCAGGTCGTAACGCGCCGCCCCAGTTGACATCATCTCGATCGCACAGCACGCCAGCCCGAACGTCATCGGCCAGAGACTTCCTTGCCGTGCCCAATTGATCGACTGCTCGAGGGTGCTCAACACCACACCGTCCTCAAAGCGAGCTTCTATCCACGGTCGTGTCATGATTGCAGTACGGGTTACAGAGGGAGCATTACGGATCAGATTATCCCGGTATTGTAACGGTTGTCCTTGGATTGGGGAACCATCGAGCCACAAGTGCCGTTGACAAAACCGGGTACGCCCTACATATTCTGCGGGGGCGGATCGAGATTCTTAGTAGTGGGCTGCTATTGCCGGTGGCCTTTTCTAACCCAACCCCTCGACAAGGTGGGAAAGACAAGTCGATGAGAAGCAGACCTCGCCCCATTGCCGTCATCCTTTCTCTTCTCCTTGTCGGCTTTCTGGTCGCTGTCACATGGCGGGCAACTGCGCAAGAGGACGCGAAGGCCGGGCCCGCCGAAGCGGCCGAACCCGCCCAAAAGAAAGAGCAACCCGAGTGGGAGAAGAACGTCGATAAGTTCTTCGGCGACTACTTGGTGAGCCCTTTCATGAAGGTTCTGTTCTTCGATTTCTGGACGAGCAGATGGCTTTTTCCCGAAGTGGTGCCGGAGGTCAAGTGTCCCAAGTGCGGGACGAAGTTCAATACCATCGAGACCTGGGGGGATTCTCCCTCAAGGGTCGAGATGTGTCCGGAGTGCGGCGAAGGCAAAATTGTAACAACCAAGGGCACCAAGGTTCCGATGATCGTGTTCTGGCTCTTGATTGGGGCAATATTCTTCACGCTCCGCATGGGCTTCATCAATTTTCGGGCGTTCCGTCACGCGATCCGTTTGATCAGGGGAGATTACGACAACCCGGAAGAAACGGGCGAGGTCTCGCACTTTCAAGCCCTTGCGTCCGCGCTGTCGGCCACGATCGGCCTGGGCAATATCGCCGGTGTGGCCATCGCCGTGGGCACCGGCGGGCCGGGCGCCATCTTCTGGATGATCGTCGCCGGACTGCTGGGAATGAGCAGCAAGTTCGCCGAGTGCAGCCTTAGCCAGATGTATCGCGACGTCGCTCCCGACGGCACCATCTCCGGCGGACCCATGCACTACCTGCGCGAGGGCTTAAAGGATCTCAGCACGAAACTCGGCCCACTGGGAAGCGTTCTCGCCGTGCTGTTCGCCCTGCTGTGCATCGGGGGGTCCTTCGGCGGCGGTTGCACGTTCCAGATCGTCCAATCGCTCGGAGCCGTCCGCGAAGGGGCCCCGTGGCTCGACAAGTATCCGTGGATCTACGGCGTAGTCATGGCCGTCATGGTGGGAATTGTGATTATCGGTGGGATTCGCCGGATTGCCGCCACGGCCGAGAAAATCGTGCCGCTGATGTGCATCGTTTACGTCGCCACTACCATCTACATCCTCATCGTCAATTATGCGCAAATCGGCGACGCCTTCCGGGCCATTTTCGCCGGGGCTTTCACACCCGTAGGAATTAAGGGGGGTATCCTGGGGGTAATGGTCGTCGGCATCCGAAGGGCCTCCTTCTCGAACGAGGCGGGCATCGGCTCCGCGGCGATCGCCCATGCCGCCGCAAAAACCGAGGAACCCATCCGCGAGGGGATTGTCGCTTCGCTCGGGCCGTTCATCGATACCGTGATCATCTGCACCATGACCGGGCTGGCGATTATCATAACAGGCGTTGCCGGATCGCACCCCGGGTTGGTTACCGAGAATCGAGGAGCCGCCCTGACCGTCGAAGCCTTCCGAACCGTCAATCCGTGGTTCCCGTACATCCTCTACGTCGCGGTTGTCCTATTCGCCTACTCGACCATGATATCCTGGTCGTACTATGGGGAACGATGCTGGTCCCATTTATTCGGCCGTCGCACGGCGATCGCCTACAAGCTGCTCTTCCTGGTCTTCATCGTACTGGGGTCGGTCGTCACTGCCACCAAAATTCTGGATTTCTCCGACCTGATGATCCTCGCGATGGCCTTTCCCAACATCCTGGGGGTGATGATGCTCAGCGGAAAGATCAAGGAGAAGCTCGACGACTATTGGGGGAGGTACAAGTCGGGTGAGATGCAGCCGTATAGAAAGTGAGTAGTGGATGGTGAGTAGTGGATAGTGGATAGTGATTCCAGTCTCGACATAACTCGCAGGAGTTTCCCATGAACTGGTTACCCCGCAAAACCGTTGTCGTGCCGATCGATTTCTCGGAAGACTCGTTTACGGCGATGGACGTCGCCGGCGAAATGGTCGACGAGCCGTCCGGTCTGCACGTCGTCCACGTCCTGCCGGTCCTGGAACCGCAAGACCCGGGCGTCATCTGGAACCAGGTCGACAACGAGAGCCGCAGCCGGCACGCCGCCGATGCCATGCAGAAGGAACTCGCCGCCCGCGGACATGAGGGCGTGCAGGTGGCGATCCGTTTCGGCAACCCCGGCCACGAGATCGCCCATTACGCCGAAGAAGTCGGCGCCGAGCTGATCGTCGCGTCCAGCCACGGCCGAAGCGGACTGAGCCATCTTCTGATCGGCTCGGTCGCCGAACGCATCGTGCGATGGGCAAAGTGCCCGGTGCTAGTGTTGAAAAAGTAGTTCACCATGAGTGGATCAACCACCATGCGGAAAGTGCTGCTCAACCACTTCGATGAACTCGTCGCGTGTTGCCACTTTCGAGACGTGTCCGCGAAATGTTTTGGCCCCGCGGCGGCCTTGTGCGTAGCAGCAAGCGTAGCGACGCATCAGGATGGTTCCCTTTTCCTCGCCGAAACGTTCGACGATCATCCGATAGTGGTCCAGCAGAACATCCCGCTGCTCGACCGGTGTCGGCTCGGGGGGGATCGGCTCGCCGGCCAATGCGGCTTGAATCTGGCGGAAGAGCCACGGACGCCCCAGTACCGCGCGGCCGATCATCACGCCGTCGACACCGTAGCGGCGAAACGCGTTGACCACCGATTCCGGGGTCTTCAAGTCGCCGTTGCCGATCAGCGGGATGCGTTTTAGGTGCGGCTTTATCTCGGCGATCCGGCCCCAATCGGCGGTGCCGCGGAATCGGTCTTCGGCCGTGCGGCCATGAACGGTCACCGCCGCGCCGCCGGCCGATTCGACCGCCTTGGCAACGTCGATGGCGTTGACCGTATCGCGGGTCAGGCCGAGCCGGATTTTGGCCGTCACAGGAACCGGCGCACACGCCGCGACGACCAGGGCCACAATCTCCCCGACCCGATCGGGATACTGGAGCAGGTGCGAACCGCTTTGCGACTTCTCCACAACATCCCGGGCAGGGCAACCGAAGTTTATATCGACGGCGCTGACCTGAAACTCCTCGACCAATCGCCGTCCGACGGCCGCCAGCTTCGCCGGATCGTTGTCCCAAACCTGGACGGCCAACGGCCGCGGCTCGTTCTTGACGCCCCAAAGCCGCTCGGGCAGATCCTCATCCCGGGCGTCCATTTCCAGGAAACCCCGGGCGCTTATCATCTCGGTCACCGGCAACCCGACACCGCCGAAGCGCCGCATTATCTGCCGATACGCGTAGTCCGTGAAACCCGCCATTGGGGCCTGTAACACCGGCGGATCGACCACCAGCGGGCCGAGCTTCAGCGGTTGGACTGCAAACGACGTCATGGCCATCCCACCACAAAACACAACCCCCGCACGCAGTGCGGGGGCTTTTGCTATCCACTATCCACCGCTCACTACTCACCAATCACCACACACCACTCACCACACACTACCCACCACTCACCACTACTTCCCCACCACCAATGCCCCTACCAGCTTTTCACTCGGTGTCTCCGGCGGGAGGACCGTCAGGGCGTAATCGGCGATGGCCAGATTGTAGTCGGTCAGCGACCGCAGGAAACCGAACGTCGACTCCGTTTGTCGGCTGATGCTCGCCAGTACTTGCTCGACCGAGCGGGGATCCTCGGCGAACTTCGCCGCGGCTTCCGCCCGTGCCGTGTCGGCCTCCACTACGGCGGTTGCATGTTGCCGCACGCTCTCCACCCTCGCCGGGATCATGGCTGCCATCCGCCTCAGGGACCATGACTCGGCCAACCTGCGGGGCTGGGCCTCAAGCTTCAAGAGATATCGGCCCGAGTGCGGGGCCGTACTCGGAATCGGCCACAACTGGTCCGACGAACGCCCGAGCCTGTCGGCCAACTCATACTGGGCCTCGACCAGGGCTGCGCGGGCTTCGTCCCTGGCCGCCCGGGTCGTCGCCTGTGCCGAACGCAATCGCCGCAGATGGAATTCGTCACCCGCAGGTACCGAGTGGATCAAATCGTCGACCAACTCGGCCTGGGCAAGGACAACCTGATACTCGGCCGCTCGTTGACGTGCTTGCCAATATGCGCGGATCGCCGCTCCGCGATTCCGGCTCGACGTGCTCCTCAGACATTCCTCCAAACTAATCGGCGAACCTGCTCCCTCGGGCAACGAGCGATCCCAGTGCAAGGCGAGCGTCAACTGCTTCGTTCGCGCCCCCGGCGCGGCGTCGATCAATGCCGGATACATCGCCGGCGCCGTGGAAGCCGCCTGCGACTTCTCCAGAACCGTTTGCGGTTTCGCAGGCTCTGCGCTACTGATCGGTTTCTTCACCTCCACGGGAATCGGCTCCATCGGCGCCGGCTCAACCGGCACAAGCCGCGGCTTCGGCGGCTCCCTCTCGGCGGCCGCCGGTGCTTCCTCAGTCATTTCCCTTGGAGACCCCTCGTCCATTTCCCTTGGAGACCCCTCGTCGCCGGCTTTCTCCCATTTGGGATTTTCTTCCTCGGGCAATTCCTTCGCCGGCGGTTTCGAAGGGAGGGGCGCCGCCGGGGTCGCTTCCGGTGACGGCGACGAAGGCGCCCAATCGCCGTCCGGTTGGGCGATTGTCTCTCCAGAGGCGTCCGCTTTCGGCCGAACCGCCCGCGTCGGGACATTCCCCGTAGGCGGTGTCGCCGGCACAAGTATCGGCTCGTCGTGCCCGACCGGCTCCACATCCGACCCCTGCCTCTTGCCCGGCTGGGGCGGCATGATCTTCGGCACCAGCGGTCGGACGGGCTCCCGTGTCTTCCTGATGAGCATCCCTACCAGTTTTTGCCCCGTGGCCTCCGGGCCGGCAACCACCATCGCATAATCGGCAATGTCTTGGTTGTAAAGAACAACCGTTCGGATCATCGCCCGACGCTGCCGGAGGCATTGCCTCATGCAGGCCAAGACCGTCCGCAAGTCGGTCCGGTTTTGCCGGTAGGCCTCCCGGGCTGCTTCGAAGGCATCCTCCGCCGCGAGGATCGCCGTCGCACGACCGTCAATCGCTTGCCGGCGGATCGGCAACGTCCGGTCGATCAACCGCAGTGTTGATGGAGCAGTAAGACGGGAAGGCAATCTGTCGAAATCCGTTTTGTACGGACCGGTGTGTGGCAGATCGACCGGTAAGGGAAGGGGGGCCTCGGGCAGGAGCATTGCCAACGACGCCAGGTCGTGTTGTGCCGCAATCACCGCCGCTTCGGCATCCCGCAGTTGTGCCGCCGACGAAGCTCGGGCCGTCCGCAATTCCGGCTCGCCCGATGCCTCCGCCGACAGGTCCCGAAGCCGACGATCGTAGTCCGAGCAGAAGCAGTAGTCGGCCACCGCCTCGACCAGCCGCCAATAGGCATGGGTTATGTCAATCTGCCGCCGACGGTCGGTCGTAGACGAGAGGACCGCCAATAGAGTCCGGGAACTACCCGTAAGCCTGTGCCCCGTCGGGAGCACGATTGCCTCGGCAACGATCTCCGGCGGCGTCAAGCGACGTCTTGCAGGTTTCTTCTCCCCGGCCTGCGGCTGGAGAATGGCGGGCGATAATTTCGGCTTCGGTTCAACGGCGGGCCCCGACAGGGCCGGCAACTGGCCGAACAAGAGACAACCGGCAACAATGGCAGTCGACAACATCAGAAAACTCCTAGATGTTCGTTTCGTAAGTTGACAAACAGTTATAGTTGGCCTGGACAAGAAAGGGGATTTGGGGTAATGACGGCGAGTTGGTTTTTAGAATCATGGCTCCAAAGCAAGGAGGCTCGCCATG
>Ga0180432_10000665_pt1 | contig 56546 bp, 39 predicted proteins | sample SS_ome_10_FD_132414 | JGI IMG/M metagenome (GOLD analysis project Ga0180432, IMG submission 132414) | Hypersaline lake sediment archaeal communities from the Salton Sea, California, USA - SS_1_MS_2 metaG | ecosystem: Environmental > Aquatic > Non-marine Saline and Alkaline > Hypersaline >... | reverse complement strand
GCCGCCGCCATCCACGAGGCCACCAAGATCTATCCCCCAGGGGACCGATCGTCAGAATCCCGCAGCTCTTCCACCCGCTGAACGAGATCGTGGATTCCCGCAGCGACGGGCTACGCATCATCATTGGGGTCTTGCAGATCCTTCACTTAGAGGGGACAAGGCGCCCCGTCACAGAAAAGGAGCCCCGCACCCGCGGGGCTCCTTTTCCGGATTGCTGAGGTTCGTGTTTGGTCTACTTGTACTGGTTCTTCATCGTACTCCAGGATGTCCGTTCCGTGGCGGACGGTCCGCCTTCCGGGTAGTATCCATCAACGGTCAGCAGGTACTGCCCACATGGGATGCTGTAGAAGTCGTTGGCTCCGACCCACAGCCAGTAGGTTCCTGCGGCGAGCGCGGTCTGGATGCACACCGGTTCACACGGGACCGTCGCATATGCCTCGTGCAGGATCACCGTGGTGGCGCAGCCGGCGGCGGCGTCGATGATGAACAGATTGACGGGAATCTCGGCGACCACGCACACGGTGATCTGGCTGGGCTCGACCAGGGTGATTTCATACCAGTCCGTGTCTCGCCAGCCCATGCCGCCCGGGTCCGTCCCACCCCACCCGCAGACGGAGATGGACCCCTCGCAGGTCGGGTCGAGAATCTGGAAAATGGGCGGGTCGGAATTGCAGCCGCCGTTCCATATGTCGGGGATGGCATACCAGTCGTAGCAGGGGTCCTCGTTCTCGGGAATGCCGTCCGCCGGACATTGGACACAGGAATCCAGCACGATGCACTCCACGCCGTCAGCGACGGGGTCCCCATCCAATCTGTTCGTGGTCGGAGGAACGCCCGCGTGGGCAATCGCCGTCAATCCAAACAGAGAGATCAGGGTCAGAAACGTAGCGAACCTCATGTGAACCTCCTCATGGTTCTCGGATACTCAGCCAAAGGGACAACACCGGAACTGTCGAATTCGGTCGAGCACCCCTCCTTTCCTTTGATGGTCTCCGGGGATACCTTCCATACCAACGATGGACTCAAGTCCACTCCAGCGGGTAAAATCCCCCGATTCCCGGGTGAGAACACCCTACCTGTCGGTCGCCGACGTAAGACGAAACGTGTTGCGGGGTAACGTCCTACGGATTTCAAGATGGCGCCTGCCTCCGCGTTTGGAGGAGTGTTATGCAGGTTCGGTGCCAGCGGGACGAGATCGTGAACGGCGATACGGACGAAGCGCCGCGCATGTCGGTCGCTTGCAGGGTACGGGAGGGAATGGCCTCGGGGGCGTAGGCGATACAAGAAGACGGGAGGCGTCCATTCCGGGCGCCTCCCGCCACTAGCGGGTACGAAATCGATGACCGGTGTCTTACCTTTCCTTGCCGCCGCGCTTCACACTGATTGACCGGTGTCTTACCCTTCCTTGCCGCCGCGCTTCACACTAATTGACCGGTGTCTTACCCTTCCTTGCCGCCGCGCTTCACACTGATTGACCGGTGTCTTACCCTTCCTTGCCGGCGCGCTTCACACTGATTGACCGGTGTCTTACTGTTCCCTGCCGGGCTTCACGATGAGGGTGTTGATCATCCTCTCGGCCACCAGAATCCCGATGCCGATCAGAAGAGGAATCACACCGTTTATGCCGTCCTGCATGCCGTCCCGAACACCCAGTGCGATCATGACCGAAACCCCCACGAGCGTCGTGACGCACCCGAGCACCATGAGGACCGCACGAAACCCCCGAAACTCGCTGGGTTTCTTTTCCTCGGAAACCTCATAGAGCTCGGGGGGAACCGGCAATCCTTTCTCGGCCAAGAACATACGCTCCTGGTGCTGACGATCCTTTGCCTTGGACTTCATGATCACCGCCACGATGCCCACGGCAAAAGCGCCCAGAATGAAGGTAATGGGAATCATAAAAGGTAGCCAGTTCATGTTGCACCCCCTTGCTCCTTATGTTGCCGCTTATCCGGGCTCCCTCCGGTGCCCGGCCATTGTCCGCTCACTCCAGGTAGACTCCCCGCAGGGCAGAATTGTTTCACTCCCCGCCGGTTTTCCTCCACGTTTATTTATGAAACCTTTCGGCCGCTCACGGAGTCTATGGGGACAGGAGCGGGGTCGCAAGGGCGAAGTCGACAAATCCTGTGCTTGCAGGTCCTGCCGAAGCCGATTACGATGGAACAGGAGCAATCTCACCGCCCCCGGCGGACTGGACTCATGAGCCTCTTAACCCGGAATCGACGGTGGACGACAAGAGACCCGTGGCGGAACGGACGGACGAGGAACTGGTCGAGCGGTGCCGGGAGGAGGACCACGAGGCTTTCGCCGAGATCGTCACGCGGTACCAACATCGAATTCACTGGCTCGTGAGGCGGATGGTGGGGAGCCTGGAGGGTGAGGACTTGACTCAGGAAGTGTTTCTCAGAGTCTATCGTGCGATCCCCGGTTTCAGGAGCGGGAGCAAGTTCAGCACCTGGATCTACAAGATCGCTCACAACCTCTGCCTCTCGGAACTCCGAAAGCGCGGGCGGCGCGGCGAGCATCTCTCACTGGAGGAAGAGGGCGACGAGAAAGTCCACCGCCTGCTTCCCCCGTCGCGAACCGACCTCGAAGAGGAAATTGAGCAGCTGGATCTGTCCGAGAACATTCAGGCCCTGGTGGAGCAGCTGCCGGCGCGGCAGCGGACGGCACTCACGCTCTTCTACGTCAACCAGGCCCGCTACGAGGAGATCGCCGAGATCATGGGGATTCCCCTGGGAACGGTCAAAACCTACATCCACCGGGCCAAGCTCCGCCTGAGGGAACTGGTCCTCGCCAGTACGGACCTTGCCGACCTCGTCGCCGGACCCTCGGGCGATGCGGTGAGCAATGGGGGGCAGACCGGATGACCTGTCTCGACTACACGGAGTGGATTGCCCGAATGTTGGAGGGATCACTCCCCGAGCGCCGGATGACGGAGCTCGAGGCCCATCTCTCGGGCTGCCGCCGGTGCCGGGCCGAACTCCTCCTGCAGAAGAAAATCCACGAGGCTCTGGTCCAGGAGTTGCCCTCCGGGCTATCGGCCGATTTCGCCCGGCGGGTTACCGAGAAAGCAATCAGCGATCGCGCGGCGGAGAAGAGGGCGCAACGTTGGGCCAATTTGGTTCCGGTATTTGCATTTGCCGTCGGTTCCGCACTCCTTCTCGTGTTCAGAACGGACCTGGCGCGCATTCTCCCCGCTTTGATGGAGCCCGTGGTCCAGGGACTTGCCGCACCCGTCGCATGGATCGGGGATGCGGTCATGGGATTCTTGGCCCGAGCCGCGGATGTGCCGCTGGAACAGGTCTCTGCGCTGGAGGTGTTGTCTCGTCCTCTGGTCATGGCCGTGGCCGCAACGCTTCTCGCCGGTATCCCCACCATCTGGGCTTTCACCAGAATCTTCGCATTCCTGCGCGAGTAGCCAACGGGCCGGGCAGTGCCGGCCCGAGAAAATGGAAAGTCGACAGTCGAAAGTTGAGCTTGGACAGGGGCATCGGGGTTACGCATTGATCTGCGTCATCTGCGGATGGCCCTTGACCTTGTCCCTCTCGTCAAAATCTGTGGAATCTGTGGCTGGCTCTTCGCGTGGCACTCCGCGGCCGAGCCTATCGATAGCCGACCGCCGTGTAACCGACCCAATGGTGGAGCGACGCCGGCGCGGTCACGCCGATACCCAAGTGATCGATGGGCAGCCTCCCGAGATCGATGCTCGTCCCGTACCGGAGGAAGACTCCGGCCGGCGTCGGCTGTCCGATCTCGGTCATATAGTGATACAGGCAATCGAGTCCGAAGGGGACCGAGAATCGCCCGCACCACGTGATGCGATACTGCGTGACGTCTTCCTCGTCTACCAGGCGGAGCATCAGCGCCTGCAACTTGTCGGGACGGACGGTCCCCACCAGATGCGTTTCGATCAGATCTCGTTCCCTCGCCACGGCCAGGTCGTATCCCCCGCCGTCGCTGCCGAAGGGGGCGTAGTTCTTCCCCCCCCACCCCTCGTCTCCGTAATGCACGCAATCGACCGAGATCAGGATCGCCAGGTCCGATCCCGGAATCCATTCGCGCTCCCGGGAGATCTCGGCGAGCGCGAGGCCGAGATCCAAAGCCAGCTCGTCCATCCTCTCCCAATCCATGTAGGGAACGAGAACCGGCACGATCTCTGCGTCCCGGTTGTAGTACTGCAGGAACGGGAGGAGCCCCTCGATGGAGTGCTCCTCGGCGTGAAATTCGTTGGACACCACATAGTCGTCGGGGTTCATCCTTTCCAGGATATCGTCTCGCAAACTCGAGACCGGCATCGGCCCGTACGGGCCGCGCCACGCCGAGAACCTGTCGAAGATCAGCCGGTTTTTCTCCCCCCACGTTCGCGCGCGATGGGCCACGCCGATCACCACTACGGTCTTCGCCCGAACGCCGGGCATGACGTGGACGTAGACCGGACCCGCGTAGAGATGGTCGTCGTGGGGCGCGACCGCTCCCACCCAGGGCCCCTGCTCGAGAGAGCGATTCCACCGTTCGTCCTCAACCCGCTCCGATAGCTCCACGACCGCTTCGATCTGCTCCGGCGTGTACGCGAATCCGACGGTGTCCGCCAGCCCCCGTACGGTCGGGACATCCGGGACGCCGCCGGAGAGGACAACGGCACCTCGACAACAGATTCCGATCCACAGCGCCACCGGGAACAAGATGAAAACCCGACGTCTCATGCTACCCTCCGTATCCCGGCTCGTCTCCACACACTTTGCTCATGTCCGATCTGCGGCGCCGAAGCGCGCCGAGCCCGCGCTCCAGGCACACGCCGGCGATGACGAGAAGATAAGGATCAACAATGAAGCGATACCGGTTGTTCTCACCGATCTCGACGGCGTTGGAGACCACCGTCACGTAGGCGATGTTGGCCGCCAGAAACAGCATCGTGAGCGCAAAGGGAGCGTCCGCCCTCGTCCTCAGCACCCGCATCCCCAGAACGAATCCGAACAACGTGAGTAGCGGGCAGCCCACAATCAGGAACCAGGCCTTGCTGGTGAACCACCCCGCACTTCCCCGGGCATGCACATAGTACTCGGCAATGCTGCCACGCTGGAGGGGGATTCCACGCTCGTCGGAAACCTGCCCGTGAAAGACGATGTGATAGGCTCTCTCGAAATCGCGCAGCCGCCTGCGATTCTCCCGCAACAGTTCCGAATGACTTCCGGGCCTCAGGTAAATCTCACAGGCTTTGGCAACCCCCCCGAGGTAGCGGACAGGATCGAGCGCCAACACGGTCATCGCGTCCCTGAAGTACTGCTTGGAGATCCGGACATAGGCGATGTTGTTATAGTTCGCGTGTCCCGTCGACTTCAGCTCGTCGTCCAGAACCGAGACGCCGATTCTCGGCCGTTGGCTGAAATAGCCGCGGTAGGATCTACTCCCGGGGCCGGCGAAGGGGTGGTGAAGGGCCAAGCTGGAAAGCGTGCCCGTGCTCACCCATTCCCATCGCAGCTCCTTGGGCACTCGAACCGTCGTGATCTTGGCGAAATTCATTCCGAGCCACGTGCTGCTGGAAAAACTCCCGAAGAGGTACAGATTCTTCGCATAGACGAACATGAGAAGCGCCAGCGGCACACACCCCGCGACGACCACTTTTTTCCAATGCCTCGGCTGCGAGAGAACCAGAATCACCCCGAACAACAGAAACCAGAAGAGGTGGAAGATGCTCCGAGTCAATACCACGGCGGCAAGGAGTGTGAAAAACACGATGCCATTCGCCACACTGCGGGTGCTCAGAAATCTGTGAAAGAACAGCGCCGACACACAGAGGAGGACGGTGACCGGGCACGTATAGAAAAGCCAGTTCTCGTAGAGAATGCATGACGGACTGATGAGGAACAGGATCGAAAGCACCGCGCCCAGCCATCGCGAAACGCCCAGCCGGATCATCAGCAAATAGAGAGAGATGCCCAGGACCAGGCCGAGAGCCATGTAGCTGACGGCGAAAGCTCCGCTCTCGTGACCCGGGAACGTTTTCAACACCAGCCCGAGAAAACAATTGAACAGTGGGGGTTGGCTGTGGAGATAGAACAGGCTCCGGACAAGATCCTCCCTGAGCCATTGAGGATCGAGATACTGCCAGTAGCTGTTGAGGGGGGTGGCCTCGAATCGGACCCCGGCGAGGAAGAAGAGAACTCGGGAAACGACAAAGACCGACACAACGAGCGCCGCCGGCTTACCGTGAAACCCGAACCGCCCCCTCTCCGCATCCCCCTCGCGCAAACTGTCGGCGGCTCTCCTCTTCCCAGGGATCATCCTTCGTCTCCGATCGCGCCGGGAAGTCCCGGCCCCGGGACGGCTTCCGAAGCCCCTCACTCCGAACCCTCCCGTCATCTATTGTACGGAGCATCCGGATTCCGTACAACCAAGAAGAGAACGAGAAGGCCCGACAGCCGGGGGCGCCGACGATCCCGCGTCGAACGGCGACGACTCCACGCCTACGTCTCCGCATCCGCCTCCGATCGACCTTCCACGAGGGAATACAGCACCGGCAGGACCAGCAGCGTCAGCACGAGCGCCGAAGCCAGACCGCCCAACACCACGGCCGCCAGCGGACGCTGAATTTCCGATCCGCTTCCCCGGGCAAAGAACATGGGCATGAGTCCCAGGAGAGTCGTGAGCGTCGTCATCAGAACCGAGGTGAAGCGGACCTCGCACCCCTTCCGTACGGCATCCATCGGGCTCAATCCCTGGTCGCGAAATCGGTTGAAGAACGAAACCATGACGGTGCCGTCCTCCACCGCGATGCCGAAGACGGCAATGAAGCCAATGGCGGCCGAGACACTGAGGTTGATTCCGGACAGGAAAATGGCCAGCACTCCGCCAACGAGAGCGAACGGCAGATTGGCCAGAACCAGAAGAGCCGACCGGAGGGAACCGAAGGCGGAAAAGAGCATCAGAAAGATAAGCAGAATGGAAACGGGAACGACGATGGACAACCGCCGCATGGCGCGCTGCTGGTTCTCGAACTGACCTCCGAAATCCAGGAAGTATCCCGCCGGCATCCCCGCGACGATGGATCGGGATTTCTCCCGAACCTCCGCCACGAAGCTGCCCAGGTCACGCCCGCGGACATTGCACTCCACGACCACACGACGCAGGTTGTTCTCCCGGCTGATCTGCCCGGGCGCCTCCACCTGCCGGATGTCCGCCAGCTGCCCCAGGGGGATCCGTCGCCCGTCGGGCGCGGGCACCAGAATTCGCGCCAACGAAGCAGCGTCCCGGCGAAACGGCTCCGGGAACCGCACCGCCGCCGCGAAACGCATCTGCCCTTCTACGATGGTCGTCGCCACCCTGCCCCCGACGGCCGTCTCGATGATCTCGTTGATGTCCGCAACGTTGATTTTGTGACGGGCAATCTCACGACGATCGATATCGACCTCAATCTGTGCAAATCCGGAGATCTGCTCGACCTTCACGTCTTCGGCTCCGCGAACGCCCTGCATCCGGACGGCGATTTCATTGGCCGTATCCCTGAGAACCTCCAGATCCGGCCCGAACACTTTGACCGCCAGGTCGCTCTTGATGCCGGAGATCAGCTCGTTCACACGCAGGGCAATCGGCTGGGAGAACGAGAGCCGGAGCCCGGGGATCTGGCTCAGGTTCTCCTGGATCGCCGCCACCAGATCCGCCTTGGAACGACCGGTCTTCCACTCGTTCCTCGGATGGAGCATGATGACGAAGTCGCTCTGCTCGGGGCCCATCGGGTCTTCGGAGATCTCGGCGCGGCCGGTCTTGGTCACGACCGTTTGCACCTCCGGGAACTCGGCGAGGCGTTGCTCGACGAAGGTCCCTACGGCAACCGATCCGTCCAGCGAAGCCGAGGGGAGGCGGGTCGCGTTGATCGCGATCGCCCCCTCGTCGAGCTGCGGCAGAAACTCTGTGCCGAGATGGGGAACGAGGAGTATGACCCCGACGAGAAGGACCAAGGCGATCACCACGGTCGGCCATCGATGCTTCAGTGCCAGGGAAAGGGCGGGCCGGTATCCCCGCCTGAGCATGCGAACGATCCGGTTGTCTTCCTCCCCTTTCCGCCCCCGCGGATCCCATGTCATTAGAGCCGGCACCACCGTGAATGCCACAAGGAGTGAGCCGATCAGCGCGAAGACCATGGTCATGGCCAGGGGCTTGAACATCTTGCCTTCCATCTGCTCCAGCGTGAACAGTGGAACAAACACGATGACAATGATCAGAATTGCGAAGATCACGGGCCTCGCCACTTCCCGCACGGCCTCAAAGGCAATCTCGGCGGTCGGCGAGGTCCGCCTTCCCCGCTCCGCCAGGTGGCGGGAGATGTTCTCGGACACGATGATCGACGCGTCCACGATCATGCCGATCGCGATGGCGAGCCCCCCCAGGCTCATGAGGTTGGCGGTCACCCCGCTCCATCCCATGAGGATGAAGGCAATAAACGCCGTGAGCGGGAGAGACGCCGCAACAACCAGTGCTCCTCGGAGATTCCCCAAGAAGAGGAGAAGCACCAGGACGACGAGAATCCCGCCCAGGAGGAGAGCGTTGCTCACGGTATGAATGCATGCCTGGATGAGGGCCGTCCGGTCGTAGAAGGGTGAAATTCTCACGTCGTCGGGCAGACCCGCCTGGATTCTGGAGATCGCTTCCTTCACGCGATCCACGACCTCTTTCGAATTTGACCCCTTCAACATGATGGCCATCCCGGCCACCGTTTCCCCTTTTCCATCCCGCGTGACCGCACCCTGCCGCGTCTCCGCGCCAACCTCCACGTCGGCCACGTCTCTCAGGAACACGGGCGCTCCGTCCGCGGCCTTGAGAACGATGTGTTCGATATCCGACAGCGTCTGGACCAGGCCGACGGATCGCACGTAGGCCTGTTCCCATCCTTTGACGATGAAGTTCCCGCCCGCGCTGGCGTTGTTGTTCTCGACCGCCTCGACCACATCTCGAAGCGTGACGCCGTACTTCAGCAACCGGTTGGGATCGACCAGGATGTGGTACTGCTTTACGTACCCGCCGAGGCTGTTGACCTCGTTCACTCCGGCCACAGGGCGCAGTTGGGGGGCGATGAGCCAGTCCTGGATGGTCCTGAGTTCGGTCGGGGACCGGACGTCGCTCTCCAGGGTATACTGGTAGATCTCCCCCAGGCCTGTACTGATGGGCCCCATCTCGGGCTCGACCCAATCCGGCAGATCATCCTTGGCGGCCTCCAGACGTTCAAACACCAGCTGTCTGGAGAAGTAGGTATCGACATGGTCCTCAAAGATCACGATGACCTGAGAGAGGGCCGATTTCGACAGGGAGCGGACCTCCCGTACGTCCGGGAGACCCTGCATCGCCAGTTCGATGGGAAACGTAATCTGTTGTTCGACATCCACGGGCGCCAGACCGGGCGCTTCGGTGAGAATCACCACCTGTACGTTCGTGGCGTCCGGGAACGCGTCGACGGGCAGGTGCCGCCACGCGAAGAGTCCAGCGATCACGAGCACGACCGTTCCGATCAGCACGAGAGAACGCCGGGCAAGTATGAGTCTGATAAAGCCGTCAAGCATTGTTCTCCCCACAGGGCAGGGCACGCCTGCCGTCTAATCCGCTCAGCCTGCGCCCATCTTCGAGCGCAGGACATCCGATTTCAGAAGAAATGCGCCGTCGGTCACGATCATCTCACCGGCACCGAGTCCGGCGAGAACCTCCACCCGGCCCTCGAACTCTCGTCCTAGGTCCACCGGTCTCCGGACGAAACAGTTGCCCGTCAGATGCTTGAAAATGAAATCGACGCCCTCGTCGGAGAGGAGTGCGGCCTTGGGGACGGCCAGGGCGGCATCGGTGATTCCCAGGAGAAGCCGGATCTCGCAGAACATCCCGGGGCGAAGAAGCTCTTCCCCGTTGGCCACCGTCGCCCGCACCTTCACGGTTCGGGTTCGTTCCTGCATCACGGCGCCGACGTAGTCGATCTCCCCCGGAAACGCCAACCCGGGAAACGCGTGCACGGATACCTCGACCGGTACCGGACCGTGCCGCCTGGCCTCGATGAGAGTCGCCAGATCCTGTTCATAGATGTCGGCCCACACCCAGACGGCACCGAGATCCGCAACCATCATCAGGTCATCGCCTTCGTCCACCCGCTCTCCCACCACGGCTTGTTTCTCGATGACCCTGCCGTCAATGGGCGAACGAACCGGGAGGCGCCCGGTCCGCGCCGCGCCCGTCGGTCCTGCCGGCGACCGTAGATCTTCGTCCGTAAATCCCAGAACCCGGAGCGCCGTCTCCGACGCCTGGAGATTCGTCTCGTGCTCCTTATAGACCATCTGCGTCTCGATCATGTCCCACTCGGAGGAGATCTTCTTGTCGAAAAGGGTCTTCTCCCGCTCGAAGTTCTGCCTGGCCAGATCCGCCATCGCCCGGTTTCTCTCATACTCACTGAAGGCCCGCCCCAGCTCCCGGCTCTCGATCTCGAAGAGCACGTCCCCCCTCTTCACCCGGGCACCGATGTCAATGGGCACCGATCGGATGATGCCGGGGACCTGCGGGCTGATGCGAACGGCCTGGTTTTCATTGAGTCCCACCTCCCCCGTGACCCGCAAGACGGAAGGCGTTGCCGATCGGGAAGCCGGGATGACGCGGATCAGTCCCTCTTCGGAGGTGGGGTGATTTCGAATGAGCGACTCGTCCACCTTGACGACACCGACTTCGTACCGGCAGTCATCGCAGAGATGCGTGGCCACTCCGTGCTCGCATTCGGTCGTCATGATTTCATCGATCGACATCTCAAGATCCGCCGCGCCTTCGCCGTGCGCGTGTTCCCCCGAATGGTCATGATCGCACGAGGGTGCGCCGTCTTCCGCCGGTGCCTCGGCGGAATGGTCGTGGCCGCACGCGGGCACGTTCGCGTCCGCCGGTGCCTCGGCGGAATGGTCGTGGCCGCACAATCCGCCGCCGGTATGATCCCCGCCGTCGTGCGCCGCGGGGACACCCGGCGAGTCGGGCTTCGTGAGCCACAGGACGCCCGAGACTGCGAAAAGAAAGACCGCCACAGCCAGGGCCAAGGTCTCCGTTCGTTTCATCGTTGATTCTCCTGGTTTGGTTCGAGCCCGCCCGCTTCCCGGAGGGACCCGCCGATCAGTCGTTCCATTTCCGCCACGGCCCCGTGATAGGCCGAGAGCGCCTGGACCCACTGTTCTTTCACCTGGAAGTAGGTCCGCTGGGCATCCAGGACATCCAGGTATCCCAGCTTCCCACTCCGGTAGCCCTCCTCGGCAGCCTCAAACGCCCGGCGGGCGGCCGGAAGAACCACCTCGCCGAGACTCCGGGCTTCCGAATGAGCTACCGTTAACAATTCATGTGTTTCCAGAATCCGGCCGCGAACCCGTACCTCGACGGCCCGGCGTTCTTCGTTCGCCTTGGCCAGGGCGCTCTCGGTTTCCCTCACCGCCCCCTGGTTGCGATCAAAGATCGGAAACGGAATGGAGATCCCCACCTTGAATGCCCGATCGCCGGTTTCCCTGAACTGCTGGACGCCGCCCGATAGGGTCAGGTCCGGAATCCTCCCGGCCTTCTCCATCTCGATGGCGGCACGACGTTGCTCGATCGCCGTCGTCCAGCGGGCCACCTCGGGGTTCCCGGCAACCCGGGAGACCAGCGTCTCGACGGGCGGAACCTGGCCCGGTGACTCCAGCTGCCCCTCGACCCTCTCAAACGTCGGCGATGGATTTCCCCAGGTAATCGAAAGCCGCTTTCTCGCCACGGCAAGATCGCGTTTCGCATGGTCCCGCTCGATGCGGCTGGTGGAGAGAGTCACGCTCGCCTTGGTCTCTTCAAGCGGGGAAACCTTCCCGGCGTTCACCCTTTCCGCAACGGACGAGTAGACCTCGTCGGACAGCCGTACCAGTTCCTCGGCCAGGAGGACCCGTTCCTGGCCGGCGAGTACGGCAATGAACGCCATCCTCACCTCCGTGTACACATCGAGGCGTTTGGACTCGTAGTCCCAGCCGGCCAGCTGCGTATCCAGGAGAGCAACCCGCTTTCGCTTGGAGCGTTTACCGCCGAGCTCAACCTCCTGAGTGACGGCCGGAATCACGACGGCCCCGTCGAAGTCCCGCCGGCCGTGGGTGCCTCCGAATTCCTCGACCTCCAGCTCGATTTCGGGGTTCGGCCTTAAGGCCGCCTGAACGGCTCTCGCTTCGGCGGCTCGAACCTCCCAGGAGGAGGCCGCCGGCTCGGGACTCCGCTCAAGCGCAAACGCCAGTGCATCTTTCAGGGAAAGGACGGTCGAAGGGGGATCGGCACCCGAACTCCGGGCCGGCGCGTCGGAGGCCGACGTCGGACGCGCAGGCGCCCGGTAGGCGTCGAGGTCTCGCCCGAGAGGACGGGCCTCGGGCCAGGGGCCACTCGAAGCCCCCCCGCAGCCTGCGGCCGCCGCGAGTCCGGTAGCCATCGCAAGGATCTGGAGCACATGAAACATGGAGTTGTTCTTTGACATGAGATTCCCTCGAAATCCGCTCGTGTCAACTCGGTGGGACGCACGTCCGACATGTCGGCAGAAGACCGGTGGCTCGGTCGGCGTCCGTGGATGGGCGAACCGATTTCGACGGATCAGATCAGAAGAACGACCGTGCGGAGGGAAGAGAGCGGATCCCGGCTATCAGGCGGGACGGAGCGAACCTCGCTCTCTCCCGAGAGGGGGTCCGGAACGAAGATCTCGGCATGAATGGCGAGAGGCACCGTCACGGGATTGAACGAAACGTCGGGGATTCCGACAATGCTCTGATCGAGCGGGACGGCGATGTCGATACACGGACCGCAGTGGCACCTCGTATCCTGGAATTGGACGCTCTCTTGGGTGTGAGAGCAGCAGGCGTGGGCGTCCGAAACAGGGATCGGGTTGCAGTGGCTTTCCCCGCCGGTCTCCACGGCCACGCGCCCGTCCGTCCTCACGCAGAACATGGGAGACGCCGCCGTTCCGGGAACCGCCGCCGGGAGGTACGCCGCCAGACATACCCAGATCAAGAATGCCGGTAACCGCTGTGATTTCAAAGAATCACGCTCCATTCACGGAAAAACCTGAAGCGGCTCATTCCAAGTCCACCACTACAGTATACATTCGACGGAATGCTTTGTCAACATAACAAAAAACCTATAGTGACCTCTGTGGAATCTGTGGCTGAGGGTCTCCGCCTGCCCCCCTACCTCAGTCGCTCGAAGATCCGGCGCGCGACCTCCGGTAACGACGGGTCCCTGGCGCCCATGACAAGGACGATATCGCCGCTTCGCGCTTCGGCCACGACCTCGTCGATGAGATCGTCCCGGCTCTCCGCAAAGGCGGCCGGAATGCCAAGCCGAGCCACTTCCTCGACGATCTCGCGGGATGAAATGTCGCGTTCGGCGGTCCCGCCGGCGTAATAGATCTCGGGCATCCAGAGCCGGTCCGCACGACGCAGACCCAGGGCCAGCATGTCCACCAGATCCTCGCGCATGAAACGTGTCGGCCCGTAGCCGTGCGGTTGAAAGACGGCCAGGATCCGGTCGGCCCGGTACCGTGCGGTGGCCAGGGCCGCACGGATCTTGTCCGGGTTGTGAGCGAAATCGTCGACCACTTCGACGCCGGCGCGCCGCCCGACGATCTGAAAGCGCCGTTCCACGCCGCGGAATCGGGAGAGCGCGCTGGATGCCTCTTCGAGACTCACGCCCGACGCCCGGCACGCGGCCGCTGCAGCCGTGGCGTTCAGCACGTTGTGAAGTCCCGGCGCCAAGAGGCGAAATTCGACTCCGGCAATCGAGAACCGGGAACCCTCGAGTTCGAGATCCACCGACTCCGCGCGAAAATCCGCGCCCGAATCCAGACCGAACACCACGGCCCCCGCGGAGAACGCGTCCAGATTCTCATCCTCTCCAATCAGAAACGCTCCTCGAGTCTGTTCCCGAAACTCGTGGAACACTCGGGCCAGTTCCTCCGGTTCCCGGTGATCCCGTCTGAGGTTGAGGAGAACCCCGATCCACGGCTCGTAACGGACCAGGCTGCCGTCGCTCTCGTCCGCCTCGATCACCAGGAGGTCCGAATCGCCGACCCAGGCATTTCCCACGTAGCCTTCCTCCTGAAGGGAAATCAGATTGCCGCCCGTGATGAGGGACGGGTCGCGCCCCCCCGCCCGGAGAATCTCGAAGATCATCGCCGTCACCGTGGACTTGCCGCTGGTGCCGCCAACCGCCGTCGTGTGTCTCTCGGCCACGTAGCGGGCCAGGAGCTCGGAGCGGTGAAGGACGGGGACCTTCTGCTGGCGCGCCACGTGAAGGTCGGGGACCGCTCCCTCGACGGCGCCGGACACGATCACGGCGTCACATCCCAACCCCAGACCGCTGGCATCCTGGGGAACCACTTCGACACCCAGGGATTCCAATCGCCGCCGGACGCCGCCGTTTTCTCCCCGATCGAAAGCACGATCGCTTCCGGACGCGGTTCCGCCCATCATGACGTGATATTGCGCCAGCGCGCTCACGCCGCTTCCGGCGATGCCGACAAAGTGGTACCGGGGGAGTGTCTCGCCCCCCTTCTCAGATGATGACAACTGGATCCCCCTGTTCGACACGGTCATACAGATCGATGACGCCCGCACTGGTCATTCGTATGCACCCCCCGGAGACAGGTGCCCCGATGTCTCTCTCGTGATTGGTTCCGTGGATGTAGACGTGGCGAGCCAACGTGTCCACGCCGGGACCACGGTTGATGCCGTCCTCCACGCCTTCCAGGGTCAAGATGCGGCTCAATATGAGATCCTGATCGGGATCATCGGTTGCTCCGGGCAACCAGATCCGACCCGTGGGAACCCTGGAACGGAAGATGGCTCCCGGCGGCATTTTGCCGCCGATTTTTTCGGCGATGCGATGTACTCCCGGGGGGGTCCCGCGGGATCCTTCCCGGGCGTTGACACCGGATCGTGCGGTGGATACATCGTAGCCGTTTGTCACCGCGCCATCCGACAACAGCACCAGCCGCTGGGCCGACACGTTGACGATCAGGCACCGGCCGGGCATCTCACCGAAGCATTGTCTGAGGCATGCCTCGGCTCGCTCGACCCCTGCTCCTTCCCCACGTCCGGATTCACTCTCGCCGTTCATCCCGGTTCCTCCATCCGCCCTCTGCGAGATCTATGGCTCGGGGCTTGGCTCTTTCGCCGTGTCACCGTGTCGCCTGAACCGTGTCGCCTTGCCGCAGGCTCTCGTAGAGTGCCGACATCTTCGCGCCGACCTTGCGGTAGTCGTGACGCGCGAGAACCAAATCGTAACCACGCGCGGCGAGATCACTCCGCCGACGGTCGTCGTCCAGAAGACGAATTGCCTCGCCGGCAAACGCCTTCGGATCATCCGCCACCACCAGATGTTTGCCCGACTCGACTTCGATCCCCTCGCATCCGAGCGTCGTGCTCAGAACCGCGCGGCGAAGCGCAAGCGCTTCGAGGATTTTTACTCGAACGCCGCTTCCGATGCGAAGCGGAACCACGATCAGCCTCGAGCGGCCCATGAGGTCGTAGGCGTCATCGACCTCACCGAGAACGCGAATTCGCGGACTTCGCCCGGCGAGCTTCTTCAGCCAGGGCGGCGGCGAGGATCCCGCGACGGCGACGGATGTCTCCGGCCGACCCGCAAGGATCTTCGGCACAATCTCATCCGCAAACCACCGGAGCGAGTCGATGTTCGGCAACCACCGGAGAGATCCGATCCACAGCACATCGAACGCCTCGCTCGTCGAAATTCTGGACAACCTCTCGGCGTCCACGGCAAGAGGCAACCATGAGACCCTGGCGCCCTTCGATAGCCCCGCCAGTCTCCCCGCGTCCGGCTCGGAGAAAGTGAGCACGCAATCGAAGCGCCGGCACACCTCCGCCTCGTAAGCCAACATCCTCTTCCACTGGAGCCGTGCGTACCATCGCCTCAGCGGATCCCGCTGCATCCGGTAGAACAACTCGTGCACTTTCGCCTGCACGTTGTGTTCGTAGAGAACCATCGGGCCGTGCACGACGTTTCGAAGATCCTCGGCGAGATGCGCCGTGTGGAGGCCGGCCAGGTGAACCAGATCGAAGACATGCTCGACGGCGAGAGTCCGAAGGCCCGATCCGGCGTCCACCTTCATGTACTTGCGGATGGGAAACGGCTCCTTCTGGAACACGTTCGCCATCAGCCCGCCGACCGTGGTCGGCGGAACGCCCGGGATGAGCATCGATCGATGGAGCCCGTCGATGTCAACGCGCGCCCCGGCCGCGCCTCGCGGCGCCAGGGAAACGAGGGTGACCTCGTGGCCCTCCCTGACCAAACCGCGCAGGTGGTAGTAGTTGGCGATCAACCCCCCGCTCCCGCGCGGGGAGGGGACTTCGGTTGTGACGAAGAGGATCTTCACAAAGACCTCTCAAGGCCGACGGCGCAACCGCAGATTGCGCGGATTTCACGGAGATCCCTTCTCGGCGCCTCGGTGCCGAGAAGCCGCCCTCAGGATAGTCGAATCGGCGGACAAAGCCAAGAGAGAGAATTGGGGCGCGGGGGCAGGGGGACCCGGCTTTCGGCCTTCGCCGATCGGTTTCTGGGTAGTTGACCAGCAGTCTCGTTTCCTGCGCGGGCCCCCAGCCGCGGCAAAGGTCCGGCGTCTCTCTGCCGCAGCGTGAAGGGGAATACAGGTCGGCACGGAGGGCGACGATTCACTCGGGCGAACAGGCCACGCTGCGGCTTTCGATCCGGCGAACCTTCACCGCGGCCGGCCCGAGGACTGTGTGTTCTGGCTCTCGGCTTTTGGCAGTTGACTCGCAGTCCCGCCATCCCGTTGTTCCGCAGTCTCCGGGTCGCCCATGCGCCCCTTTACAATTGACTTGCCCCACCGGCCCGGATAGAGTAAGGGAACGCTCCGGGCGGCCGAACGCCCGGATGTCGAACTCACGGTTCTTCAACCGCCCGGTTCCCGCACCGTCGATCCGGGCCGCGGACCGATCATGCAGGATGCCAACCCGACGCCCGGAAAAGGATCTGTGTCCCTGGACGCCCTGGACACGCTGGTGAGGCGCCGTCGGCTGATCGCCATCAACGTCGCGGCCGTGGTGTTTCTCGCCGTCGTCCTCTCGCTGGTTCTTCCCAAGTGGTACAGAACCACGGCCGTGATCCTGCCGCCCGAGACGTCGATGGATCCGCTCATGAGTCTCGGAGCGCTGCAAATGACGGCCGCTACGGCCAACCTTCCGTGGTTCGCCACGACGTCCGATGTGTACGGGGCCATCCTCCGAAGCCGCTACGTTTCGGAGAAGATCATCGACGAGTTCGACCTCAAACGCCTGTACAAAGCGAAGACGATGGAGAAAGCCATCCGCAAGCTGGAGAAGCACCGATGGGTACGTGTGGTGGATGAGGGCCTGATCTCCATTGCCGTGGAGGCCAAGGATCCCGACCGCGCCGCCGACATGGCCAATGCTTTTCTGGAAGTGCTCGACGAATTTAACCGGACCACGCGAATGACCGAGGGCAAGAAGACCCGGATGTTTGTCGAGGAACGCCTCAAAGAAACCCGGCTGGAACTTGGCGAGTCCGAGCAGGCGCTGCAGGCCTACCAGCAGGAATACGGGGCCGTCGAGCTCACGGAGCAAACCCAGGCGCTCATCTCGGCCGCCGCCGAGATCGAGTCCCAGATCCGCACGACCGAAATCCGCCTGGCCACGCTGTCGACCTATGCCACCGACAGCAACCCGGAAATCAAATCCCTGGCAAACCGAAAGGCAAACCTCGAAAAGCAGTTGACGGAACTCCTCGGGACCTCGGAATTGACGGAGGCTTTCCTTCAGAACGGTGAATCGAAACCTTTCCCCTCGTTGAGCGAGCTGCCGTCCCTGGGGATGCAGTATGTCCGACTGCTCCGGGACGTGGAATTGCAGTCCAAGATCCACGCGTTTCTGGCCCAAGAGTACGAGCGGGCCAAGATCATGGAATCGCGCGATACCCCGACCATCCAAGTCCTGGACCGGGCCTCGCCGCCCGAGAAGAAATCCAGGCCGAAGAGATGGCTGATCGTCGTCATCGCGTTCGCCGCCGCTTTTCTCGGCAGCGTGGCCCTGGCCTTCGGGATGGACTCGGTCGATCGCTGGCGCCGCGATCCGGAGAACGTTCGGCGCCTGGACGCCATCACGCGGGCCCTCACGGAAGACTGGAACCGCCTCAGCAGGGGGGGAGGGCCTCGTGGGTAGCCGCGTGACCCCGTAGCCGCAATCCCCGCGGCCCGTTCCGAGCAGCGCGCGGAGCCACATCCGGCCGTTCCGGGGGTCCCTGAAACGATGACCGATTCGGCAAATGTCCAGAACGCCGCCATCCCGGGGGCTCCGTCCACGCCTCCTCCGGGCTCTGTTCGATGGGTCCTGCCCGCAGCCGTGTTCCTCGGGGAATGCGCCGTCCTCTTGGCCCTTGGAATCGAGGGACCCCTGGCGGGAATCTTCGTGATGGGAGGGCTGGCCTTCCTTACGCTGGCCTGGCTCCGGCCCACCGCCGCGTGGTTGACCGTCGCCCTGCTCGTACCCTTTTCCCTGGAAATCATGATTCCCGGTACCGGCTCGGCGCTCCAGGCGCCCACGGAACCCATGATCTTGCTCCTCGAAGGCATCTGGCTCTTCCGCCTCCTCCAGGGATCCAGAATCCTGCTCTCCTCGCGGCGGTTGACCCGGGCCGTGTCGTTGATCCTGGCGCTGGCCTTCGTTTCCTGTTTCTACACGCGTCATCCCGTGGCCTGCCTGAAAGCCTCGGCCAATCTGGCCTGGTACGTGATCTTCGGCTATTTCCTGGCACTTCTAAGCTTGAGAAACATAAGAGACCTGCGGAGGTTTGCCGCCGTATTCTCCGTCCCGGCAGCGGCGGCCGGCGGCTACTATCTCGTGAACCTGGCCCGGGGCGGCCTCAGCGTCGAGAGCAGCAACGTGAGCGCCTTGCCCTTCTTCGCCGAGCACGGGACTTTCTCCGCCTATCTGTGTTTCGCGTTCCCCATGGCCGCGGTGTCCCTCCTGTGGGCGAAGAAGAGCATCGAAAGATTCTTCTTCGCCTGTGTGGGATTCATGACCTTGGCTGGAATCCTGTTCTCACTCACCCGCGCGGCGTGGTTGGGCTTCTTCGGAATGTTCGCCACCTTCCTGTACTACTCGCTCAAGTCTCGAAGGAGCCGAGGGTTCGTCGTGGTGATCCTGGTGCTGGCCCTCATCGTGATGGGCGCCACCCTCCTGCGATCCACCTCGATGCTGTCCCAGCACGCCCAGTCCGTGGTAAACTTGAAAACCAACATCTCCAACCTGGAGCGCCTCAACCGCTGGGCGGCCGCCTGGGATATGTTCCGGGCCCATCCGCTGGGCGGAGTGGGATTCGGAATGTACAAACACCACTACTACGAATTTCGCCGAATCCAGCTGGCCACCACGGAATCCAGCCCCAAGGCGGGCGCGCACAGCATCTACCTGAGCGTTCTTTCGGAGACAGGGGTCGTGGGCGCCGCGGTGGGACTCTTCTTTGCCATCGCTTTCTTCTCGGTGGTTCGCCGCACGCTACACCTCTGCCGCGATGCGGGCGCAAGAGGTCAACCCGTGGCGCAGATGACCGTCGCCCTGACGGCCGGCCTGGTCGGCTACGCCATTCACGGCCTGTTCAACTACTACCCTTCGTGGGACAAGGTTCTTGTGCCCGCCTGGACCTTCGTCGGAGCCGTGGCCGTCTGCGCGCGGATAGCGAAGCAGAGGGCGAAATCCATAACCCCCGTCGCCGGGAATTCGGAACATGCTTCGTAGGGTCCTGTTCAATTCCAGCGTGATGTTCGCCGGTCAGGTCACGGTGAAAATCCTGGGTCTGGTTTGGCTGGCCATCATCGCCCGCCACCTGGGAGACGCCCGGTTCGGACACCTGACCTATGCCTTTTCTCTCGGAAGTCTCATCGGCATTCTCGTCGAGTTCGGGTTTTCTTCGGTCATCACGCGCGCCGTGGCCCGGCGCCCGGAAGAGGCGGCGCGGTACTTCTCCAACGTCCTGTCGCTCCGCATGACCCTCTCGGTGATCTCCATCCCGTTGACGGTGTTCATCGCTCTCCACACGGGCGCCACGACCGCCACGCTCGGACCGGTCTACATCGCCGCAATCTCGACGTCCATCGCGGGACTCTACGCCACGTCCAACTCCGTCTTCTTCGGCCGGGAAAAGATGGAGTTCCCGTCCATCATCATGGTCGTGAGCAAACTGGTCGCCATTCTCGTCGGGCTACTCGTGGTTCACCTGGGTCTGGGGATGGTCTGGATCGCTCTGGTTTTTCTTCTGGAGGCGGCCCTGAATCTCGTTATTTCGATGCCCGTTCTGTCGCGCCAGATGGGATTCCGGTTCACACCGAAAGTAGATTTCGCCTTTTGGCGACTGCTGATCCGAGAAGCCACGCCCTTTGCCCTGGCGCTGGTGCTCGGACTGGTCTACTTCAAAATCGACGTGGTGATGCTCTCGGCCATGAAGGGAAGCCGACACGTCGGATGGTACAGCGCGGGATATCGGCTGCTGGAAGGACTGGTGTACCTGCCGGCCGCCTTCATCAACACCGTGTTCCCGACCCTCTCAAAGCTCAAGACGACTTCGGAGGACCGGCTGCGAACGGCCGTTGCGGGGGCCTGGGAATTCATGATGGCCTTCGGGCTGCCCATGGCCCTGGGACTGGCTCTGGTCAGCGACCGCATCGTGTGGACCCTCTTCGGCGAAGGATATGTGGAGACGATCCCCGTGCTTCGCTGGATCGGCGCCGCCCTCTTTTTCGTCTTCATCAACAACTTCCTCGGTGTCGTCCTGGGCGCGATCGACCGGCAGAAGATCACGTTTTACTGTTCCCTGGTCGGGGTCGTCGTCAACGTGGCGCTGAACCTGATTCTGATTCCGAGGTACGCGCATCTGGGCGCGGCCCGGGCGACGCTCGTGACTCAGGTACTTCTGGCCGGGTTGTTCTCCTTCCTGGTGATCCGCTACACGGGCGTTCGGCTGAGCCCCGCGCGGCTCGTCAAGCTGGCCGTCTCCGGATGTACCATGACGGCCGTCCTTCTCGCCTGGGATTCGCTCAACCTGGCCGGGGCGGTGGCCGTGGGGGCCGGTGTCTATGCGGCGACCCTTCTGCTGACGCGGGCGATCCGTCCGGAGGAGAGGAAACAAATTCGGGACGCCGTTCTCTCCCGGCGGGACAACGGTTCGGAGAATTGAGATGCGGGTTCTGGCGGTGGATCACACGGGTGGCGTCGATGTGTTCAGAGAGCGGTATCGCGTTCTCTCGACGGACCCGGACATCGACCTGACGGTGTTCGTTCCCGAAACGTGGGTCGAGGGAGGAAGGGTGGTCAGAGCCGGAAGAGACGCGTCGGGGTACAGGATTCTCACGGGAAAGGCCGGATTCCGGGGATACGAGAACCGGGGATTCTTCTACACGGGCGTTCGGCGGGCGCTTCGGGCCGCGCGCCCGGACGTGCTCCAGCTGATGGAAGAACCCTACAGCCTGATGGCGCTCCAGGTTGCGCTCCTCTCGAAACGCATGTGTCCGGCGACGCGGATTGTCTTCTACACCTTCGACAACCTGAACACGGGTTTCCGGTACCCCTGCCGCCCGTCATGGTTCTACGGGGGAGTTCAGCGGATCGTCCAGAGGGTGTCGGATTGCGGACTGGTGTCTTCGGGAGAAGCTCGACGGGTCCTTGAATCCCGAGGATTCACCCGGCCCATCCGCCACGTCCCCTTCGGCGTGGATCCGGAGCGGTTCTGCAGACGGGAGGTGGAAAAAACCGGATCCGAACGGGGCATTCGGGAATTCGTCATCGGGTTCGCGGGCCGGCTGATTCCGGCCAAGGGAATCCGGGTATTGCTCGAAGCCCTGTCGTTTCTCCGAATGGATTGGAGCCTGCTGGTCGTGGGAGGCGGACCGGAGGCCGGCGCCGTTCGGGCCCGCGCCCGGGCGGAGGGGTGGGAGAATCGTCTGGTCATCGACGACAACGTCACCCACGGAGAGGTCCCGGACCGGATGAACCTCATGGACGTCCTGGTGCTCCCCTCGCTTACGACTCCCACGTGGAAGGAGCAGTTCGGCCGGGTGCTGATCGAGGCGATGGCGTGCGAGGTTCCCGTCGTCGGGTCCGATTCGGGGGCTATTCCGGAGGTGATCGGCGATGCAGGCGTCGTCGTGCCGGAGGGAGATGCGGTGGCGCTCGCCGGGGCCCTTGAGGAGCTCTACCACGATCCCCGGACATGCGCCCGCCTGGCGGCGGCCGGGCGCGAGCGGGTCCTTCGGCATTTCACCTGGCGGCGCGTGGTCGAGGCGCACAAGGACACGTATGCCCGCTTGCTCGACGGAACGTTGGAATCTGAGAGGAGCCCGGAGTGGAGTATGCCTTCTTCATAGCCTCGGCTCTTGTGAGTCTCCTGGTCAACGCCCGAGGATGGTTCTCCAGGCGCCCCGTGAGGAAAATCCTGGTCTTCAAGCTGGATCACCTCGGAGACGTCGTGACGGCCACGCCCGCCCTCTCCCATCTTCGGGCGCTCCATCCGGAGGCGGAGATCACCGGAGTGATCGGTCCCTGGGCCCGGCCCCTGATGAAAGCCCACCCGGCGCTGGATCGGATTCTGATCTATGCCAGCCCCGAATACATCCGGGGCGCGCCGTTGCGGGTCGCCCCGAACCTCTCGACGGTGCTTCGGTCACGATCCTACGATCTCATCGTGGGCCTGCGGGACGACCGGGCATCGCTCGCCTACGCCGCTCGCTCCGGCGCCGGGAAGCGCGTCGACCGCGGCACCGTTCGAATCCGGATGAAGATCAAGCGATGGGCGGCCCGACTGGGTTTCGACCCCGGGTTCATTCCGACGCACGAGGTGGAAACCAACTTGTGCATCGTTGGACACTGCGAGCCGCCGGGGTCCGGGGTCCGGCCCTCTCTGCCGATTGCAGGACAGGCGCTCGAGTGGTTCCAGCGGGAAAGACCCGGCCTTGTGGGAGACGTTGAGACATTTGCGGTGATCCATCCCGGCGCGGCCTCTCCCTTGAGGAAATGGCCCCGGGACCGGTTCGTGCAGGTTGCCCGATGGCTCCGCGACGGCCGCGGGCTGGGCGTCATCATCACCGGTTCACGCGAGGAAGCCGAGGAAACGGAAAGTATCGCCGAAGAGGTGGGAATCGGAGCGGCGTCCGTCGCCCGCTCGTCCGACCTTGAGAAAACCGTGGCCGTGATCTCCCAGGCAAGCGCACTGGTCTCCGTGGACACCGGGATCATGCACGTCGGAACCGCCGTCGGAACCCCCGTCGTGGCCCTCATCGGGCCGCAGGATCCCCGGCGTTTCGGACCGTTCGGTCCCGATCACATCGTCCTCTACGGCGGGCTTCCCTGTTCGCCCTGCTCGCAGAAGGACTGCGAGCGCGGGAACCCCGAGTGCATGGAAGCCATCTCGCCGGACGACGTCATTGCGGCGCTCACGGAAATCCTCGACCGGCTCCCTGAGGGCCATCCGCCTCCATTCTCATGAGTTCTGTACTTTCAATGTCGGGCCCTTCGTCCGCCGGCGAACCCGAGCATCGACGCCCGGCGCACTTGCGCCCGGCGCACTTGTGGGTTGTACCGCCCGCCGGGACCTGATACCTTATTCGAGGAAAGGCCGAGACCGGCCGGAAGCGGACGCCGAAGGGGAGAGAGAGGCCCAGTGACTTCGCAGAACCCGAGAATCTCCGTCATCATTCCCGTTCGAGACGCGATGAAAGACTTGGTGCGCTGTCTGCACTCGCTCCGGCGCCAATCCGTGCCTTCGGAAGAATTTGAAATCGTGGTCGTGGATGACGGTTCCGCGGCAGGGGTCTCCGATGCGGCATCCCCGTTCGGTGCCCGTGTTATCCGCCAGGAGAAACACGGACCCGCCGGGGCCCGCAATCGAGGCGTGTTCGAGGCAAGAGGGGACATTGTCGCGTTCATCGATGCGGACTGTGACCCCGATCGGGATTGGCTGCGGAAACTGACGGGACCTTTGCTGGAAGACACCACGCTCGCAGGAACGGTGGGACGGTGTAGTTCGGAACAAGAGTCCGTCATGGCGAGGTTTGTTCAGTTCGAGCTGGATCTGCGATATGCTCGAATGGCCGGGCGGGATCGGACCGACTTTGTCGGATCGGGGAACTCGGCCTTCCGGCGGCAGCTTCTTGTCGACCATCCGTTCGACGAGCGCTACCGGCGGCTGGAGGACGTGGAGTTGTCCTTCCGGCTTGCGGAGGGCGGGCACCGGATGATCTACGTTCCCGACGCTCGTGTCCTTCATCGCCATCCGGAGACGCTGGGGATCTATCTGCGAAGGAAGTTCGAGTACTCGAGGTATGCGTTTTCCCTCTACCGCCGGTACCCGAACAAGGTCACGACGGACAGGAGCACTCCCCAGTCCCGGAGAACCGGGATTCTGCTCCTCGGCCTTGCCTTTCTCTTCCTTCCCCTGGCCCTGGTCTTCCCACTCGCGGGGCTGGTGAGCCTGGGTCTCGTTCTCACCTCGCTGGCTCTCTCCACTCCGCTTTCGGCCAGGGCCTTTCGGGTTTCGCCCCGGTTGGGACTCGCGGTGCCCGTCTTCGTTCTTATGGGTAATCTTACCTTTGCGATCGGATCGTTCTGGGGGCTCGTTCGAGAATGCAGCCGAAGGCGAAGCGAAAGCTCCGTCCCCGGACCGATGGCGCCGCGGGGGGATCCCGGCGGCGGGTCGACGGATCCCGCCGCACCGGGCGGCATTCCGGAGCAACCTGCGGACGAGCGGAGAATCACGTGCGGGCGCTGAATCCCGGAGAGAAAGCGCCACGGTTCTCTCGGGCCCGGTTCGCAGCGTGGGGACTTGTCGTCGGCGCGGCGGCAGGGGGCGGACTGGGCCTCCTTCAAGGCGTTTCCATCGTGGTGGATCTCATCCACTGGCCCGCCCGGACCCCCATCGTGCTCTGGGCGTTTCTCGTTCATGCCGGGCTGGGAAGCCTCCTGGGTCTTCTCTGGGGCCCTGTCTACGCCGCGGGCCTCGGGCGCCTGGGACGTGCGCCGCGGCCGGAAGACGCCGGAGCCGCTCTTCTGAGTCTGCTCGTTTTCCTTCCCCTGGCCACGTACGTCCATGTTTCTCTTCTTCCGGGCACGGATCTACTGGCGGGGGTGAGCCTGGCGGCCATAGCGGGACTGGCGCTCGGATCCGCCGCACTGTTTCCCCTCTGGCGACGGATCCTGCGAGTCCTCTTCCCGGGAATCTCCCGCGGGAGCGGACCCGCCGTACGCCCGTGCATGGCCGTTGGGGGAATGTCGGTCCTGGTGGTCCTGGGGATGTCCTTTCTTCCTCCCCTTCTAATGAGAGCGCCGGGGCCTTCGGACACGCCTCCCCTTCCACCGGCACGTGGGAGTCCTCTGCTTCCCAACGTTCTTCTTTGGGTGATGGACACGACCCGCGCCGACCACCTCTCCTGCTGCGGCTACGAGCGCCGGACGACGCCTTTCCTGGAGACCCTGGCCGCCCGGGGGGTGACGTTCGAAGACGCGGTGTCCCCGTCACCCTGGACCCTGCCCGGCCACGCGTCCATTCTCACCGGTCGCTTTCCCCGGAGTCACGGAGCCCATTGGCAGCACTGGAAGCTGGAGAACGAGAACGTGTCTCTGCCCGAGACCCTGGCCGGTAACGGGTACGCAACCGGCGCCTTCGTGAGCAATCCGTTCTTGTCGAAGATCTTCAATCTGGATCAGGGTTTCGACGTCTACGACGACGAGCTGGATTCCTGGATCCGCAAGACATCTCTCTGGAGGATCGCCAGCAAGGTCGGTTTGTCGTTTCTCTTCCGTTCGGAATACGCCGAGAGACGCGCGCAGAACACGGCCGAATCGGTCCTTCGCTGGATCGACGGACTGGAGACCCGTCCGTATTTTCTGCTGGTGAATTTCAACGACCCCCACGCTCCGTACGACCCCCCGGGGGAATTCCGAAGAGCGTTCCTGTCGAACCCCGAGTACTCGGGCCCTCTACGAAACCCGGCTTCCCATGATGACTTCATTCTGGCCGACGAAGCCGGCCTTTCCACTCGGGACCTTCGCTACATCACCGATCTCTACGACGGAGAGCTGCTCTATCTGGACACCGTCATGGACCGCCTGCTCCGATCCCTGGAGGGGCGCGAAACCGAGCGAGAGATGCTGGTCGTGGTAACCGGCGACCACGGCGAGTCCTTCGGAGAGCACGGGCGGATGGGGCACCGCGGATCTCTGTACAATCCGACCCTTCGGGTCCCTCTGCTCATCTCCGGTCCGGGCGTTCCCGGCAACGTTCGCGTCGATACTCGGGTCCAGACCATCGACATCGTTCCCACCGTCCTGGAGATTCTCGGCCTGGATCCTCCCGAAGAGACGGAGGGCAAGAGCCTCGCGCGCCTGTGGACGGGACCGGGGCCCATCGACTCGCTCACCCATCGACGCTGTTTTGCCGAACTGCATCCCGAACCGGATCTTGTGAAGAGGAATCCGGACCTGGGCCGAGAGCAGGCGGCCGTCTTCGACGGCGCCTGGAAGCTCATTCAAATCGGGGGAGAAGTCCACCACCTTTACGACCTCGCCGATGACCCCGGAGAACTCGTCAACCGGGTGTCCACCGAACCGCACCGGACGGAGGAGCTGATCGAAATCCTCTCAGCCTGGCGAAAGGCCTCCGGCACCGTGCCCGCCTCGTCGGCCACGCCGACGGACCTCGACGGACGGACGACCGAAAGACTCCGGTCGTTGGGATACCTTCAGTGATCTCGCTCTCTGCGCGGCCGGCCCGGGGCATGGGGGTTCCGGCTTTCGGCTCTCGGCTTTCGGTTCTTTGCCCCATCTTCGTCACCTTGCAGGAAAGATGGCTCTCTGGAATCCGTGAAATCCGTGGTTGCCCTTGTCGGGTTTCCCGATTGACTTCTCCGGCCGAATGTGGCATAATCATATCGAATTCAGGGGCGGCCTTCCGGGTCCGCCCTTTTCTATTGTGCAGCGCCTGCAGCAGACGGTTGCGATGAGCGTTCCAGGCGCGAGAATCAAACAGCGAAGGCAATGGAACGCGAGGGAAGCCGCATCGCGTGATAGTTTTGTGATGAATTGCGGGTACACTCAAACCCTCTGCCGAACGTTGACCGTGCTCGGCCGACGAATGGCCGCGCCCGGTTCGCAGTATTTTCTGGTAGAACTCACCCGAGGAGAGGCTCATGCGGAATGCGCTAGTGGTGCTCATCATGGCGGGATTCACGGCGACCCCGGCGCTGGCCGACTGGATCGAGATCGGACAGGGACCCCTGCCGTTCTCCGTGGAGGTTCTTCGGGCCGACATCGGCAATACGGTGATCGAGTACCGCGTGAACGGGTTCGATCGTACTCCGGTCGAAATCGACGGGGAGACCTACCATAGGATCGGCCTGGGAGGAGAGAGCAAGGACCTCACCGCCGGGTTTCCCGAACTTCCCAACATCTGCCGAAGCGTAATTCTCGCCGATGCGGGAGGCCTCGATCTTCGGATTCTCGAGTCCGCATACCGCGAGATCTCCGGAGTTCTCGTCACTCCCTCAAAGGGCAACCTTCTGCGCACCGTGAACCCGGAGGACGTTCCCTACACCTTCGATCCGTTTTACGAAACCGATGCCTGGTATCCGGCCGAGGTCGCGACCCATCGAGATCCTTACATTTTCAGAGACTTTCGCGGCGCCGTCGTGGTCCTGAATCCCTTCCAGTACAACCCGGCAACTCAGACGCTTCGCGTGTACACGCATGTAGTCGTCGAGGTTCGGCCGGCGTTTTCCGCCGGCGTGAACGAGCTGGAACGCCTTCATTCTCTACAGACGCTCACGCGGGATTTCAACCAGGTCTATAGCGAGCACTTCATCAATCATGACCCGAATCGCTACGCGTCCATCGACGAAGAAGGCACGATGCTCGTTATCTGCTACGATGCCTGGACCTCCAACGTGCAACCTCTGGTCGATTGGAAAAACCAGATGGGCCTCGAGACCGAGATGGTCACCGTCACCCAGGCCGGCGGATCGGCCTCCGCCATCGATACCTACATCACCAACGCGTACAATGCATCCGGCGGAGAACTGGTCTACGTCCTGTTGGTGGGCGACTACCTCGAATGCCCCACTCCGATCGTGAGTTCCGCCGCCTCGGATCCCTCCTACTCCCTGATTACCGGGTCCGACAACTACCCCGAGATTTTGATCGGCCGGTTCTCGGCGGAGAACACGGGGCAGCTGGACACCCAGGTGGAGCGAACGGTGGAGTACGAGCGGGACCCCCAGCCCGGGGCCTCCTGGTACCACAAGGGATTCGGGATCGGTTCCGCCGAGGGGCCCGGTGACGACGGCGAGGATGATTGGGAGCACATCGACAACATTCGCGCCGACCTCCTGGCCTACACGTACACGGAAGTCGATCAGATCTACGACCCGGGCGCATCGTCGTCGTCGGTCACGATCGCCGTCAACGGCGGACGGAGCATCGGCACGTACTGCGGCCATGGCGGCGTCACGGGGTGGAGCACGACCGGGTTTTCCGTCTCTCACGTCAACGCCCTCACCAACCATGATATGCTCCCGTTCATCTTCAGCGTGGCCTGCAACGTGGGCGAATTCGACGGTTACACCTGCTTCGCCGAGTCGTGGCTCAGGGCAACCAACGGATCCGTTCCGACCGGCGCCATCGGGTTCTACGGATCCACGATCTCCCAGTCCTGGGACCCGCCCATGTGCGCACAGGACGAATGCGTGGATCTCCTGGTGGCCGACGAGAAGCGTACGTTCGGAGCCCTGTGTTTCAACGGTTCCTGCCAGATGATGGACGAGTACGGGTCCTTTGGGGAAGGCGAGTTCCTGTACTGGACCGTGTTCGGCGACCCCTCTCTGGCCGTCCGGACGGATACGCCCGCGACCATGAGCGTGAACCACGACGAGGCGATCGATCCCGAGGCAACGACGTTTGCCGTGACCGTCGTGGGCATTGAGGGAGCCCGGTGCGCGATCTCTTGCTGCGATGGAGAGTATCACGGCCACGGTTTCACCAACGCCTCCGGGTACGTGGACATTCCCATCGTGGGCACCCTGTCCGAAGAAACCGCGACTCTTACGGTGACGGCCTACAACAAGAGTCCCTATATCACGACGTTGACGGTGGGCGGCTCCGGTCCCTCCAAACCAACCGGCCTCACGGCCGAACCGGGCGATGCCGAGGTGGTTCTGAGCTGGGACGCAAACACGGAGCCGAACCTGTCGTACTACATCATCTTCCGGGACCGTGCACCCGAACCCACCGATTCCCTGGACGTCGTGTACGCCCCGGACACGACGTACCTCGACCCGGCCGTCCAGAACGACAGCACGTACCACTACCGCATCAAGGCCGTGGACACCGACGGCAACCCCAGTATCTTTTCGAACGAGGTGAGCGCCACTCCCGAGCAGCCGCCGGTGATTTTCATCACCCACACACCGCTGGCCGATACGGGCGATGCTACACATCCATACCCGGTCGTCGCCCAGATCACGACGACGGCCGCGCCGCTGGATCCGGATTCTCTCTTCGTCGTCTTCAAGACCTTCGGCGACTGGGAACCGATCCAGATGTGGAGTACGGGAACACCCGACGAGTATCGCGCCGACATCCCGGCACAAACCTGCGGAACCGTGGTGAGCTACTACATCCTGGCCGTCGACACCGCCCACAATCGGGAGACGGATCCGAATCTGGCTCCCGGGGCGTACCACGACTTCCAGATCACCTACACGGCCGCCTTCGCCGATGACCTCGAGTCGGATTTGGGGTGGACGGTCGGCGCCGGTGACGACGGCGCCACGACCGGGATCTGGGAACGGTGCGATCCCAACGGCACCAACGACGGCACCCACCAGGTCCAGCCGGAGGACGACCACACGGTCGCTCCCGGAACTCAGTGTTACATCACCGGGCAATCCCCTGTGGGCGCAGCTCAGGGCGACAACGACGTCGACGGCGGCAAGACCACGCTCTTCTCGCCCACGATCGACCTCTCCGATTACTCGAGCGCTCTGGTATCCTACTATCGCTGGTACACCAACGACACGGGCAGCGAGCCCGGCACGGACGTATGGAAGGTGGACATTTCCGATGACGGAGGGGGCAGCTGGGAGAATCTGGAGACGACGAATGTCTCGAATCGCAGCTGGGCTTTCCAGCAATTCAACATCGGAGATTACGTGGACCTCACGACGCAGGTTCTGGTCCGCTTCGTGGCCGAGGACGCCGGCGGGGGATCCATCGTGGAGGCGGGTGTGGACGACTTTCAGATCCTCGCGTGTCCGCTTCCCGGCGACACCGAGCCGCCCACGGTGGTTGTACTCGATCCCAACGGCGGCGAGGAGCTGGAGAGCACGACGGACTACCCGATCCTCTGGCATGCCGAGGACAATGAGGGCGTGACCGCCGTCAACATCTTCCTGTCCTATGACAGCGGTCTCACTTTCCCGGACACCCTGGCGATGGGAGAGGTCAACGACTCCGTGTACGTCTGGCCGGTGGTGGACGTGGATGCGACCACGTGCCGAATTCGGATCGACGCCTGGGACGGGGGCGGCAACTCGGCGAGCGACATGAGCGATGCCGACTTCACCATCACCGATGCCACCGACGTGGCGGATCGGACAAGGCGGCACCCCACGGAAGTGGCGCTTTCGCAGAACTCGCCCAACCCATTCAATCCGGTAACCGAGATCGTCTTCGCACTGCCCGAGGACACGGCCGTGAACCTCTCGGTCTACGACGTTCACGGGCGGTTGGTGAGAACCCTGGCCGACGGCCTGTACAAGGCCGGCACCCACGCCGCGCACTGGGAGGGCCGTGATACCCGCGGGGTGGAGGCATCTTCCGGCATCTATTTCTGCCGGTTGACGGCCGGCGGCAAGATCCTCACCAAGAAGATGATCATGTTGAAGTAAGTGCTGATGGACCTGCCAGCAGAGAGAGGGGTTCGGCTGAAGCCGAACCCCTCTCTGCGGGAAAACAAGGAATTCGAGAGTAGACGGCCGATTCCGAAGAAGAGCGTTGGAAGCCTGTCAAGCGCAGAACCTATAGCAGGACCTGCCCTACGACGAACGCGCCGTGCGGGGTTCCGAAAACGCGGCCTAGAAGATCCGTAAGCGGAGCGAGCGGCACGGCCCACGCTGAGCGAGGGACGAACGTGGTAGCCGCGACCCGGGTCTTTCCAAAGGGAACCAGGAGCGCTTTCAACTCCTCCGGCGAGAAGAACCGCGCATCCACGTAGGGCGGCCGCGCATCCGCCTTTCTCCCTACGTTGACGGCGGCCAACGCATTGAGCACGCCGACCAGCAGAACCCCGCCGGGGCGACGGGTGCAGCGCGCCATTTCCCGAACCACCACCTCGGCGTTGCGAACAAACTCAAGGGCTGTAATGGCCACGGTGACGTCAAAGCGCCCGTCTTCAAGGGGAAGCGCGTGGGCGTCGGCTACCTCAAAGGATGCGTTGTGGATGCGCCTCCGGCGGGCAATCTCGATCATCTCCGGAGAGACGTCCACCCCGTTCACGACAAAGCCGCTCCGGCTGAAAAAGGCGCTCCAATGCCCGGTCCCGCAGCCGATGTCGAGCAACCGATTCCCGGTGGCCGGGTCCGGAAGCACTCGTTCGATCGCTCGCTTTTCATAGAGATCATAGGTGCGGCCGAGGCTTGTGCCGTACCACTCGTCGTACGAAGCGGCCGAGTCTCCGAAGTCGAATCTGCTGGGTCGCTCACTCATCGCCGGTCACGCTGAAACGGGAGATTGCGGGTCTTCCTCTCCATGTCTTCCCCGCCCATCATACGCGTTCAACGGTCTCGTGACAATTACGGAGTGTTCCCGGAGACGTCACCCGCCATCCCTCATCCCGTATCCAATACGCCTGCATGCAGCAGCGGATTGCGAAACGGTACCCCCTTGCAGCCCCCGGCCGTTCATTCTCAAACCCGCTCGATTTACGATTTACGGATCCTTCTTCGCACACTAGAATCTACGTATCACGCAAATCCATACGGAGGGTTCTCATGGGTCTCTTTGGAAGTTCATTTGAGAAGCTCGAAGCCAAGGGCGATCGGTTGCTGGAGCAGGAGGACTTCGCGGGTGCCGCGCAAGCCTATCGGTCCGCCCTCCAAAAGTGCGAGAAGAAGGATCCCGACGCCGCCCCGCGGCTCAAAGCAAAGATGGAACAGGCCGACGACCGCGTGATTCGGGAATTCGTCCGTCTCATCGGCGAGCATCTGGAGGACGGCGAGCCCGACGTCGCCCGGGAGCAGCTGGAGATCGCCCACAACTTCGCCCGTGAACACCCGGGGAAGTACGACGAGCAGCTTCGAGAGCTGGAGGCCGCTATTGGGGCCCGGGTCAAATCCGATATCCAGGCGTCGCACCAGCAGTACGAAGAACAGATGCAGGAGGAGCTTCGGGAGGAAGAAGTCACGCAAGAGATCATCGAGTTCGAACAGGCACTCCATACCCTGGGACCCGAAGACGCCGAGGAGGCTCGGTCCTACGGCGCCCACTTCCAGAAGGGATTCATGAGCCTGATCGAGGGAGACTTCGAAACGGCCGCCGAGGAACTCGAGCGGGCCACGCATGAGCGGCCCCAATCGGCCATCACCTACGAACAATGGGGTAAGGCGCTCGAAATGGCCGGGCGCTCCGCCGAAGCTCGCAGAGCCTATCAGAAAGCGCTCCAACGCGACCCGCGACGACAGGATGCCCGGCTCTCCCTGGGGGCCATCCTCGATTCGATCGAGAACAAAGATCGCGAGGCCCTCGAGATCCTGGCCGCGGGAATCGAAGAGATCCCGGCGGGAGAATACGCCCTGAGACTGTCCATGGCGGGGATCCACATTCATCGCAACCGTCCCGAGAAAGCCCTGACCGAGCTGGAGAAACTGCGGACCTCCATTCCCGACGGCACGCCCGACCTGTGGCATCTCTTCGCAACCGCGCACGAGGCGGCCGGCGACTTGGACAATGCCGAGAAGGCCTTCCAGGCCGCTTACGCCACCGACTCCCGAAACCCGGCGCGGCGCGTGGCTTTCGTGGAATTCTGCCTCCGGCACGAGCGGAGCCTGGACAACGCCGAGGCCGCCCTCCACTCGATCTGTCAATCCTGCGGTTTTCCCGGCGACCCGGGGACAATGGCTACCTTCTCGTACTACCTGGCCCTCATCACCTCCGCCCGGGGCAAACCCCAAGAAGCCCTCTCACAGGTGGCTCGGGCACTCTCCCAGGGAATTCCGCCCCAGTTTGAGGAACGCTTCGCAGGACTGAAGAAACACCTGGAGGATGTCGTCGACGGTCGTGGAGATTGACCCCCGTGTTGTTTCCGCCTCCGCATTCCCCGGAAAGCTCGAAAGCTGGCTTTCCACCGTCCGTCTATGTTACCCTTGACCTGTTTGACGGGGCCGGAGGGCTGTTGAACACCCCCTCACACCGGACGCGGACCGTCACGACGAACCCTTGGACCGCGAAGATCACTTCTTCAACAGTCGCCCGTACTTGGATTCCGCGCTTTTTATCCGAATCCAGTGAGCGCGAAAGATTCACACACGGTCCCCGCCGGCCCGGCGCGACGGCGGGGGGCTCATGCTTCCGATCCGGGGACGATACCCCTGCCCCTGAGATTCCGTCGAACGGAGCGGGCAGTGCAAGAGACTGCGGATCACCGAGATCGTGAACGCGCACTCGCTGCGGTGGCGATTTTCACGGCGGCGGGCGCGCTGCTTCGCTTTTTCGGGCTCGGCGGAATGGGACTCTGGCTCGACGAGTCCAACTCCGTCATCATCGCAGCCGAGAGTCTTCCCGGAATCGTCCAACGCCTTCGCCTGGATTCCTCTCCGATTCTCTACTACCTCATCCTCCACTTCTGGATTCAGGTCTTCGGGATGGGATCGCTGGCCGTGAAATCTCTGTCCGCCGTCTTCGGAACTCTCCTGATCCCCGCCACCTACCTCCTCGGCCGGGAAATCTCGGGGCGAAAGGCCGGTCTGTGGGCCTCGGGCCTCATCACCGTCGCTCCCCTGGCGATCTACTATGCTCGGGAAGTGCGAATGTATTCGCTCCTGCCGTTTCTCACGGTCCTTCTGTTCTGGTCGGCCCTGAGGTTCCTCCGCCGGGGGGGACGCGGCGCCTTGGCCGCCTACCTGGCGATCGCCGTGTGTTGTGTTCACACGCACAACGTCGGAATCTTCGTGTGGATCTCGGCCGCGCTCCTCTGGTGGGGCGTGCGCCGGCCTTCCACGACCTTCCGCCGATGGCTGCTCTGGCAGGCCATCATCCCGCTCCTGGTCGTGCCGTGGCTACCGGTGCTTTACCAGCAGCTTCGCAACCCTACGCACTACAGCTGGTTCGAGTTTTTCTGGAGCACCTATCCGCCGTGGGCCGCCCTGTATCGAACCCTGGAAGCCTTCGTACCCGGAGGCTTCCTGCCGTCTTACACGGACCTCGGCGGGCTGGCCTGGGCCCGGGTGTGGTCTCCTCTTCTGGCCCTGGCGTTTCTGATCATGGGAATCGCGCCACGCCGCGGCGGAGCGAACGACCGAAGCGAACCCACCTCCCTGCGCGGGCAATTACCGGCTCTCGCGTTCATCGTTCCCCTCTTCCTCCCGTTTCTCTATTCCTGGGTCGTTCAGCCCGTGTACGCCGTGGGTCGTACGGACACGGTCGTCTATCCGGTGTTTCTCATTCTGCTCACCGCCGGCGGATTGCGAATGAGAAGGCGTGCGGTGGCCGCTGCGGCGCTTGCCCTGTTCACCACACTGTCCCTGCTGACCCTCGTTCCCTACTACGGATCCAACCGGCGGGCCGGTGACCGAGAGATCGCCGAACACGCGGAAGCGCTGACCCGTCCCTACGACATCATCGTCTGCACCGGTTTCGCACGCGCCTCGACGGAATACCACTTCATGGCCCGGGGGCAACCCCGCGTCCTCGTATCGTTTCCCGCGGAAATGGCCGCCCACCTGGGAAGTCTCGACGAGTCGGCGCTCATGATGAATGAGGATCGTTTGGAGCAAGAGGCGCACGACGTGTCGGACTTCTTGGTCGAAGAACTCCGGAAGGGACGCCGCTGCCTGATCCTGCGTTCTCCCATGCGGATCAACCGCTTTCTGTGGACGGTCCTGGAGAGGAGGTTCGATATGGACCTGGCGGATCCACCGGGAGGCTTCCACCAGGCCGTTCTCCGGACCCCCATCAATGTCGGGCGGCTGTCGCTCGGCGTGTCGAAGATGGAGGCCGAGATCCCGGTTCCCGGGAGATTGCAGGACGGCGGAGGGTAGACGCAGCTAGGACGAGTCTTTGAGCAACGTCGGCTCGGTTTGGGGAACCGAGGCGTCCGAAAGCGCGTGCTCAACGGCGGCCCGGAGTTCATGGCAAGTGAAGGGCTTTGAGAAGGACCCGTGTACCGCGGCCTTCGAAAGTGATTCGGGCCACTCGCTTTCGTCGCTTCCGGAACAGATGACGATCTTCATCTTCGGGCACATCCGACGAAGCTCCCGGAAGGTGTCCTCCGCCTTCTTCCCTGGCATGGCCAGATCGAGAAGCGTGAGATCGGCCGAGTGTCCTGTGCGAATGTACTCGCAGGCCGCGTCCCCGCTTCCGACCGTGTGAACGTCATACCCAAACTCGGTCAGCGCATCCCGGCACATCCGCCGGAGAATCTCCTCGTCGTCGACCACCAGAATGCTGGCCTTCGGCCGAACTCGATTCTCTTTCGCCGAGGGGGCCGACCGGTCCTTCGGCCCCGCCAGGGGGAGATAAACGAGCATCGACGTTCCCTTTCCGGGCTCGCTCCGAACGTCGACCGCCCCCCCGTGGTTGGTGACGATTCCGTATACCATGGGCAGGCCGAGCCCCGTCGCCCCGGAGCCCTTCGTGGAGAAGAAAGGTTCGAAGATTACCCGCCTCGTGTTTTCATCGATGCCGGGACCCGTGTCCTGAATCTCGATTTTCGCCCAGCGGCCCGCATGCAAGCCTGGAATGGTTCGGGCCTCCTCTTCGTTGAGGGTCAGCAACCGGGTCTTCGCCACGAGAACACCGCTCTCTCCGATCGCCTCCTTCGCGTTCAGGGCCAGATTCATAACAACCTGCTGGATCTGAGTCGCGTCTCCCTCCACCGGACACACCTCGGGCACCAGATCCATTCGAATGTCGATGCCCGGACCGAAGGAACGGAGGGCCAGTTCCAGGGTGTCCCTGACCACCGCATTGAGATCCATCGATTCGGATCGGTACTTGCCTTTTCGGGCGAATCCCAGGAGCTGCTGCACCAGTTCGGCGGCCCGGAGCGCAGAACTCTCAATCGTATCGACAAGGCTTCCCGACCCGCTCTCCTCCGGAATGCGGGTCTTGAGCAGCGATGCATTCCCCAGAATGCCCACCAGAATGTTGTTGAACTCGTGAGCGATTCCGCCAGCCAGGTTGCCGAGACTCGCCATTTTCTGAGACCCGAACAGCTGTTCCTCGACCCGACGGGACTCCGTGGTATCCAACACGAGCAACCCGAACAGTCTGTTCTCGGAGTCCAGCGGAAAGGCACTGATGTTCCAGATCCGTTCCTCGTCACCGCGCTTCGCCTGGGCCTCGAAACTCCCGTCGGCGTTGCCGTTGTCGAACGGCTCGTTGCCCAGAACCCGGTTGAGGTCATTTCTCCGCGTGGGATCCGCCACCCGTGAAGCGAAGCAGGACAGATTGCGGCCCTCCAGGTGCTCACCCACGATTTCGGTCAAAGCCGGATTCACTTCGAGAATCAATCCATCCCGGTACACCGCCATGCCGGCCTTGGAATTGGCCATGACGCTTCGGTAGATCTGCTCGGATTCCCTCAGCCGCAACGTGCGCTCTTCCACCTGCGCTTCGAGTTCCCGGCTGTACTCTTCCAGCTGGAACCTCGACTCCTCGAGCTTTTCCATGGAGACGTGAAGAGCCTGTGTTTTCTCCCGAACCCGCGCCTCCAGGCTCTCGTTCACGCTGCGCAGTTCCATCTGCGCCCGTTCGAGTTCATCCTTTTCCTTCTGGAGGTGCTCGTACAGTTCGGCCTTTTCCAACATGAGGGCCATCTGTCCCGCAATGTTGGAAAGGAGGGCGACGTCACTATCCTTGACCGCCCTGTAGTAGACTCCGGTGTCGGGAGTGTTGCCCAGGAGGAAGAGCCCGGTGGGAATGGACCTCTCCACTCCCAACGGGAATACGAAGAGATCTTCCAGACCGAAACCCCGAGCGGGATCCCCCGGCTCGAGATTTCCGTTGACCAGGACCGGACGGTTCTCGGCGAGCGCCGCCCAGAGTACACTTTGCTCTCGCTTCAGATGGCTCACGTCAAATGACTCGGGAGCGGATCCCGTTCCGCCGACCGCCACCACCGTCGACGCTTTCTTCAGACTTCCGTCGAGCAGCAAGACGGCCCCCGCCTCGTAGGAGAACTCCTTGACCATGAATTCGATGGCCTGCCTGAGGATGTCGGCCGGACCGCTGGTGGCGGAAAGGATCTTCCCGAGTTCGTTGACTTTCTGAAGAAGCTCCAGCTGCCGACCCAGACTGACTTTGGCCTCATAGGCGCGCCGCTCGGCAACCAGGAGAGCCCTCGCGTGATTCTCGAGATCCTCGACCTGAGCCTGGAGCCTTTCGACTTCGACCTTGTTTGCTGAAGGATTCATGGTTTGTACCCGAAACACCGCCTACCGATCCGGCAGCAGCACACAGACGGGAAACGTGTAATTGTGAAAGTAGTTTCGGCCTCCCAGGGGAGCGATTTCACCCCAGGCGTACATCCCCAGCCAGGGTATCTCTGCGCCGCTGGCGGCGCCGATGGCGGCCTGGACCCGGCAGAGCTCATCCAGAGCACCCGGATGTCCTAAGAAGGGACTCGACCGCGCGCCGCACTCGAAACTCAGTGCGAAATAGGGCGACCGATCTCCGATTCGCTGTCCCAGGCGCTCGCCCATGCGGGCGGCCCGATCGATGACGGCTTCGAAGGTCCGGCGATGAAACACGACTCGAGATCCCTCGGGGATTTCCGACTGGAGGTAGATGCTGCCCGACTCAGGGTCCACCTTGAACAGAGAACGCGTCACACATCCTTCATAGTCACCCTGGAGAATCTCCGCCGGGCGAATCCCAATGGCCCATTGCGCGGTGTCTTCGGTGGAAAAGTCGTCCTGCGCGGACACCTGATCTCTCCATGCCCGGTAGGCCGGACGTCCGTCGATCTCATAGATGATGTTGCCCTCCGCTCGGGTGATGGTCGCCTCCATCCCCAGCGGAACCGCTCCATGGGTGACGCCGATTTCCGCCGTGGCCGCACCGGACACCAGAACGCAGGCGGCCGCGTCCTGAAGCGGTTCGCCGTCGAAGTACTGCCGCGTTTCCACAAACCGACCCCAGGGCTGAGAGGCCGCACCGCCGACGACGGGGATCGATCGAACGCTCTCGAGACCCCCGAGGAGCCGATCGACGTTGACGCCCGTCAGCGGATCATATACGCAGAACAGAACCACGGGATGATCGGGAGGCGAGGCAAGGAGATCTCTCCCGATCTTTCGTCCAACCTCATAGGAGTCCCGGCTGAGCCCCTCGCAGACGCCGTGCGTGAAGGTGAGATCGCGGGACCGCAGAGCCATGACGGCAACGGCCCTGGGCGATTCCCTCGCCCACCGGGAGCCGACGACTCCCTGGGTCGAGCACCCGACCAGCGGCGCGTTTCCGGTAACCGAGCGGACTCCCCGGAGTAGACCGCGGTGTTCGTAGCCCATGCCGCCAAAGACAAGAACGAAATCGCAGGACCCGCTTTCGAGATGTTCCATCGCGGTCTTGGCCGCCTCGGCCCCGGCCTGTTCGGAGTCAAGAGCAGTGCTGGTGCCGACTCCGGCCGAAGGAGTGGTTTGTGTTCGCTGCATTCGCGTCCTCCCTTTCGACGGAAGAGGTAACCCTGTGCGGATCAGAAAAAGGGGGGCCAGAGGCGGGCCACGCGGCCAAAAGTGCCTTCGTTGAGCACGCCCCTCTCCCTGAGCCTGCATCCTACCGTACCATCGGCACGTCCCCTTCGGGCCTGTAGACCAACCTCCGCCGCTCGGCCGGCTCCGGCGACCCTTCCGGCTCTGTTGGCCGTCCGGAGGGGCCGGGCGGACGCCGGCCCTCAAGTACCGCGCCCCGGCCACCCCTCGAGAAAACGGCCCCGTTGAGGCAAAAAACCGCAAGCTCGATCCGGGGCGGGCCTCACGTGCCGGCCTCCCTGTTTCTCTTCTTCTCCGTTGCCCTACCCGAATGCAAGCTTGCGTTCCGGGCGAACTGTCGGTAGAATCCCTTGGCGAGCCCGGATCTTTCCTCGTATCCGGGCGAAACCGGGCCGCCCCGGTTTCGTATACCCTCATGGAGATGGATGCGGGAGAACCCCTGCCCGTCCCGCACGTATTCCGGGTTGAACACATCCGAGATCGTCCCTGCTTTTTGTGGAGTCGCAGAGAGAGGATCGTTATGAAGAAGGTCGGTATTGTTCTGCTTGTCCTCGTGGCCGCGGTTGTCGTGCTCCTCGCCGTGAGGAACGGCAAGGGAAGCAAAGATGAGAACGGGATCAAGACGTTCCCCGTCGAGCGAGGCACCATTGTCGACAAGGCGTTGGCCATTGGAGAGATTGGCCCGAAGCACCGGATCGACGTGAAGTCTAAGATTCCGGGAATCGTGAGAGATGTCTTCGTCGAGATGGGAGACCGGGTCGCCATCGACCAGATCCTCGTCGGCATCGCGCCCGACCCCACTCCCGTAGAATACGCGGACGCGAAACGATCGATGGAGATCGCAACCGTCGTCTTCGAAACGGCCGAATCGAACTTCGCCCGCGTTCAGAGTCTCCTAAGTAAAGGGCTGGTGTCCCAAAGGGAATACGACCAGGCGGAGAGCGAGTTCCGGGAGAGCCGCCTCCGGAAACAGCTGGCCGAAGAGAAGCTGGCCCTGATTGAAGACGGTCGAACGCGAATCGCCAACCGGGACATCGAGAACGTCATCAAGTCGCCCATCGCGGGCATCGTGCTCGAGAGGTTCGTCGACGAAGGTGATCCGGTGGTTCCCCTCACCTCCTACCAAGCCGGCACCGCCCTCTTCACCCTGGCGGACATGGATGATCTCATTTTCACGGGCACCGTGGATGAAATCGACGTTGGAAAGCTCTACGAGGGCATGCCGGTCCGCATCAAGGTCGGCGCTCTTCCGGACCAACCCGTGGAGGGGATCCTGTATCGAATCAGCCCCCAGGCGAAGAAAGAGGAGAACACCACTCTCTTCGACCTGGAAATCCACATCATCTCCAGCGGGGACAAACCTCTCCGGGCCGGGTATTCGGCAAATGCCGACATCATCATCCAGGAAAAGTCGGATGTTCTCGTCACGCCCGAGCGGCTGGTTCACTTTGACGCGGACAGCACCTATGTTGAGGTGGAGGGCGCCCACGGCGTGATTTCAAGAAAGATCGTGGTCACGGGCCTCAGCGACGGCCTGCAGGTTGAGATCGTGGAGGGTCTGGAGGAGGGGGATCGGGTCGTCGAACAACCTCCCAAGGAGATCGAGTAATGCACCTCCTGATGTTCCTGGGGCAGCTCTGGAGGGACGTCCGGTCTCAGAAGTTCCGCACCCTGATGACCGTGTTCGGAATCGTCTGGGGAACGACCGCCATCATCCTCCTTCTGGCTTTCGGTCAGGGTCTTCACAGAAACGTGGCCGCGCAATCCCGGGCGCTGGGCGAGAGAATCGTCATCGTGTGGCCCGCCAGGACGGCGAAGGCTTTCGAGGGGCTCAAGCGGGGCCGGGCGATTCGCGTCAAGCCGGAGGACGTCATCCTGCTCAAGAAGGAAATCCCCGAAATCCAATACGCCAGCCCCGAGTACACGAACTGGCAGGTTCAGGTCAAGCACGGCGAGAACATCCTCCTGAAGCGGCTGCACGGCGTCGACCCCGATTACGGGCCCATGCGGTGGGTCGTGCCTCAGATGGGAGGGCGCTTCTTCAATCCCACCGATATCGAGGACAAGCGGCGTGTCGTGTTTCTCGGGGATGAACTCAAGAACGAGTTGTTCGCGGATCAGGATCCGATCGGGCAGCACGTCTTCATCGATTCGGTCCCTTTTCTGGTCATCGGCGTTCTCATTCCCAAGGAACAGGACTCCAGCTACAGCGGACGGGACAACGACAAGCTGTTCATCCCCTGGACGACCTATCGATCTCTCTATGGATCGCAGTACGTCAACAACTTCGTCTTTAAGCCGCGAGAGGGACTGGATGGGGAGGGCGTTGTCGACAAGATGTACGGGTTCTACGCCCGCCGTTTCCGTTTCGATCCTGAGGATCGGGAAGCTTTCATGACCTGGGACACATCGGAAATGGAAAAGATGTTCAACGCGCTGTTCTACGGAATGCGGATGTTCCTGGGCGTGGTCGGCTCTTTCACGCTCATCGTGGGGGGCATCGGCGTCTCCAACATCATGAATGTGGTCATCGAGGAGCGCACGCGTGAGATCGGCGTCAAGATGGCCCTGGGGGCCAAGCGGCGGTATGTCCTCTGGCAGTTCGTGGCCGAGACGTTGACGATCACGGTCGCGGGAGGCGCCGTCGGGTTCTTGATTTCCTGGGGAATCGTGGCGGTGTTTCCCGCGTTTCATCTCGAGGAATACGTGGGCGTGCCCCGGGTGTCTTCGTTCGTAGCCATGGCCGCCGCCGGCCTGCTGTTTCTCGTGGGCATGATCTCGGGCTATTTCCCGGCCCGGCGGGCCGCGTCGCTACACCCTGTACAAGCCCTCAAACCCTAGCCGGGATCCGGCGGGCAGGTAAGCGATGAAAAGCATCTTCCTCCTTAGGTACTATGGCCGCGAGCTCAAGGTACAGCGAAAGAAGATCGCCCTGACGGTCGCCGCCATTGCTTGGGGAACCCTCTCCATTGTCCTGCTCCTGGCCTTCGGCGAGGGGATGAAAGACCAGATTCTCAGGGCCCGCAAGGGACTCGGCGAGGACCTGGTGATCGTATGGGGAGGGCAGACCAGTCTCCCTTACAAGGGATTACCCAGGGGACGCCCGGTTCGTCTTTCGGACGAGGATATCGACCTTCTGCGGCGGCGGATCCCGGGAATCCGGAGGATCAGCGGGGAGTACAGCCGCTGGGGAACCCCGATCACCCACGGCGCCAAGAGCGTCAGCCGCCATATGGTGGGGGTCAACCCCGAATTCGGCCTGATGCGCAACTGGATCGCCGAGCGGGGGGGGCGTTTCTTCGACCGAGAGGACATGGAGAGAAAACGGAGAGTCGTCTTCCTCGGATCGAAGTTGAGAGAAGAACTCTTCGGAGATCGCCAGGCCGTTGGGGAACAGATTGTCATCGACCGGATGCCCTTCACGGTCATCGGCGTGATGAAGGAGAAACTGCAAATGGGCATGTATTCGGGGCCCGACGTGGACAAGGCGGCGATCCCCCTCACCACGATGGAGACGCTATTCGCCCAGCGATCGTACTTCGGCAATTTCGTGTACCAGCCCAAGGACCCGGAGGCGCGCAAGAGCGTCGAGCGGGAGATCTATCGCGTCCTCGGCACCAAACATCAGTTTGACCCGACGGACGAGTCCGCTCTCTCCATCTGGGACGCCATCGAAAGTCAGAAATCCATGTCCAACATGATGATGGGCATTCAGGTGTTTCTCGGAGTCATCGGCGGCCTGACCCTGCTTGTGGCCGGGGTGGGGGTCGCCAACATCATGTACGTGACGATCAAGGAGCGGACTCGGGAAATCGGAATTAAGATGGCGATCGGGGCGAAACCCTCCAACGTGATGCACCAGTTCCTGATCGAATCCCTGCTGATCGCCTTCGTCGGAGGCGCCGTGGGCCTGGCCGTCTCGGCCGCCCTTGTCTCGGTCCTCCAGGGAATCGAAATCGAGAACGAGGGCCTTCAATTCCTGGGCAAGCCCGAGATTTCCTGGGAGATCGGCCTCATTACGGTTTGCATCCTGGGCCTGATCGGCACCGTGGCCGGACTGTTCCCGTCCCGCAAGGCGTCTCGCATCAACCCGGCCGAGTCTCTGCGCTACGAGTAAACGGGAGGAGGACCCGCACGGATGATCTCGATGACAAACATCACCAAGGTGTACGATACAGGCAAAATCGAAGTGGAGGCGCTTCGAGGGATCGACATTGAGTTCGAGCGGGGGGATTTCATCTCGATCATGGGCCCCTCCGGTTCCGGTAAGTCCACGCTTATGAACATCATGGGATGTCTCGACGTACCGAGCTCCGGGACGTACGTGCTGGACGGCGAGGAGGTCCAGGGACTCCACCACAACCGGCTGGCGGAAATCCGGAATGAAAAGATCGGCTTTGTATTTCAGAATTTCAATCTTCTTCCCTATGCCACCGCCCGGGAGAACGTCGAGATGCCCATGATTTTCCGGGGGACGACGGCCGGCGAACGGAGGAGGAGGTCTTCGGAGTTGCTGGATCTGGTGATGCTCGGCGACCGCCTGGATCATAAACCCGGCGAGCTCTCGGGGGGAGAAATGCAGCGGGTTGCCATTGCGAGATCCCTGGCCAATGCTCCGGCCATTATTCTGGCGGATGAGCCGACGGGCAATCTGGACTCGGGCTCGGGGAGAGAGATTCTGAATCTGTTTCACAACCTCTGGAAAGAAGGTCGGACCGTCATCATCATCACCCATGATGCCTCCATCGCTCGGGAGTCCAAACGCATCGTTCACATGATGGACGGCCGAATCACCCCGGACGGACCCGTACCCGCCTAGGTTGAATTATTCACGAACCGCCCGCCCCGAATTGGTGTATAATCCACGCGAAGCAGCCGAGCAGCGAAGCAATGGAACCGTCGGAGAGCAATGACCCTTACAGGCATCGGGGAACTGGCCGCCTTCGGCACGGCGATCTGCTGGACGGTCAGCGCCCTGTTCTTCACGCGCGCGTCCAGCCTCATCGGGGGCGTGACCGTCAATCATGCCCGGGTGATCCTGGCCCTTCCTTTCATGGTGGGGATCCACCTGGTAACGTGCGGGCGCGGGTTTCCCGTGGACGTGGAGTCCTACCGGTGGGGATGGTTGGCCCTCTCCGGCGTAATCGGCCTGGTTCTCGGGGATTCTTTCCTGTTCAATGCCTTTGCCCTCATCGGCCCCCGGCTCGCGCTTCTGATCATGTCCCTGGTGCCCATTCTGAGCACCACGGCCGCCTGGATCTTCCTGAGGGAGAGGCTCCTGCCGCTGGAACTCACCGGCGTCCTCATCGCCGTGGCGGGGATCGGCTGGGTCGTGATGGAGAGAGGCAACGGGCAAGACGCCGGGCGACCGAAGCGCTACGCTCGAGGGGTAATCTTCGCCGTCGCCGGCGCACTGGGTCAGGCGCTGGGACTCGTCGCGGCGAAAAAGGGAATGGCCGGAGACTTTCCCGCCATCTCGGCCACGCTCATCCGCATGGTGGCCGCCGCCGCGACGATGTGGGGCGTCTCGTTGTTGAGCGGCCGAGCGCCTCGAATCATTCGTGCGATCTTCACTCGCGAGGCTCTGGCACCGCTGTTCGGCGCCATCATCGTTGGAGCCGCTCTGGGAATCTGGCTCTCTCTCGTGTCGATCCAATACTCCCGTCTGGGCGTCGCGGCCACCATCATGGCGCTTCCTCCCGTCTTGATCCTTCCCCTTGCCTACTGGCAGCTGAATGAGCGGGTGTCCCCGCGCGCCATCCTCGGCACGGTGGTTGCCTTCATCGGAATCGCGGTTCTCCTGGCGGGTTGATCCTCCGAGACGTAGGCTCAATCGCGGCCGGCCCGGGCAAGCACCGTCACGTACTCCGGCAGCATGAAGACCTTCCGGATGCTCAGACCCTGCCGACCAACGGACGTTTCCAGCTCGAACCTGTCCTCCCACCGGATCCCCGACATCAGGAAGTGGCCCCCGGGAATCAAGAGGGACGCCAGGGAACGCATGGAAGCGAGCAGAAGATCTCCGTAGAGGTTGGCCAGGATGAGATCGAAGCGGACGTTGCGAAGGGCGTGGACCTCCCCCAGAAAGAGCGTCATTTGACCGGAAACACCATTGAGACCGGCGTTGACCCGGGTGGTCTCCAGCGCGTCGGGATCGGTGTCGAACGCCACGACCGAGCGGGCCCCCAGCTTGAGCGCCGCGATTCCCAGGATCCCCGTGCCGCATCCGACATCGAGCACGGCGGCTCCCTCGGCGGGGGCGAGATGCTCTAGCACGTGGAGACAGCTTCTCGTGGTTTCGTGCTCACCGGAGCCGAAAGCCTTGCCCCGACCCAGGCGTACCCGGGTTCTTCCCACCCGTAGAGTCCGCTGTCCCGATTCCATGCCGTTTCCTCTTGAACTAGCACAGATCCAGTCTTTTCATCCGTCTCCACAGGGTGCTGCGCGCGACACCAAGAGCGGCAGCGGCTCGAGTCCGGCTCCCGCCGCATCGCGCCAGGACCGCCAGGATCTCCCTCGCCTCCGGCTCCTCCGCGGAACGGATGCCGAAGGCGGCCTCGGAGAGATACCCCACCGGAGAATCGTCCACGGCGGATGAGATGAGATCGCCCGGCAGGTGAACGACGTCGACCACGGGGCCATCTCCCAGGATCACCGCTCGCTCGATAGCGTTCTGCAACTGGCGGACGTTCCCCGGCCACCGGGCCGAGAGAAGGGCGCGCCGCGCCCCGGCCGTGAACCCCTGGACGTCACGACCGTGTTTCTTCGAGAACGCCGTGAGAAAATGATCGGCCAGCAGAAGCACGTCGTTCTCCCTCTCCCTCAGGGAGGGCAGGCGCAGCGAGATGACGTTCAGACGGTAGAAAAGATCGTCCCGAAACAGACCTTTCAAGACCCTCTCCTTGAGGTCTCGGTTGGTGGCCGCGATCACACGGACGTCGACGGGAACGGGCGTGGCGCTGCCCACGGGACGGACCTCCCTCTCCTGCAGGACCCGCAACAGGTTGACCTGAAGCGCGGGGGAAATCTCGCTGATCTCGTCCAGGAGAATCGTCCCCCGGCTCGCAGCTCGAAAGAGCCCCTCCGAATCCTTCTCGGCTCCGGTGAAGGCTCCCCGTTTGTATCCGAACAGCTCGCTCTCCAGGAGCGTCTCGGTCAGCGCGCCGCAGTTGACGCCGATAAAGGGCCCGTCTTTGCGGCCGGACGCCCGGTGAATGCCGCGGGCCAGCATCTCCTTGCCCGTCCCGCTCGCCCCCTGGACCAGCACCGTCGTGTCGAACCTGGCGGCGCGTTCGGCCACGGAGAGGGCTTGCCGCATCGCGTGGCTTTCGCCGATGATGTGGGAGAAACTGAAGGAAGGTCTGGCGCTCAGCCGCAGGCGGGTGAGTTCCGCTTCGCTCCTCCGGAGGGTGGCCTGCTGTGCCTCAACGGTCTCTGCGAGATCCCGCAGGATCGCCTCCAGATCGATGGGATGAAGATGGCTGCGGACCAGGTTGGCCTCGTCGCCCCAGCCTTCATCGAGTCGCCCGACCACACGGCAGCGCGCGGCCCCTTGGCTCATGCACTCCGTCTCGATGAAAAGCACCCTCCTGTCGAGGAGCGCGCTCGCGTACCCGCACGCGTAGCCCGTCATCATCGAGCACGACGGCTCTTCCGACGGTCCCAGCTGGGCAAGCTGCAGCTCGGCCTCTATGGAGTTCTGCCATTCGATGATCATTTGCTGGCCGCCGTCGTCCGTGAGTGACCCGGTGGCCACCATGTCGTCCATGCCGGCCATGCCCTGAAGACTCAAGAGCCGCTTGGTCATCCCGGCGAGGGAGAGGACCTCGGCCTGGGGAAGAACTCGCTTGAGCACCTCATAGTCGTGCAGTCCGAATACGAACCCGATGCGGGTGAGAACGTGCCGGCTTTTCTCCGGCCCCAGGGTCTCAATGAGCTCCTTCCGGCAGAGACCCAGGGCTTCGGTGTTGAAGATGGCCATTCTCTCACCAAACAGATGAATGGCTCCCTTTCCCGGATCAACGGTGAAGAGGGAGGCGAATTCCTTCATCGCTTCGTTCATGTCTCCATCCTCGTCTTGGGGCCTTCAAAGGCCGGATCCCCCCAGTGGACCGCCCACGCAACTAGCGTAGCATACGTCGCGCAACACTGCAACAGAAACGTTGCGAAGCTTCCGCATAGAATCACCTAACTCGTTGGGAATACGCCGTCGAGATTGGCACAGTTTGTGATTATTGATGGGGGGAGGACTGGGGACGGGCAAAATGATCCAGGAGGAGGGGATCGATGACAAAGATGGAACGGATCCTTTTCAATGCCGTGAAGACGGCGATCACGTCAAAGAGGCTGCGCCGCGGCGCCGTGGGGATCTTTGAGTCCAAGCTCGAAGACCTCCTCGTCCGCAAGGATCCCCTCCAGCACCCCGCGTTTATACAGGAAGAGAAGCTGCGGTGGATTTCGAGCATCCTTCGGGGCAGTTGCCGGAACCTGGATCGAGGCTACATCTCCTCGGACTACCTTCAGAAGGCTCTCATCAACTTCTTCCCTCTCTTCACGCGCCACACGAGCGAGGAGAACGCCGCCCTACGGCAGACGTTCAAGAAGGAACGCGGGATGGAGCCTCCGTCCTTCATTGTGATCTCACCGACCAACGCCTGCAATCTCCGGTGCAAGGGGTGCTACGCCGCGTGCGAGAATCAGACGATTTCGAAGCTGCCGTTCGAGATCTTCGACAGGATCGTCGGGCAAGTTCGTGACTTGTGGAACGCCGGTTTCGTCGTTCTCTCCGGCGGCGAGCCTCTCATGTACCGCGACAACGGGCGGACCGTGTTCGACATTTTCGAGACGTATCGAGACATGTACTTCATGTACTACACCAACGGCACGTTGATCGACGACGAGGCGGCGTCCCGAATGGCCGAGCTGGGAAACGTGACGCCGGCGATTTCCGTGGAGGGCTACGAAAGGGAGACCGATGCCCGGCGCGGCAAAGGGACCTTCACGAGAATCCTGAAGGCCCAGGAGACGCTGCGTCGCCACGGAGTCCCCTTCGGGACCTCGGTGACGGCCACGCTCGAGAACGCGGGGATTCTGGCCGGCGACGAGTTCTACGATTTCTGGTTCGAGGAGCAGGGCAGCCTCTACATGTGGTCCTTCCACCTCATGCCCATCGGCCTGGCCAGAGATACGATGGATCTCATGATCACGCCGGAGCAGCGCCTGGCGATTCGCGACCGAATCCTCAAATGCACGGTCGAGAAGCAGTACACGATCGCCGATTTCTGGAACAGTGGGATCCTCGCGGACGGATGCATCGCGTACGGCAAGCAGGACGGCTACATCTACGTCGACTGGGACGGCAAGATCATGCCCTGCGTGTTCGTCCCGTACTACGAACAGACCGTCCAGGATCTCTTCGCTCGCGGGAAAACCATCACCGACGCCCTGGACTCCCCCATGATGGTCCGGGGCCGCAACTGGCAGTGCTCCTACCAGGGGCACCCCCAGAGGCCCCTTCAGGATGGAGTGAAGATCGGGAATCTGTTGATGCCCTGCTCCATTCGGGACCACTACGACAACTTCAGGGAGAACATCCTGACAGAGGAGGCCAAACCCGAAGAGGAAAACGCTGGACTCGCCCTCGAGGATCCCGAATACCGGGTCCGCATGCGCGAGTTCGACGAGCGGCTGAAGGAGCTGGCCGACCCCATCTGGAATCGGTACTACGCCGAGGAATGGGCCGTCCGCATCGCCGACGAGCAACTGGGATAGGCGACGAAGGGATGGAACCGAGAAAAACACGAACCTAGGGAATTACGGCACGACACGCGCATCTCCCCGCTTTCATTCCGCCGGCACGGGGACTCCGCGAACCCTCCACTCGGATGTTTCCTGAACGCCCCGCCCCCGCGGGACCGGAGACCTCTCCCCTACCGTTCGAGCGTCAAAGGATCCGGGAGAGGCAGATCGACGATTCGCCCGAAATCGGCGATCGTTGCCGGGCTCCTTTCCGTCGTGGCGTTCTTGATGTCCTCGGCATTGCCCACAACCAGGAACACCATCTCCTCCGGGTGGAGGTGCTTCCTCGCCGCGTCGCGCACGTCCTTGGCCGATACCGCCTCGTAGCGCGCCTCATACGTCTGCCAGAAATCCGCCGGGCGGGCCGTCAGGAAGTCCAGGGCAAAGGTTCTCACGGTCGTCCATCTGTCCACGAAGTTGTTGACCAACATGCTCCGGATGTTCTCCTTGGCGTTCCCGAGCGTTTCCTCATCCACCCGCTCTTCCCGAATGCGGTCGATCTCCTCCAGGATAATGGCGGTTCCGAAAGCCACCGTCGAGGATTTGGTCTGGAAATAGGCCCGGAAGTCTCCCTCGTACAGAACCGGCGTGGCGAAATAGCTACCCTGGTTGTACGAGAGTCCCTCGTCCGAGCGGACCCGCTGCGTGATTCGGGAGCTGAACCCTCCGCCCCCCAGAAGGTAATTCATGAGGGACACGGAGAAATAGTCGGGATCGTCCCGCCGGATTCCCAGGTGCCCGAGCCGGACCCGGGCCTGGTTCACGTCCTCTTTGTTAACCAGGTAGACGCCGGGCTTCGGCCGGTAGGTCACGGCCGGGATGTCCGGAAGATCGAGGGGATGATCCTCCCACCCCTCGAATACCCGATCCAACTTCCGCGCAAGCGCCTGGGGATCAAAATCTCCGGCCGCGGCAACGACGAGGTTCTTCGGGAAAAAGTACTTCCGATGGAATGCCCTGAGGTCGTCGATGGAGATGGATTCCAGCGACGCCTGCGTTTGGCGGAACTGGCGGGTGTACGCGTGATCTCCATAGACGAGGAACGCCCACTCCCGAGCCTCGATCGTTCGCGTCTCGCTGTTACGCAGCTTCATATTCTGGATCCGGTCGGCGCGGTAGCGCTCCACCGCCTCAGGATCGAAGACCGGATACCGAAGCACTTCCTTGAGAATCTCCAGAGCCTCGTCGATGTCCTTGCTGAGAGTCGAGACGGTCACCGTGGCCGAGGTCATCCCCATTCGGCACGAGATGGATCCGGCCAGGTACTCGAGGCGGTCGTCGAGCTCCTCGCCCGTGAAGGATCGGGTGCCGCCGTTTCTCAGGAGATCCCCCACCATGTCGGCCAGACCCGTCTTCTCGGGAGGTTCGTAGATCGTACCCGTACGAACGAGAACCTGGAGGTCGAACGTCGGCACCTCCCGGTCTTCGGCGATGAAGGCCGGAACGCCCGATTGGAGGGTCATTCGGTAGGATTCCGCCTCGGGAGGCGTGTACACGAGATCGGGGAACTTGAGATCATCCGGATGCTTAACCTTCCCGGCCATGGCCGGACCGGCCGCCAGCACGCAGCCCAGCGCGACCCCTACGATCATGACTTCTATGCCTGACTTCATGGTCCCTTCCCTTCTTGCCGGACCCGCTCCGCATCGCGGGTCTCACACCCATTCACCGTTTCGAGGCTACGAGTCCTTCTTCGCCTTGAGCTCCTCAAGCCGCTTCTTGGCCGCTTCCAGCAGGACCTTCGCCTGCTCGCGATCCTTCTCTTCGGTCATGCTCTCCATCCTCGCCTGGATCATCCCGATCATTCCCCCCAGGCGATCGGTGTCGTTCGAGCTCTCGATCATGCCAAGAAACTGCTGAGTTTCAGGGTCGAGTCGAACGGCGCCTTCCTCCCTCTGCTTCGGGTGGATGAGCAGCTCATTTCGCTTCCAGCGATCGAAGTAGGTGTTTGCCACCCGCTGAACGTCCTCGGGCGTGACGGCCATGACCTTGTCCATGCCGGTGTTCATCTCCCGATAGTCCCCCTGCGCGGCGTAGGATCCGAGGTAGAACATCAGCCCGATGCCCTGAAACCGCCGCAGCATCTTCACATTGCGGGCCAGCACCTGGTTCTTGACTTTGTCCAGCTCGTACTCCGTGATGGGACTGTCCTTCAGATCCTCCAGAATCTCGAGGATGGCGTCCCGCAGCCGCTCGGGGGAAACGTCGTCTTTTCCCTCTGCGCTGGCGGCGAAGTACCCGCCGTACTTTCTCGAGTCCTGTTCGGCGTCGACGTGGAGCCTGGGCCCCATCATCTCGGAAACGGTCCCCGAGAGGGCGATCCCGTCTTCCAGGACCATCTTCTTGTACAGGCGGCCCGACTTTCCGCTCAGCACTCCCGCCAGCACCTGGAGCGGATAGCTGTCGGGATGCTGGAAGCCCACCGTGTGGAATCGGACCTCGGCCTGGGGAGACGTGTCCGCTTCCCCCACCAGCTGCTTCGCTCCCACCTGCTCGATTTCGAGCGTCGTCACGTCGGGGGGATCCTCCTTCCCGCGCGGAATGGGCGCGAAGTACTTCTTGACCTTTCGGAAGAGCTCGTCGGGATCGAAGTCTCCGACGAAGAGGGCCGTGGCGTTGTTCGGCGCGTAATACGTATCCCGGTACCAGGCCGCGTCCTCCCGGGAGATCGACCGGATGTCGCTCGGCCATCCCAGGACGTCCCACCCATACGGGCCGGATTCCCAGAACACGGCGTCGAAGGATTCCACCAACCTGCCCGTCGGTGTGGATTCCAGGGACATCCGCCGCTCCTCCAGCACCACATCGCGTTCCGAGTAGAACTCCCTGAACACGGCGTTCTGCATTCGGTCCGATTCCATCCACAGGAACAATTCGATCTTGTTCTTGGGAAGCCGCACGAAGTAGGCGGTCATGTCGTAAGAGGTGAAAGCGTTCAGGAAGAACCCGCCGTGTTTCCGATAGATCTCACTCAGCTCATCCTTGACGATGATGCTCTTCTGTTCCTTGAGAAGCTCGTTGAATTCCTTCTCCAGATCCGAGTAGCGGGCGGTCTTCGCCTCGTCGCAGTACATGTCGCAGATCCGGCCCTTGCGGAGATTCTCCCTCATGACCCGCTCTTCCTTGCTCATCTCCCCCTTGATCTCGTCCAGGCGGGCCATGATCTCGCAGTCGCGTTCATAATCCGACGTACCGATCACCCGACTCCCCTTGAACATCATGTGCTCGAAGAGATGGGAAATCCCGGTGATGCCGGTGACCTCGTTGGCCGCCCCCACGCGAAAAAAGACGGCGCCGATGATTGTCGGGGCATCGTGCTTCTCCACCATGAGGACTTGCATACCGTTGTCGAGCGTGCGCTCGACGATGTCGACCTTCTGGGCGAAGGCCGGCCGCGAATGGGCTCCCCAACTCCACCCGGCCAGCGCGAGCAGAACCAGAACTCCGACTCGGCCGCGAGCCCCGCCGAAACCTCCTGAATGCATGAAGAAAACCTCCCTCCAGAGTGAAGGATCTCGGGCCCACCGCGAAGCCCGTGCTTCTCGCCGCCGCCCGGCCCGAATACGGAACCGACAAGTATCGCATCCTGCGGGCGGCTCGTCAAGGCGAGCGAGGAAAATGAACGGACAAGAGCGTCCGCCCGGGAAGACACGAACCGGAGAGGAGTCGTACTCGTACTCAGCGCATGCGGAACTCGTACTCGTCATCGAAAGGCAGGAGCCGAATGAGCGAGGGGAGAATCCGAGTACGACTACGGGTACGGGGAATGAGGGCTCTGTCCTGAAGAAGTCTTCTTGCTCTTGACCAATTGGGCAATCATTCTCATCACCTCGGGTACTTCTCACTTCGCCCCTAACAGTCCGGGCACCTCCTAGCCGACACCGGCTTCGAAGCCCGGGAAGTGTTTTCGGATCTTCCCCTTTCCAACCAGAGACCAGAGAATGCGGTAGTTCTTCTGCTCGCGGCGGATCTGGCCTGCAATGATGCCCGGATGGATTTTGAGTTGACGCGCGTATTCCCGTACGCCTTCAATGCTGTACTGGCGACGCACTGCCGCCTTGGCCCAGCTCCTGGGCGGAAGCAGTGATCTTCCCGCAAACTTATCCGCCTGCCGTTCAGCAGAATCTCCATCCACATCAAGATCATCGAAGTAGCGTGACTCTTTGTCTTCATGCAGATGAAGAGACACATGGCCAAGCTCATGGCACAGACAGAACCAGAAGTTATCCACCCGATCATGTCTGAGGGTCAGGATCACGGCTGGCGTACCGTCGTCGAGTAGGACGGCGGCACCGTCTAGGTGTGTCCCGGGCAAATGGGCTAGGACCACCATGTGGATTCCATGCTTTGAGAGATACTCTTTCGCAAGCGTCGGGCCCTCCCGGAAGTAACTCAGGCGCACAAGATCGGCCATGAAGGAATCATCTATCACTCCAGACCGGTATGTCCCGCTAAGCTGCTGATTGCGCGCTAGCTCAGTGGCTCGTGCCCACCATGCCAACAGGGCATATCTATCCATTTCCGAGCCAGCGCGAATGTGCTGACGGAAGAACGTTGGCTGCAGGTTCAGCACGCCGGCTCTCCTCAAGAGCTCCGTGACTAGATCCTCGGCATGTGCGGCTGCATCAGCTAGCCGACCTTGGAAGTCAGGAAACCAGTTTCGCTTGATCATCAAACTCGTTGGGAACTTACCCCACTCCAACGCCCCCTCAGCCCCCACCAGGCTATTTGGCACTTCCTCCAAGAGAGAACCCGCGGGAATCTGCAGCTCTCTGTGCAATGCGCGCGCCATCTTCATCGTGAGGGGGCGCTTGCCATTCAGCACTTCCGAAACGCGACTCCGACTTCCGATGTAAGGGACCAAATCTCGCTGGGTGAGGCCAAGTTGCTCCATTCGGAACCGTATGGCTTCGATAGCAGTCGGATTCTTCACCGGGGAGCGTTCATTCTCATAGCTGGATATCAGCAGGGCGAGCATCTCGAGCCTCGCCCCATCTTCCGTATCCGGTAGCGGATCCGACGACAGAAGGGCTTGCATTTCGCGCATAGCTGCTTCGTACTCGCCTCTGCTCTTAATCACCTTAGTCATGTCGCCTCCTAGAACCTCTTCTTTGAATACTGCGCGTGGGTGCCGAACCACTCAACAAGCACGATATCCGTGTTGTATGCCACACTCACGACAAGCCGATACTTGTTGCCGCCTATGTTGAAGATGACTCGATTTCGGCCAAGGAAGCTGGCGGACGGGTACCTGCGTTTGACGTCCCGCGAGCTTGTCCATTTTGAGTCCTCTGCCTCGGCAAGCCACGCTCGAAGACGGGGGCCAGCGTCCGCGTGTTTCACGATAGCCTCGTGAATCTGCTCCTTCCCGAGAACCCTCATAAATCCAGTATAGCGAGTCATGGCGCAATTGTCAAGAAATATGTTCCCAATTTGGGATATGATATCGTGATCCCAAAATGGTATCGTTCATCCTGCTTCCCATAGCCCCTGTGGGGGGATTGTGGGACAGATGGCTATTGAGAAACTTCCCACACGACGGCCAACCTCCGGTTTTCGGTTCCAAGTCTTGCATTGCCACATGATCGAGGCTAAGTACCCAAGTAGCACAAGCTCACAGACGGCTAGAGAGAGCACTGTTTAACATTGGACTCGAGGCGGGAGGGCATGACGAGACAACAGGCTGGGCCCCAGACACGTCACTGCAAGACCCTGCACTTATGATTCCAAAATTCTTTCAAGGAGACCGTTTGGCCCCAGAAGAGTGGCCATGAGGGTTATCAGGACCGCTAGCAAGAGCGCCACGCGCACAAGAACGGAGGCCTTCCAGAACCACTCGCGGCGATCATTCACTGCTTATTCCCAGCCTTTCCTTCAGTGCTCTTCCGTGAGTCGATGATAGCCTTCATCAGCGAGGCTGCACGCGCCACAGGATGTCAAGCGTGCGCAATGTGGAAGCCACACATGCACAACGCTCATCGGCTCCTCTCCCTTGCGCGATTGAACAGAAATAGCCCTGACGTGGGAAAATGTCCGATACGAACACTCCTCCCGTCAAACGCAGTCGCCCTGGTTCTCAGGCCGAGCTATTCGGAAGAACGTGATGCAGCTAATGGCCGTCAGAACCTTCATTGGGGCTTGTTTCTGAATCCGGCCCAGCGGGCTGCCGTGAGCCATCGCGCCTCGAAGTAGACGCCACGACTGCATCAAACAGACTCTTGAACAACAAGGGCACCAGAGCTCCCAAGACAAGATATGTGAGTAACTTGTAGACCGCCAATTCCGCTCTAATATACTCCTCGAAGTTCGCGCGGGCACTTTCCCATTCCGACCTCATGCTCCGGATTTCCCTGGCCATGAGTTCGACTTCATGCACGACAACACCTAGAGTGATTACCTCCTGAGGATCAAGTGGGTCAAGCGCTTCCTTGACATCTTCGAGATCGCTTACTTTCTCGTGGAGCATTGTCTCCAAGTCTTGCACGGCGGATTTCATTTGCTCAAGCTCGGAAATCCTCTCTTCCAGACTATCCCGTCCACGGCTCACCCAATCCGGTGTTCTTCCCGGCCAACATACCCAGGGCGGACGCTGTGGAGCATAGGGCTCAACGTCCTGATAGGGAGGTTCAGCACGTGCGATGGCAGTCGGGCCATGTTTGGCTGGGATTTGCTTGCGACTATGGACATTTTCTTCAGCATGGGACGTCTGCAGACCCCAGATCGTTATCAGAACCGCGGCACCAGCGAAAGACAACCCGGCTTTCGATCGGAGCCCTCTGATCTGCCGAGGGTGCTCGGAATACATCGCCTAGCCTCCCAATCGTCTTTTCGGAAGAAATCGCTCTCCCTCGGCTTGTCCATTCTGAACCTTGAGAATAGGCTGCAGATGGAAGAATCAAGCCGCAGCTACATCTCTGCCATGCCGCCTAGATGACCAAGAACCTTATCGCCAAACGTTAGGGTGTCCGGCGAAGGACAATTCATGAAAGGCCTGCTTACCAAGAACCTATTCGGAGGCTTCTTGGACATGGCATAACATAGCGCCGACCAGATTTACTACCACTCGTCGGTTAGAACGAAGTATCGAAGTAGAACTGCGCCCCCCTTCCCTCCCGTCGGGAAATTCCATCGGAAACAATTGAGATCCCTCGATTCAGAACTCCGTCTGTGTGCTATGGCCGTGCTGACTGAATCAACATACGCCTGGGAGACCATCACCGAGTGCCCCCCGATGCGCCTCATCCTCAGTGACGGCAGCCCCAGGAGTAGCCGAGAAAAGGACCATGGCCTAGAAAGATGCCATAGGTCAACTGCGTGCACGTCCTTGTCCGTGATAAAGGTAATCTCTATGCTTTCGGGCGGATGAACGATATTCCGAAGATCAATGAGAAAACCTGCATTTGTATCCTCCAGAGCTCTCACAACACAGATCTCCCTTAGGACGTCAAAGTGTGTTCCCTGGAGAGAGAAGTTGCCCAGCACTGCAAACTGGCGCGGACCGCACCTGAGTTGTCGAACGGCGTACCCGACTTTGTCGCCAGTCATAAGGTCGGTTGAACGAAAGGAAGCCGAGAAACGCGCTAAGTCTGTTTCCCCTTGATAGACGAACCAGAATGGAGCCTCCGCGCCAAGATACGAACTTCCGGATAATCTCATTTGCCTGACAGCCGCTCCTTCCACATCGAAACACGTCGCTTCAATTCGTTGGTACTTGTGGCTGGTATCCAGCAGTTCT
>Ga0180432_10000662_pt1 | contig 56779 bp, 51 predicted proteins | sample SS_ome_10_FD_132414 | JGI IMG/M metagenome (GOLD analysis project Ga0180432, IMG submission 132414) | Hypersaline lake sediment archaeal communities from the Salton Sea, California, USA - SS_1_MS_2 metaG | ecosystem: Environmental > Aquatic > Non-marine Saline and Alkaline > Hypersaline >... | reverse complement strand
TTCGCTTTCTTCTTCCTGTTCGCTTTCTTCTTCCTGTTCGCTTTCTTCCTCTTCCGCCTCAGACTCTTCTTCCTGTTCGCTTTCTTCTTCCTGTTCGCTTTCTTCTTCCTGTTCGCTTTCTTCCGCCTCAGTATCAGCCGGGTTACTGTCGTTTAATATTTCTGACATAATCTCCGAGACCTCCCCGTCAGAATCAGGCTCGATTTCTGATTCTGACTCTTCCGAAGATTCCGCCATAGGTACTGGTTCTGTTTCTGCCGATTCAATAGTATTACCAGCATCAACAGCGTCATCAGGATCCGGTGAGTCTGACCGCTCGCTGCTACCGTTCACAGAAGTAGGCGTGGACGCGTTACGCCGCCTTTCCATGATTTTTAGTTCTGTTATCCAGCTACGGATTTCCGCAGTGTTTTCTGGTACACGGAACCGGTAACCTTCTTTACTACGGAAATTTCCGGGAGTGTATCCAAACTTCTCAAAAATAAGCCGGTCGTACTGTGGAGATAGCCATATCACTGTAAACTTACCGCGCTTGCCACAAGCAAAATCTTTGTTGTTCATATTTGTATCAGGGCGGCTGCCGCTTTAAATATGAACCGAGACCGGAGTTGGAAAAAATAGGTTACCTGCATATGCAAAATGTGCGGCAAAACCAGTTGGTGCTGGTCTCGTTTTCGTACTCCCACCAGCCATGGTGTCCAGGAGTGGGCTCGCTTCCAAGGTGCCCTGGCCACATATTCCACGCCGTGGAATCGTCTATAATTACTACCGGTCCGTTCCAGTACTCTCCCGCATCTGTTATGTCGTCAGCACACCCAATACACCGCGTATAATCCCGCTGGTGAGGATAGCTGGCATGAGAGTCCTTGGCGGAATAAACGATAAGCTGGCCGGATTCCGTGTACTCGCAATCACCTGCGTCAACCCACAAACCATCGTCTGACTTGTGCGCACCGTAATAAACCCGTGTAATGTAACCATTGTATATCTCTACCGTAACATGCTCCACGTCCCCCTGGTGGGCTCCTATTGGTATACAGCCCATAATCTGCTTGGGGCCGTTGTAAGTATAGATAAAAGCATAGCTGATTTGTACCACGATTCTGCCATCATCCAGCATCACGTTCCGTGGGTAGGCGTACATAGGAACTTCTATGAGATTCATAGGACCGCTGTAGAAGTCCTTATCAACCAATAAGCTGTCTCCTTTACATGCATCTGTGGGTAGGGTTTCTGGTGTAATAACCCCCTTTGCGTACAGAGGTACCCCGTCACGACAGTACGTAGAGTTCTTAAAGAAATACTCTATACTACATGGGTAGTACTTCTCGTTAGAATCTAGATACACAAGCGGCTTATAAAGCCTTGCCAGAAGGTTTAATTGTTCCGGAGATTCATTTCTTGGTGTGTTCAGAATATTTGTGGGTACCGTAATAACAGGCATTTTTAAAGGGAATTATAGTCTTATAATAAATTTTCTTGTAGAAAAACCTGCCATAATTCCGGCAAGAATATGCTGTTTATGATATATACTTTTGTATACATCTGTTTTTCTGCCAGAATTTCTGCCAGAATTTGTTACTGGCTTTTCTTTTGCAAGATTTTCTTAAGACGTTCATTTTCCGCCTTGAGAACACCATTTTCTGTCTCAAGTTTCTCAATAATCTCGTCAGCCTCTTCCGCTTCTATCACAAGTTTAATCGCCTCTGCTTCAAGATTATTATTTACAATTTCAAACTTTATCTTTTCTTCCTCCAGATCTGAAACTTGTGAGATTAACTGGCTATTTTCCAACTGCTCTGCTTTTATGGTTTCTTGCTGCAGCTCTAGGTCTTCGCGGAGCCTGGTAATCTCCTCGTGCAATCCAGAGATGCGTGCACGAAACCTCTCAGAAAATTCTTTGTTTATTCCGATGCGAATTTCCTTCTCAAATCTCGCCAGCAACTCTCGGTCATGCTCTTCCATTTTCTTCTCTTCCTCTGTCTGTCGAATAATAGCCAGTTCTGTTTCACAGTCACGGCAAACAGTGCGCTTGTACTTACCATTTACAGTTTTTGGGCGAAAAAAGTCCTCGTGATTAGGCTTGCGAACATCACATCTCGTACAAGTCTTTTTGGGTACGTCAGAATATTTAGGATAAAGAGGCATAATGTTATAAGTTATGGTAGGTGCATTTTCCGCTAAAATATTTGCAATTTTTGGTAGAAAGTGGCGAAAAATATATATTTTTCGCCGTAATAATTCTACAGAGTTTTCCCGCAGAAAACAAATATGGGTGCTACCTCTGATTTAGAGTATAATTCCCCTGGATTTTGGGGCGCCGTAGGTATCGATTCGCTTCTCGGTGGGTTGAACTTCCTATTCGGCTTTATTATCGGTACGTTAATTGACGTTGTCTTTTACAAGCTGTACCAGAAGGCTGACCCAACTGAAACGAAAGTATGGCTTCTCGTGCCGTTTATTCTGGTGCAAATCATGTTTAGTATTTTCCTGGTAGTGGTGTTGTCGCCAGTTTTCAAGCCGGAATCGGTTTATGGTAGCTACTTCCGTATTGCGCTGTTAGCTAGCCAGGTATTTATGATGGGATATGCGCTCAACAAAGTCTCGAAAAATATCTATAACCGAGAGCAAGACTATTCTCCCATTGTAGCCCACCTCACAAACGGCGGAAAGCCACCGGAGACTTCAGAGCCTGAAAAGAAGAAAGAATTTAGGGCTAATCCCGGTGCTTTTTAAGAAGCATATTTTCGAAAATATGCTGTTATATTCTTAGCGAGAAAGCCACCACAAACTCAGCCCACACAAAATCATAAAGATAATGGCTTGAATGAGAAACGTTACGACTGAGTTCGAAAGGCCAGGTATCTTTGACAACAGACCTGAAATTAGCGGCGAAGACACAAGAGCAAATACGGCAGTTAGTAATAGAGTCGCTTTAAGTAGAATACCCCAGTTCCCGGTAGAATCGCCACCTGAAGACGAGTTTTCGCCAGTCATAGAAAGTAGAGACTCCACTAGCTCTGTTTCCTGTGGAGTAGGTGGCTTGTTGACGGTAGGAAGATTTTCAAGAAGATCAGCCATTTTCGTTGTCGCTGTTATGCCTTAAACTACCACAAGGTCAACTTTCGAATTTTATGACGCGGATTCTGGTATAATTTCCGTCCAAACTTCCACTTGGGACACGATCATGCTACTACCACCGGGATTTGCCTGAATTACTACGATATCTGTAGGATTCTCAGGAAGATCTGGTAGGTCTATTGCCGAGAGTTCCTCGTTCTGTACGGTCTCAGAGATAAGCTCTTCGTCTGTTTCAACATTTACAACACGGATTCCACCTATACCGTCGCTACTTCCAAGAATCCGAATTCTTTTAATAACAAGCCGCGGATCCGGGATAATGTGAAAGAGATCTACAAACTCTTCCTCATTGCTCTCAAAGCTGGTAATGCTACGACTTACAGACACATTCGGTTGAGGAGACTGTGAAGTTTCCATAGGAAGACTATTAAGAAAGCTGGTAGGGATTCCAAGAACAGAATCAGTAAGAGATACTGGTTGCTCTAGAATATCTACTGGAGTGTCAGTTTGTTTCTTTACGCGACGGCGGCGACGAGGAGCAGCCGAAGAGGGTTCAGGCTGTCTGGGTACATGCATTTGAAACGACATCTTTTATGCTAGAAAACCGTCTTTTAGACTGACATTTTTAGCGTAGGTGTAAATAAGGCACTTAATGTCGCGGATCTTACGAGAAAATGGATACTGAATCTGTCGTTTCTTCTGTCTCTTCTATTACCCCACAATCCCGCGGAAAACAAGTTTGTACGAGCACTGCAAAGCAGGGAGGTGGTATGTCACTATTTGGTAGTGGGAATCTTATTACTATTGTTCACATACTTAGCGAAATTACGGTGTTTGTTGCTATGGGGATGTGGGTCCGTTCCCGTACCAATTCTCTACAGAAACAGGTAAACGACCTTCGCGATATTGTAGAACAGCAAACTGCTGTGATAAACGACCACACAGAGGCTCTGCAGATTCTGATGAATTCTCGAGTACAGCAGCCTAGTTATTTCCAACCGGCTCAGTCAGCAGGGAATATTGTGCGACCGCCCCCACAGCAGACAGAGAACGATAACAGCCATATAGAGCCAGTAAATAATTCCACACCCCCTTCGCAGTTGCCGCCTGATTTTATGTCGTTTGGTAACCCTGGTGATAAACAAGATTCACAAGAACAGGAACTAGAAGTTCCTCGTGTTGAAATGCTTAGTCCTATCCAAGAATCTACCGAATCTGTTGAATCTGGAGAAGACGAAATACTGGAAGATGACATAGAAACAGGTCCCAATGAAACCGAGCTTGATCAGGAATTAGAAGCGGAACTTGCTGCTTTGCAGTAACTCTTGGAAACTCTCTCGAATGTGTGGCGCTTTATTCTGCAGTGCTTGAGTGATAAGAGGGTCGTGCGTGTTCGCACCATTTTCTACCAGAAACTTAGCTATTTCCATGCGATTTAAAATAATCGCAAATCTAAGGCTTCTCCCGGGAGGAGTCCCTATCCTGGCCAACACTTTTACCGTGCCAAACCTTCCGGCCTTTGTAGCCTTTTCCATACGTACTGTGTTATTGGTACTGGAAAACGTGTGAATATATACCAGTACATCCGTAGGGATATTACCGATATTTGTAGATGCCATTTTTTGCGGGGAATATGCATGATATTTTCGCAATTATTATGTATCGGATTCCGATACATAAACGGTGCTTATTTCCGCTGCATTCTGGTATACATATTCCCCGGAAAATAAAAAAAAAGATATACCTTTTCCCCCGGGGGGAATTCCCCCCGGGATTCCCGGATTATTTATTTTTATTTTTAATTGGAGATCGGGTGTATACTCTTTTTGCAGCGGGATTGTGTATAGAAAACATACCGGAATTATGGTAGCATAAATATATTGTTTATTTCCACTGTATTTACCGGCAAGATTATGTACATTTTTTGGTACATAATTATTACTCGGGCATTTCACCCGAAGAAGTATCAGACCATACCTGCGGAAGGTTTAGTGCAAATGGAGACCGTGATTCAAGTATTTTAGCGTGTAGCTCTTCGGAGAGAATAGCATTCCCAGTAACACGGCAGCGAAGTAACTCAGAATCACGTCGTATGCAATATCCAAATTCTGTGAGCTTATCACACAACTTCTGAAGGAGAACACGGGCAGGTTCTGTTTCGTTAAAGAAAACATCGCGGACAAGAATTAGCTTTTGCGGCAAACAAAGCCTTCCGGAAATAAAGGAAATTCTGCGGCAGATATCTGCCCAGTTTTCTTGCAGAACCTGATAGTCATCAGCGTAACGGTCTATCGTATCAGTAATCCAACCGGTGGTGATATCCTCTGCGTATTCTAGTACGTTTTCTGGCGTTAGTGCCTTTATGTTCTCCAGCTCATTGCTGATATTTATACTCGGGTCAGTCAGGTACTCCATTTATTCGAAGGAGTTATTGATTTAAATCCCATAGCATATATGTAAGAGTTGTGTCCCAAGGAATCATGCACTCATTTTCGCCGTGACAATGGTCGTACACGGCTTTTGAGCTAATAGAATCCCAGTACAGATCTATGCCATTTGCAAAGTAGTCTTCCTGCGTCCACTCCTCAGAAAATACGCAAGTATAATGCTTACTAATTTCGTGATCCCAAAATTCCTCGTTTGTGTTATCGGTTTTACAGGTATACCAGTCTGATTCCATACTGTGCAGGGTCGTGTCTGAAATTACTGCGGGATCGTAATGCACTCCTATTTCGCAGTATTCCGGGTAGCTTCCGTTACCGTAGTTCGGCCACAAACCATGAATAGACCATTCACTAGTACTGTTACATTTCTGTAGTGTAAGGTAGTAAAACTCCTCAGGATATTTCTGTTGGTACCCGTTAAGAAATAATGAAATATCAGCCGTTTCAACGGTTCGGGTAAAGCCAGCTATCCAGCACAAAGCAGCAAAAAACAGTATCATTTTATAAGCCTGTCATTGCTTTTTGGAAGAATTACAGCTGAAAATACAACCCAAAAATGCAGCTTCAGAGTATTTGGAAATCTTTAAAAATGAGCCACATAATACCGCCTGTCCTAGACATGTCCGTGGCGAAACCGGTGATAAAACATGGTACTAGAAATTACTACACATTTCGCCAACCAGCCCGTCCAACAAGGCTAGTTTCGAGAAGCATATACATTCAACGGTTTCTGCCAAAAATACGCCTCCTCCCTTGAGGAAAGTTAATCGCAACCATCTTTATAAAACACGGCTTTGTATCTATGCAGAGATGTGCCATAAACAGGATATATGTCCATTTGCCCATTCGCAAGAGGAGCTGCGAGATGCCTGCTGTTTATATGGCACAGAATGCACCAAAAGAGAAACATGTCAGTACAAACACCCTGATGAAACTACATTAGAATATCGCCAACGTATTAGTAGTATATAAATATTATATACTTTTTAGATTTATAGATTTATAGATTTATAGATTTATAGATTATTGTGTAGTTCCTCTTGCCAGATTACTGGCGGAAAGTCTTGCTGGATGTTGACATATGCGCTGAAACTGTTTCATTTCGTGCTCCATATTTGTCTCGTCGTATTGCCCTAAAGCTCTCACAAGTTTACCCCAACCTTTAATTTGATTAGTATAACTTAACTGGCTAGAATTAGTACTGGTACTCCCTTCAGAATCGCGGTCAGATCCCGTTTCTGACCGCGATTCTGCTTCTTTTTCGATTTCTATGTCAGAAACATCTGACAAATCTCGCGGATACACAATAGGTGTAGGATCCGTTGTTCCTATTTCAAGATCTACACTACTTGGTGTCTTAAATAAGCTCATCGCGGTTAGTTCTATATGGGAATCGTCACTAAAATCATCGCTAAGAAGATACTCATCGGGAATCGGGAGCTTTCGCTTAATAGCGAATTTACGAAAAGCGGTTTCAATACTAGAAGGAATTGGCTCTGCAGAGCGTACTATAGTATCGTATGATTTTGCTACCCATTCATAGTACGAAACCCCTGGCATACGCGTTTCAATCGGAAGAGATAGCTGTCGTTCTATATTCCCTATCAGACTCGCTAGTTCTCCGGTAGTAGTTTTATGAAGGTGTACCAGCTCATCGTACCGCCCCATGCGGATTATTAACAACGCAGAACCTGCTATCACCCCGCCTATTTCTGGTAGCCATTCCGGCAGAAAATCAAAATCAGAGTAATCCTGTGTCCCTTTTATTAGTGCCGCCATTGCAGCGCCTAGAAGGCCGAAGTTATTGGCATAATAACTTCGCTTACGGTACCACAAAGTCGCTTTCATATGCATTATCTTATAACTTTTCGCCAAACCTCCAATTCTTCTTACAGCCTCTACAATATTGCGGTTCCATTCATTCATACTTTTTAGGAATTTATAAAATGAACCGTGAAGACTTTACTTTCCGTCTCTCGAAGCAGACGCAAGCCTGCGAGAAAGCCAGCCAGCGTCAGAATACTTGGTACACGAGCGATCAGGCCATAGGGATTCACGAACCAGGAACAGGTCAGGCATGTTGCAACAAGGGCTTCAATGGGAAGGCCGTTTTCTTTGAGTACTCTGGTGATGACACTCGCTTTAAGTGTCCTGCGAACGAAGCTCCCAAAACCGGCCTGCAGCCCTGCAAGCTAAACCGCAGTGGGTACGCGGTAGGCAGGACCTGGTAAACTAAGATAAACATAAAAATTGCGAATCTGTTATTACTGGTAAGTAATAACAATAAAATGGCAGCACAAACAGCTCTCCAACAACGCATAATTACAGAGCGCAACAAAGCGCACGAAATCATAAGACAAGCACGGCTATCTATAGAGCGCAGTAGGAATAAGATAACCTCGCTTTGTTCCCAACCAGTTTCTGAATGGATAGAACGGCAGGTCTCAGAAGTTCTTCCTGCTAATATTGCAGCGCAAGAAGAAGCCATTATCCTTGCAGAGCAGCGAATAGCCGATCTGGGAAGTGGTCGGCTTAACCGTGAAATCTGCGAAGAGATTGAAGAAGCCAAGCGTGAACAAGAAGAACAGTCGGATAAATCTGCTCGCAAAGCCACGAAAAAGGCGGCGAAGCGTAACAATCTGTTTAGGGATTCTTCATTTAATCCGGAACAAAAACAGGTTTTTAACCAGTGGAAAGACGGAGAACGTCAGTCTCGCCGGGAGATCAATCGTGCTAAAGGAGATCTTCGTCGTGGAGAGCAGTACTTTTGGCGGGTAGTACAAGACTTTGACAGTAAAAACATGGCGCAAAATCTTAAGAAAATGCCCAACAACCGAGGATACCGCTACCGCGGCATCGATTTCTATGGGGAACTCCCTGCAGAGTTTGACGAAACAACCGGACAACCTATGCCCATCATTTTGACAGAATCCTCTAAAGGACAGCAACTTATTCATGAAATTACCAGAGATTTTCATAGAACGTTTAGGAAGACGCAGCGTGGTCGTGGCGGACGGAGAGAACTGATCTCAGAGACTCCCAGAAAGCCTGTAGGAGGCTTTAATATTATGGACTTTGCGGTGAAAAAGAAGAACCGTCGTCGGTAAACAGAACAGTGTATAAATCTATTTATACAAGCTTAAACACGGCGGTTTGTAAGGAAAAATGTTGTACCCCGACGAAGCTGCTAATTTTTATACAGATTTTTACCGTTACCTCGTGAAACTCGGCGTCATAGGTGACGGCTCCTGCTTTATTCATGCGCTGTTACTGGCAACCAGGGATGATTACGACGATATGCCCGAAGAAAACCGCCAGGAACTAGCTGCAGAATTCCGCGAAAATCTCGCACAGGAAATAACTCGAGCCAAATTTGAGGAACTTGCTGAAGGAAACCTGGCAAGTAGGCTGTACCAAGAAAACTTTATGCGAATTTTCGAAGGGCTTAAGCGCCGGTTTGAAGCTGAGAATCACGTGTACAGTACTCTGTTGTGCGCTGTGAACATAGATGCCATTTCTGAGGCGTTGTCTTCAAGTGACACACCGGAGGAATCTGTGGTTCGTATAGTAGCGGAGATTAATGGCGGACTAAACTCGGATAGGCACTCACAAAAGGCTAATGACCTTATTACCAAAATCTCTCTCAAGGCCCGTAACAAGTCTTACGAAAGCTTTATCCAAAAGCTGCGGGACGTAGAGGAGTATGTCGACAATGATATTCTCGCAGTAATTGCTACCAATTTCGACAGGGACGTATACGTATTTGACGCCAGAACAGGAAATCCTTACAAGGGTCTTACAGTAAGCGATCCTCCTAAAGAACTAAGTGTTTTTGTGATTTACGATCCTGAAGAAGAACACTATGAGCTTATGGGAGAGGTAGATTACCGCGGCGATTATGCTGTGCAGTTTACAAGCACCCATAATCTCGTCGTAAAGACGCGGCAGGCGTTGGGATACGTATCGGCTCCGATACCGAGTACTGAGACCCCCGCTCCGGCCGCGAGATCTCCCAGGGCGTCTCCTGAGAAAATACACCTTCCCAGGCCGCCTCGTAAGGCTCGTCGTTCTGACAACGAAACCGGTTCTGTTGTTTCTGGAGTTTCCGCTGCGACGGGCGTTTCCCACAGTTCCCGGTCGGCTTCGAGGGATTCAAAGTCTCGCACAAAGTCTGCCACGACTCTTCGCGAGATACTATCCCAACACCGAAACCAGCGTCCTGAGAATCTTGTTGATTCCTGGGAATAAATTTCTTTTTTATATCATCTTTGAATGAGTTGGTAAAATCTTCTTGAAGATCTAAATCATAAAGCTCAAATAAGGCCATATTTCCGCCATTTTTCCCACGGAGGAACGACGGTTTCACACTGTGTTGTTTCGGTAGAACAAGCTACAGAGTTTTGGCGGGTTTGACAGTTATCCAGTTCGGCTACGTTTGAAAGGAAAGGTTCCTCAGAATCAAAGGAGAAAATTAGGGGAGAGGCCATTTATATTACCGACGATATAGTTGTACAGTGCCTGTACAACTGCTTTGTATATGCTATAAAAATGCGCACAGAACTAGTATTCTTTGACGACACACACGAGTCTGCTAAGGGAACGCTGCGGGGTTTCATAGCAGCCTGTGTAATAATACCTATCACGGCACTATGGTATGGGTTGATACGGCAGAAAATTTGGAAACGGTCGGAAGAGTATAAACCTACCGCAAAAATAATAATTTCCACCGCTATGGTGTATCTTCTGCTTGTTTCCGCCATAGGTGTACAAATACCTAATAGTATCGGAAATGCTGCAGTTTACGGCGCTTTAGTTGGCTTGGTGGTCTTTGGTTGCATGTCGCTGGTTAGCGTAATGGTTATTGATGGGTATGATTGGTGGAAAGTTCTTGCCGACACTGCACTAGGAGTTGTAAGCTGTTCCGTAGCAAGTATAGCTGCGAATACAATAACTGGTGTGGTTTAATCCTCAGAGCTACTAGGCGGAAGTGCAGGGGCGTCAGATGAGAATTTTCGCTGGATAAAATCAAGAGGTGCACGAAGGGAAGAGTATGCACCGTTTACAAAGGTTATGTGTGAGTCCATTCGCTGACAGGACTCGAAATTACTCTCAGAAACTGCGCGTGTTTCACTGCAGATTTCTATCAGAGTATCCATCTTATTTTCTAAGGACAATATCCTCTCGTTTATACTATCAATAGCGGCCGAAATTTCAGGATCCATTTTATGAGAGGGTACATACGTTTAAGAGGTTTCTGTGTGTAAACAAATGAACAGCACATACCCAGTGCGAACGAGTAAGGATAAGTATACTATCCCTCTACTTCGCCGTCACTCCTGTTCCATGGGTTGCTATGTGTGCATTTATGAAGACGAAGCCACGGGAGAGCTGCAGATACAGCCAAATCCAAACTACAACGGAAGCTGTCAATCTGTAGACACATATGAGTGGTCACTTGCGCTTATTTCCGATCCGATAAATTGGCGCGATATTGAGCGACTTGATGAAGTGGTAGTCGCCGATTCGTCTTTTGAATTTACGCTTAGTTTCCCACTGCAGAACCCCAGATCTGTCACCGTGCAAACTCGTGACAATAATAGCGGTTTTACCCGCCGTGATATCCTTAACATAATTCGTTTGATTTATGATGAGACTTACACACAGGAATCTGCTACAGCAACGCAACATAATATACAGATAACAATGTCATGCGGGAGTTGTGCCACGTTAACGGCGGAAACTGAGATGGAAGAGATTACCATTCTTGGACCTCAAGAAACTTGCCCTATTTGTATAGAAAAGCTTCAGGGACAATGTCACAGAATACACTGTGGACATACATATCATAAAGAGTGTATTCGTAGCTGGACAGACACAGGGAAAACTAGCTGTCCCATGTGCCGGTGCGAAATCATAAACTGCGACGAATGCAATGGCGAGAAAATGGTAACAACTAGCTACACTGCTGCTGTACCAGAGCGCAGTACAGTCCCTTTTGGGCATCGCCTAAGAACTGACGGAGATTATGGCATTTACAGTTATTATCTAGAAGATCTCGCACTTCAGGGAATCGTGTATAACCGACTAGAAAAACGGCTAAACATAGATGTCTGCCCGATGTATCAATAAAACGCAGGATTTTCATAGTTTATAAAATGGAAAAGGCAACAGTTATTTGGATTATCATTGGTCTCGTTGTAGTGGCGGGAATTATTACGGCTGTCGTACTTCTAACAGGTAAGAAGTCATCATCAGATAACAATGGTGGTGGCGGTGGCGGTGGAGATGGCGGTACCGTATCCGCTGCGGTGGCAAAGCCTAAGCTAATTGCCGGTGAGACTGCTAGAATCAAGAATAACTTTAGCGACATTAAGGACTTCCTACCGCTTCTCGACGAGGATGGTAACGATTATTCTATCACAAATGTCGCCACGTGTGTTGGTACAAACCTGTCGAAACGTGTAGCATCCGGTGAACTGGATCTGAACGATCTTCTAGATCAGATGAGCTCTCCTGATTTGAACAGTCCTGCTTATTCTGCCATTGTTCAAGAGGAAACTAACTGTGGTTACAACACCCTTATGAACAACGCCGAACACATCGCTATGTACCAGCACTGCGTAACGGATGACGCGTGCAGTGTAAAGGATCTCACCAGTTTTTTCAACTGTTTTATCGGCGACTCTGATATCAACAAGCCTTCAGAGTGTCTAGCAAGTGATAACAGTTTGTGCCTGCAACAGTGTAGCCCCCAGGACCTAGTCCGCCGTAATATGCGGGCCAAACACCGCGCGCAGCTGCCTGTTATGGGAAATGATACCTGGATTGATCTTATGTAAAGTTGATATAAACCATAGTTTATATCTTTCTGTGACAGAAAATTACTTAGATTCCGCCACTTCTACCGGCTCAGGAGCTGCCATGTTCTGAAGTAGCTTAACTAGTACCTTCCAGGGATTCTCTGTCGCGAGATAACGCGAATCAACAACTACACCATTTTCTACCGTTAGGTCGGTAAGAGCCGTCTCATCGTACATGTAGTCATACTCCTGTTGTAGATCATGGTGGGAATCCATTAGACGAGTCTTTACAGTAGTCTCGTCGCCAAATCCCGCATGAATGACCTGGAAAATCAAGCGACACCACGGCATATCGTAATCAGAAGGAATATCGAAGCCTACTGTAATATCACGAGTTTCGGCGATCTCATTGGCAAGCTTGCGGAGAAGGACGATGCTGGCACAAACCAAACTGGGTGCTCCCTTGAAATCAAACCGGTACATACCATTAGTTGCAAACCCACGGTAAGCAACAAGACAAGCTCCAAGGGACTCGAGCTGATTTGCCAAATCAGCTAGAATTTCTGCTGTTTCTATAGAAGGAGGCTCGTGATTGTTTTCAGTGGTTTCTACCGTACAGTCCGTAGCTTCACTACCCTTACTTGAAACACTGTCAGGGGACGCGGGGACTGCCTCTGGGTCTTCTACATCTTCTGCCGTGTTAATCGTCATGTCGAGGCTCGCACAGATCTCCTCACAACCAGGGGCGGTAATAGGTGGCATGTTGCAAAGCACCAAAATCCGCTTTTCCGACATAAAAGTTACCGAAGGGCGAAGAACCATTGAATCGATGGAAACAGTCGCTGGGATCGAGTTAGTATCAGTAACCTTTATAAAAACACTGGAAAACGTGTTTTGCTCGTTGGGGTAGAAAAATTCGAGGAACGGCATTTTACACACTATGTTTGGCTTTAACCCACAAAACCGGAATTAGCCCACAAACCGCACAGAACAAAATTATAGCGACTACCCACCACCATTTTCCTGTACATTCAGAAGAGGATTCAGCTGTTTTCGCTGTTTCTGTAGTTTCTGTGGTTATAGGCGGATCACACTGTAACATGCAGGTATCTGTACGGTAAACAACATTTCCGTTATATCTTCCCCTATTTTTCTTAAAGCTTACCTTTTCTATCGCTATTCCAGTACAAACTCCATTGTTACAGTACCACCCTTTAAAATCTCTTGGCTGTAATTTCCACAACAAAGCTGCCGACTTTTTCAGGCTTAAATACAGTTCTTGGCTACCGGATCTAACAGCGACAAACCTGCCAGAATACTCAAGGTAATATTCGTCACTCCACCTTACAGGCGTGTTCCCGGGACATTTGTGCTGGTTTTTAGGAGTTAGAGTGAATAGATCAAGAATCCCTGTGTTGTCAGATAACGCCGGTTCCCACCGTAAACCGTCTTTCCCATTACCACGAAGAATAAGGTTAGTCCCTGGTTGGTTAATAAGCACACTATCACAGATTTCTACTCTTCCATTCGGGCCATGAACATCCTGAAAAATAAGCTGTGTTTTTACGAATCCTGATTCTGAGATTTTAAGGGTTTCTCCTACCGATTCTGTTGCGATAGTACGGTTATCTTTTGTAGTGAAATAGAACGGATCTCGTGTGTTAACAATCCCTGCCGTATCCGAAGGGAATTTCCAAAGGTTGTCGTTTATAAAAACTATATCATCTGGATTCTCTGATTTCTGTAAGGTCAGCAACGGGTTTACATAGTCGTAAATCTCTGTATAAAATGGGCGGCAAACTCCCTCAGAAAACGCAGCTGCATCACAGAGGTCGGATTTCTCACATATTTCGCGGCATTTTTTCGCGGTTATATCGGTGATACATTCACCTGTAATTGTGTCCTTGCAGCTGCGAGGTGGGGAGTTAGTAAATGTTTTACCACGTAATTCTTGCATATTAACGGTATTTTTATAGCGGAAAAGTTATAAAATCAGGCACTCTGCAGGGTGGCAGCATTGCGGAAAACACTCCTCCTCTTCTACTGTTTCAGTAGTTGGTAACATAGCCTGACGAGGTGTCTTGCTACAGTGCATAATCATGTCAAGTAACAACAAACAGCTGCTGCGACTCAAAGGATCTATGAGGTACTGCGGTACCTGCCACTGATTTGCTGTTGTTTTACCACGAAGAACGAGCTCTGCATCTACCTTTCCATCAAATGTTGTCGCCGCTACTATGACAGGGATCGTAAGAGGAATTGCGGCATAAAAATCTGCGATTATCTCTAAACTTTTAGGGACGGTAGAGTTGTACATTAAAACTACCACATGAACGTCTCGTAAAGCATCCTCAGCGATTTTTCGAAAGTGTCGTGATCCCCCTGCGTCAACAACCGCAATATCAGCAGTTTTCCATTGGAAAAGACTTACTTCGTATGCTACCGTACTTCGGTACAAATTTTGTTCAGGACGATTACGGCTAAGGATTTGGTCTACCCAAGCCGTTTTGCCGACTTTTGGCGACCCGTATACTAATATTTGTAACATATATCCCTTTATATCCTGCCGTGATTGTTTAAACTGCGCTTAAACAAGTATATAACACCGCGGAATTTATACCACCTTTACGATACCCCACACAGACAACCCTAATACCGCAAGAACGACTAGCAAAACGGGAGAAACAACGGCAACACTTTGCCATGCTTGTGAGAAGCTGTATTTCCGAGGCTTAAGTACGTCAATGTTGGCCTGTGTTGTGTCTAGCCCCATAACCTGCAGAGTATCTGTAGCATTATCAGTAGTAGAGTGCATGTGGTTCATCTCTAGAAACCCGCTACCAACTACATTTCCGTCAGAGTCATAAGCCATACAAGGGACTTCCTGATTAATACTTCCACCTGCTAAAGTTACAAAACCATTATCTACTATACCTTTCAGACGGTACTCAGAACCGTCGACCGTTACAGTAACGTCACTAGAAAGATTGGGATCATCTGCCAGAACGCTGTTAACTGATACAGACACAGGCAAGCCAAAACTTATGGTAGGATTCCCACTGTCATCAAAGGCATATTTTATAGCGCCGGTACTGCTAGTGTAAACCGACCCCTTTTTCGGTACAGTATTAGCAGGTAGTGTTATACTACAAGAGTACTGCAGTTTATCGCTTAAAACTACGGTTGTCCAGAACCAGCTCGGTGGGGAAGAAGTTTTAAACATTCCACTAATAGACGCTACTATTTGCGGCAGAGTTCCTCTAGGAGCTACTGATAAACTTCCCCACTGGTGATCAAACCAGCCTATCACATCAATAATACTTCCGATGCTACTCGCCGTGTTGTACTGCATCTTCCCTGTCATGTATGTCCACGACCAGTAATTCGTTCCTACTCCAGAGACACACGGAGCACAGCCGTTAGAATCGCCGTGAGGAACTCCTGCATGTTTGGTACTCATTATGACAGTTATGTTTCCGCCATCAATAAATTGACATCCCAACTGATATCCTCCAGTGTCCATTACCATAAGGGTAAAATCAGCTAATAATGCGTGACTGTCAAATTCGGTAGAAGTTAGTACCAAATTATACGGAGTATTTCCGTTAGGGTCAGTGTTAGCTGTGTAATTCCCGCTACAAGTCAATGGATGTCCATCATCAGAAAACGGGTACCTGGTCCCATCAGATACGATGTACCCTCCTACATTATATACCGCGTTGTCGCCGGTACATGGCGTCTGTGAGTTTCCAGTTGTTGGGTACCTAAATACGATAACTAACCAGCCGTTTTTGCCAGTAGTGTCCAGGCCGTAACTGAACCACCACCCCACTGTGCCAACTGAGAACTGCATACCTGTGGTGGTTTCAAAGGGGGAACTTAGCGCAGCTATAGGTTCCTGAAGATACCCCATACGAGCGCTACGGTTAGCGCATACAGCTCCTAAACCAGCCCAAGTTATGTCGCCATTTAAGGCAGATTTTAGTAGGTTATCATTGGAGTCGTCATTAGGAATCCAAGTGCTTACTTTACGGTAAGCGTCTATGCTAGACTTTACGTTATCAACAGCGGTGGAGAGATCCATACTTTTAACTGTATAGAAAAAGAGAAGTGTATATACAAATATACACTAAAACTATTGGTTGTAAACTCGCTGTTTACTCGGCAGCTGCGGGAGAAGACTTAGGCTTGTTGTGTGTAGTGCTGCGGCTTACCATACGGCGGCGACCAAACGACTGGCGCTGCTTCCGGTTGCTAGGACGGCGGTTGTTCTGAGAGTTTTCCGGCTGGTAGATCGTCCACTTATCACCAAAGCGAAGCCGGCGGCGAACCATCTGGTAGACATTACGAGGGTCCTGCTGGTACAACCCGTTCCAGATGGCGTCCATGTTGTACTCCATACCGGTCTCAGGGTCGAACTGAAAGGGGTTTACACGGCGGCGACCACGCTGCTGCTGGTCCGGGTTGTGGAAGCGGAAAACACGGTACCGCTTGCGGCGGGTTTCCGGGTCCTCGGTGGCGCGCCACTCCTGGTGAATGTGCATGAGTAGCTTGAATTCCGGTTGGTAGAGCTTCCGCATATCACGGTTGTCCTGCTGCGGTTGAGACTCGTCAGCATTGCGGTCGCGAGGACGGTTGCGGCGGAAATAGGCCTTAGCAATAGCCCATGTGACATCAGTGAGAGCGTCATTGATCTTGTCAAACTCTCCCTGCCATACAGGGCCATAAAGCTCCTGAAACTCGTCACAGCGACGCTTGTAGTTCTCATACTCATCATCGGACACAAGCGAAAGGTTCATGTTGTACACAATGTACTGGAACTCCACCGTGTTGTTCTCACGAAGACCTGACTTGTAGTGGTACTGGTGGCTCACCAGCTTGAAGTGCGTAGTAGGCGTAAACACCATAAGACCCTGGCGGCTAATACCGCCCTTAGAGGTCTTGTTAAAGAGCCACGTCAACAGGTCGAAATCTTCGTCGCTAGACTCAGTAGGATGCTGCACAACCTGCGGCTTGGGAATGCCCATAACCGGCTCGTTATACAGAAGCAGATCACCACTGAAAACGCCAACGTTGTAAACAGAGGGCGTCTCACTAGGAGGTGAGACAAAGAAGTTCTTATTCTCGGTTGTAGGGCGAACCAGGAACGCGTACCCCTTACTGGTGTCAAGCGTGCTTAGGAACCAGGCCTCGACCTCATGAGCAGTAGAAAACTCAGGGGCACTCTTCCAGAACTCAGCGTGCTCACTACGCGCAAGGCTGCTAGGGCACTCGTCACTGGAACGAAGGTCGTGTGCACGGCAGTGCTGATACAGCCACAAAAGAGACTCCTGGAACTGCTGGCGGAAGTTCTTAGGGCAGGTCCAACTAGACTTGCTGGCATCAAGCTTCTGGTTCGTACTCACAAACCACTGATCCGCGGCATAAAAGACGCGGAGTAGACAGGCGGCCTCTAGAGACTCGTAAACAGTGATCCCCTGAAGATCCGGAGACTCGCCAAGAAGCTCATCGACAGTAGAAACAGCCTGATCCTTGCGCTCATCCTCAAACACAACGATTTCGCGGGTCATGGGGAAGAAACCACGGCAGGTTTCTCCCTCAGTTACGAGCCCACGGATCGCAAGCACAGAATCCGGCAGGTCGTCGCGGTCGGTGTTGTAGTGCCAAACAGCGAGATCGCCCTGAGAATCAGTGCGCGTAACTAGGCCGGACTGGGCGGCGGCGGTGATATCCTCAAAGGAAGGAACAGACATAGAAAGAGACATGGTAATTGTTGTATGTAACTACTAACTTATACTCCCATCCTTTTAACCTGCAATTTTGGGGCTAGGGATAAATGGCTTCCCAGACTATGGAATCCGGTGAACATTCTACTACGAACGGAAGATTACGGGATAGGCATTTTGCGGTAAAATACTTGAGGGATTCCGGTGCGTTACCCCAAATCTCGCCAAGACCTGGCGGAGCATGCAAATCACGGCGTCCACCCAAAGGGATTTTAGAATCATTGTGGTGAATAAGCTTAACCGGAATGTTAAATGAATCTATGGCGGAAAATAGTTCATCTACCCCTTGACAAGATGAGAGATCTATCTCTCCTACACCCTGTAGATGTGCAGTGTCAATACAGACACCCGTGTGCTCTAGAGCTTGGGAATTAATCCCGTCAAGAATTACGCGGAAATCCTGCATGCTTCTCGGTAGCTTACTTCCCTCTCCTGCACAGTTCTCAAGAAGTACAGTTCCTGTTTGAATATCCGCCCTGTTTAACGTCTCTGCCACTCCCAATAAACCTTCTCGGTCACTGTGTAACTCCGTGGGACGCTTACCATAACTTCCTGGATGTACAACAACTCCCAGACCACCTGCGACGTGAACGTCATGAAGTTCCTGCAACAAATTTGGCAGAACTTTGTTACTCAAAACAGACGTAGCTGCAGAGTTATCTTTCCAGGCTAGCTTTCCGCCATAACCTGTAAGACTCATCATATAAGGCGCATGAGTACACCATGCCATGGGAAACCTCTCAAGAATTACAGAGTTTTGTATGTTATAGATATCTATCTCTGAAAGGCTGTGCCGTTGATAGCTCTTAGGATTTCCGAGGAAAAACTGGCAAAAAGTTTGTCCATGTGTAGCTGCCGCTTCAAGAGTAGTTACTACGTTACCGCAATACGGAACGTGAGAACCTGTGAGACCTGGATTGATTACTGCCATATTTTAAGCGTTGGTAATTACCAGAATAATGGCTCAATTTCTGCCTTGTGTGATAGTATAAATTTTATTTATACTGTGTTAAGAACCAAGTTATTCCTCGCTGGCACCCCGGCGTACTCGCCGCACAGGTTGGCGGCGTCGAAGAGTAGTAGCGGGTGCGGGTGCTGCTGTAGCACCCGCGTCGGGATCGTCATCGGATTCCTCTCCAGACAACGCGTCGTCGTCTTCCTTTGCTTCTGGCTCGGCCGCGACTGCAGCAGGTACAACCGCTTCCCTGGTAGCAGTGGAATCAGAATCCTCGTCGCTATCGTCCCCGCCCAAAGCAGAGAATGCATTACCACCGACATTGGACATATCAACCGTACGGCTCTCGCTGGCAACCGCATCGACGGTACGAACCTGAGGGCGAAGGCCGCTTGAAGAGATCATGCGGCGCGTACCGCGCTGACGAAGGCCAAACTCCGCGTCGTGCAGGAACAGCTGCGGAACAGTCCAAGCTGCGTTGCGGAAAACCGATTCGATGTAGATCGTAGGGCGCACATCCATCTGCTTCTTGAGAAGGTCTTCCGGGTTAGGGTAAGGGATTTTCTCACCAAACTCGTAAAAGTCAGGGATAAAGCGGATCTCGCGAGTTTCCTTGTCGGCAAATGCCGGAACCTTCACCCGTAGGAACTCTGGGCGGGTAGGATCGATGCGCTTAGTCTGCTTGTCCTTAGACTTGTTATATCCCGTGAACTTACGAAGATCGGCAAGTTCCATATCAGGATCACCAAGAGATTCGCGGTTAGCGACGACAAGGCGCTTGATCATCTCCATTACATTCTGGTAAGCAGTGAACCAGCGCTGCTTCTCCTCAGAACCACCGGGGGACTCGTTGCGGTGGTCCCACATGTTGAAATTCATAGTAAACTTAAGTACATTCGGGTTAAACTGCGATAGCCCCCACGAATCCCACGTCTCCTCGCCGCGAAGAGGCGTAAGAATGAGGCGACCAACCTTGTCGTTGGAAATCGTACCGTCACCGTTGTCTACGGAGGGATAGCGGTAACCGATGAAAAGGTAGTGGCACTCAATCTGTTGTTTAGTCTCATTGTCAGTGATATCGTGGGATTCATGATAAGTAACTAGGCGGTCCTCCTCGATGTCCTGTGGGTCAATAGCGGCGATAGCGTGGTACTTCGTCTTGGGCATGTTGTTGTGTTTATTATAAGAAACCTACCCTTAAACTAGCGCTGCAATTTTGGTTATAAATAAAATGGCACGTGATTTATCAGATACCCTTGGAAAATGGTTTGTAAAGTACGGAATATGGGGCTTGGTTGCTGTAGTAATTATAGGGCTGATTATCGCATGGATACTAACTAAAACTAGTGGCTCTGCTCCAGAGAAAAAATCCTTCAAAGATACTCTCAGGGATGCTGAGGACTTCCTGATAGAAACTGTTTTGGGGCCGGAAACCGACTCTCTAAAAATACCGCAAACTTCTACCCCAAATTCTGGCGGAAAATATGAGTCAAAGGGAGAGGCAGAAGCTCGTCGTGTTTTGAGAGAGTATTTTGACCTTCCAAACGGCTTTACCAACGCGCGGCCAGATTTTCTGAATAATGCTGTTACTGGTGGAAAACGTAACTTAGAAATCGACTGCTGGGAACCTAGCCTAAAACTTGGCGTAGAATATAACGGAAGGCAGCACTATGAATATACCCCACATTTCCACAAGAATCGTGAAGGGTTTTATAACCAGAAATACCGCGACGAACTCAAGCGGAGAATGTGCCGTGATCATGGAGTATTTCTAATAGAGATTCCTCATACCGTAAAAACAGGGGAAATAAAGGGGTACCTTGTATCTCGGCTGAAATCCGCCGGTTACTAGACATAAAAATACTTTTATGTGTATAAACAAAATGCGCTGGGAATATATTCTTGTAATTTGTCTTGCTGTTATAGCTGTATTCTCGTTGATATCGTGGGGTATAGTTAAAGCTACTAAAAACTCTCAGAATTCATTGGAGAACCGCTTAGTGATAACTGATGACGGCCAAAAGTGTCCGGTAGCATATTATATGCACACGCTTTACCCTTTGACGAAACCGAGTTTCTGGATTAACAAGAGTGATCAAGATCTTGTAGATGCTTACACGTCGATGGCATGGTTTTTCCTACCGCTAGTTTACCCTCTACCAGAAGAATGGGGGAATTATAAATCCCAGATTGGAACATGGGCCGATGGACTAAACATCACACCTGAAACCAAGTTTCCGTATTATCCCTCTCTCAATCCTGATCTTGGAGATTATGGTATAGCTCTCTCTGGTAGTCTACGTGGAGCTAGTGTTTTCGGTTGTAGTGTTTTCGGTAGTAAGGGGAGCTGGCACTCTGAATGGGATCCGACCGATTCCGGTCGGCCTTATAACGCAGTCAGCTATATTTCTCCGTGGAGTGCACAGCGGTATGGTGTGCCAAATTATGCCTACATTGAAACACAAACATACGCATGCGAAGAGCTGGGAAGGGCACTTTTGTCTGCTCCGACGTGTGATAACAAGCCTCCTATGATACAGAGTATGGTCAAAAATTACTGTGATAAAAACAAGTGTTTTGGAGACGTAAATTCTGCTACAGAAATCCCCGCATGCAATACTACTATGTACGACTGCCCCGAAACTGGCGTTCCTATTATCGATTGCGACAGTTCTCCGATTATCAACGATGACTGCTCGATTGTGGCTGATAGTTTAAAGGACTATGAAGCACAACAATCAACTGAAAATTATGCAGTAAGAATGCGCCCGGGACGTGCCGTAAACGATCAGGCTACAACTGATAGTAGTAGCAGTAAAGTGTGTCAGCTTCCAAGCGCTGATTGTATTCTGAATACAAGTGATTGGAATAACCCTGACGATTCGTGTAATGGATGGACCCCTGACGACTGTCCCGCAGGAAGTTTGGCGTATGCTGATGATACTGTGACGACCTGTATGGACTTTACCACTAAATCTGAAGGGACATACAATAGTAAGCCATACTGCCAGGGAGTTTACGGCGGAAGCCCTACCAGCTATTGCAGTTATTCTGTTAATACTTACTACAACGATATTGGCGGGAATATCTGCGCCAATCCTCAGGCTCTCTGGAATTTTGATACTCTTTCTGGTGGAGTCTACGCTGTAGATAACGGTGACGGCACATTTACGCCATGGCCACGATATCTTCTTAATAATAGTAGTAACTTAGGAGATTATGGGAGCAGTTCCCGTTATTATGCGGTGCGTGATTTGTTTAACAAAGTTATCTTTCAAACCACACCAATTATGACAGATATATGCCCTGGGCAATGGATCGGGGATTGTTCGGACGCAGATACAGTGACTCCTACGGCGAGCTACAGCTCCTCTTGCGGTTCTATTGAATCATCTGTTTCCGAGTGCCCGATATATTCTCAACCAGATGATCCGTCGGTAATTTCGCCAAATGCAAAGCTAACAAAGCCCGGGAAATTTATGTTCTATTGGATGCGGGGGTACGGGAAATGGTGCAATATGGGTCTTACTGGCGTGTATTATAACTTTGTTCATTTCTTACTTACTATGCCTAACGATCTGCCTAATTCTACTGCGAAAACGCGATACGATCCTATGCAGATTCTCAGTACAGAAGCTGGTAGTGTGTATCTTAACCAGCTTACGGCACTTTGCAGTGGAAAATACCGTGATCCTCGTAAGTATATTCAGGGCTTTGTAACGTTTTTCCGCAAGGGGAATAATAGCGGTTATTTTGAGGAGGTTGATGGCGGAGAAGATATACCAAATGATCTACCATTTACTACACAGAATACTGACGGGAAACTTAACCCATTGGATTCTCCGTTTTTGCAGGCAGTTGATGCCATGTGCGTAGGTAAATATTACGCTACCCCTGTGGAGAATCCTTATTACGGTGCATATGTAGCTATGACGCCTTATAAAGCAGTGCTATTCTTGATGGCTATGCACCTCAACGGAGACTCCGGCGGTGATTGTCCCGGAGATTTGGTAGAGAGTGGTTATAATACGTATTGCGGTGTAAGTACCGGAAGTCAACCATCAGCCAGTACTAAAGAGCCGTGGATAAATGGGAATGGTTATTACCCATTCGGTCTGTACTTTCCCGGTAGTAATCTTGGTACAGCTTGTTACGCCTTAGGATATAACCTTGGTTGGGATTCTATGCAGATGACACAGATGCCTACAGGAGCCGGTAGGAAGACGTATGAGACTACTAGTATGTATGACTGGGAGGGAGTCTTCCTAAGAGATGTAACTACAACCTGCCAGAAATACGTCTTTACTGTTGATATCTCAAAGGATTATGATAACTGGGTTAAAACTGGCTATGTTCGCGGTAGCACATCAAAGGGAGACTATGATAGTAATATTGCTGCCGATAAGTCTAAGGGTTTGGTCAAGAACTTTGACTACACACTTATGCCGTTGATCGAGAGAAATATGCCGGATGGTTCCTCCCCCAACGCGTTATATTATCCACAAGCTGATCCTCCTATTGATTTTCAGTGGGATTGTGTTTATACTGATGACATCTATTGTAAAAATAAGTAACTTTACTTTCACAGCCGGATATTAAGACATAAAAGATTTTTATGTCTTTACACTGCTATGCTTCCAAGACCCCAGTAATACTTGCTTGTATTCTTAGTTATAAGATCCGAGTACAACCGACGAATTTCCGGGGTTTTGTAAACACTGGGTAGAGTATCCCATACCGAAATGTCTTTAGTAATCATAGCAGCTATCGTTACTTCTGGAACAAAGTTTCCGGTGCGTTTCAGGCTAGATACTAGTTCCTGGGGCGCTGTAATAGCTGTCGCCAGAACAATAGCAGGGGTTTTGGCAGAATCCTTAATTAGGGTCCAGGGATGAGGCGCGAAAACACCGCGATTTAGTATGGCGTACAAACAGAGAGATTCATTCTGTACCTTTATTTCTTTCAACAACCGAACGTCGTGTTTTACCGCCAGGAAGTCGGCAACACTGTTTACCTTGTGAAAAATAGCCCGTGTCCGCAACATTTTATGGGGGAATATATGTCGTTAATAACCGCAATTTTTTAGGCAAGGAGACTGCGAATGTCGGTTTTAGTTCCACCAGTATACCTGAGAGCAAGACGGCTGTCTATAAGAATCTCTGACAAACTGGTATCTCCCAGAGGAACTTCCACCAGACATCTGCCGTACTTGTCCATATCATAAAAGTGCACCATAACAGTCTTATGACTTTGGCCGCAAATCTCTCTCAGTTGTTTACGAGGAAGCTGGCAACATGGGTCGAAATCTGGTGGAAGATCTGTTAAGTGTTCAGCGACTTTGTTTCGTGCTAGGTATGCTAGCTGTTTAAGCTCATCTCGCCTTGATTCGGAAGGAGAATTTTTCATCTCTGCCGTGTCTACCCCATTTAACCTACACACAACTCTACAGTTTCCCTGTCCTGGAATGTGAGTAGCAACTGTAAACGTGTCACCGTCATAAATATCCAGTACCTTACATTCCCGCGGACCTTCTAGCGTGAAACTGGCAGTGGTTTCATAGGTGGCGGTTGTTAAAGAATTCTGCGAGTTTCCTGGGGATATTTCGGCAGAACTCGGCTGTTGTGCGACGTCGGTAACGTCTCCGCGACAACAAAGTGTGCTCATGATTTTCTCCATGTTCTTAAAAGAAAATGATCGCTGAAATTCTCATCATTGTCGCTTTGCTCGCAGCAATTGTAGTTCTCGCCGTATACCTCGCGAAATGTCGTAACAAAGACGATAGTACCTCCCAACAGATGGCTACCCGGCCTAAACCACAGCACCCCGCCATCGCTGCTTACCAGGACTATGTAAAGAACGTGACTCTTCCTCCGTACGAGTACAAGATGTACGAGCTGTTTACTGTGGATAAATCGGTTAAGAAATATCAGTCCCCGTCGTTAGAGGCTTACACTCTGGCGGACTACGATAAAGTACCTAATTGCAGCTGCAAGAACATGACCGCTTGTACTTACGGTAGAAAATCAAGGGGTTGGACGCCTAGCAGTGACACTATCTAAGACCTTACTAATTTATGATGTATATTTTATATACATCTTTCTGTGGAAATCGCCTTTAGTCATCCGCCGGGTTCACGGCAGAAACAGGGACACGAATGGGTTCCGATGGAACATTAGGCAGCTCTCGGTTACCAAACTTCACATGAAGCAGCCCATGCTGAAGAGTGACAGAAGCTGTGGTAGGGTCAAGAATCAGTGGGATGTCTGTACTGTACCGAAACTTGTAAGGGATATCGCAGTGGTTTCTCGTGTTATCTGCCTTTACCTTAATAGAGTGAGAATTACGATTCGCAGAAGGAGGCAGAATCTCCACCGTGACATCGTCTACATTTCCGACACCGGGAAGATCAAAGAAGTACTCAGCTCCCTCTTCAAAAGATACAGAGCTAATACCACTACCACGAGGAGTCGGTATATCTGTTGTTAGAGAACCAAGAAATTCCGTCAAACTACCACTCATTCCACAGTCGCATCCTTCAACACCACAGCCTTCTCCGTCTTCGGAAGCTCCTGAAACGCGAGAGAGAATTAAACTAGTAAGAAGACCAGAAAGAGAATCAGAGTTGGTAGACATTTGGTATGTTTTATATGTGTTTAAACTCTCAGAAATGATACACAATTTTAAGCGTCGCAGTCTCCTACAGTTACCTCATACCCGTTCATAGTAGGTACTCCTGAGCTTACAGGAATGCGGCGGATATCAGAGTTAGTTTTGGGAAAGACGATTTTAAGCATCCCGTTCTTTACCTCTGCGGAGGCGTTAGAAGTGTCGCCATCTTTAGGTACTGTAGTGCTATACTCGAACCTTGTAAAATCAGACTGAGAATAAACGGAGACATACCGTTCATCGCATGTAATCTCTACTGAGCTCGGGTCAGCTACTCCAGGAAGAGGGAAATGGTACACGTACTCGGTATCAGAATGACTGGTGTGAATGCCTGTGTTGAAACTATTCACAAATGAGCTAGTAGAAGTCCTGTATGGCTGTACCATCAAACTCATAAGATCGGGGGCGAGAAGTCGGTTCATGGCTGTTTCTACAACCAGAAAATTATTTCTTTAAATAACATTTATCAAAAAGTTACGCGGTGATTATAGCCGGTTTGATAGGATAATTTCAGTGGTTATAAACACTAGAAATATGTACCGAAATAACCTAAGATAATCATGCCAAAAACGGTACATATTTCTAGTGTAGATTATACACATATCTGTTCCCCAAATATATAAAAAAAAAAGATATATCTTTTCCCGGAATATTTTTCCCAGAGATTTCCAGATTTTTATTTTAATTTATTTTCCGGGGAAATATGTATATCTTTTTGCACCGGAATTATGTATCATTTCCGGTACAATTAGCTCTTATAAATATGATACATAAATACTTTGAAAAACACCATTGAAAATAACTATTTATTTTGCTATAAAACGCCGTACAGATATATAAATGGTAGAACCAATTACAGTTGCTATAATGGCTTTAATGGTACTAGGTTATGCAGGTATAAAAGGCTGGCATGATTCAAAGATGTGGTCTCTGTTTTACGACCGCAAACAAGTATTAATGCAAGAGGAAAAGGAAGAAAAAGAATAATGGCTGTTGGGTACTTTGTTATTTTATTATTTGTAGGAGGAATGGCGGGTTTTGCGTGGTGTTTAGAAAGAATAACGCCACAAGCAGGTTATACTGAGCTAAGAGATCACGACTTTGAGTTAGTGTAGCCACTGTATTAGAAAAACATACAAGTTTTGTATGTTTATTATGGTAGAAACCTATAGGATTCTCGTTATACTTCTAACACGTCATCAAAGATGCCCTGAACGATCTGGTGAGCCACGATTAGCACACACCGGTCCTCAAGATTTTGGCGGATTTTTGAGAAAACAGTGTTACTAGTCTCTGCATCCAGGCTACTAGTGCATTCATCTAGCATAATAATTCTCCCAGCTTGTAACTGATTTACTGCCAGACTAAAGGCAAGAATTACACGGTCCCTTTCGCCACTAGAGAGACTGGTAATATCTGATTCTGCACCGCGGTACTCTACACGAGTAGTGATCTGAGATTTTCTGGTAGTTCCGCCACGCTTCGCAGTTTCCTTGTAAGGCATAATTTCTACGATAATCGGGTTGTCTGGGAAAAATGCTGATAGATAATCTGCCGCATACACGTTTAGTGTATTGATTACGCTGCCTAAAGTCACCGTTTCAGCGTCAACGATTTTCTGGCGGAAACTTACTGCAGTAGAGTAGGCTGCTTCTTGTTGTTCAAGGTAAGCGGTAGCTTCATTTACCTTTTCCTGCCGTAAAGTGTACTCATCCAAACCCCGCTGGTACTCTGCAAAATCTCGCAGGACTTCTATCGTTTCTGTGTATTCGGCTACCTTGGACTCGTATTCTGGCAAATCTTTGCCAAGTTTCTGCAGCTTTTCTGTGTACTCCTGCGTATCGCTGGGAACCTTCAGCTTTTCTAGCCGTGCTTCCACTGTATTTAGCTCCTGAAGCTTGGCACGACGATGGGAAGCCTCTCCAACCGCAATCTGTAGCTCTCCGTTTATCTGATCTATTTCTTCACGGATTTGTTCAGAACTCTCCAAACATGGCTCAACCTCATCCAGATTAATCTGAGAAATCTCACGGGAAATACGGCGAGAATTACTTTCATATTTAGCATCTTCAATACTCTTCTCAGTTTCAGCTGTTTTTGCCTTAGAAATCAGCTCTTCTAGTTGTGGAAGGCGATCTATATACTCAGCTTCCTGCTCTTCGGAAATCAGTGTGGATTCCAGGGCTTCAGCTGATTCAGTTATTCCTTTTAGTTGTGCTTCTGCCTCTTCTATCTTCGCCAGTTTACGGTTCAAACGGCTTTCTAGCTTTTTCAGGGATTCCATGGTATCATCACTCGTTGTATTTTCGGCAGACAAAGCTGTAAGAGTCCCATTTCTGTATCCCAAAATCTCCCCACAGCAAGGGCACTCAATCTGCACAACGTCAGCCCGAAGAAGCTGTTCGCGCCTCTCTGGAATACCTTGCAGTTCTGTCTCGTATTCTGCCTTTTTCTGGATAGATACTTCCAACAAGTCTATCCTCTCTACTAGAGTAGCGTACTTCTCTAGTTTATCAAGTTCTGCCGTTATTTCCTGATAAGGAGTCTCTGCCTCTTTTCCTGCAGTAATTACGGTTGTTAGCTCTGTTAGTTTTGCTTCATGTACTCTCTGTAGCTCCGATAAATCGGTTTCTAACCGTGTTTTCCTTTCAGTTTCCCTCAAAAATGCTTCATAATTTTCAGCACAAGTAAGAGCCTTCTTTTTCATGGCGAGTTTCACACGGATCTCTGCAAGGTCTGGGTCAGGAAGGGTTTCTAGTTCCTCGGTAAGAGAATCGTACCGTGCTTCTAGTAGAGAAATAAGATTACGTGTTTCAGCAGAATCTTCCAGGAGTTTACGGTAATGATCGATACTTCGCCGAATTTTAGTGACCATCACACGGGCGTTCTTAAGGCGCTTCTCGATTTTTCGTAGATTAGTCTCTTCTAGGTCGTTATACCCTTCTGGTGGGCTCCCAGGTTCAGGCCATGACGCCAGAAAAGATTGTGTAGTCTGTAGCTGCTGCTGTGCTTTTGCGAGAGAGATCTCATGAGTTTTCACCCGATTTTTCGCCAGCTCTTTTAGTTTGGCAATATCTATATCACGGAAAGCGGCCTTCTCTAGAAATGCCAACTTTTCTGCCGGGGTCATGGTGATAAAAGGTGTGATACTAGCTTTGGCAGAAAACTTACGGGATATCCATGCCTGTGCAGCATCATCTTCTAGTTCTCCATCAGGAGTCTGTAGTACCAACCGATTTGGGCGTTTAGTCCGCGTAATTATGGCATCTCCTACAGTTAATTTTGCTGTACAAGAGGTTTCGCCGTGAGAGACCAGGTTTTTTCCCGTCCCAAACAAGGCGAATTCTATCCCTTGTAGAATACTGCTGTTGTGAGTAACGGTATAGTCCCCCAAACAGAACCGCCCGTCTCCTGACAGCATAAACCCATAATACCGCCCAATTCCTACTGGCTCTACACGAAGCTTGAAGCCCCTTGGAAACAGGCGATAACCCCTAAGAATCCTGGTAGGAATTCGGCAGACCAAACCAATGAACAGAATATTGGTGATCTTGTAACAATACCCGCCAAGACTTTGTACAAGATCAATTATAGAGCTCGCCAGTTTTGGTGTAATCTGTTCGAGTGAGATTTCACCATCATTTGTAACACCACCATGGCGATCTACCAGCCCCGCCAAAACTTCTTTCCGAAAATCTACAGAATTATGGCGGTACTGCAAGAGAATTTCCGGCTCGTTTTGTGAGATCATATCAACTGTAGAATAGAAATGGCGAACGGGCTTCAAACCACGACGGAAACGTCTTCCAAACACAGATTCCAGATTCCCTGACCTGGTGTAGTAAAACCCATAAATCCGCTGCATTTCAGGGTTCATAGCCCGTAGCACTCTGGGGTCGATATTTTCGTGACCTCCAAACATCAAAACCCCGTAAATATACGGCGGCAAAACAGCAGGAGTTTCTGGATATGTAATCTCCGCTCGAAATCCTTGGTAAAATATTCCTGAAGAAATACTGGCCAGGTAATCAGCAACACTGATGTCAGCGGCAAACCTACCTTGGCGAAGAAGAGTCAGAGTGTGACTGGCATTAACGGTATATTTCATAATCCGTTTCCCGCTGGGAGAGTACCCTTGAATCTTGAAGAGCTGCTCGCTCCCAGTTGTAACAGAGATTACCTTACGGGGTTTACTGTCCCAACCCATAACTACGTCAGAGCTGGTTATGTTTTCTACTACTTTGGTCTTTCCAGAAAACAGTAGTATCTTTGTACCAGCGACGAAGCACTTCCCTTGCCCAGATGGACCTGAAATCAGTGTACAGGCAGAATCTGAGAACTCAAAGGTAGACTTCCGCCACGATTTTACGTTTGTAAGTTCTAGCTTCATTTATGTTTAATAAATGAAGTCTCAAATAGGCTCAATTTTTACTGTGAAAGTGGTTAAAGAATGCCACCATCATCTTCGAGTTCGTCCTCAGAATCCTCTATGCCCATATCGCGAATAGCCGCCTCTACATCGGCAATTTCACTGTCAACCGCTGCTGTAACGTCTTCCGCCTGGCTAGCTGCCGCTAGATCGACAGGAGGCTCGTACTTAAACTTGTACTGGTTGCACAGCGCCACGGTTTCCTCAGACAACGGCTCAATAGACCCATCTGCGTTTTGACGGCCATACACCAAAGGGGGTGTCCCGCGGAAAACAAGGCCGGTGTCAGGATGTTCATGGTTACCATGTGCATTAGGACGCACAGTAACCTTTGGCCGACTTGCCTCGAAAATCCGGCCTAGAGTAGTTTCGTCACGCTTCTTTGCAGAGACCTTAGACTTCTTCGCCAACGTCTTCCGTGCAGGGGTATTCGCGGTAGTGTCTGTGCCGAGAATGCGGGCAATAAGTTCATCCTTCTTCCCTGACAAACGCTTACCTTGATCCTTCAGAATGCGCTTTAGCATCACTACCGTCATCTTGCGAAGGGCAGCGTCAGTGTACTCAGAATCACTGCTAGAAGCCGCTACTGCGGCACCGGCGGGAGGAGAGGTAGACTTGGTCTCTTCTACACCTTCAGAACTTCCCGCTACACGAGACCACACATTTTCTACCTGGTCGTGCTGCAGAGAAAACTCCTCGCATAGCATCTGAATAAAAGTTTGAATCTGGCTGTTCATTGTATACTCTACTTATTTTTCCCCCGGTTATCATTTTCGGGCAATTTTGCGAATCAGAAAAAAATCTTTGAAAATTCTACCGGGAGCTAATAAAACAAAGATGTCGTCTAACATTGATTTCCAGCGTCAGCAGGCCGAACTCGGCCGCTTCAGCGAGCTCCAGGACGAGCTACTTGCCGCCGGCCCCCTTGAGGCCGTTGTCGCCGCCGCCGCCACGCTTAACGCGGCTCAGCTCCGTCAGGCGCGTGACTCGATTCTTTTCGTCGATCCTGCCGCGGGCTATGACCTTTCGCTTGGTCCGGATAGTGCCGCTAACGCTGCCGATCTCCAGGGCATTCTGGGCCTTCATGAGGCCGGTGACCAGTGCGTGCTGCACTTCGCCGTCGCTGATGATGTTGATATCGCAGGTGCGGTTAACCTGGACAACGATGACGGTACCCACGTATACGTCAACCTTCAGGACCAGAGTGGTGCCGCTGCCGCGACTTCGCTACTGATGGATGCCGCTCCCGCGACTCTCGCCTCGGCTATTGCACTGGTAGTCGTAACGGCTGACTCGGTTACGGCGGGTGCTGAGGTGATCTCGTTCAATGTACAGGTCGCCGCTCGCGTTAACGCGTAAGTAATCTACTATTATTTGTTGTGTAAATTATGTTTACACATTCGTCTTTTATGGTTGTAAATATGGCTATTTTATCGCCGTCGTACGGCATTATATATTTCCTGTGCGTTTTGTACCATAGGAGTAACGAGAAGGTCACGGTTCGTGCACTCTCCCGGGCGTTTGAAGCATTGTTCGTAAGCCTGTTCTAACTGACGTTGCCGCTGGATTTCGTTGGGAATTTGTTGTTTACGATTTTTGTAATAGCTACTACTAGGATTCCGCTTAAGATGCTTCTCAACTTCGCGTAGTTCCTGTTCGAGTAAATGAACCCTGCCACGGTTACTAGTGTTAGTACCTTTTATAAAATCACGGTTTATCTTAGCAGCTTCCTTTATCGCAGCTACCCGTATCTTTTCCGCCGCAGTTACAACAGAAGTTAAATTTTCATTACGATTAATTTCCGCCATCAACACCCTAACAAATGCAACATTTTTTGCCTTTACAGCTACCATAAGGTCGTCGGCGTCGGGTTCTACGCGGTCCGCTATAAACTGAATACGGGTTACATACTCTGGCTTTGTAAGCGGAGTTTTCAGTAGAAAAATGGTAGAAAACTTCTGTAGGTTGTATCCCTGCTTTAAACAGAAGATCGGCGACTTTGTAATTCTTTGCGGCCAGAGCTACGTCAAGAATGTTAAGGTTTTCTAGCACTGAATCATAGATTTCTGCAGTCCCTGTTTCTATGTCCCGATCACGTTTATGGAACTGCTGTAAAGTACACGCCACAACTTTACGGTTTTTGTTCTTTCCAAGCTGCGGAATAAGACGACGGTCAGGGCGCCCAAAATATTGCCAGATCACAAGAGAATGTTTGGCTTTGCAATAAACCAGCACGTTTTCCCACCGTACCGCCCGTGCGATTGTAAATTTCTGAGACTCGTTTTTGTTAATTATTTTCAAGGCGGATTTCGTCTCGAAATCACCGCGGGGGTAACTTATACTATTTGCGGCGGTAACTAACCTTTCTCGTAGCAGTAACATGTACACCTTTAGCTCTTTAGCCGTTATGTTTCTCATTCCTTTATTTTATAAAGGAAAAAGCAGGGTATTCTGTGTTGAATAGTTACACTGCGCGATGCACAGTTACCACACAGTTTTGGCGGCGACGAGTGTCAATAGTGTCTGTGCCAATGTCGCACACGTCTGCTGTTTCTCCGTTGGTGTACTCGTACTGGTCTTCGTTGAGTGTATGTATTGCTGTTTGCACTACAAACTTGCAGCATTCACGGCGGAAACCATAATATGCCCAAATTTCCGGAAGGGATTTTCCCGCCGCTTTCATCTCAGAAATCCGACCCCACTTGTTGCCGAGTACGGTGTTGCAGGAAAAGCAGCGGATAGGGAGTTCCATGGTTGTAAGATTGGTATATGTGTATACCAATATATGTTTATCTTGTTTTTTCTGCAATTATATACCAACTGGCTTCCTTTCAGTCGGCTCCCTTTCGGTCGGCTCCCTTTCGGTAGCTACCGGTAAGCAGTCTCATAAGTTGTGTCGATCCCCATCGCATTGACCTGTTGGAACATTAGCCGCCCAGCCACCGGAAGATTAGCCTGGGAAATGCTAATTCCTCCACAGTTTACACACTGCTTCGGATTCTGCGCAAACGCGCCACAATCGTCGCAGAAATCTTCCACAGCTGCGTCAGATGCTTTGAACATTCGGTCATGAAGAAAATGCGACGCCCCTATCCCTATAAGGGCGCTAGATTCCATCTCGCCCACGCGCAACCCGCCACCACGCTCACGGCCTCCCACAGGTTGGCCAAATACCATATGCACGTCGCCCTTTGCACGGGCGTGTACCTTATCACTTACCATGTGCTTCAGACGCTGGTAAAACATCGGTCCCATAAGAATCTGTGCCTGAATAGGCTGCCCTGTACGACCGTCGTACATATCCCGAGTACCAGTACAATTCATACCAAGTTCCTTCAGCTTCCTCTCCAGAACGTGCCCGATAGTCTCGCCGTTTTTCGGGCGTGAAGACTCGCTGAAAATGGTAGCATCAGCTGTGTCACCAGTAATCACCGAAATCCTGCCCTGAATCAGCTCGTAAATGTATCCCAGAGTCATACGAGACGGAAGGCCGTGAGGATTAAAGATGATATCTGGCGTCTGACCGGTAAGGGGATCAAACGGAAGATTTTCAGGAGCTTCCAGATACGCTACCGTGCCCTTTTGGGCATTGGACGTCGCCCATTTGTCGCCAGGTTCAGGGATACGAGATTTCCGAATGATTACGTGAACCACAAGGTACCCGTCACCGTTCCTCGCAACGTGTACCGTGTCCACAAACCCTTCCTTATCCCGTGCCACAACTAGGCTACTATCCCGACGGGTTTCTTCAATCGCACCAGAAGCCTTCCGTTCAGTGTTGCTAGTGTACCGCGCTACGATTACGTCATTCTCGCTCACATACTCGCCTACACGGACGATTCCATCAGGACCGAGCTTGGAGTAGTCGTACCCGCGAGTCCGCTCCATAGTTTCTCGCAGATACTCTGTAGGGAACGAAATGTGCTGCATAGGGTCCTCCTGAATTGTATGAGTCTTCCGCGTAGTAACACGGAACAAGCCGCGATTGACACTGGCGCGGTTCATCACAATCGCGTCCTCCTGTCCTGCCCCGTTCATGGTGCAAATCGCAACTGTGCACATCTGACCAGTAGGAAGTTGAATAAGCTGAGACTGGCGGGTTTGTACTAGCCGAGTGCTAGGATACCACATACGATGACTGGTGGTATCAGTGCGGAAAGTGTCGACTGTAGTAGCAACACCAAGCGCCTGCTTGTAGTGGCTACATTGGTAGCAACACCGAGGAGACGGCATATGCTCAGAGTACGGAGAGTTCTGCGTACACATTCCGACAATCACACTGGGATGGATCTCCATGTACTTGAATTCGCCCCTAGAAAAGTCGCAGGGTTCCATGGCGACTGTAAGGTCAGTAATTTCCACGCTGTCGATCCACCGAACCAACCCTGCGTCTTGTAGAGTTTGAAGACTTCCTCCCTGCGAGATACTCTCCCGGATTTCCGCCATAAACTCATTGATATCTTGATCACCGACGTACCACAGCATCCGCATCATTCGACCGTCCTCGCTGCGAATAGCCACCGCATTTTCCACCAGATCGTAGCTAACACTGACATCAAAGGGAATGTCGCCTTGAACACGGCGGTTACGAAAGTCTTCTACCACAGCAACTGGATCTTCTACACCACCTGGCAGAACAATGCCGTTAACCATCACAGATGCGTCACCCTGAGGGTATCCCTGAAGAATATCAGAGATATTATCAGCGATAATTACGGTAGGGTGATTCTGGGAGATCTTGATCATGCTGCACAGTTGAAGAACCAGCCCCGCACTTCCTGATTCAGGAGTATCAAATGGATCGATAAAGCCGATATGCGTGCTGTTTACGTGACGCGGCTCCTTTACCTTAGCAGACTTGCTAATAGGCTGGTTAATCCGAAGGAGCTGGCTACACATAGCCGGCATGTTCATACGACTCAGCGCCTGGCTTACACCTGTACGGGAAAAGTTGTTAGTTCCGCCACGAGCAGGGTTGTCCCAAGGGGTGGTCTCTTTGAAACGCTTGTTGATATCTACCGTGATTTTCTCTCCCTGTTTCCGAAGGTAATCGACTACAGTCCCTGAATTAAACGAAGACTTGGCGAAATCCTTAGGGATAACTGACTTGACTAGGCTAGACATGTGCATGCGAATAATTTCTCGCAGCAAAACGCCGGTGGTTTCTACCCGCTTATTCACGAGGTTGTCCTTGTCAGTGGGAGGAATATACAGCTCATGGGATTTAGGGAGATTGGCGCGAATCACAGTACGAACCAGCCGGAGAATAATGTTTACGCGTTCCGTGTGAGGGGCACTGGCACCGAGGTGGATAAACATGCTAGTTCGGAGAATCTTGCTGCGGGTGTACTCAATAGCCGCCTCATCTGAAGGCTGTTGCTGGCGGGCATTACTCCCAATCCACAAACACGCCGCTTCTTGTGGAGTATATTGCTCGGAATCCGCCGACATTTGAATAAAGTCAGCAACAGCAGAAGACGTGTAGAGATTGTAAGGGGAATCCATCAGCCCTGCTTCAGAAAGAGTTTGAATGACGTCATCCAGATCGAGTGCGAGAAGGAGGACAGTAAGGCTGATAGGGGACGTAATAAACGTCAGATCGAACCGAACATTCCCGCCGTCAATAAACGCCTGTACCTGAGAGGTCTTCCCAGTCTCTTCCGAGTATGTACGGTAATCCACCACAATACCGCCACGCTTCGACGACTTCACAGGCATCATGTTGTTGTAAGCCATGCGCATCTGATTGATCACGCACTTTTCTCCACCATCAATGATAAAGTACCCACCGGGTTCAGCCAGGCATTCTTTCGCGTCAATAATCTGCTGCTTGGTCGCGTTATGAAGGTGGCACCACTCGCTACGGACCATACACGGAATGTCGAAAAACGGCATCCGTGTATGAGTCACCGTTTCCCCAGTGTTGTGGTCGTGAAGCGTGATGTCAACGCTAACCCTGACCGCATAAGTCATACCGCGAATACGCGCCTCAAATGGGTACAACTTCCCGGTGCGCTGGTTCTGTGTGGTTTTGGTAGGAGGATCGTAATAAACGTTACCAAACCGCAAAGAAAAAGGGCGAGTATCTTCAACCGCGTTTCCGGCAGTAACCTTGTGAGGATCAGGAGCGGAAATCGTAGAGAGGCTGTACATGTGGAAGATCTCTGGAATTTCCTGAAACAGCTGGTTGTAAGACTCCAGTTGAAGACACGCGTGTGTACGGGCAGAGATCGTGCGGTTGATCTGATCGAGACAGACTTTTTCAAACTCAACCGTTTCAGAAAACGTATCGTTTTTGCTCTCAGAAGTCATGATGGATATAATAGTATATCCATCCTTTTCCCGCTGGGAATTTCTGCAATTTATGGGTTATAAGAATACCCTTGGATGTACCATCGTTGTGATCCATCTGCCTTAATAATAGCAGGTTTGTCGTTATCACGATGACGTTGGCCAAATAACCACCACTCTTTAGTTCCATCCGGTTTAATAACTGCAGGTTTATCGTTATCACGATGACGTTGGGTATTGTTCCACCACTCTTTGGTTCCGTCACCTCTGATAATGGCGGGTTTGTCGCTGTCGCGAGAGAGTTTCCCATTTTGGTACCACCATCTCTCTTTATTATTAAAAATAATAGCAGGTTTATCATTGTCTCTGTGACGCTTCCCATGTTTGTACCAATGAAGTTCACCACTACTTCGGATAATAGCGGGTTTGTCGTCGTCACGGTGGTAAAGCCTACCATTCTTCCAAAAACGTGATCCACGCTCAATAACGGCTGGTTTGTCGCCGTGAGATTGTGTTTTTCTGTGGTAATACCAAGTGTACGAATCGTGAAAACTACTGCACACTAAATTAAGTGGAAGTTTCTTTCGGTTGCGTACGAGTTTCTTAGCGTTCATTTTGTAATTTTTAGTTACAAAACACAGCGAGATTTACGCAATTTATTTAGTTTATTCTACTAGTTCTACAGGTGGTGCACCGTACTGCTCGATCTGTTGACAGATCTTCCACTTCATTACCCGGAGTTTATGGTGGGCTTTAAGTGTGTCTGTTTTCCCAAACACCACGCGTAGCGCGTCGTCAAGCTGCTTCACGGTAGCTTCGATGTAGAACAGATAATCAATGCGGAGAACGTTGCTCCACCGCAAAAAGTAATCGTAATCCTCAATCTTGTGAGACTTCTTCGCCTTCAGACCACCGTTAGTTTGTAGAATCACGTACGGCAACCGTGTACCAGCCGCTACGATATTCCCACGAGCGCGCATCTTCACGGCTAGCTGTGCCTGTGCTGGTAGGCACTTGTACCGGTAAGCTTGACATCCTCGACAAGCAAGGGACTCTCCGCACATACACTCAAAGTACGGTAGTCCTAACTCAGCTAATCTTTTACGCCGTTTTTTCTCGTCGGTAGCCAGTGGCCGAATCTTGTATTCGGATAGCTCATTAACCGACTGTGTTACAACAAATTTATCGGCGGTAATTCTCCGTGTACACAGAAGCTCGTACCAGTTCAAAATATTGGCGAGAATCCCATCGAAATCTACACAGTCAAACATAAGACGGATGCTGCTCCCGTACACGTCGCGGACATAGTTGCTATTATCCCTACGGGTAAGCAGCACACCTTTCATCGTCATCTTCGGCTCCAGAATACCTTCCGTGTTTTTCTTCTTAACAATCTCACCGGTTTTATCGCACTGAATAGCCATGTACCGCTTCTTCGTAAGAAACAGAATCCGGCGGTAAATCTCGCCTTCAAATTCTAGAAACATTGGCTTGGGATAGAGTTTGCTAATCTCACGCTCAAGCCACAAACACGCATCCCACAAAGCGTTTGGCTGCGGATTCTGTTGAGTGGGATCGTCCTCAAAGTTATCAGATAAACTAGCAAACCCGCCGCGATTTAGCCCTGCGAGCTCGATAACGCGGTTTATAGCCTCTCGTGAGAACTTTACGTAGCAACTATCAGTGTCTCCGTAAACAACAACTCCGCCGTATTTTTCCCTGAGTGTGCGTTTAGCAAGTTCGATAGACTGCCGCCCATACGCTGTGGTGCTCATGGCCCCTGGCAAAAACGAGAGGTACCCCTTGCTAGCACCCATTCCACCGTACATAGAATTCGCACTTACTTTTAAAGCGAGCTGACGCTTGTCAAGCACTTCTATCTCCTTATCAAGAGTGTCGATACACTCATTAAGTTCTTCGTCAGTTTGCTCAAAGAAATCCTCCGGGAAGTTAGCCTCATAGAAATCAAGGTCATCTTCAGGTAGATCTTCACCACGAAGTACGGTTTTAATTATACTGATTTTCCTCTTCCGAAGGGCTATGTCGACCTTCCGCACCCTTGCACGAGCATCTAACAGCTTTTCTACCGTGTCAGGCAGAATACCCTTCAGAATAGTTTGCTTTAGAAAACGGTACCGAAAGTGATTACACCAAACCCGTGCGGAAGTAGGGCGGGATTCGCCCGCTCGTGTGTCCTTAGGACAGCCACAATATTCGTGAGATTCCCAATCAATTACATGGCACATTCTGTCGGGAATACTACGCCCCCATGGCTTAGTGTCATCCACGAATGTACTACTACAGATATTCATAGCGATAATGCCGCTGGGATACAGACTCTTGAAGTCAAAGGGGACCACGTACTCGTGAATGCCGGCCATCGGAGGGAATACATAAGCGCCCTGAAATTTCTCGGTGGCAGAGGCGATATACCCGTCCTTTTCTACTACCACGCCGAGTTTGAAGCATTTCTGGTACATCTGCGAAAATGTCTTGATCCCCTGCCCGCGAGTGTACAGATCAATAACAGGGACCTTACACACATTTGCCATCTCCTGTAGACCTACCCAAACCTGCAGTTTCTGAAAGAGATTTAGTACAAGAACTGAGTCCTGTACGCAATAACGGCTCACAACACTTAGAGCCTCAGATCCCTTATGATGTTGGCTGATCCACATGTCCCAACACTTAAAAATTCCCTGAGGGGAGAGGGGATCTTTGTGTGCCCCTAGAAAGTGCTCCGAGACGAAATTTAGGGAGTACCGGGATAGCTTGTAATCCCGCTTAATTACCGGTAGAAGATCGATGTACAGAATTCCCTCAGTGTCTACAAATGTAAACGACTGGTTGGCATAGGCGCTGGAACTCCAGGAGATCTCTTTAACGTTTGCGGGAGTATTGTGGAATCCGTGCGTGCGGAATTCCGAATCGACGTACCGGAACTTGGCACGTTCTACCATGTACTCAAGGTCAAAACCGAAGATGTTATATCCTACAATAATATTTGGGCGGTGCTGCTTCACAAAATCGGCGTAACCTAGCAAAAGTTCGGCCTCGTTACCGTACGTCAGAATAATAATGTTGTCATTCTCAAGCAGATCCGGGCACGGCTCACCAAGCGTTAGGATATACTTTTCCGCGGTTTCCGGCGCTGTTCCCATCCGCCACAAAACGCAGCTCATCTGAAAGACAATATCGGCTGGGCGCGAAGCCTTAGGCATACTGCTGGGAATAGAAGAGTAAACCTCAATATCCCAGCTCATTACCAGTAGCCCAGGAGTGTACTCCTTTGCTGAGGCGGAAAGTTGCTTCCAACTAACCATGTATTCAGCATCACAGATTGTCTCTTGGCGCTCTGCAGGAATACGCCGCTCTATAGGGAATTGTAGCCATCCCGCAGTGAGAACGTCACGGAGCGTACACATCTGAAGCCGGGCACTAGCGTTGGCTTCATGCACTTTGAGCTTAATTTTGTCACGAATTCCAGGGATATTAATATTTCTGCCGAATTTCCAACTGAAGTTCTTACGATGCGTCTCACTCGCAAAGCTACAAAAAAGATAGTAGAAATCTCGCCTCTGAACGGCTTCATTAGACTCAGAGTCTTCTATTGGGGTTGTATAAGCATAGTACAGCCGTTTCCGCCGCACAAGCTGTTTCTTTAAACACGGGCAATACCCGCCACAAATATTATCAATCTCCCTACCGAGATTTACGGCATGACGCTCCCAATCGACGCCAGAAATATCCGGTAGCTCCAGGTAGGCATAAGGGGTAAAATCGTGTACCTTGACGCACACGTCTTCCCCTGCATCATTCATGCCATAAATCCTGATAGCTGTCTCTTCGTCGTCGGTGCTATCCGTGTGCCATGCATAAACTCCTATTTCTTCCATTGGTTTTTATGGTTTAAACACGTCTTAAAAATCAGCAATTTTTTATAAATGGCTTCTACTGTATTTTTCACAGGCATTTCGATTATAGCTGCTGGAAGTAGCTGGGTCTACCGCGGGGCGATTAAAGAGGCCGCGACGGTGGTATTGGATAACACTGGTCCGATTGGGCGGTGGGTCCGGGATAATTACAACGACTACAAAAGCTTTAAGGAATTCCTGCGGGAAGACTACAGCAATACTGTGACACTTCATTACGGTCTGATAAAGATGGTTACGATTGCCAAGTACCGCGCAGGCAAGAAAGCTGTACTTACAGCACACGATCACCTGAAAAATACGCGTAGCACTGCGATGCCGGTTGTAGTAGAAACAGCTGACGAAAATGATGGTGGTAAGGCCGCCGAGACGCACATGGTTGAGTACTACTACAACAACCATGTTTACGCCGTGAAAATCGGCACGCCTGCTACGTACGAACAGGTAATAGCTGTAACTGACGAATCCGGCACAAACGTGCTAAAAGCTGTGCAGAAATATATGGGCCCAGCCCACGATTTTCACGGCGGAGTTTATACCGTGAAAGAGCTAGGGTATGAAACTCTAGAGTTCTCTAATGGGTTAGATTCCCTTACATTTTCCGGCGACGAACCTATCGTCCTAAAATTCCCTAGTTGGTAAACTTTGTTAGTTTTGTCGCCCATATAAATCCTGTCTGATTTATAATAAAATGAGTGAGTACGACTTTAACGATACAGAGAGCCTTGATGGCCTATCTGACTTTTCTGCCAGCGACGAAGAAACTCACAGATTTGCCGCGGGGGACTCGGACAGTGAGTTTGGGTCGGATTCTGGTGGAGAGTCTGACTCTGGTAACGATCCCTTTGCAGATGCAGGAGATGCTGACTTTGAGGCGGAGGTATCTGATGACGACTCTGCCGCGGGAAGTGAGATCGATCTTGGCGAAGATTCTGAAGAGGAAGATGAGGTATTTCTAGAAGAAATAATCGTAAAGTACCATCCAGAGGAAGTATCCAGTAAACCTAACGATGGGCTTTCAGACGAACAACTTGCCGAGCTACAGTCTGAAAAGGATAAAGCGGTGGAAATTCGCCAGAAACTCGCTAATAAAAAATTACCACCAGCTCGCAAGAGTACCCTCAAAAATTCTTTAGCTGACGCTAACAGGAAGATCGAAAAACTTCTAGCCATTCAGAGGTTCTACACCACTCTTCAAAATGATCTGCAAACGCGGTCGAATCTAGACGCTAGAATAGCCGAGAAACTCATGGAGCTATACATGGCGGACGAGCCGTCATTTAGTATGGCAGAGTATTACCGTTTTCTTAATGATGAAATTCTTCAAAGGTTTGATGAGCTTGTTACTGGCAGCGATTACGACCAACGTCTTGTACCAGAATATAAGAATCTACACAAAGATATTGTAGATGCCATAAACAGCCGTTTTATTCTCTCTGACGACACGGTACTTACAGCGGTAAGTGAGCTGGCGGAAACAAGAGGACTTACCGATAATAACGAGTACCTAATTTTTTACGGAAACCTTGAAGAGCTAGTCGCAGGAGGTGCGGTGGATATCGACATCGTACAGAGGTTTCAGGATATTTTTGGGGTTACTAGTGACGCGCAAGAAGCGTTTGAAGCCGTAAAATCTGCCGTAAAAGAGTCAGGAGGTCTTGGTAAGCTAAAGAACCGAGTTTCTCTTTATGAAGCCCTTGATTCTGGTGCTGTGATTAATGATGCCATTTTGCTTGCGGTTCCGAAAAACAGTCTAGTTAATATTGCCCGTAAGTTCATAAACAGAAGAATTCAGCCAGGAAAATATACAGTATATTTGCGAGGGGGTGGTCAAGCAACTGGCCCAGTTGCTATACAAAGTTCCGAGAGGTTTCAGTACCCTGAAAACTTTGCCGTATTTGTGCCTTCAGACTCGGTAGTTGTTGACCCTGTACCTGGATTAAACGGGGTTGCTGAACAGCTAAATGCTGGCCAAATAGATGGCAGAATTCAGGAAAGACTTCTAGAAGCCTACAACAATAACAAGCTTGTAGACGCTATGTATCTGGCAGAGATCTCTGACTCTTTGCGGCGGATTAATGCAGATTATAGCCCAGTACCCGGTAAGGAGAACGAGCTGGTAGAAATTATAAGCGAAACCGAAGAAACTGTACAAAACCCTAATTCGAGAACCAAAGATTTCGAGAAACTTATGAAGAAACTTGGCGACTTTATCGGAGGTGTGTCGCTGGTACAGCGACTTGGCCCTAGCAAACGTAAAGAGATTCCAGCAGAGATTTCTGAGGATCTGCTGTTTAAGCCGGGGAATTCTGATGACATTTCTGACGAAGCCTCTGATGAAATTCTTCAGCTTAATCAGCGATACATGGCCCTTCAGAAAAAGCAAGAAAAGTCTGGGGAAAACTTCCCTCCTAATGACGCTGAACTGAAGAGGTTGGATGAAATGGAAATAATCCGCCAACGTGCGATAGAACTTCAAACTGGTACAGAGGTAGATATCGACAAATTAAAGGAGTATCTTCGTCAGGTTTATGGAGATATGGATGTTGTAGATGATGAAGCTATTGATTCAATAGAAACCATTAACACGTATGCAGAGCTAAAACAGAAATTTGAATATCTTAAGAATTCTGAAGAGGCTAAACAATTACTAGAAATGTTAAATGACAGTGACGAAGTTGACAGTTCTGATGTTGAAAAACTAGAGGAAAGACATGAAGATATTATCAACATGCCAGATGAGTACGATTACAGTGAGTTTATGGCGCCTGAGCTAGTAGAGGTCGCACAGGCTATGTATAATAAAAGATATATTTCAATTCAAGCCGCAATGATGGCAGAGTTGCTAAAGGAAATACAGTGGGTATATGATTTTTACATTGAAAATAAAGGTGCCGAGAATGTACCGCTTTTTTCCTTTGTAGAACCTCTTACGCTTGAAAAACTTTTTACTGAACTGTCTCCCGATAAAATGACGGAATTCGAAGCGCTAAATGTATCTGAGGGAACTGTAAGAGATACCCTAAAAGAATTTCTAAAACTAGATTATGATGCCGTTTCGGAAAGAGTTTCTACCGCAATGATGGAAGACTTACGAGAAAAATATGATATTTCTATACCGGAAAACCTCCTACGCTTGCTGCTTCATTTGTCTATGTTTTTGGCGATTATGGATAAGGATATGCTTGGTGCCGTAAACCGGGCGCCTTTTCAGCGTGTTCAAAGAGAGGTATATAACGACTATGATTTTGAGCCGTGGATAATGGCGTACGAAGTTTACAATTCACAACAGGGTCTGTTCAAGCGTTTGAATAAGATGTTTAAGGCATACTCAGAGTACTACCTTAACCGTTTTCTTAAGAGAATACGGCAGCTTTCCGCGAAAACAACTCGCGAGACACAAGTCGAAAAAGGGCTCCCATTGTTTGGAAAGGAAGCGAAAGAGCTTTTTCGTAGTATTTGTGATTCTACAGGTGAGATGGCATGGAATCAGTCTGTTCACAATGACCGCTGTGTGGAGATTTTGGCACAGCTTAACTCTCAAGCAGACGAACAGGCATCTGAGGTCTCGGGGGCTATGGGAAGTGACGTTAGCGGAGTGCAGGACGTGTTCCCTTTCCGGGATTACCTGATTCTGTTTAGCAAAGACGCCATGGAAGCGGCTATCGAAAGTGATCTTTTTGCCGAGTCTGATTCTGAATCAGAAACTAAGTCTGACGAAGATCAACCTAGAAAACAGCCTGAACTTCCGCCGTTTATGCGGTTTGTTCTAGAAACCCTGGGTGTGTACGGCGGAAACCTCGTGGTAGAAGACAGTGAAGCTCCCGCATCAGATAAGCTTGTTTGTTTGTTCTGTAAAACTGCCGTACAAAGCGGCAGATATGTACAGACTTTAGGGCTCGATGAAAACGTGATCACCGTCTGTAACACAAAGTGCCTCCGTGAGATAGAGTTGCGGCGGCAAGAAGCCATAAGAGCGTCTGAAGAAACTGAGGCTATGACACTAGAGGATACTGATAGCACTGTAGTGGAAGAATCTACAAAATCTAGCGAAATTCCCTTTGACGATATTGAAGAGGTAGAGAGGGTGGTAGACATAGAAGAAACTAAAGAATCTGGCAGAAATCCCTTTGACGATATTGAAGAGGTAGAGAGGGTGGTAGACATAGAAGAAACTAAAGAATCTAGCGAAATTCCCTTTGACGATATTGAAGAGGTAGAGAGGGTGGTAGACATAGAAGAAACTAAAGAATCTGGCAGAAATCCCTTTGACAGCAGCAGCGGAAGTGACAGCAGCAGCGGAAGTGACACCGATGATCTCCTTGGAATGGTAAGCGACAGTGATAGCGAATAATTCCTACTCATTTTGCATAAATAATTTTATGCATTTTCCTTACACAACTACGCCGTACTTTACGGCAACACGTTGAAGGGTCTCATCAAAAGTTAGATCATCAAGATCCTCCCTGAAATCCTCCCACAAACTCTCGCGAATCGTATGAAGATTGTCGCGAATAAATGCTACAGTTTCCGGTTTCTGTAGAAAGCTGTCCTGACCGTCTCCCATTTCTAGCAGCATATCAAAGTGCTCGGATACTTCCAACAACCGCCGGAATTCTCTCATAAAATATGCCGAAAGCTGGTCGTCGAACGAGACCTGAATGTTATACTCTGTGTACCCACCGAGGGCGTTTACCAACCTAAACGCGTGGCCTGAGCTGCAGGTTTCCCCTTCCAATGCTGAATCTACCAGCTCCTCAAATACTCGGGTGTGTAGTTCATGATCCGCCGTAAATTCGGCATCGATAAAGCGCAGTACCAGGTTAAGAATCTGGACAAGTGTGAGTTGGTGAGTGCCGTACTTCTGCCTGTCAAGCTCTATACGAAGCAGTGCGAGTTTAAACGTAGCAAAGTCCTGTTGAGATTCCCACTTAGTCTTAAGAGTTTCTAGAGTGTCAATGCTTAACAGAGACTCTTCGAAAACGTCAGCAGGTATTTCGCCGATACAGCGGTCGTACAGACTCTCTATGATAGCTAGTGCGGATTCTGTGATCTTTGTGTTGTGTACGTTCTCGCGGTTGTTGTAAACATTGTAAGCGTCAGCTCCTAGAATTTCTAGCGTTTCAAGAGCAGCCTCTTTCTGGCGTTCAGTACCATTGTTTAGAAAAAGGTCCACAATATCCGCGCGGACACGGACTTCTACCTCAGAATCCTGCATCACCTTGATCAGTAGCCTCCCTGTTGATTCCGGCGGTAGATTCTGCGCGGTTAGAATCTTGTACCGAATCGGTACGTTTTTGTGAACAAACATAGCCCTGTGCAGCTGTGTGCGCTGAGACGCAGTTATCTTGCTGTACAACACAAGGCGGTAAACTGTTTCAGGTGGCACATCTTCACGGCACAAAAGATCTCGGAAACAGTGACGTCCTTGCTGGAAGAGTTTAGGATGCTCTAGAAACCACTGAGTAATTGTAACGTGTTGCATGCCAGGAATACTTTGTGGAAGATCCTGTCGTAAATCATTGTACATTCCCGACAGGATCTTCCACTCGCGAATGTCGTCCGTACGACGGCGTGTTCCGGCGTACAAAAAACTGGCAAGAAACATAAGCTCATCGAAGGTTAGCCATTCCGGGCGAGATCTTATAAGCTCCTTTGCAAGTTCGCGGTTAGCTGAAATGTCGGAATCACGGTAGAAATTAGTGAGCCATTCAGTAAAATCAGGAGTTTCGCCGTATTCATTTATGCTCCCTGTTTTAAGCTCTCCCAATGCCGTAATTCTCTCAGACATCGGAAGAGTTTCGTCATTCAAACGATCAAGATCTCGCCGATAGACCCTAACATTCGCAACCATATCGACAGTAACATCAGAAGGATCTACTTCAGTATCAACAGTACCCACACCAGAAAGAACATTTTCTCCGTCGAGGGACTCGGTTTCCGAGTCGATGTCATCCTCAGAATCAGTTTCCAACTGCTCCGTACCAATATCAGGGAGTACTACTGTGTTGTCAGCAGTTTCTGGGGTTTTTCCGATTTCTGCGTCAAGCCCCTGTATTTGTGCTGTAATTTTCTCTAGTTGTTCTAGGGATTCTTGCGTAGTATTTTCTGAGGGAGGAATGTAGACTTCACCGTTGCGGAACGCCTCCATCATCTTCTCCTCCTCACTCATAACGTATTCACGACGTTCAAACTCAAAGCCGTCGTCTTCTTCCAGTTTCCCGCCTTTGGTTTCTTCAGATTCTTCAGTTCCCTTGGTTTCTTCAACCCCTTCATCTTTGCCTTCAGCTTTTTGAGATTCTAGCAACACCCTAGCAGTTTCTAGTGCGGTTTCGGCATCAAAGGATTCATTTTCGTAACTCGCCTTAGCCTCCTCAGAAATACTTCCGAATTCCGGTACAGAATTATCTGTTATAGTATCAGCTGTGTCAACTGTTTTAACAGCTTTAGCTGTCTTGTACGAGGCACTCTTATTCTTTTTGCGGCGTCCCATTTTTTCAGAGGCTTAACACACTTAAGCCTCTAACAATTTTTTCGGAAATACAGAAAAGCATGAACGCTCCTCATTCCCGTAAGTCTGCTAGTGCTGCCAGCCAGCTCCGTAATTACGATCGCGACAACTCGACCGGTGTTTCTGGCCGTACTCACCGTGGGAACTACGCTGTCCCCGCTGGTCGCAGTCACAATGCCCTACCGCACTATGATACCACTCCTCGCCGCCGCATGAAGAACCTGTCGGCTAACAATCGCATCGAGAATTTCTCGCACTCTGGTGCTGGTGGTGATTCGGACGTGTTTTCTCGCACTCGTTACGACGAGGAGTACACTCGCTTGTATGCCCGTCTTGCTCAGAACGCTTACAGCAGCAACCAGGGCAAGGCCCCTGGTTGGAGCAAGTGCTGCTAAATCCTGGTAGAATCTAAAAAGAGTTTTTGGCATAGTCAAAAACTATGAAAACATCTATTATCTTTGGAATTATTGGGGGGATTTTGGGGGGATTTCTGCTTATATATTTTCTTTACCGGATACTTGCCAGTAACACCCCCAAAGTCCGAGACTCTGCCATCACAAATCCAGCATCGTGGTAAAGCCTAAAAGAAAGCGGTATATAACAAAATGGACATTGCAAGTTTTCTGCCAGAATACCCGCGTTTTTCCGGGGTAGATTCCGAGGGTTTTTACCAAGAGATTTACGATCGGGAAGAGTTCCGTGAGCTACAATTATCTCAAACTGAACCAGTACCAACGACACCGGGCCAGTATATGAACCCACAAAAAATCATTCAGCGGTATCTTTCACCGTTCACCATGTACGACCGTATTTTGCTAATGTGGGAGATGGGTAGCGGGAAAACCTGTGCCGCAGTCTCAGTAGCAGAGGGAATTTTTGCCAACCCAGAGGCCGGTATTAACTCTGCGATTTATCTGGCGAGATCCGAAGATCTTTACAAGAAATTTATGGCCTCTCTTGCAGAGGAATGTACGGCTGGAATTTACCTTCCACCGGGTCCTCGATCAAATTACACTCAAGATTCTTGGGTCAACCGTCGTACTCGGCGGATTCGTAAGAAATACGACACATACACCTTTGAGACATTTGTAACACACGAAATCGGCAATCTCTCGGAACAGGCGCTAAAGCGGAAATTCAGCAACAAAGTCTTTATCCTTGATGAAATCCATAATCTTAAGGATACAGGCTTGGCGGAAACACGCCAAAAGAAGGGAAAAATACAAAAGGTTACTACCGCTAAAATTTACAACGGTCTTTTGCGACTGTTCGAAGCTGTAGATAACGTCAAGGTTGTATTTTTGTCAGGTACTCCTATGACCAATAACGCTGAAGAAATCGGGGCTATTATGCAGCTACTTACTGGAGACAGGAGTATACCTACTCGTGGCGTTTTTGTAGAGGAGTTTATGGGTCGTAACGAAGACGGTGTTTTGGAAGTTCGTCCTGATAAACTAGAAGATTTACAGGCGATTTTCCGGGGAAGAGTCAGTTATCTTCGGGCTCCAAGTATTACCACTGATTTTATGGGGGAAACGGTAGGTTCTCTAAGACATTTTAAGGTGTATCCCGACCAGATTTCAGAGCACCAACTTGATGCCTACACACAAGCATATGCTCGCGACAAGGGTGAAAGTACTGAAACTAACGTAGAAGCCGAAGATGAAACGGTACTGGAGGCGTCTGGTATCTTTAACGCGTCGCGTCAAGCAGCGTTGTTGGTATACCCTGATGGATCGTGGGGAACGGCTGGTTATGAGAAATATGTAAAGGGAAACACGCCACTTTTTGAAGGAACACCAAGTTTAGAAGATGTTTACCGTTTAAGCGCAAAATACGGCATGATTCTTGAGCAACTTTTAGACATGAAATCTGGAAAAATACCGCGGCGGAAGATGTTTATTTTCTGCAAGTTTCTTAACGGTAGCGGGCTTAACGTTTTTGGGAAAATCCTTGAAAAGTTTGGCTGGAAACGCGCCACACGTTCAGCAGGAGCTGACGGTGATTATTACGCCATTATCTCTTCTAACAAAGGGAAGGGTGGTGAGAACGTTAACAAGCTAATTTCTGGCTTTAATTCCGCAGAAAATGTAACAGGAGAACGTCTTCAGATTCTTATGGGTACTGAAAAATTGGCAGAAGGTTATGATCTTTACGACTGCGATATCTGCCATATTCTCACCCCTCACTGGAATTATGCGCAAACAGAGCAGGCTATCGCTCGAATCAAGCGCATGGGACGGCATGCTCGCCTTGCAGAGGATCAGGGTTCCGAGGTCACGGTAAAGGTGTATCAGCACTGTCTTGTAACTCCCGAAAATACCCCGGAAAGTATAGACCTGAAAATGTATGAAACGGCAGAAAAGAAAGACGTTGCGATTGCAAAGATGCGGCGAATTTTAAAGGAGGCAGCGATGGATTGTCAGTTGACTTATGCTAGAAACTTCCGTCCGGGTGAGATCCCATTTTCTCGAGAGTGTGACTACATGGAATGCGAATACACCTGTAACGGAATCACCGACGTCGGTAGTACCAATATTTCCATGCAAACCTGGCAGCTTTATTACGCTGACACAGTCGCGATTAAAGAGCTTCTTACTGCTGTATTACGTGCCAGGTTATCTGTTACTATTCCAGAGGCTATAGATTACATCAAAACAGGGACTGATCGTATTAGTCCTGCTAAAGTTACTGTACATTCTCTGTTGCGTGTTGTATCAGAAATGATAGACTCGGCCGAACCTGTTACAGATCTCTTTGGCTTTACAGGGTACATTTCTGCGGAGGCTGATCGCATCTTTCTTACTACAAATCCGTATGGAATACCTATGGGAACTGACACAGAATATCTTCGTGAAATTGCTGTAGAGAACCCGGTAGACATTCAACAGTATATTGTGCCTAGTTTATACGTACAGATTCTAACAACGAAAAATATGGCGGACGATAAACGGAAAGAGCTTCTAGAATTCTTATCGGATTCTGCCAAAGAAAAGCTATTGGAAGATGTAGTACTATCCCGCCGTAATATTCCTTCGATGAATAATCCCGGGAGAGAGGCTGTATACCGCATGTTTGAAGACCAACTTATAGTAGAGTCCGATAGAATTGTAAGTACTTTGCTGTATGATGATGCTACTGGCGGCGGTGCACGGTGTCTAAACAATGATAGTAACCAGTGGGAAGACTGTCGGTTAGTCGCTGGTGCCACTGCAGTTAGTCTTACAGCTGAAGAGGCTAAAGCCGCTGCGAAAGCTAGGGGCTTAGGGTTTTATGGTAAGATTGACAGTAACAAGAAATTTAAGATTGTCAACTTTGAAAACGGTGGTAGCAAAAACGGTAAAGTTTGCACCACATACACTAAAACAGACCTACAAAAGTTTGCGAAAGCACTTGACTCTGAAGGATCTTCTGGAATTACTGTAGTCGCTGACCTCTGTAAATTTATTAGGCAAAAGCTGGCAGAAAATAGCCTGATTGTACAGTAGATTACATAAAAATATTTTTATGTAAGTTGTGATTATCGGTACAGCATAAGGTGAGAAACGTCTTCTCTCTGTTTTAAATGTCCCGCCGTGCTCTGAACGGTCTCTGCTGTTACTCGGTACATTTCCAGAGAGAATTCTGGTAGAACGAAATTTACAAGAGATGTATCTCCACCTGCAACACAGGTTCTGTACAGTTTGACTCTACTCAGAACCGTTTTCAGCGCGTTCTCTGGTGGCCTCATACCTTTATCCGATTTTGGCGACAGCTCCAACAGCGCATGAAGCGCCGAATCGCTGAATTCTACGGTAGAAGATAGCTCATATTTTTCCAGATATTTCGGGACCATAATACTCTTTAGAATCTCAAGGCGGTCACGGTAGCTGTATGATTCTAGCTTAATCAGAGTCTGAATACGGTTAAGAACGATAGGGTTAATTTTCTCGCGGTTGTTCATGGTAACAATTATAATAATTTTAGAGAGATCTAGAGGCATCTGTAGGTACGCTTCGTTAAAAGCGTGGTTTTGAGAGAAATCTAGTAGCTCTAACAACACGGAGATTATACCAGAACCATGGTGGGAATCTACGTTGATTTTGTCGACCTCATCTAGTATTAGAATTCCCATACCAGAATCAAATGATTTAACGGCTTCTAAAACCATTCCAGGCGTACTGCCCGTAAACACAGGTTGGCTACCAGAAAGCTGAGAAGATTCCGTAAGAGATCCCATAGGAATTTTGTACCAACCACATCCGATAGCCTTTGCCATAGCGATAGCTAGAGATGTCTTTCCCATACCGGGGGCCGATTCTATTCCCAGCACACAACCTGGAGCGTTTGGAGAGGTAAGATGGCTGTTTAGAAAGCAGAGCATCTCTTCCTTAGGCCTTAACAAACCGTACAGTTGACGGTCAACAGAGCTTCTAAATTTCTGCAGTACACTTAAAGGGTTATTAATTCGCGGTGGAGGCGTACCATCTTTAAGTGACAATCCCATACGGATTCTTTTCTCTAATTTTGGCGCTTCATCACTGCCGTGATTCATAGCAGTGAGTTCCCGGTGCATACCTAAAAGCCGATCGCGCCTGTTTTCTGTTAAATGCGTGGCAGAACGTATAGCCTCACCCAGGTTTTTTCCAATACCTACGGCTTCGCGAGCCTCGGTAGAGTTCTCTGGAAGGCGCCCGGCATAATAATCCACACGGAGTTTTAATTTGTTTCTTATTTTCCGCCACACTGCTGTCTCAATCCCGTCAGTGTCAAGGCTAAGACGCATATCTATAAGTTCCCGCCGATCTTCCTCTGGAACATTAGGCAGTTTCATGATTTCGCCGATCGTGGGAACCGAGTTATAATGAGCGACATACTTTTCAAGTGTTTCACGGTACTCTTCTGCCTCTTCCTCATTATCGAAACCTTCCTGCCAATCAGTAGCGAGATCCTCAAGAAGATCTTCGTTAGCTCGATTAATTTTTTGGCCACCAAAAAGACGCTTGATTACAGAGACAGCTTCTGGTTCGGATTCAGAATCTGAAATAGTTTCAGATTCTGTATCTTCGCTCTCCGTATCTTCAGATGAGACTGCACTTTCTTCCTCTGTTTCTTGTATAGTTTCCTCAGCTGGTGGTGTTTCGGGAACAAAGTCAGATTCTGATTCCGTCGGTGAGTCTAGTGGAGTATCAGTTACTAAACTTATTCTTCGTCGCTTACCACTACGTGTTCTTACAGAGTTATCTTTACTCATTATTTTAATAATGAGAACACATCTTAAGTTAATCAACTACATTTACAAATTACGGCGTAAAAAAGAGAGAATTTCCCACATAATCTTGCAGTCGACTTCGTTATACCGCAAAACATGCAGAAGAGCCTCTCGGGGATTCTCTGTCTTATATGCCTTCATTCCCTCTATCATCACTCTCAGTCCAGAATCTTCTGGTGCCCATGCCGTTTGAACCTCACCAAGTTCGTACAAAGCACGCCCAATACTCTTAACAGAAAAGTCAAGCGCACCCTTTACCGTTAGTGGCGCTTCACGAACAGGAGGAAGCAAGTCTTCAAAGATGATGGGATAATCAGCCAACCGTGGGCTGCGTTTTACAGCAGAAGAAAGCATACGTGGTTCCGCACTGGACCAGTGGTAAGCGACATACCTGCCAAGAGTAGTCAGATACCGATGCACATCTCGGAACATTTCGTACTCTGCGCGATGTGTACGATTCTCTGCCACAAAACCTCGGTAGATCCACTGCCCGTTTACTACATGGCCGATCCCTACCATAAATACCATCTCTCCGCTGGGATTCATCACCGTGTTATCAACTCTCGCAGGCTCGGTACAGATACTCTTCAGAGTTTCGAAATCTATAAAAACTTCTGTTGTATTTTTCGGCGGATTTTTAAGTGGAAAGTGGCTACCAATGAACCAATTTGCATCTCCACGATTTACTGTAAGAATCTTGTTTAGTATCTGAGAGCGAATGGGGTTAGACCACTCAATAAGCTCCGGACCAAAACGTGGATCGCGCCATGAATACACACCCTTTGTATGGGCAAGAATGCGCTCTTTGATTCCACATTGCCAAACTGCCGTAATTTCCCCAATCTTATCCGCGAGTTTTTGCTTCTTCTTTGCGTGATCAGAACTGTGGATAGACATATTTGGGAATAGTTCGGGAAATTCAGGATCTCCCGCCTTAAAAGTGTCACCATGTTCATGTAGCCGTTTTCGCCACTTAATAGCAGAAATAGTTTTAGTGGCGTACTCAGCGTCTACGGTATGAAAGTCTATTACACCGAGCCTTGATAGCGAGTTGGTACCCCTATGCGTTTCTCCCTTACATGTCCAGGTCCAACCACGGCCGAGAATGTAAGAGTACCGACTATATACTCCCTGCATTTGCCCTAGAGCCTGGTTGTAGACCCAACATTGCCCTTTAAACGCGGGAGTACTGCCAGTAGTTAGAAGATTCACACCATTCGCACGAAACTTCAGAGAACTCCACTTGATATCTACCACACAGTAACCGTAATCACCGAAAATAGATTCAAGTGCTTCGATAGGAGGAGGGTGCTTAACTAGTTTGTAGAGAAAATCGGTACGAACCAGAAGGTCGGGGCTACCGATAGTTTCATGTTCGGCGTCATGAAGGACTCCCTGGTAAATAATTGGTACTCCTTCCCTCATTGCGGCAATCGTATCATGGTACAACTTTACACTAGAACTGTCACCGTGCCCAGTTCCTACTGTCCGAATCTGTCCAGGGAACTTATCGTACAAAACTTCCATAACCGTTGCCTCAAACTGGTTACCACGCTCCATCAACCAGCTTCCAGACCTTTCGGTAGCGACAACCGGCTCCTTTTCTATGGAATCTGATCGCTTGCGCTTCTTGGTAGACCTCGCGAAATAATCTACTACCGGATCCTTTAGAAGATGCTGCCGTGTCATTGAGGCTGAAATCCAAGTGTCAGGACGCTGTTCTTCAATAGGTTCAGAAGCGATTTCTGTTGTCTTGTCAACGTCTTCTATATAAACGCGCTGTGTCCCATTTTGGTAGTATTCTTCAGAGGGAGTTCGTCGTGTAGCTGGTGTGCTATATAATCCCTCAGGACTCTGGCGAAACTTTTCCACTGGAATATTATATATTTCACACCGTGTAAACTGCGGATTTTCTGCCAGGGTTTCCTTAGCTTCGTTTTCTGTAACATTTGCAAGAGCAAGTGTACTATCCTTACCGCGTATGACACAGAGACCACGATTGGTAATTATGGTGTCCAGTCCCCTGGCGGATAGAATAGTGGCAATACTTGAAGCTCGGAGCATTTGTTTTCCTGACCAGTATGTTTATGTTCTGCAATTTATGTATCTAGTGACTAGATACATTTTCGGTATAGCAATCTACCAAATCCTGTAGAAACTGATAGATTACGCATGTGCTCCTGCATGAATAGTTTCTGCGAATACCATGGCAGAACTTTCGCCGTTTGTGCTAATCCAGCGTGGAAGCCACTGATACCTTACTCCTTCGTACCGTTTATCAGTGCCGTTGTCGTACTCTCCGTCAAAGATATCACGATACCACTGCGACTCGAGAGAACTAAGGGACTTGTTAGTCTCCCCAACCATGCTAGAAACATGACTCTGAATAGCGCCAAACCAGCTGCTTTCAGAAGATGCCACCCCATCGCTAAATGCCACCTTAGGACGCCATAGGATGTCTTCAGGAAGTAGCTCAGGGGAAATTTGTGCAAATGCCATGCGGAGGAACCACTTCTCGTATACAGCAGTTTGTCCGGTAGAAAGCGTGTGCTCACGAGGACGGCGGTATTCCCAAGGAAGGCGCATCGCAAAGTCTACCAGATCCACGTCAAGGAGCGGAACTCGAGCCTCTAGACCGTTCCCTGCACAGCAGCGGTCAGTGCGGCGGACATCGTACCACGGAAGTTCTGAAACGAGACGGCGCGATTCAGCAAACGCGGCGGCATGGTCAGGTGCTTTGTGAAAGTATAGGTATCCGCCAAAAATTTCGTCAGCCCCCTCTCCACTGTAAACTACTCGGGCCGGAGACGTTTCCCGAATATGCTTCAAAAGTAGGTACATAGGAGTACTAGCACGAGTAGTAGTTTGGTCGTGAGATTCATTGTTGATAATTACCTCAGGAATAGCCGCCAGGGCCTGGTCGTAAGTTATGACGTATTCATGGTGAATACTGTTAATATGTTCTGCCACTTTTCTAGCGGCAATAAGGTCAGCACTATTGCTGAAACCGATAGAGTATGTATGTATCTGTGTACCGGGGTTTTCTACAGCTTCCAGCTTAGCAGCAATCGCGGCTACTGCGGAAGAATCTACCCCACCTGATAAAAGATAAGCCCTGGGGCGACTGCTGTGAATACGGCGCTGTACTGCCTGAACAATAAGTGCTGATGTATGGCAAAACGCGGCGGGAATACTCAACGACATTTGCGGCTCAGTGGGAAGAGAGTAATAACTGCGAAGAGTAAGGTTTTCATCGAACCAATCACCAGGGCCTAGCTCACGAATAGTATCCTCTCCGTCTTCCGAGAAATCTAGCAGATTTATGAGAGCCTTTCCCTCGGATGCGACATACAAAACATCGTGCTCGACTGCATAGAAAATAGGGCGGACTCCTAGAGGGTCTCTGGCGACAATGATTTGGTTGGTGTCCTTGTTTACAGCAATCATACCAAAGACTCCACGAATACGGTTCAAAGCCTCTGTTATGCTCCCAGGCTCAAAGTTTGTGCTATGAAGATACTCTGCAAGTCCTGCACAGTCATTGGTAAACCTATCGGGATCGGGGTATATTTCGCGCGAGTTGTAAATCTCGCCGTTACACAACACAGATACATCCTTGTGACGAATAGGCTGATCAGAAGCGTGAGTAGCGTCCATAATAGCTAACCGTACGAAACCTAGGAAAAACTGTGCGGAGTCAGTAGCTGCGTACTCAAACGTTGTCGAGTCGGGACCACGGTGTGAAATCATGGCCAATGCGGTTTGCATAGCGGCGACATTTATAGTCCCGTTCTTGGTAAAGGCTAGGATAATACCGCACATTTTCTAATGTGTTTTTCTGTTTAACTAGAGCAATCATAAATACAATTGCGAAAAAATGTGTAGTATTTATTTCCATAAAATGACAGAAATTAGCTACTGTTTTAATACTTATTTCTTTGCGATACAGTTTAGCCGTATTGTTCATGGAATAGTATTGGGAGTCGTTCTAGATTACGACGAACCCATGTTATACGCTTACGAGACTGCTTATGGATTTTCTATGATATTGTTAATGTGTATGATAGATACAATCACTGAACAGAAATACCTTGCAATCGCGGAAATGTCGGGAGCTTTGCCTTTATTTATGGGTGCTCTTTCTGTTGGAGAAATACCCTCCACATTTTTGTATCTTATTGATGGGATACTTTCATGGTTGTTTGCTAGTTATCTTTCAAGTATCGAAGACACTATCCTATCATCTGAAATTCCTGAGGCACGATATGTAGGTCTGGTTGATAATGAAACAGTTGATCGGAACATTGAGACTATAGAAGAGGTAGAAGTTTAGTCGTTTTCATAAAGCTTTTTATGAATAATCCTATGAAACTTGCCGAAGAAGTCCGACAGCAAAAGTGGTAGCTCATTTTTTCGATGCACGAGACGTTAATTTTTTTCTGGAAAATTTCCCGTTTTTCCCGCCATGAAATACGATAGATTCTCGCCAGAAAAACGATACATAATTTTGGTGCACCCTGTTTCCCAAAAGAATTTTTTTGGTCCGGATTTTTGTACGCCATTTTTCCTGGTAGATTTATCGCCATAATCATAGTATATCTCATAATGAGTATCTTGGCTAAAAACGATACAT